>Ga0207416_1004873_pt1 | contig 11162 bp, 9 predicted proteins | sample PaiPotPPM11metaG_FD_184107 | JGI IMG/M metagenome (GOLD analysis project Ga0207416, IMG submission 184107) | Iron sulfur acid spring bacterial and archeal communities from Banff, Canada, to study Microbial Dark Matter (Phase II) - Paint Pots PPM... ...
AAACGTCAACAGTGGAGATCAAACAGTGGCGCTCGGCACCGTGAAGTGGTTCAACTCGCAAAAGGGGTACGGGTTTATCCAGCCGCAGGACGGCGGCAAGGATGTGTTTGTCCATATCTCGGCTGTCGAGAAAGCCGGCCTCAGCGGCCTCAATGAGGGGCAGGTTGTCGAATATGAGGAAGTCCCGAACAAAGGAAAAACATCGGCAGAACATCTCAAGCTTCAACGCTGATCTTGCTGAAAGCAATCGCTAGGTGTTGAGCTGGGCTAGCAACTGCTTGAGTGCCGCCTTTCCTGCTTTGTTAGCGGCCGCCACGGTGTGAAAAAAGACCGGTGACTGCCCTGATCGGATTCGATCTACCGGCGCGGTAAATCTCCCACCTCCACGACTTCGGAGGGGCCCCTGTCCCTACCGTAAACCCAATCCGGCTGGTCAGCCGTGACGAATCGGTTGATGCTCGCTGACAATGGGCGGTCTCTGGAAATTAATCTGGTGGGCGGTTGTTGGGCTATTCCGGCCTTGGATATCCCTGGAAGCCGAGAATCTGGTGCTTCGGCACCAATTGAAGTGCTCCGTCGCAAGTCTCCGGCTCGTATTGCTTTCTCGGGCGTCGACAGGATGGTGTTCGCCGGTCTTTACGCGCTGGCGCCTAACGTTCTCGACGCCCTGAAGATCGTCAAACCTGATACGGTAATCCGCTGGCATCGCGCCGGCTTTCGGGGCTATTGGCGCTGAAAATCGCGAGCTCGAGGGACCAGCGAAGCTCGCCGCGCCTCGGGCGTCGCCGTCGCCCATAGTTCGAGCAACGCCGTCAGGTCGCGCTGGGTCTTTTCTTTGGTCGCGGCGGTCATGACCGTTGGTTCTCAAACTTCAAAGATGACTCCGTCATAGTGGCTTGCTGACTGTGGGGAATGCCCGAACAGCTCGCGAACGCCGCGAATCATTCCGCAGTTTTTTCCGCGGTTCGCCGTTCCGATCTGTGCTATTTCGTTCCCATATTGCGCGGGCGGCGCCGGAACGGCACATGCAAGAAACGCCCATTTTTCAGGGGTTTTATGGTCGTGGCGCCGGGATTTGAACCAGTGACCACCAGTACCGAGCACTGGTCGTCGCGACTGCCGTTCTACTACGACTGGCTGATTGTCGGCATTGCGTTCGTGACGATGGCTATCGGCGTGACGGCGAGGACGGCTTTCTCGTTGTTGATGGGACCGCTGATCGACGAGTTCGGATGGCATCGCGGCCTAGCTGCCGGAGCATTCTCCTTCGGCTTCCTGGTCTCGGCCGTGTTGAGCCCGATCGTGGGACGCGTGATGGATGCCCGTGGGCCTCGCGTCGTAATCTTGACCGGCCTGTCGTTGATGACGGCTGGCCTATTCCTCGCGCCCCGAATCGAACGGCCGTGGCATCTCTATGTGACGCTCGGTCTTCTGGTCAGCGCCGGCGCCAACATGATGACCTATACGGCACACTCGCAGTTCCTGCCGAACTGGTTCGTGCGCCGGCGCGCGCTTGCCGTCAGCATCGCCTTTTCCGGCGTCGGTGTCGGGGCCATCGTGCTGCTGCCATGGCTGCAGTCGATCATCGTCACCGACGGTTGGCGTGCGTCGTGCTGGGCCATGGCGCTGCTCGCGATCTTCGCCGCCGGTCCTCTGAACCTTTTCGTTCGCAAGCGGCCGCAGGACATCGGACTGCTGCCTGACGGTGAATCAAAGGCGCTTTCGGGAGGCGGGCAGTCGGCTTCGAATATCGTCGATGTCGCCTGGGCCGCCAAAGAATGGACGCTCGCGCGCCATCCGCACCAGCCGATTCTGGTGGATCGTGGTCGGTTATTTCTGCGCCCTCGTCGCCTGGTATGCCGTGCAGGTGCACCAGACGAAGTACCTTATCGAGACCGGCTTCACGCCGCTGGTGGCGGCATGGTCTCTCGGAATCGTGAGCGTGGTGGGCATTCCCGGCCAGATCAGCCTCGGCGGATTGTCGGACCGCATCGGCCGCGAGTGGGTGTGGACGGCGGGATGCACCGGGTTTGCAATCTGCTACGCGGCACTGATCGCACTCGAGTATTGGCCCACCACCCCCCTGCTCTACCTGATGGTGATCAGCCAGGGCTTTCTTGGCTACGCGCTCACGTCAGTCATGGGCCCCATCGTGGTCGAGATTTTCGAAGGGCCGCACTATGGGGCCATCTTCGGCACTGTCACGGTGGCGTTGCTCGGCGGTGGCGCGGCGGGACCGTGGATGGCCGGCATCGTTCATGACGTGTCCGGCAGCTACCAGCCTGCGTTTGCTTTGGCTATCGCGTGCTGTGTTGTATCCGCGGCAGCGATCTGGATAGCGGCACCCCGCAAGGTGCGCCTTGTGCCTGGCCGGGTGCCGCGTGCGTCGGGTCTGGCCGGAAAGGGCCGGTAGGGATCGGAACTTCGAATTTGATAGCAAGGATCGGAGTGAGCCGGGCCGGCAGGCCATCTAAATGTCAAGGCAAGATGGATAAAGGGAAGGAAAGAAGAGTCTTGCCATGGAACAAGTGAAGACAACAACGGAACGGGATCCGCGCTGGCGCAGCGTCGTCAATCGCGACGCCGCCGCGGACGGCGTGTTCGTCTATGCGGTCAAATCCACGGGCGTCTATTGTCGCCCGTCCTGCCCGTCGCGCCCGGCCAAGCCGAAGAACGTCACGTTTTACGCGACATGCGCGGATGCGGAAGCCGCTGGCTACAGGGCCTGCCGGCGGTGCAATCCCAAGGGGCCGTCATTGTCCGAGGCCATTGCCGCAGTCGTCGCGGAAGCCTGCCGGCGTATCGAGGACGCCGAGGAACCGCCGAAGCTCGATGCACTCGCCGCCTCCGCGGGTATGAGCCCGTTCTATTTCCATCGCCAGTTCAAGGCGATCACCGATCTGACGCCAAAGGCGTATGGCGCGGCCGACCGGGCGAAGAAAGTCCGCGCCGAACTCGCCGACAGGAAGACCAGCGTGACGAGCGCGATCTATGGCGCCGGCTTCAATTCGAACAGCCGGTTTTATGAAAGCTCGAACGAGGTGCTCGGCATGACGCCCACCGCCTACAAGCAGGGCGGCAAGGACGCCGACATCCGCTTCGCCGTAGGTCAGTGCTCGCTCGGCGCCATCCTGGTCGCGCGCAGCAAGAAAGGGATCTGCGCCATCACGCTGGGAGACAATCCCGACGAGCTCGTTCGCGACCTTCAGGACCGCTTCCCCAACGCCAACCTGATCGGCGCAGATCGCGAATTCGAACGGCTCGTCGCCCAGGTGGTGGGCTTCGTCGAGGCGCCTCGGATCGGTCTCGACCTTCCGCTCGACGTGCGCGGCACGGCCTTCCAGCAGCGCGTCTGGCAGGCGCTCCGGGGAATTCCGGCCGGCAAGACGGCGAGCTACGCCGAGGTTGCTCGGCGCATCGGAAAGCCCAAGGCGGTGCGCGCCGTGGCGCAAGCCTGCGGCGCGAACAAGATCGCGGTCGCCATTCCCTGCCACCGCGTCGTGAAAAACGACGGCGTGCTCTCCGGCTATCGCTGGGGCGTGGAACGCAAGCGCGCCCTGATCGAGAAGGAGGCCAAGGCATGAACGCGCGAGCCAAGGTCGCTCCCGCTCAGCCGATCGTTCGATCCGCCGAGGAACGGATCGGCCGATACGATTGGCAGGCGTTGTCCACCGACCTCAGCTCCTACGGCTGCGCGGTCATCGACAAGCTGCTGACGCCGGACGAATGCCGGGAGATCGCGGCGCTCTATCCCCATGAGGAGCATTTCCGCAGCCATATCCACATGGCCCGGCACGGCTTCGGCAGGGGCGAATATCGCTATTTCAACTATCCCCTGCCCGATCTTCTCGCCGGCCTGCGCGCCGCGTTCTATCCGCATCTGGCGACTGTCGCCAACGCGTGGAACGAGCGCATGGGGCTCGATCAGCGCTATCCGCGCATCCATGCCGATTTCTTGAGGCTCTGCCGCGACGCCGGACAGACGCGGCCGACGCCGCTCCTGCTCCAGTACGTCCCCGGCGACTTCAACTGCCTGCACCAGGACCTTTACGGCGACCTCGCGTTCCCGATCCAGGTGGCGATCCTGCTCTCGGAGCCGGGCCGGGACTTCACCGGCGGCGAGTTTGTCCTGACCGAACAGCGCCCGCGCATGCAGAGCCGGGTTGAGGTCGTGCCGCTCCGCCAGGGCGATGCCGTGGCGTTTGCTGTCCACAACCGCCCAGTTCAGGGCACGAAGGGCAACTACCGCGTCAACCTGCGCCATGGCGTCAGCCGTCTCCGCTCCGGCCGGCGCCATACCGTGGGCATCATCTTCCATGACGCGAAATGAATTCCCGCGGAGCCGAATTTGAGAACCGCAGCTGCACCGATTTCAGCGGCAACTCAAATGCGACCGCTTTCACCGAAAGCGACGTGGCCGCCTGTTATCCGCCCTTGAGTGGATCGGTGTGAGCGATTGCCGACTCGGCGGCGGGCCTGAGCGCTGCAAGAAGTTCTTGGACCGAATAGCGTCTTCCAGCTGTGAGCGCCGGATCCGTCGGGGCAATCGGGATGACCACGTCGCTCGTTCCCCCCTTATCCTTCAGCCAGACCGCCTTCACATGCAATGCTGGGATGCGTAACTGTGCGAGTTCAAAGGACCGCAAGCCGATGTCGGGGGCCTGCTGGAGCGCCTGGACCTGGCGGTAGAACGCGTGTACCTGCGGCCCCTCCTTCAGCGAAGCGAACCGCGAGGTATCAGCGTTCACATCGGCCGCCACCAGTTGGTTGTCGTCGTCTCGTGCTGCGGAAAAGAAATGTGTCCACATCGCCAGCTTCGCAGCTGACAAATCCTGCCCTGCGACGATTGCGTCGAGCCCAAGCACATAGACAGGTGAAGAGAGCATAGGTCTCGGGGCGTCTGACGTCCCCTGTTCCTGAAGCATCCTATTCGCGCCCTGCGCAAGAAGCGGGGCCTTCGACGCAATGCCGCGATTACCCGCAATTTTCGGCAGTACGGCACTCAATGACGAGATCGATGCGGGGGGCGGCGGCGCTATGTCGATCGGCATGTCGGCTCTCCATAGCCAAAGTATCAGGACTTGGTGAAGTAGGAATTTGTCCACGCTCCGGAACCGTTGTAGCTCGTCTTAAGCGTGGCGTAGTCAACGAGCGAATTGGCACCCGATCCCGGATCCCCGACAAGAACCAGGTCGCCCTCCTCGGCGCCGATAGCGGCTATGAAGTGGGCTCCACCTCCGGACCAGGCGACGCGAATACCAAGCGGTTGCGAGGCGACGATTTCATTCCGCAAAACTTGAAAGGTTACGGTCCCACTTTGCAAATGATCGAAGTGTCCAACTTCCTGCAATCCTTGGTCCAGATATCCGTAAACGTTGCATGCGCCCGATGCGCCCGCGCCGCAGCAATCGGTCCGACCAAGCTGCGTGTTGGCAACCTCGCATTGTGTCCACGAGCTGGTTGATTCGTAGAAATGCGAAATGCTGGTAGAAACCGCTGCCCAGCACCAGTTTGATTGCTGCTGAGCTTGCATCGTGAATTTCAGGTCGATGTCGCCTACCACTACATATTGAAGCCCGACCGCAGTCTCCAGGGTCGCGCTTGCCGCATGCAGCGACACGGCCCAGGTCTGATCACCGACCACACCGTCCGCGGACACCCCGCCCCATGTCTGGAACGCTTCGACGGATGCCTTGGTGTTCGGGCCGAAGCTGCCGTCAATCGCGCCGGGGGTCGTGTTCCACTGCCCGGGCGCACCGTTGGTGAGCACCCGTTGCACGCTGCGGACGACGTCGCCAGTGGACCCCACCTTCAAGGTTGGCATGGGACTACCGTCCGGAAGGGCGGCCCAGGTCGCCGGACCAACAATGCCGTCGACCACCAAGCCTGCGCCTTCCTGGAAGTCCCTGACCGCAGTCTCAGTATTCGCTCCAAACACGCCATCAACAGCCAGGCCGGGATCAGGAGTGCGCCGCAAGGCCCGCTGCACCCTGCGGACTACATCGCCGGCCGCACCGGGAGCGATCGTTGGTTGTCCAGGATTGGGCAAGGGTCACTCTCCCATCGATAAAGCATTTTTACGCAAATCGCGAAACGTCTATAGCGGCACGAAGCGCGTCGACGGACCACCAGGAACGCTAAAAAACTATCGCCGACTAGACGCGCACCGACGAACACACAAGCCGCTTCATATCTCGCCGCCCCGTAGGGTTCGCTGAACTTCAACCGAGGGCGTTCAGATCCGTCCTAAGTTGCGCGAGATCAAAGCCCTCCAGCGTCTTGCCACTTGTCGTCAACGCTTCCTGGGAAACGTAGACTACGACCTCGTCGCAATATTTCGTGTAGAAGCGTGGCGTCATAAGCTGGATTTTGCCCCAGGTGACGATGACGAAGTTGCCTTTTGCATCGCGACCAACTCCCGGGATGTAATGTCCGCCCTCGATCTTTGCGTTCTTGGTCACGTCCCACGGCTTGCCCGCATTGAATTGATCCATCGCGGTATTTGGAAACTTGATTCCGATCCCGGCGGCTCCGAACAGGTACATGGCGAGCGCAAGCTGATCGGCGTTTCCGGCTGCAAGTGCGAGGTAGGCGATCACCTTGTGACGTTTACCGTGCGCGTCGAGCACTCCCGTCTTGCGGCGGTATGATGCCGCCACCTGCATGTCGGTCCCTTGATCGGTATTCGGGTCATTGGGATTGAAGCCGGTCACTGCTGAATAATCTTTGAGCACACTGTCGTTGCTGAACGTGACCGTCCGGGCCGCTTCCTTGTTCCACAGCATCGTCTCGTGCGCAGCGCCAGCCCACACGCAATCTCCGTAGTGATCGTTGCCGAGCATTTCCCAGTTGGCGCCGATCAGGCCCTCGTGTCCGAATACTTTCGGCGGCGTCGGCAGCTTGGGTTTGAAAAGAAAATTCGCGAACTTGAATTTTACTGCGCCCGGGCGGGCCGGCTTCTTGCCGAGTTTGAGGGCAAGATGTCTGCCAACCGGATCAACTGTCCGTGCCATGCAAGTCTCCCCCTTTTGTTAGTTCGCAGTCACTCCACTTGCAATTGAATCCAAGATTTGGGGCTAGATTGCGGCCGCAGAATTCAATTCACAACCGGACGATAGATTGCACACCGGGGAAACGGGCTGCGGCGACACGGTTGATGTGACGGGAATCGACCGACCACTCGATACCGATAGAGAAGCCGCCCAATGCCGCTACCAATCTCGAATTTGCGCGTCCGTCGGTGGTTGCGCGCTGCGCTCGCCATTCGGCATGACGAGAATGTGAACCGCATCGCCATCCAGCCGTCGCATCATCATGACTGGCCCGCCCTTCGCTCGCTTATTTGACGGTTCGACTATCATCCAGCCCTCCGCCTCAAGCTTTTGAACGGCTTGCGCCTGCGCAAGAGAAACCATGGATATGGGCTCCTTTAACCTACTGGCTTTGTCGCCTCAAATGGCGAAACGCGGGTATTTAGGCCCAAAATCTGCGCTACATTTGCTAAAAAATGCCCGGCCCGCTTATCCTTTTGCTCGTAACACCAGGAATATCAATATCGAGGCAAGGAAGCACCACTTTCCCTCGCGATGAGTCAAAGATGCTACCCGCTCCTGGGTCCCAAACTCTTGTGCAGCCACGGGAACCGGAGTTGTCGGGGTTGGCCGGCTGATAATTTGCCCCGGTTCTAAATTGCCAACCGGTTTTAATTGCCAACCGGGTTCGACTTGCCAACCACGCTCGATGGACCTCGGATTTTTGCTCGTCAAAGCTGAACGTTCGCGCCGGCGCGGGCAAATGGAAACGGCTCGCCGGCCACGAGCGCCCGCGCGTAGTGGATTCCCCTCTCGCCGTCCACTCGTCATCAGTCAGAGCATGTCTTGAATTCTTTCGTCGAATTAATGCCTTCTCCAGGTTCTTGTAAGTCGCCCGGCTCCATTTGTCGCCTCAAGGCCCGCTGGGCCGCTTCCACGAATGGAGATTTACGATGACACTGAACCCCTCGCCCTCGCGCGATGTCCTCAGGACCCGGCGAGTTACCCTCTTGGCGTCCGTCGCCGCATTGGGCGCAGCCGTGCTGCTCGCCGGCCCGGGCGGTTATGGACCTTCGGGCCTGACTGCTTCCGCACGCGCGACGGAAGCCGTGGCGCAGCATCCCGCCAGTTTCGCGGACGTCGTTGCCAAGGTGAAGCCCGCCGTCATCTCTGTGCGCGTCAAGGTAGACGCCATGGCCGATGCCGGACTGGTGGAGCAGAACGGCGGAGAAGACGTTACTCCGCTCAATCCGAGCTCGCCGATGTACAAGTTCTTCCGGCATTTCAGCCCCGAGGAAATGCCCGGCATGCGGCAACGCCCTGAGATGAGTGGTGAGGGCTCAGGCTTCTTCATCACCGCTGATGGATATGCGGTGACCAACTACCACGTCGTCGATCACGCCAAATCGGTCCAGGTCACCACTGACGATGGCGCAAGCTATGCGGCCAAGGTCATAGGCACCGACGAAAAGACCGATCTCGCGCTGATCAAGGTCGACGGCAAAGGCGACTTTCCGTTCGTCAAGTTTGCCGACCGCGCGCCGCGCGTGGGTGATTGGGTGGTCGCGGTCGGGAATCCGTTCGGTCTCGGCGGCACGGTGACCGCCGGCATCGTTTCCGCGCGCGGTCGCGACATTGGCGCCGGGCCGTACGACGACTACGTGCAAATCGATGCGCCGATCAACAAGGGCAACTCCGGCGGACCGGCATTCGACGTCGACGGCAACGTGATCGGCGTCAACACGTCGATATTCTCGCCGTCCGGTGGCTCGGTCGGCATCGGGTTCGACATCCCGGCCGAGACGGCGAAGCTTGTCGTCGCCCAGCTGAAGGACAACGGCCATGTCACGCGCGGCTGGCTCGGCGTTCAGATCCAGCCAGTGACCGCCGGCATCGCCGACAGCCTTGGCTTGAAGAAGGCGGAAGGCGCGATGGTCGACGAGCCGCAAAAAGGGAGCCCGGCGGCGGTGGCCGGCATCGAGACCGGCGATATCATCAGGGCCGTCAACGGCATCAAGGTGAAGGACGCCCGCGAGCTCGCGCGAATGGTCGGCATGTTGGCGCCGAAGACGGAGGTCAAGCTCGACATCATCCGCCAGGGTCAGGAGAAGACGTTGACGGTAACGCTTGGCGAGATGCCGAAGGACCGGCTGGCGAAAGCCGAGAAGGAGCCTGCGGCCCCGGCGAGCGACGTGCCGCACCTCGGCCTTTCGCTCGCGGCGGCGAGCGATGTGGCCGGCGCCGGTGATACTGGCGTCGTGGTCATGAACGTCGAGCCCGAAGGGCCTGCCGCCGAGCAGGGCTTTCAGCGCGGCAACGTGATCCTAGACGTTGGCGGCAAGCCCGTTGCCAACGTTGGTGACGTGCGCAACGCGCTCAAAGAAGCAAAGACCAACGGCAAGCACACGGTTCTGATGCGTGTGCGCATGGGTGACGCGACTAGGTTCGTTGCCGTGCCGCTCGGCAATGCCTGAGCGCCGCGCCCCGTCGCCGTCGTCTTAGTCATCAGCAGATGCGTCAAACAGGGGGACGGGCGGTGCCCGTCCCCTCTCGTGCAAATGCTCTAGCTGGCGGAAAAGCCGAGACCTGGTGCATCCGTGACCGCGCCGGGGTGACCTCGGAAATCTGCGCTTTCTCGTCGGCCGGTGATTGCATCCGCGCGGCTTTGGTTGGGCCTGCAGGCGGCACCGTTTGCGTACAGCAGACTCTCCATTCTTCCGGGAATGGGCGGCTGTCGCATCTCCGAGCGGTAACTTCCGGCCGCGGTTCGGCCACGCGCCGGAGCGAAGCGGAAAACGATCGAAGAAGGCAAGCATTGAGGGCCGACGCGGTAAAGCCGTTAGAAAACCTTGACTTACATCGCAAATCGAATTCACATTTTGTGCCTGCCGTTGGCCAAATCTGATACAGTGAGGGAGCTATCGTCGGACGATGCGCAAGCCTCACGGACCTACTGGATAGTCGGCCAGACGAAATGAGCCACGCGGACTTCGTGCCCGAAGCGGCTTTCTGGTCGCAACGGCAATGGCCGCCTCCTCTGTCACTCAGCCGAACCTGAGGAACGCTACGAATTTCCACAACGCCAATGATAGACTGACGCTCTGAATCGGGGCGAACAGAAACTTGACCGAGGTTGACCAGGGAGAACGAACGGTGTCTGGTGCGATACTGTTGGACCGCGTGGTCGGAAATGCGTTTCCGAGTCTGGCCACCGCCGCTGATGTGAAAATTTTCGAGGCGGTGCCGTACATTGAGCGAATTGCCGCCGCCAGCACCTTCGATGCCATCAAGTTAGGGGCCGCACACAAGCCGGACGCACCGGCGATTAAATTCCTGCCAAATGCCAGTCCTGATGACACGCCGATCGTGATCACGCACGGTCAGTTCGTCGCACGCGTCACGCAGGCGGCGAACATGTTTCACGCTCTTGGCATTGGCGCCGGCGATGTCGTCAGCTTCATGTTGCCGCTATTACCGCAAAGTTTCGTCACGCTATTTGGCGCCGAGGCAGCCGGCATTGCCAATCCCGTGAACCCCCTGCTCGAAGCGCATCAGATCGCCGAGATCCTGGAAGCGGCAGGCACCAAGGTGCTGGTCGCGCTTGGACCAACGCAGGGCAGTGACATCTGGGATAAGGTCCTCAAAGTACGCAGCAAACTGAAGCAGCTGAAGGCGATCGTTCAGGTCAATGGGCCAGGCGACGAGGCGAATGCCATCTATTCCTTTGACGCGCTGATCAGCAAGCAGCCGGCGGACCGCCTGGTCAGCGGCCGAAAAATCGCCGCCAGCGATGTCGCCGCCTACTTCCACACCGGCGGCACTACCGGCACGCCGAAGCTCGTTCTCCATACCCACGCCAACCAGGTGTACCAGGCCTGGGGGTGCAATCTGGCGCTCAAGTCCTCACCGGGGCGCACTCTTCTGTTCGGCATGCCGCTCTTCCATGTGGGCGGCGCGCTCACGCAAACGCTGGCGACGTTGTCGAGCGGAGCCTGCCTGGTGGTACTGTCGCCGGCCGGTTGGCGAAATCCGGCTGCACTGAAAAATCTGTGGCTGCTGGTTGAGCGCTATCGTCCGGAAACGGTTTCCAGCGTGCCAACGGTCCTCGCGGCTTCGCTCACGGTGCCCGTC
>Ga0207416_1004876_pt1 | contig 11157 bp, 10 predicted proteins | sample PaiPotPPM11metaG_FD_184107 | JGI IMG/M metagenome (GOLD analysis project Ga0207416, IMG submission 184107) | Iron sulfur acid spring bacterial and archeal communities from Banff, Canada, to study Microbial Dark Matter (Phase II) - Paint Pots PPM... ...
AGACAGGGAAAGGATGATCTCCTTGTATCAAGATATTATCCTAAATTCCCCAATCTAAAAAGCGCCATAGCCAATTACTATAGAACAAAACGTTTCAAACTAGACATAACCAAATATCTGTTGAGGAACGATAGTTAGCGAATTAATGTTATTGAGTATAAGCTTACCTGTTTGTGATTCAGATAACTGAGAGGGCAATGAATTCGTTTTACAGATCAATCCAAAATTTGATACCGCTTAGCACAAATCAAGAACTGCTTTTAGAAAGATCCGCTAATGCTATAAGGCTTAATACAAGACTTTTCTTACAAAGTAGAGGCGAACCTGATTGCTGCCTTGGCTACGACGATAATAGCGCAGAGAATATCATTTGGATGGTCAGTTTGATGTCTACGTCATGGATAATTACTAACCTAAAGTCAAAAATAAAAAATGGTCACTGTCATAATACTAATCATGAACACGGAGTACAAGAACCTAGACTATGTCCTATTGGCAGCAGGTTCCATAAGGAGTTTTATGCTGAAGTAATAAAGTCACTTGAAGACTTGATGAAAATTGCAGCCAATAGTGAATGACAGTGTGCTACGATCTTATAGGTAATTTGTAAAATTAATCTGGTACTGGGACGTGTTTTGACGATCCCTGAACGATACGATTGGTAAAGCTGTGACTGTGACTTCTGAATGTATTTGAAGCATTTTATAACTATAATAAGTCCTTATAGAAGAAAATACAAACTTAACGCTTTTGGATTCTAAAATATAAGAAAGAGAACTTATCCGTGAACAATCGAACCCACGATCCCTATTACCAAACAGACGGTTCCGAATATGCCAATAGCCACTTTAACGGGCATGGGTACTTTCCAGCGTTTTTCTACTTGTTTGCTTCTAGTCATTTGACGATCACCCCTTGCCTTTTTCGATCTTCATATTATCTCACATGTACGTTGGAACGTTCATTTCAAATCATACTTCCTAAGTGTCTGTATTGTCTCCTCCACATCTTGAATTGTCTTTGACTTTCTGGCAATTCTGATAACATCTCGAAATGACTTTCTTCCAAGCCCCCTGAGTACCGCGTTTGCAATAAACAGCGCCAGTTCCTCAGTTTCTATCCCTTCTTGTTTTAGTCGTTTGGCGGCAATTGTTCTAAACTGATCATCTGTGTATTCTGTCAGATAGTAAGCTTCAAACCTGTCTAATAGAGGATCTAATATTTTCTGTTCATTATTTGCAGTAGCGAACACCCAGGCTTCGAGATCTATTTCATAACTTTCAGTTTTCGTAGTCTTTGTCAGTTTACCATTTTCCATAAGGTTAAGTAACGCAAGCTGATCTGCGCTTGATAGTTTGTCTATCTCATCTAACAAAACATACTTGGGCCTTTTATCATACAGTATTTGAAATATCCCTGCTTTACTTCCGTAACTCCCATCAATGAATACAGATTCTTCCTCAAAGTGGTTTCTAATCTGCTTTAGAAATTCACTCTTTCCACATCCTGGCGGCCCACATAATAAAATGCCTACCTGACTTGATGCGCCTAGAGATTTGGCAAATTCTTTCTTTAGATCTGTGTAGCCACATATATTGGAGAAAATTCTTTCATACAGTATAGCACTGTCTGACGTCTTTGCACAGAATCCGATTACTTTCCTAAACAATGACATTATCTCTATTCTCCATTCGATTCTTCAAGTGTTCACACTCTAACCTTTCATGAATCCTACTGCAAATCCCATTGCCATACTTCCAGTTAATGGAATTCCAATGTTTGATATCGCTACTGTACTAGTCGCATGATTATTACTATCTGTAGCATTGCTAAGGTGGTTAGAAATTAGTGTTGTTGCATTTGCAAGGGTTGTAACTGCATTTTGTGAGGTTGCTCGAAGTCTTTCCCAGCTAACGTTGACTATCTGTTGATACTGGAGATAGGCCAAGACGGCAAAGAATAGGCCGAGTACCGCTGCTAGTATTTTTAGTACTTTCTTTAGGGCGAACCCAATTAATGCTCCTGCAAAAAAGCCTCCACCAATTTCAGCCACCATCGGACTAAAACTCTCTACATTCATATTTGATTCCTTTTCAACACAACGATAGTATTCCTAGGGATACCTATGATATAAATACGTTGGTATTCCTAGGGATACCAACATATTTGGTTCCGAGCTTTAAAGATTATTATACACGGGTATCCCTGTAAATACCGTCTTGGCCCAGGTGAAGTTCATTGGAAAGATAACAACGATGGGAGATAAAAAAGTGATTATCTATGTCCCCATGACATTTCATAAAGAAGTTTTGAAAAATTTTAAAGGCAAACAAGTAAAGGTCACTTTGGAAGATGCTTTGTGAGTACGTAGAAGAGATAGATACTTTACTGCCGCGGCTCTACAATATTACATCGGTGAAATTAATATCTTAGGGCTCAACGACGTATCATGATGACACGGTTTCTTGCACCAGGGGCAGTTCTTTCTATCTGTGTAATTACATCCACAAATATGATGTTTAATTAGCCCTTTCGAAGCGGCAGTAGATTTTTTAGTGCAGCTACAAAATGGACATTTATTGCTAGTACCAAATGATCCTGGATCACCACAAATTTCACATGCTTTCATCTCTCCAATTCTATATCGATATTATTGATAAACTCTTTGTTGGACTCTGGTAACTCTTAGGGACATTTGGATGGGCTGCTAACGTAGGGACAGGGTCAACCGTTAACTTAGGGATATAACCTAGACCACTGGCCAGTATTCTAGCCGACAATATGAAGACCAAAAATACGGGCGGAAATCTATATATCATTCCATCATTCCATCATAAATCATAGGTAGAAGGTAGTATGCTTTTAAAACAAATCCCCAATGATGAAACTGGTTGCCTATGATATGTAGGCTGACTCCATTAGTGGAGACAGAAAGTAAGCCGAAAAAACGGGAGTCAAGATGTACATGCACGAGTCTGCTAATGTCTCCTATCCTTTCGAGCATTTCAAAGAAGGAAATGTAATATCGATAGGGAATCTAAGAGTTAAAGTTTTACATACGCCGGAGAGCATGTCCTTGTTAGTTGCAGAATATACTAAAACCTCAGATGGAATTATATTTACAGGAGATACTCTTCTTCGCAGTAATGTAGGGCGATTAGATTTAGATGGAACAGGAACTCCAGAACAACTTTATGATAGTGTAACTGTGTCGGGATTTTGTTTGGACATAAGGTTCATGGATTTACAGCTTGGTGACTTTGGCGTTCATACTATTTTGGGAATTCTCCCAACAGTAGAAGAGAAATTAAGAGTGATAGGATATTGGTTTATAGATCTCTTCTTCAATCGTGATGTAACTAGGCCCAAGACTCTTACAGTGAAAAGACCGATAGAAGATCGCGCCAAGCAAACTGAAGTTGCCTTTGTTTGATCCACAGTCGGATTAGTACTCCTGTCCTTGCACCATGTTTCCGGGTAACCGAATATGTGATATGTGTCGAGTGCGTGGATTCTGCCGTGTGAAATAGAATTGCATTGCTGGTCTAATCATCTGTAACGCCGCGCGGATTTTGTCAAACCCTTGAATGCTTGTTACAGTACCTGATTTAGAATCATAAAGCATAAAGCACCAAAACTAAGACAGACAGCATGACAAATGACGTATAGAACTCAATCTGGCTACGGTAATCCTCTTTTGCTTGTTGTTCCATTCATCATTTTTTTTATCATCATGCTATCTGCAGTTACGGTCAGTGAAAGAGAATCTGTATATGCCGCAAGCATAGCAAAAGTTTTACCCAATTTTAGCTTTGGAGCCGTTTCGGATTGGGCCTGCAATTCCAATACAACGGCTACTGTCAATAATATAGCAGGCAAGAACCCAAGATTAGTGCTTGGAGTCGGCGACTACTACTATAGTGACTATAATGAAAGTCACAGCCCAGATTGCTGGTTTAAGATAGTCAAGCCTATCGAGCAAAAAATCAGAATTGCTATAGGAAACCACGAACATGATTCCGCATCCATTTTGAACAGATATATCAACCAGTTCAATCTAACAAAGCAGTATTATTCTTTCAATTATCAAAATATTCACTTTGTTGCTCTCTCTACAGAGTTGCCAGCAATAGGAATAGGCTCTGAACAGTATGACTTTGTAAAGAGTGATCTTGCAAAAGCCTCATCAGATCCAAGCATAAATTGGATTATTGTATATTATCATCAGACATCATACTCTTCACCATCATTAGTCCAACCCCTTTATACATTCAGAGACACCTATCATCCGCTATTTGATAAGTATCATGTAGACCTAGTATTGCAAGGACATGAACACAATTACCAAAGATCATATCCCGTGAAATATAACATCAAGAATCCATCCAACCCACTGATAACAGATACCAACACTGACAACTACACTAATCCACAAGGAAGGATATTTGTTATAGTAGGAACTGCAGGAGCACATCTTTTCCCGCTATTTGGAAAGGCTCCCTACATAGCTACTCAGTATAATGGAGGACATGGATTTATAGATGTGACTATAACGGATAATGGAAGAACTCTTAACGCAAAGTTCTATGCCAATGATGGGTCTGTCAAAGACCAATTCACCGTCAATAAGTAAGTTCACTTGGGACTATAATATGGAACATTCCCCGAATCTAAAATTACCAATATTTATTTTAAAGTTATGGAGGGAAGGATACGCGTTGAGAAGAGAGCAAGATTGGTTACGTTCGTGAACACCTTCATTAGATTTGGGATACTAACGCATACGCACATCTTTTTTCTGGAGTTCATTCGGAGCCCATGAAGGAGTAAAAACATTTTTCAAGTCATTTCTTAAAATCATCTACTAATTTATCTACTGGGCTAGTTAAAACTCCTAATTTATGGTTACAATGCTTACTCCATCCATTTACTTTAAGCTTCATTTTCTATAGGAATTTTACACAATTTCTGAGCTATTTCGAGATATGTCCAAGGACATGGTGCCATGACTGATACAATTTCGCTAAAAGTACCGTTTGATGATATATTCATTAGATAAGATGATAAGATGTATAGTTTAGAGTAGTTCTACATGGGAAGAATTCATAATTAGCAGTATTAGAAGGGGAACTTGATGACGCGTCTAATGAATTAAGTAATTATTTTTGTGTCTCCATCTCAAAATTAGCCGAGCATAACTATAAACTATCCTCGGTCATGAAAAGAGTCTACATACAGCTGCAAGACTAATTCTTGATTATGAACTCTGTTTCTGGGATACGATTTACGAACACTCGATTATCAACGAGTAGATCTAGTTGTTATGAATTAACGGCTGCAGAGAATAGTATCAGATACAAAAAAAGGATGGTCTAGTCAAATGGTTGGAACAATACATCATTTCGTATACGAAGTGTAATGTAAGAAAGAGGTATTCAATACTTGGAATTACTGATCGATTGCACGGTGCTTGAACCTGGACTACGTTTTCGTCTGACCGATAGATGCAACGTGGTCTTTGTGGCTGGTAACGAAGACCAAAAGCAATGGAAGGATTAGCAGATTTATGTTACTACACCAGTGGCAAGGAACCGTCTTACGAGTTCGGCAGAGATTCCGTTGATATGATTGAAAATTGATAGAACAATAAAAGCGATAAAAAATTCGATGGTATTACCAAGTCTCTTTGATAAAATTGCATCGAAATCTCATCAAGGAATCGGCTCAGGTTAGTTTATATCTAAAAACATTCTAAAAAGCCCATTGATGGCAGAATGTGGATTGAAAACAATGTGGATGGAAAAGGCTGTGCTGGCTATTTCAAGCAGACACTTAAAAATCGTGATGTAAGGTCAGATGATTATCATAAAAAATGATTATCGTAAAGCTATAAGTGACGTCCAACAATACTGTATTTTGGCCAGACCGTAGGTTATGGAGCAGACTATCAGTTGTTCTAGGGGGTCATTATCACATATAACCACATCTAACCCCATACTATCCTAGTATGAGCAGAATAATTAATTCCGGAGATTGTGTAAGGCTACCTGATGTAAGAATAGGTCGAGTTACAGAGATATTTAAAAAAGAATACAAAGTCCGAGTACGACGAAAAAATAACAAAAATCATCAATTCCTTAAGCTCACTAGAGAACAAATTACCAGGGTATAGAGGGTTACAATCGCTATCTTAAGGAAACCCTATCTAAGATGATGAGTAGGATGAAACAAGTTATATTCGTAGAATACAGACAGAGGCTCTTTGTTGACCACAAGGTAATTTATTTATACCTTTAATCGTAGAGCTATACAATATGAAAATAAAAAAAGAATCAAAGATATTATGCTTGTTGAAAAGCCAACCATTTTACCACAAGAAATAGAAGGAGAGAACTGCTTGTACGATAGAAATAATCGAGAGAAAGAAGAGGAAGAACAAACAAAGACGTTAGACAACAAGCAACGTATCTATAACTATATCAGGAATAATCCTGGAGCTCACCTCAGAAGGATTAGCAAGGAGCTGAGTATAGGCCTGGGCGATATCCAATACCAGTTAAAGTCTTTAGAAAACACAGGTTTAATCAGGTCGAGGCAAATGGGCTTGTACAAGACACACTATACAGTTTCTATACTAGGAGAGCGAAATGAAAAGATATCAGCCATATTACAACAAGAAACTCCTAGGGACATAATGTTATATCTTATAGAGAATCCTGGTGCTACTCAGAGTCAAATAGCACACCATAAAGGATTTACCGCACCTACGATAAACTGGCATATGTCGCATTTAATTCAAATTGGCCTAGTATATAGTCATAGAGAAGGAAGATTCACAAAATACTATTTGAAAGGCAATATCAAAGATATCATCTATTTACTGAAATCATACCATCATTCTCTTTGGAATAAGCTATCGTATAGGCTCGCTGATCTTTTCTTAGATCTTGTTGACACATCCAAAACACAAAGAAATGCCGCCGAATCGACTCCCCATCACAATAAAGATGGGGATACGCTTTATGAAGAAAAAGGGGAAGAGAATAAAAATGAGATCGACAACAAGATACGATTGTAGAATTCGTTTTGGTTGCGATTATGATTGCGGTGGCAATAAAATATTCATTGTTACGATGATGATAGCTACAATATTGCTAATAAATCATCTATTTTCAGTAGTTGGATTTAATCCTCTGGATATACAAGCAGCATATGCATCAGTTCGTGAGAACCATTCTGTTAATAACATAGATTACATTGCTGACATATTTGTATTTGGTAGTGGAATATTTGCAGGTATTCTCTCTGCTTTGTCATTCAATGCTTATAGAAATCTAAAGACAAAGAGACTTCTTTTAGTTTCAGTTGCTTTTGCTCTATTCTCCGCACAGGCTATAATCTCACAACTTGATCTATTCACAGTGAAACTTGATTCGTCAGTACTAGAGATGGTATTGGCAATGCTGAGTTTTGTAGCACTAGCTCTCTTCTTTCTAGCAATAGTCAGACGTGAACAAACAAAGACAAGAACCACAACAGGATGGTCCTCTTCGGTATTCTAAGAAATATGCTATTTTGAATACATTTTACAACGGATAAAATGATAATAAAGGATAACAAATTTATGAAAAAAGGGCTCATTTTGACATCAAATTTTCTAATTTCTGTCCTGTGGTATTTTATATCATAGGTTAGTTGCTATCAGACATACGAATCTCAAAGAAACGTTATTTGACGTTGATCTGAGCTGTTAATGATGATATGATGATACCAATATTAATTCAATGTCAATATCAAAGACTAACTATATATAAAGTAGCATAACCATCATAATTTATTCTTTATCTAGCCACTGTGCTAACCTTGCAAAATCCAGAAAGTCTTTAACCTATTTTAAATTGTCCGAAGATCCTTTTTGTGTTATTTGATAAAATGTTGCATTTGAGGAATTTATTGAGAGCGTAGTTTATTCAGACGAGTGACGTCATGTTTCTCGTAGAATAGGGCTGTTGTTCGTTTAAATCGCGTTACAATTACAAAAATTCAACCCCTATTCGTATATCTCACACAATTCGTCATTGTTCATGCATTCTCATTATTCGTATCGTTACGTTATATGACTTACCATACTCCGTGAGCTATAAAAGTATTTTCATATGCTTACCAAGTAATGTTAGTTAATTAAGACTAGAAACTTACAGTATCTCTTAGTCATGGAAAGTTGTTGTTGTTTACTTGGTAGTATAACTATCAATCAGCGCTCTCCTTCCCCTAACAATATATGTAGACTGAAGAAGGAGAACATAAAGTCCCTTTTTGTTTGTGATACACTTCTCTAAATGTCATAGTATGGTCATACGCGGTTCTAACCTACAGAAATCCCAATATTTAGTCAACTGTGCCACAAATGTAATAAGCAATTAGTTTTTGAAGATTGATGAAACTGAATAATAGTAGTGCTGCAGTCTTAGCAATCGTATTGTTGTTAACATCGTCGTTAGTCGTTGTAACTGGTGATACTATCCTTCTAGCTCAAGGCAAGAAGTCATCATCAACAAAAGCAGGTACTACAGGACTAGGAAGTGCAGGAGCGGGAGGAGGATTTGCAGTGGAACCACCGGTAGGGACAGAACCTCTGACTGCTGCGACAGCTAATAATTCTGCGGCCGCCCTCGCGATCGCTCACCGGCTAGCGATAACTTCTGCTAATGCTTCCAAAACTAATGGAGGTCCATGTCTACCACAACTTGATCATTTTATCCTTCCTCTAAAAGAAGTTAGGTTTACTGTAATAAAACAATGTGTTACCGTAACCGGTAGAGTTGTATGGACACATTACTTTAACAACGATGGGGATGCTAATTTCGATGTAGTTTTAGACCCTCCATACAAAAATATGTTGGGACCTGGCAGCTACTCTCAAGTGTTTGCTAGTAAGTACCCTGGAGGCCCTGCATTGCATATGGAAACTGTTTGCCAAGGTCCAGTTACAAGTAAGAGTAAAGATAACATTGGAGCTTGCGATGGATATAATGGACCGAATTTCAGACCTGTTTTGCCAAAATTTGGTCAGCATGTAATGGTCACTGGTCGATATCTGATTGAGATGCCTGAGATGCCGGGAGGAATTACAGAGCTGCATCCAGTTTATGCAATAAAGATTCTTCCTTAATATCTTAATAATTAATTCAGCATTTCAGTCAGTAAACCTAAAAACATATTTAAGTAAAGTCAGTAAAACGTCATCTATTTTAGAATATTATCAATATTGGCAATAAGAATCATGCAACCCTAGAAATCTATCTGATTCATCTAAATAATGACAAAGGATGATATCCTACATACACAAGGTGCAAAATTTTTCGTTGAGATTAGCCTAGCTATTCACACATTCTTCTAAATTAGAAATATCATAACGTATACTCTGAACATGCCATTTAGGCAACTGTACCTCAATTATTATATATTGACAATCTTCATACTTTTTGCATGATTGAAATCCATAGCTCAGGTGGTTCAAGCACAACAACGGGCGCAAGTTGAGGACAAGGCATGTCTTATCCAGATACTAAAGAATCACCATTATTTTTTGCGACTAAGAAAGAGAATATGGATAGGAGAGAAAAAGTAGGATGTAAAAAAATACAATTGTGGTCAGATCAATCTAAGAACGAGTATGCTATTCGATTAGAAGGTAGTGGGGGGTTACTTGCTTCAACTAAAACAAACATACAATATACTGAGCTTGTTGATGAATCAGAATATCTTGAAGATCTCAAGTACAATTGGAGTTACACGTTGAAGGCTTGGATGGCTAGACAAACTTAGACTTTAGAAACGGAGATATAAAAAGCAATTGAGGATAATATTGTAAATGTTGTGATTTGCAGCATCTTGGATATGATACTTCAAACAATATATTTTACTGGAATAATGTTACTAGATTTACAACAAGAGCGGCAGCTGCTTCAACCTTAGGAATGGTTAATCAAGGTCATACTAATTCAAGCCAGCCAGGACTTATAGTAGGTACGTATCCCGTAGGAGTGGCTGTAAATCCAGTTACCAAGAAGGTATATGTAACAGATGAATTCTCTAACATTTTATCTGTTATAAGTGGTACTAGCAATAGTGTAGATAGTACTATTACGGTGGGTAATTTTCCATATGGGGTTGCCATTAATCCATTCGATAGTAGAGTTTATGTTACTAACAGAGGTTCTAATACCGTATCTGTTATTGGTGGTTCAACAAATACAAAACTGGATAATATAACGGTACATAATTCACCAGTAGGTATAGCTGTTAATCCATCAGCTAATTGGATTTATGTCACGAATGTCAATTCTAATACCGTATCTGTAATTGATGGGATAACTGATAAGGTAACAGCCAATATAACCGTGGGTAAAAATCCAGTAGGTATAGCTGTCAATCCATTCACCAATAAGGGATACGTGACTAATATTGAATCCAACACTGTATCTGTTCTTGATGCGAGAGCTAACAAGATAACAGGAACAATAACAGTCAATCCAAGTCTTCGGGGATCGTTCAAAATCCATGATCCGGTCTTAAGTATGCCCATTACTGCTAAATTTCCTCTTATTGCAAGTCTAGTAGCAGTTAATGACATTTCAAACACGATATACGTTACAAATACAGGCTCTGACACAGTGTCTATTATAGATGGGAATATAGACAGTATAGTAGTTGTTGTACTTACACACCTAAGTAACAAATTCACTTACAGACTTAGGTTACACTTCTGCTAGGAAGTGTATATCCTATAGAAATAGAAAGAAAATTCAACCTAATTCATGAACATGAATGGACTGGTAACACTGTAACTGGTCTTCGTAAAAAGTATGGTGTCTCCGGGAAGACTTACTATAAGTGGAAGAATAGGTATGACAACAACGGCATAGATGGTCTCTATGACCTGTCTAGAGTACCACGTACAATAAAGTACAAAGTAGACACAGCGACGAAAGAAACAATCCTAGATTTGCGATTGAAGAGATTTGGCTGCAACAGAATAAGGTTTAGGCTAAAAAGATTGGGAGTGTATTTGAGTAGCATGACGATTTACAAAATATTGAAAAGACATTGTCTTAACATACTCAAGTGTAAGATCAAGAACGGAAAGTACAGGCG
>Ga0207416_1004877_pt1 | contig 11156 bp, 12 predicted proteins | sample PaiPotPPM11metaG_FD_184107 | JGI IMG/M metagenome (GOLD analysis project Ga0207416, IMG submission 184107) | Iron sulfur acid spring bacterial and archeal communities from Banff, Canada, to study Microbial Dark Matter (Phase II) - Paint Pots PPM... ...
TCCGCGGACCGTGCGGCAAGCGACCGCGCTCGCTGACCTGCTCGAGTCTCGGGGGCAGAAGCTCGACGCCGTCGTCGCCCTCGAGGTTCCGCCAGTCCTCCTGCTCGAACGAGCAGTGATGCGGCGGACCGACAAACGCACTGGACAGATTTACCACTTGAAGTACAACCCTCCCCCCCCGGACGCCGTCCTGGAGCATCGGGAGGACGACCACGAGGAGGTCGTCCAGAAGCGCCTCGACACATACGAGGCCATGACCGCCGCGCTTCTCCCTTTCTACGAGAGGAGCGGCATTCTCAAACGAATCAATGGAGTAGGCACGGTAGATGAGGTTACTGCGCGCGTCCTCGAGGCGCTCGGTGCCCCCTAGGGCCACAAGGACCTGCCTTTATGAGCGAGCGTCGCGAGCGGAAAGAGCCGAAAGGCGACAAGCTGGAGTTCGACGGCGTCGTGCAAGAGGCGCTGCCGAACGCCATGTTCCGCGTGAAGTGCGACAACGGTCTCTTCGTGCTCGCGACGATCAGCGGCAGGATGAGGCAGTTTTACATCCGCATCCTTCCAGGCGACCGCGTGACCGTAGAGGTAAGCCCGTACGACCCCAGCCGTGGCCGCATCACCTACCGTCACAAGTAACGCGAGCACCCGCCGAGTTTGCCAGTGAGGCTGTCGTGAAAGTCCGACCGAGCGTCAAGAAGATTTGCGAGAAGTGCAAGGTGGTCCGCCGCAAGGGCGTCGTGCGGATCATCTGTGAAAACCCACGCCACAAGCAGCGGCAAGGCTAAAGAGAGTTCCCATGGCCCGCATCGCAGGCGTCGACCTCCCCAAGCACAAGCACATCGTCTACGCGCTGCCGTACCTCTACGGGATCGGCAGAGCGGCCGCGCGCCGCATTTGCGAGGCGACGGGCATTCCGCCGCGCAAGATGACCGAGGAGCTGACGGAAGCCGACATCAAGAGGATCCGCGACTTCCTCGACGCCGAGTACAAGGTCGAGGGCGACCTTCGCCGCGAAGTGCAGATGAACGTGAAGCGGCTGATGGACCTCGGCTGTTACCGCGGCTTGCGCCACCGCCGCGGTCTGCCGGTCAACGGCCAGCGCACCCATACGAACGCACGCACGCGCAAGGGCCCGCGCAAGGGGCTGCTGACGCGCGCTCGCAAGTCACCGACGGCATGAGGGCCTCGGCCATCGAAAGATCGTGGTAGGAGCGATTCGCAATGTCTCAATCGAAAACGAGCATCCCCCCTGCTTCGACGGGCGCCCCCGGCGCAGGCCCGAAGCCCAAGGCCGCGAAGAAGCGGGTCAAGAAGAACGTCGCCACGGGCATCGCCCACATCCAGTCGACGTTCAACAACACGGTCGTCACGATCACCGACGTGAACGGGAACACCGTGGCGTGGTCGAGCGCCGGAGCTCGCGGGTTCAAGGGCTCGCGCAAGAGCACCCCGTTCGCGGCGCAGCTCGCCGCGGAAGAGGCGGCGCGCAAGGCGATGGAGCACGGGATGCGGTCCATCGCGGTGTTCGTCAAAGGTCCAGGCGCCGGCCGGGAGAGCGCGCTTCGCGCCCTGCAGGCTGTCGGCTTCAAAGTGACCCTCATTCGCGACGTGACGCCGGTTCCGCACAACGGTTGCCGGCCACCGAAGCGGCGGAGGGTGTGATCGGCTAGAACGCAAGCATCCCGGCTGCCCCTTCGCACGGACCGAGAGGTCACGCTGCCCAGATCAAACTGGGCGCTCTGGCCCGCGACGAATCAGCTGCAGCCGGTCCGGGACGAAGCGCACATTCGCGCGTAAACCGGTTTTCGCAAGAAAAGAGAGAGAATCGATGGCTCGTTACAATGGTCCGGTTTGCAAGCTCTGTCGGCGCGAGGGCATGAAGCTCTACCTCAAGGGTGAGCGCTGCTACACGGAGAAGTGTTCGTATACCCGTCGCCCATATCCGCCGGGGCAGCACGGGCAGGCGCGCATCAAGCTGAGCGAATACGCGATCCGCCTTCGCGAGAAGCAGAAGGTGCGGCGCATCTACGGCGTGCTCGAGCGCCAGTTCCAGAAGTACTACTTCGACGCGGCGCGCCGGAAGGGCCGAACGGGCGAGCAGATGCTCGGCCTGCTCGAGGCGCGGCTCGACAACGTCGTCCATCGTCTCGGCTTCGCTTTCACCCGCGCGCAGGCCCGCCAGATCGTCCGGCACGGGCACGTGCTCGTGAACGCCAAGCGGGTCGACATCCCGAGCGTGATCTTGCGCCCCGGAGACAAGGTCGAGATTCGCCAGAAGAGCCGGGAGATCAAGGAGATCGTCGCCTCGCTCGCGCAGGTCGACAAGCGCCCGCAACTCTCGTGGCTCGAGCTCGACAAGAACAACTTTGCGGGCACCTTCAAGGGCGCGCCGGTGCGCGAAGAGATGAACGAGCCGGCGATTCGCGAGCAGTACGTGGTCGAGTATTACTCACGCTGAGGCTTTTCCCCCGATCGGATAACTTCGCAACGATTCACACGGGCAGGCGACGGGCGTCCGCTGGAGAGCGGGTTCGAAGGCGCGCCGGGATCGCCGCGTGAACCCTGGAGATGGAGAGCAAGGAATGACAACCTCGAACATCATCACTCGAAACTGGCGCGACCTCATCCGCCCGCGAGGCATTCACATCGAGAGCGAGACGCTCACCGAGTTCTACGGCAAGTTCACCGCGGAGCCCCTCGAGCGCGGTTACGGCATCACGATCGGCAACTCGCTCCGCCGCATCCTCCTCTCGTCGCTCCAGGGCGCGGCCATCACCGCCGTTCGCATCGAGGGGGCGCTGCACGAGTTCACGACCGTGACAGACGTCGTCGAGGACGTCACCGAGATCGTCCTGAACCTGAAGGAAGTCGTCCTGAAGGCGGCGCAGGCCAAGACGTACACCGTCCGCATCGAGAAGGAAGGCCCCGGGACCGTTCACGCGCGCGACATCCAGCTGGTCGACGGCCTGCAGGTTCTCAATCCCGATCACGTCGTCGCGACCCTCGACAAGAAGGGTCCGCTCGTCATGGAGCTGACCGTCAGCGTCGGGCGCGGGTACGTCCCAGCCGAACGCAACAAGACGCCGGGCATGTCCATCGGGACCATCCCGATCGACGCGCTCTTCTCGCCGATCCGCAAGGTGAACTACACCGTCACCAACGCGCGCGTCGGCCAGCAGACCGACTACGACAAGCTCACGCTCGAAGTCTGGACGAACGGCAGCCTGAAGCCACAGGACGCCGTCGCCTATGCGGCGAAGATCCTCAAGGAGCAGGTCTCGATCTTCATCAACTTCGAGGAGACGGAGGAGACGCAATACGCCCCCGCCGGAGCCGAGGAAGAGCCGCTGAACGAGAACCTGTTCCGTAGCGTCGACGAGCTCGAGCTGAGCGTCCGCAGCGCGAACTGCCTGCAGAACGCGAACATCCAGCTCATCGGCGAGCTCGTCCAGCGCACCGAGCAGGACATGCTCAAGACGAAGAACTTCGGCAGAAAGAGCCTGAAGGAGATCAAAGAGATCCTCGCGAACATGGGGCTGTCGCTGGGAATGAAGATCGACAACTGGCCGCAGATGCTGGAGCGGTGGAAGCAGCAGCAGCAGCAGAACTAGGTTGCCGGGCGGGTCCGGTCGTCCGGGCCCGCCCGCCGCACGAGCGACGTGTTGAAGAGTGTGAGCTAGCGAGGAAGTCATGCGCCACGGGAACGCGGGTCGAAAGTTCGACCGGAACACAAGCAGCCGACGCGCGATGTTGCGCAATCTGACGGCGAATCTGATCCTGCACGAGCGGATCGAGACGACGGACGCGAAGGCGAAGGAGCTTCGTCGCGTCGCCGAGCGCTTGATCACCAAGGCGCGTCGGCTGGGTCAGGTTGCGTATACGCCGCAGAAGGACCTCTCGCCGGCGGACCGTGCGCGGCGCCTCGCGGCGGCGCGCCTCATCGCGGCGTACATCCCGCGCTTCGGCGTTCGCGTGGAGACCGGCGGGGCGACGACGCGGATCGACCTGGTCGAGAAGGTGCTCCTCGACCTCGCGAAGCGCTACGCGGACCGCCCGGGAGGGTACACGCGGATCGTCAAGTTCGGTCCGCGCCGCGGCGACAACGCGCCGATATCGCTCATCGAGCTCGTCGAGCAGGCGGAGGCTGGAGAGGCGGAGGAGCCCAAGAAGAAGCCCGCGGCGCAGGCAAGGTCGAAGGGCGCGAAGACGGCCACCGCGGCGGCACCGAAGGAAGCGGCGAAGGTCGAGTAGCGACCGCCGCCACCGCTGGCGATCCGCCGCCGGAAGAAGCCGACCAAGTTCAGATCCACGGCACGATGACGTGGACATGGACACGGCGCTTCGTCGTGCGTGCGTCCCGGCGGGCGATGGGTCGTCGCTTACTCGACGATCCGGAAGTCCGAGAACTCTCCGGTGTACGCACGCCAGCGGACGTCGACGTCGTCGACGCGCGCAGCGGACGGCCCGTGGTGCGCCCAGGAGATCATGTCTTTTATCGCGTCCTCCTCGCCTTCGGCAAGGAGCTCGACGCTGCCGTCGGGTCGGTTCTTCACCCACCCGGTGATTCCCAGCCGGCGCGCCTCTCGCTGGGTCGCCGCGCGAAAGAAGACGCCCGTGACCCGGCCGCGAACGATGACATGGACTCGTTTGGTGGACATGGCGGATCCGTCGCGCCTGCGGGCACGACCTTTTTCCCTAGCGAATCGTCGGCGACGGGGCAACAAATCGTCGCCCCCGGTTTCTGCACGAACGACTTCGCTACGCGAAGTCGTTCAAGGAGCCTAGCGTGAAGCCAGCCGTGCCTGAGGTCGTCGTCGAAGGGATGGGGTTACACACCGGCGCTCCGGCGAGCGTGCTGCTCCGCCCTTGGGACGGCCCCGTGTGTTTGCGCGTGGGAGATTGTACTGCCCGCATCGATGAGCTGCGCGTCGCGTCGACGGCTCGGGCGACGACCGTCGAGGCTTACAATGGCGCTCTGCGCGTGGGTACCGTGGAGCACGCGTTCGCCGCGCTGGGGGGCCTGGGGATTCACGCCGGGGTTTGCCTCGAGATCGACGGTCCGGAGCTCCCCCTGCTCGACGGATGCGCGACCGCGTGGTGCGACGCACTGTCGCGCATTCACAGCGTGTCGGGCAGCCCGCGCCTCCGGATCCGGCGAGCGGCCGTGCTCGAAATCGGTCCCAGCGTCTACGAATTCGAGCCGGACGCCGGCGAGGAGAGGACGCACATCGAGGTGCGGGTGAAGCTCGACGACGAGCGGATCGATCCCGTGGCCGTGTGGTCCGGCGGCGCCGATGATTTCCGCGAACGCATCGCCCCCGCCCGTACGTTCGCGACCGCAAAGGACCTCGAGGAGCTCGCGCGGTGTGGACTCGCGCGACACGTCCCCCCGACAGCCGTCGTGTTGCTTGCCCCAGACGGCGTTCTCTTTTCGGGCCGCGCGTTCGCCCACGACGAGCCGGCGCGCCACAAGTTGCTCGACCTGGTCGGCGACCTCTACCTGCACGGCGGCCCCCCGCTCGGACGCCTTCGGGCCACACGCCCCGGACACGCCGCCAACGCGCGCGCCTTCGCGTGCGCGCGCGAGCAAGGGATCCTCGTGTCCGGCGTGGAGGACTAGACGTGCGGCCGCATCGCGCGCCCGTAGCGGTCCTCTTCTTCGGCGTCGCGTCGCCCGCGATTGCCCAGGCCGGCGGTGTCACCTTCGAAGACCCGTACGATCTGCCCACGGCGCCGCGTCCGCCGACGCTGCCCGAGCTCACCCACGGCGACCCCGAGGCCACGCTCGAGACGACGGTCGGCGCGCTCCTGCCGGCACCCGGAGGCGCGCTGGCCCATGCTTACGTTCAGCGCATCGGCCTCGAGACGCCGATCGGGCCACGACGCTGGTACGTCGGCGCCGACTACGAGCTTGCCGCCGGCACCGCGGGCTCCTCTTTCGTGGCGGCGGGGAGCAACCTCTCGCTGGAGGGGCGCACGCTGTGGGCGACGCCCACGGGCCTGGCGTTCGGGGGCGGTCTGCGCGTCATGGCGCCGACGGCTGCCTTCAGCGCCAGCGGCGCCGCCGCCACCGTGGCCCTCGACGCGGCCACGCTCCGACCTTGGGACATCGGCTACTTCGTGCCCGACGCGATCGGCGTACGGCCGTTCGTCGACGTGCGCGTCCTCGACGGCGCCTTCGTCGCGCAGTTCCGTCAGGGCCTCGACGCCACCTTCGCCATTTACGTCGGCTGGCGCATCACCTCGGGCGTGGCGGGCGGGCTCGAGATGTTCGAGGCTTACGCCATCGACGCCTCGGCCGCGGGCGTCCGCGACGGGGCCCGATCCGCGGTCATCGCGTCGCCGAACGTGCGACTATTGCTCCCCTGGGTGCAGCCCGCGATCAGCGTGTTCACCAACCTCGGTACGCCCCTCTACGGTGCGCACGAGAGTATCTGGGGCTTCCGCTTTGCGTTCACGCTGGTCTACGAGCAGATCGCGGCTCGCAATTCGTCGAATCACGAGCCCTAGTTGATCGCCGGCTGGCTCTCGGCCCTGCTGCGCAGCTCCGGCTTGGTTCGCGAGGCCTGTCGTTCGAGCGCGGCCCGCACGAAGCGCGCGAACAGGGGGTGCGGGGCGGCGGGGCGGCTCTTGAACTCCGGGTGAAACTGGCAGCCGACGAAGAAGGGATGCTCGCGGAGCTCGATCATCTCGACGAGGCGCTTGTCGGGCGAGGTCCCGCTCAGGATGAGGCCAGCCTCGGCGAGCTTGTCCCGGTAGTCGTTCGAAAACTCGTAACGATGGCGGTGGCGCTCGCTGATGTCGGTCGCGCCGTACGCTTCGGCCGCGATGGTGCTTGTCGAGAGGACGCAGGGGTACGCACCGAGCCGCATCGTACCGCCCTTATTTCGCACACCCCTCTGGTCCGGCATCAGGTCGATGACCGGATGCTGCGCGTCCTTGTCGAACTCGGTCGAATTGGCGCCCGCGAGCCCCGCGATGTTGCGAGCAAAATCCACGACCGCGAGCTGCATTCCGAGGCAGATGCCGAAGAAGGGGACGCGGTTCGTTCGCGCGTAGCCGATCGCCGCGATCTTCCCCTCGGTACCCCGATCGCCGAAACCGCCGGGCACCAGCACCGCGTCCAGATTCCCCAGCAGTTCCTCCGGCCCCCGCTGCTCGACCTGTTCGCTGTCGATGTACTCGAGCTCCACGCGGCAGTCGTTCGACAAGCCCCCGTGCACGAGGGCCTCGTGCAGCGACTTGTAGGAGTCCTTCAGGTGAACGTACTTGCCGACGATGCCGATGCGTACGGCGCCGCGCGACGGGTCTTTGAAGCGGCCGACGATGCGCTGCCACGCCGACAGGTCCGGGGCTCGGCTCCAGATGTTGAGCCTCTCGGCGATGAGCTCGTCGAGCCCCTCGCCGTGGAGCATCAGCGGCACCTCGTAGATGCAGCCCACGTCGATGCAGCCGATGACGGCCTCGACCGCGACGTTCGAGAAGAGCGCGATCTTTTCCTTCACCGCGCGCGTGAGCGGCATCTGCGTGCGGCAGATCAGCACGTCCGGCTGGATGCCGATCTCGCGCATCTCCTTGACGGAGTGCTGCGTGGGCTTCGTCTTGAGCTCGCCGGCCGTGGGGATGAACGGCACGAGGGTAACGTGGATGCTGAGCGCGTTCTGCCAGCCCGCCTCGAGCTTCATCTGGCGGATGGCCTCGAGGAACGGGAGCGACTCGATGTCTCCGGCCGTGCCGCCGATCTCGATGATCGCGACGTCCACCCCCTCGGTCGCGTCCCGCACCCGCGCCTTGATCTCGTCGGTGATGTGCGGAATGACCTGCACGGTCGCCCCGAGGTACTCGCCGCGGCGCTCCTTGCTGATGACCGACTCGTAGATGCGGCCCGTCGTGAAGTTGTTCTGGCGCGTCATGCGCGCCGTGGTGAAGCGCTCGTAATGGCCGAGGTCCAGATCGGTCTCGGCGCCGTCGTCCGTAACGAAGACCTCGCCGTGCTGGTACGGGCTCATCGTGCCGGGGTCTACGTTGATGTAAGGGTCGAGCTTGACGTGCGTGACACGCAGGCCGCGGGCCTCGAGCAGGGCGCCGGCCGAAGCGCTCGCGAGTCCCTTGCCGATCGAGGAGACGACTCCGCCGGTGACGAACACGTACTTCGTGGGCTTGCGGCTCATCGCGGCATCCCTCCTCTCAATCCTGTCGCGATTAGCACACAGCCTCTGCTCTTACGAGGCAGTGCGTAGAGCTCGAGGCGTGCTACTTTGAAAGCTCGCCCCTGAGATTCGGGGTACGCGCGAGTTCCTCTGAAAAGCGCGGCGAATCGCGAGGGTCGCGCCCGGTTGATCCCACAGCGTCGCGCGAACGTGGTGAATGGGCCCGGTCGCGATCGCGTTGCCGTTGCCGTTCGGATCGCGACCCCGACCGCGAGCCCCCTCGTGACGGACCGCGCGCACCAGCCTCACCCGGCGCGCCCGCACTATATGTCGCGTTCCTGCCCTTCGTCGCGGCATCGTGGAGCGTATGTCATGCTCCGACCATGGCCTCGGCGCGTATCGGTATCATCGGCTACGACTCGCTGCACTTCGTCGTAGAAAACCTGGAGCGTTCGAGGGGCTTCTACACCGAGAAGTTCGACTTCAGGGAGGTCGCTCGCGCCGGCGACGATCTCGTCGCGCGCAGCGGGCAGCAGTCGATCGTGTTCGGGGCGGGAGAGGTCCGCGTCTGCGTTTCGACTCCGCTCGCTGAGCGGTCGAAGGCGGCGCGCTTCCTGCGGCGCCACCCCGCGGGCATCATGAGCCTCGGCTTTCGCGTCAACAATCTCGGGGAGACCATCCGTTTCCTCGAGACCCGCGGCGGCACCTTCCTCGCCGATCCCGTGGAGGACACGGACGCGCGCGGCGGACGCTACCGGGCCGTCGAGATCGCGACGCCGCTCGGAGACGTCGCCTTCCGTTTCGTCGAGCGAATCGATTATCGCGCCTTCGCCCCGGGCTTCGCCGACACCGGCGACGGCAACGCGGGTAGGCCCGAGAACGTCTTCGGCATCCAGCTCGTCGATCACGTCACGTCCAACGGCCTAACGATGCAGCCGATAGTCGCCTGGTACCGAGACGTCCTGGGGTTCGAGCCGTTCTGGGAGATCAAGTTCCACACCCAGGACGTCGCCGCGCAGTTCGCGCACGGGTCGGGCCTGAAGTCGACCGTCATGTGGGACCCGGCGAGCGGGGTCAAGTTCGCGACGAACGAACCGTTGCGCCCCCACTTCCGCGACTCGCAGATCTACAAGTTCGTCGAGGAGAACGACGGCGCCGGCATCCAGCACGTGGCCTTCAACGTGAAGAACATCGTCTGGACCGTCGAGGAGCTCAAGCGCCGCGGCGTCGACTTCATGGAGACGCCTCCCTCCTACTACCGCGACTTGCCGCGGCGGCTCGACGCTCTCGGGATCCACAACGTACGAGAAGAGCTCGGCCTCCTCGAGAAGCACCAGATCCTCCTGGACGGTTCTCAGGAACGCTACATGCTCCAGATCTTCCTTCGCGAGGCCAAGTCGCTCTACGCCGACGAACGCGCCGGCCCCTTCTTCTACGAGATCATCCAGCGCTGCGGGGACGAGGGGTTCGGCTACGGCAACTTCCGAGCGCTCTTCGAGAGCATCGAGCGCGCACAGCAGCAGGACGCATGATCGACCGGCAGAGCGCGGGCATCCTCCCGGACAAGCCGCACACGGCGTGCCGTGCGCCCGACGGGGGCGTCCTCTACGAGGAGATGCACACGCGCGGGGGCTTCTCCGGACCGTTCACGTACTTCTACCACCGCTTTCCGGTCACGGCGCACCGCGAGGTCGAGTCGACGAAGCGCGGCTGGGCCGCGCCACACGCCGACCCCGCCGCACAAAAGCCTCTGCGACGCAGGCTGTACCTGTCCGATCGCGTGCCGCGCGGCGGGATGCTGGTCGACCGCCGCGTCCCCATCCTCTTCAATCGCGACGTCGTCGTGCTTCTCGCGGCGCCCGCCGCGAGCGACGACGTCTACTTCGCGAACGGCGACGGCGACGAGCTGTGGTTCGTGCAGGAGGGGAGCGCCCGGCTGGAGTCTCCTTGCGGGTGGCTCGATGTGCGTGGCGGCGACTACGTCTGGGTGCCCAAGGCGATGATCCACCGCTGGCACGTCGAGCGGCCGATGCGCCTCCTCGGATTCGAGGCGCACGCGGGCGTCTTCGTGCCCGAGGCCTTTCGCAATCCGGTCGGGCAACTTCGCATGGACGCCCCGTACACGCACCGCGACTTCGTGCGACCGCGCGGGCCGATCGCGACGTTCGAGAAACCGCAGGACGGGCCGCGGGAGCTCCTCGTGAAGAAGAGCGGCACGTTCACGCGCTACGCGCTCGAGAACCCGGCGATGGACGTCGTCGGCTGGGACGGCTTCGTCTACCCGTTCGCCTTCGCGATCGAGAAGTACCAGCCGAAGACCGGGCTCGTTCACCTGCCTCCGACCGTCCACGCGACCTTCGAAGGCCGTGGCTTTCTCGTGTGCTCGTTCGTCCCGCGCGTCCTCGATACGCACCCACACGCGATCCCCTGCCCGTACCCGCATTCGAGCGTCGATTGCGACGAGATCATCCTGTACCTCCGCGGCAACTTCACCAGCCGGCGCGGCGTAGGACCCGGCGCGATATCGCTTCACCCGGCAGGCATCGCGCACGGGCCGCAACCGGGCGCGTACGAGGCCAGCATCGGCACGAAGCGCACCGACGAGCTCGCGGTGATGTGCGACGCGTTCGAGCCGCTCGTCCCCACGGCGCAGGCGGCCAACATCGAGGAGCCCGGATACCACGAGTCCTGGCGGAGCAGCACGTAGTATCCTCGGGGCGTGCGCACGAACGAAGTGACCCGGCTCGACGCCAAAGCGAGCAGCTTCGATGTCATTTGCGTCGGGGAGTCGACGTGGCGCCTCGAGCAGGCGACGACGTCGAGGCCGAGGCTCCGCCTGCGCCCGACTTCGGGCCCGATCAACGTCGCCGTCCGCTTGCGCAAGGGAGGGCTGCGCGTGGGCCTGTCCACCGTGATCGCCGACGACGGATCCGGGCGTACCGCGTACCGGCGCATCGCCGCGTCCGGCGTCGACGTCGCGGGCGTGACCTTGGCGCCGGACGCGGCGAT
>Ga0207416_1004879_pt1 | contig 11149 bp, 7 predicted proteins | sample PaiPotPPM11metaG_FD_184107 | JGI IMG/M metagenome (GOLD analysis project Ga0207416, IMG submission 184107) | Iron sulfur acid spring bacterial and archeal communities from Banff, Canada, to study Microbial Dark Matter (Phase II) - Paint Pots PPM... ...
CTATGGTAGAAAAAGAGCACGCCGGCGACGGTGCAGATGTTCAGCGCCACGCCCTGCAGCGACGCTGCACGGAAGCGGTGCTGCGCGTTGAGCAGCGCCTGCATGACGCCCGCGATGGAGGTGGCGACGATCGTCGGCATGAGAATGCGCGTCATGCGGATCGCGACGCCGGTACCCGGTTCGGTCCACGATGAGGCAAAGAGTCGCGTTATCGTGGGCGCCGCGAGCCAGGCGACAAGCGCACCCACGGACAGCACGATGAGCAGCACGTTGATGACGGTACTCGAGAGCCGCCACGCTTCTTCGGCACGCTCGTTTGCAAAATACTCGGAGAACACCGGCACGAGCGCGCTCACCAGCGCGCCGCTAAATACCCCGAACACAAGGGTCGGGATGATCGACGCCACGAGGAACGCGTCGAGCTCCCACCGTTCCCCGTAATATCGAGCGTTGACGACCTCGCGTGCAAAGCCGAGCGCCAAGCTCGCGAGCATTGCCAGCATGACAGCCATCGTTGCCGAGGTCATCGTTCGGCCGGTTGGGCCCGGCTTCGAGCGCCGGGGAGATCTGAGGATCATTATCCGACTGTACCTTGGTTATTTCACAACGAACAGGTGAAATCCGATATTCACGCTTAGGGCAGCGGATTGGTGACGCACGAGGCTTGGACGCAAGGCCGGACCTGATTTTGTTCCATACCGGCGATCTGCCAAGAATGTATTCACGGCGCTTGTAACACGCCGCTGTGGTCGCCGAGCTCAGCATAAACATAACAGAGCGAATGCGCCACCGTCGACCATGACCGGCTTATTCGAAGCCGCTCGAGGACTTCGTAGGACAAAACGCGGGCCCGTGCATCGTCGAAAAATTGATTGATCGCACGGACAAGCTCATTTGGTTTGTGGTCAAAGGATATCTGCGCTTCGGGAAGTGCGCAACGGAGAACTCGAGAGATGAGAACCGGCACATCGTAACCCGCGGCGAGGGCAAGCGGACCACTTGACGACATCGCGATCGTGTGTGGGAGCAACAGCACGTCCGCGGCGCCAAACACATTCTGCCGAAGCTCATCAGGGATGAAGCCTAGAAAATGAACGCGATCCGATCCGGTCGGCAAACTTGCGACGATATTTCCCGGATTGATGCTACCGAGCAAGCGGTGAGGAACATCGCCGGCGATGACCATGTGCAATCTTGGGCGACTCGCCAGCATATTCGGAAGCTCACTGAAAAGATAATCGATGCCTTTGTATGCCGACAAATAGCCGAAGAAAAGCGCAACTTCAGCATCCCCCGGTAGCCCAAGTGCACGGCGTGCATCGCCTTTTCCTATACGTGGCAAGACGGGCTCGACGCCAAGTGGTATCGTCACTATGCGGCTCGGTGGAACTCCATATTCGGACTCCAGTAAATCGCACAGGAATTGCTCGTGCACGTGAACCTTGTGGCTGAGCCGTGAAATAAGTGCGATTAACACCCGCCATAACAGCCTAGCCGTGAACACGTTGCCCGGTATTCGGTTCTTTCTCACAAACGAATCCGACATTTTGGAAAGCGGAATAATGCCGTGTACAGTGGTTAGCAGGCGGTGGCCTCGAAGTCTCAAACACCAGAGCAAAAGTGGAAATAACACCGCGTTCGCTAGGTTGCCGAACGCAAAAAGCTCATGTTGAACGTGGACAACCCTGTTGTTCGCTCGCACGACGCCGCGAAAGGCCTGAAAAAGCGAGAAGAGCGAGCCGCGCCGATATGACGGGAAGACGGTTACGCCCTCGTCGTCCCATCGGCGCTCGTCGTTCGCACTCCGTGGCCCAACAATCGAAACTCCCACTCCGATTCGCAACATTTCCTGCGCGAGGCGTCGACTATACCAGTTTAACGCCGAGTCGGTTGCCGAGGCCATTTCCGGAAGGCCCATCCCTCGGTACGGGCTGAGAATCGTTACCGTGATTTCCGTATCTCAGTTTGGTGGGGGCGCTTCAGGTTTCTTCCGATGGTCCAGAGGTCACGCACTGTGCTCGGAATCCGTGCGAGTAGCGACAAGCGCGGCGGTCGTATGTCACGCACCTCGACGGGCAGTTCACAAATCTTCAAACCTGCATGTTGCGCTCGTAGGATAAGCTCCGTGTCGAAAACCTCGTTAAAAGTTTGGCAGGTCGAGCAGATGTCAAGGATACGAGATCTTCTCAATGCTTTCATGCCATGCGTATCGGTTCCGGAGAACCCAAAAGCAAATTTCAAGAAGATGTTGAATGAGGCCGTAATTGCGCGCCGCAACCAGGGCCGATGATCCAGACCGCGACAAAATCGTTTCGATCCGACTACGATGTCGTAACCGTTTGCCAATAAGGTTATGGAGTCTTTGAAAAAGCGCTTGCTAAAAAGATCGGCATTGAAAATGATCAGGAGCTCACCACGCGCCTCACGAATACCTGACCTCAGCGCCTCGCCGTACGATCGGTGATCATTCAGTACAAGTCGGATGCTCGCGTGTTCGCTGGCGAGCTTGGAAGCGATGCCTCTTGTTTGATCCTTGCTGCCGTTCTCGCACAACAGAAACTCAATCTCGATATTGAACTCGTTGAGTTCGTCCAGGAGCTTCGCGACAATGCCGGCAACAACGAATTCTTCGTTGTGCAACGGTATGATCACCGACACAGCTGGGCGGTTGCGTGTTAGCGTTGAAAATGTGTGATCATCGTCGACGGGCTGAACGATTTCCGATTCGGTTGATAAGTGGGTAACGGCACCAGAGCGATGCCCTGTCGCCCTCCCGACGATGGAAAGACCTTCCTTTAGCGCTTTTCTTGGAACGCCACCCATGTAAGCGATGCTTAAGGCAATCGCTCCTCATAGCCCTGCTAAGGCATACAAGCAAGCGTCACGTTGCAAGGCACTGTCGCCGGTGTTGCTAAAACAAGCCTTTTGTGACCCCGGACTGGCACGGTAGGTTTGCACCCTGCAGGCCCCCATCAGTGCGTGTGTTGGCCCTGGGGGCCTCCACGCAAGCAATTCTAAACTCGATGCGTGCCTGATCCAAACCTGGCCAAGGCGTAATCTGGACGATGCCACGGAACATCGCTTTGCCTTTGTGCGTATAGGTCTCGATGCGCGCCTACTAAGAATTCCCCGCGGAATCGGAGGTTCTGTTAGCAGCTTATTGATCGGCCTTTCTGGAACCGATCACCGCCACGAGTTTATTGTCTATGTCGACTCAGAAGCCGCAGCGCGCCGCGTGCCGATGGATCCTCGCTTTACGATACGCCTCATTCACTCTCCCTATCCGATCTGGGAGCAAGTGCGGCTCCCATTTGCGGCGCTTGAGGACAGGCTAGACATTCTCCACTGCCCCGGCAACACGGCTCCAACTTGGGCGATGGGGCACGCTCAGCTTGTGGTCACGATCCATGACGTCATTTTCTTAACCGGACGCTTTAATCGCGGTAACTCATTCCGCCAAAAGCTGCAGAATGCTTATTACGGCGCTATTGTCCCCCGTATTGCGAGAAGAGCGGCGGTCATCGTAACTGATTCATTGTTTTCGAAACACGACATTGCAACTCGTCTTAAAATCGACCATAGGAAGATCGTGGTAATCCATCTCGCGGTTGGGCCGCATTTTCAAGTTTCCGACCCCGAGGCAACGGAGCTTGTTCAAGCGGTCACTGGCGGTCGACCGTACATCATCGCTCCTGCAGCAGAGGACCCAAGAAAGAACACCGCGCGACTGATTCATGCGTTCAAATCAGCATCTGAGAGAATTGGCGAACCTTACTTACTTGTTCTCGTAGGAATGAATAATGAGGCCTCGCACCGGTTTAAGCTTATCTCAAAGAACCTAGGCATTGAGGGGAGAGTGCGGTTTTTGGGATTCGTATCTGAAGACTACTTGGTGAAGCTTTACAAAGGCGCGTCTTTCGCGGCTTATCCTTCGCTCTATGAAGGTTTTGGACTTCCGGTCCTAGAGGCCATGGCGTGTGGCACCGCCGTGATCGCGTCCAACACCACGGCCATTCCTGAGATCGCGGGCGACGCTGCATTGCTTGTGAATCCCGAATCGTCAGAAGAACTGACTGACGCAATAGAGCGCTTTGCGAATGACCCTACGCTTCGCGAACGGTACATAACCTTGGGTAAGGAGCGATCGAAAATGTTTTCCTTGTCACGATTTGTATCCCAGACGCTTGCCCTATATGAATCGCTTGCCTCGGTGTCACAGCGTTAGAATTTTATTCCTACACGGCCAGCGATTCGTACGCAGTTTCCATATCCGGGCTATAACGGCCAACAAATCGTCTGGGCCTGCTAATCTTTTGGGGAGTATACCACCCCAATGCATTTGGCGGTCCACGGAGAAACGTTCAGGGGCATGAGCACTCTGCCTATGCCTCCGTCGTTTTCTCCGGAGCTGTACACGCTAACTACGCGCAGCCCGTTGCGTTCCCCGATTCGGCGAAGCTGACCGGGTGAGAATTCTGTCTCCCAGCCAGGTGGCCAGTTCTTGAGTAGCATACGGACGTGCTTATAAACGGTATAAGGGTTCCACCTTTGGGGCACGTCGACGATCAGATATCCGCCAGCCTTCACTAATCGTCGCTGCTCTTGCAGGACGGCGTCCGTATCGGTAAAGTGCTCAAGCACGCCCTGAGAGTAAACAACGTCAAGGGACCGATCAGGCAGTGAGATTGAACGTAGGTCGTCTGATAGTATGCGAACGGATAAGCCGACCGCGTTGGCCTCTTCCAATATGCGGGCGCGTGCGATGGCCGAGCGGTCCAATGCGATCGCTTGCGCTCCGCGAGTGGCCAGCGCGATGATGTCACGGCCGCTCCCTGCCCCGACCTCAAGGATGCTTCGCTCTTTAACGTCACCATGGTAAAGAGCCATTATCTGTTTGACAACGGGGCTCTCGCGGCGCAAGCGACTTCCAGCAGCCCAAATCGCGTCCCAGTTTTCAATCGGAGAACGGTCCGTGCTTTCCTTCGTGCGCATCAAAAAATGCCTTTGGTCCTCCTCCGCATCGCGGAGCCGCGGCGCCTGACCCGCGTTAGCTGGCAGGTTCGCCAGGACGAGCTGTGAAGCTTTCCTCAATTGCCGCCGGAGTCAATTCGAGTCCCTGGTCTGGGCATGGATGCGAGGAGCACTGCAGCGCCGTGCTGGTACGAACCGGACTTTTGTGTATTCCACTGGCAGCCGCCCTCGTATTCGCGAGTTGCAGTAGCGCAGGATCAACTATTGACGGAAAAGTTCTTCGCGCAGAAATGGATCCTTCCGGTGAATTGAGAGCCTTGACAATAAGGGTGTTTAATGCCGCAAATAAGCCGATTCCTGTCGACTTCTTCGTTCGCAGCCACGACGGAGAAGGCACATTTTGGGATGCCGAAAACTTTTCGGGCGCGCTGCCTGCAGGCTCGACACGGATTCTGACCCTCGAACCCGAGACATACGTTCTTCGCCCCCGCTCCGGGGAAACGATTTCGGTGTATGCGGTGCATAGGGATACGGGTGCGGAGAATATGATTGGTTCAGCTCTGCTTGGCAGCGCTCCGGTGCGCCTGGTTAATGCATCGCTTGGCGCTTGGCACGCGGACGGTTCGGCGCCAATCGGCTGGCTACCAAGTGCAGGAACGGGAGACGAGACTGTGACGTTTCGCCCCGTTACCCTAACGGCCCGGCCGGGTGTCCGCATCAGCATCGAGTCCGGAGCGACCGGTAATTGGCACACGGCTTTTCTTCAACAGGCGATTCCTGCTGACTCCGGAAAATTCGAGTTTTCTCTCGCTCCAAACGTGGATTGCGATGGCGCCCAACCGAACCCTCGGTCTCTGGCCGGCTTGGAATTTGTCGACGGGTCGGGCAATTCAATGATTTTTTGCGTTTCACCGGCGGTACGGCGCCAACAGATCCGCGAATTGGCCAGCGGCCAGCAGCTTGTTGTTGTAGATCCGGGGAGGTTGCGCGAGTGGAACACCGTGCTGGTAGATCTCGATGCTTACAAGGCGTTCGTTCGGTTACGGGCGGACAAGCATAACGCCATTACACTGCGGCTGATTGTCGCGATCAATCCGTCTCGCCGCCGAGGTGGGGGGCGATTTACGAGTTCCGCCGTTTTCGGCGCGTTACACCAAATAAGGTAGTCGATGACTCCTGGAGCGCGCCTGGAGCCCGCCGCCGCGACGTCGTAACGCCTTGTAACCCACGGCGGAGGACGAACCCAAGAAGAACGAACCCGATTCCCAAAAGCGCGCCGATCCTAGCGTACTCCTCGTTGTCGTATCGCAACTTCAACGTAAAATCACCGCCTCCGTGAATGACCCACCCGTTTTCGAAAAAATTGACGAATACGTGGTCGGCGCGAATCTTTGGCGGTGTCGTGATTTTCCAGCCATTGCTATAGGCTTCGTTAAACACGAGCAAGAAGGCCGGCGGCGCTCGGCGAACCCGGATTGCGAGGCTGGTCGGATTTCTCCACTTGAAGGATAGCATGCGCGGTGTAGACGCATTACGCCAATTTGCAACAGCAACCAACTGGGGCGCCGAATCGACCAACGTAAGCTCGGGACGACCTACGACGTTAGCCGTATAACCAGAGCTATTTTCACCCGTAATGAAGTTAACGATCGCGTCGCTCGAATTGCCAGGTTCACGAAAAAATATTGCGACGCTTCGCGGCTGCGCCGTTTCTTGCATTGTCCTTCCGGCGAGAAACACAGCCTTCGCGTAAATTGCTGCGCGTGGCACCACGCCATTTTTGTGGAGAAGCGAAAAGGTACACTTGTATTCAGCGCCAGGAAGCAAGTGGTCAAAGTAAGCGGTTATCATTGCGGGTGCGCCGTAAGATCGGATAAGGCTCTGCTGTTTGAATCGACTCCTTGTAATAGATGCGCCCACTGTATAGGAAGAGTTGCGAGTCTGTGTTAGCTGCGGATCGGACCAGACGCCGTACTTCCGATAATCGTAGGATTCCATCATGGGCGCTGCGAGGCTATGAATAGGGCGCAACGAGGTCACCCCGAGATAGAGGGCTCTCGGGTCCGAAGCAAAGTACGGAGGGGTTAATCGATACGAGCCATTGTTGGCCAGCAATGTCCAGCGATTGTTTTGCGCCGCGACCCCGATGAACGCCGGAGCAAAGTACGCGCATCCGCCTTCACTGCCCGCCGTTGCGGAGAATGTAAGAATCAGTCTACGGGTCGTCGTGGAAATTCTGAACAGGCGAGCCCACTGCGCTCTGCCGTTTCCCGCAGTCAACGGTACGAAAATATCGCGACGTGGCTGGTCACTTCCGGTAATTCGCATTGACAACAGCCTGACATTGTGAGATGAGTAGCTCAAGACGATAATGCCGGTCTTCTTTCGGAGCGGAATCGTCGGAACCGCGAGATCCATCTCAACAGTAGACCGTGGATCTGCGCAAAGCGAAAGCTTCTTTTTTATGATTGCCAAGAAGTCCGGACTACCGCCGCCGATCGAGAACTGCACCGGTCGATGAAAGCCATACGTAACCGTTTGCGCTGCACCAGTCGCGGCTATGGTTCGGTCTCCATCGTCGAGAAAAACGCCTTCTCCATTGATCTTAGTGGTTTGAATGTGCACCATCGAGGGCCGTAGCCATATGAACGACTCGTGGCGCAAAGTGGCAAGGTGTCTACTGACATCTGCGCCGTGCTCTACCAAAGCCATTGCTATGCCTTGTAGCCTTCCGGTGTCTCCCGCTGGAACAAACGTGACACGGCCATCAACAGGGAGTGAGCTCGCTAGTTTCCCAGCCTCAACAAGATCTCTCGCGCCGACGACGATGTGCTTGGCGGCATAAACGTTCCCCGCCAGGAACGCTTTATCGACGTCGTAAACACGAATTGGTCCAAACGTGCGTACTAGCCGCATGCCGTCAAGTGCGAAAGGCATTTTGGCCGAGTAAAAGGTGTTGAAATATCCCACGTCAATAGTTGGATCGTACACGACGTGTTGGATGTCGACCATGCCAAGTAGTCGGGCAACGCTTTTTTCGCCTACCGTTGTGCGATAATTCTGCAAGGTGTCGTTTACAAGCCCATTGCCGGCCGACACGGCGTCGTAGTACCGGGAAACTATGGGAGCTATGGTCAAATTCAGATTAATCCCACTACCCACGTAGCCCCAGTCGTACGTATCGAATCCCGCCGGAGCAACCGGCATTTGTAAAGTACGCCCGGGATGTTGATCGAGCCACTGACCGAGAGCGTAGTATCGGCTTGGAATCGTGACGAAGCATTGCGGCCAAAATAGCCGGCCTGCCAGGATTGGGTACGCCGCAATCGCTAGGGAGACAAATGCCGCTGCGACGATGGCGATACTCTTTCTCCGGGGCCAGCGCGAGACGGCGTCCAGCGTCACGCTCGCTAGCAAGCAATAACCAACGACTACCATCCATTCGAACTTGTCGAAAAAATTCCGAAAGGCTGCAAAGACTTCCGAGTGCATGAATAACCAAAACAGGGTGCCGTGTAATCCGGTTGAGAGAAAAATCGCTATCAGCGTTGTCACGGCAATTGCGACAACGCGGTACCCATAAAGCCGCACAAACAGTAACGAAGAGGTTGCGATAAACGGCAAGCATAAGCTGCAAAGTATAAGAAAAGGGTTAGATAGGTATTCTACCCCTTCCGGAATGAACGGATGTACCCCAACGGGATTAAAAAAAAGGTAGCTACCGACCAGGCGCGCCGCGCCGCCGAAGCTCGTAAACCTTGAGGTAACGTTGAAGGTGTCGATCGAATATTTCTGCTGATCCGTTGAAAATTGATGAAGCGAATTTGCGATCCAGTGGAATGACGGGACGTACCAGATCATATGGATGCCGGCGTATATAAAAATTATGGGAAGTATTCTGGCAAACTTTGTCCGGAAGCGTTCTGAGCCTGAAAACGCGACCGGGCCAACGAGCGCCACTAAGAAAATAGACGCTACGGCAGTTACCGCAATATTTATCGTTGTGGCGGCAACCCCGGTCCAGATCGCGAACTCAATTAACGCGGTTGCTCGCCGCGTATTGATGTAGCGCAGCAATGAGGCGGCAATACCGGGAAAAACCGCCACCGATATCGCCGAGGATTCATAAATCCCGTGCATGGAAAGCAGCATGAATGGGTTTAGAATGCTCGCTGCTCCGCCGAAAACGATTGCAGGCACGGATTGAACTCGCGGAAACAGTTCGCGAATGAGGCGAACCGTCAAGAGCGCTTGGAGTATAAGGATAATAAACAGCCAAGAATGATTTATAGCGATGGGCGCGAGCCGAATTTTTGAAAGGCCGTAATCTAACAATATAACCGGGAATAGCAACGGTCGAGAGAATGACGTATCGTAGCCCAGTCCCCCAGACGAGGTCCACGTCGATTCCAAACGCTCCAATGCGATTTTCGGGGCAACTTCTGGCAGGGTTCCATCACCACACGCAACGAGTTTGCCAGCGGGTAGAGAGAGTTCAACTAAGAGCGCGGCGATAAGGCCTACGATTAAGTAGGCAAGCCGCACCTGTGATTTATTCACGGGCTAAGATTTGGTGCAGGGATGAGCGGTGACGACGGATGCCCCGAAATAGACATCGAGCGAGAATCGGCTACGACGATTTGAAACACCTCTTAGTGCCTCGATGACCATTGATTTCGGGGCGCTACTGGATAACGCCGCGTCGCCTCGATGATGCCTGCAAGAACAAGCGTAACCGATACGCCGAGAGCGACAAAAAAAGGTAACGCAAGATCGTAGCGCAATGTAACAACGCGATCGATTGGTGCGCGAAGTACCCAGGCGTTCGCGTAGCCGTCCGCCTCGACATGTCGTAGGTCCGGAACGTCGATGCGCCAGTGCTCGTCGTAGGTCTCGCGCAACACGATAGCGGACCCAGCGGCGGCCCGTACTCGGGCGCGCACGCGCCACGAATTCGAATCGATGATGTCGATGCGGCCGGGCGCTCCGGATCGCATCTTTGCTTGCGCAGGCGTGCCACCGACGATCGCCGACGAAACGACGAGCGGCGGGACCCCGCGTAGCGTTGGGTTCGGACCGCAGCGGAGTAGCGCAAAATGCAAATCCAGCATTTTGATCCTTGAGCACGAACTCGATGACGGCGATCCGCGCGCCGAGCCCGCCACGAGCCATGCAGCCGGCGCGCCGACCTTGGCGGAACTTTGCAACGTAAACAGGTTTGGCGGCTCCGCAAACGTCCACGCGGGTAAGAGCGGCCAGAGCGCAGTGCGCTGCCACGATATGCGTGGATCGGGCGGGCCCGCAGCTTCGGTAGAGGCAATGAGCTCGAGTTGAATACCTCCGCCGATTGCGCGGTCATCGACGGCGGCGCCGTTGGGGCTTGTCGCCAGCGTGCCAGGCTTGGCCGCAAACTGCTGAACGACGACGCGGTCGCCGCCGCGTAGGATATCGACGCCGCCGGCAGAGGTCGCCGGTTGAGCCGATTCTTGTACGATCGATTTAAGCGCCGGCTCTAGCGCTTCTCGATAATGAGAGCGCACGCTAGGGACGGTGAAGACGAACCCTATGCCGGCTCGTTCGAATAGCCGATTGGCATCCGCCCGCCGGCCCTCGCGCAACAATCCGAGGCCATACGCCACTGGATACTCTGCCTTAGGAGAATCCCCGCTCGAAGGGTGGCTGCCGATAGGCAAGCTGAACGGCGAGTAGCCGCCGATCTCAACGCCGCCGGTAGCAAGCGGATTCGCATCCGGATACGGTAGATAACGGCGATCGTCAGCTACGCGTGCAATTTCGGCGATGTCGGCCCGAGTCGCATTCGAAGGTGCATACATCGGAATTCCAACGGTCGTTCTTGCCGCAACCACGACGCAGGCCGCCGCTAGGAGGCCGGCGCCGGAATAGGCGATTGCGCGCCCGGATGCATTCCGGGCATGATGAATAGCGACACCGGTGAGCACCGACATACCCAGGGCCGTCAGGGCGAGCGCGTCGTACAACTCGCGGAACAGGGCCGCGCCGCGAACATGGCCGAACGTCCAGTCAATTTCCGGCGCAAGCGGACCACGGAGTCCCATAGCGGCGAGTCCACCGGCTACCGCCAGGACAGCGAAGGCCCAGACGGTTGGGTCGCGTCGGCGCACGATCAATCCCGCGAGCGCCCCGGCCGGCAAAAGCC
>Ga0207416_1004884_pt1 | contig 11143 bp, 9 predicted proteins | sample PaiPotPPM11metaG_FD_184107 | JGI IMG/M metagenome (GOLD analysis project Ga0207416, IMG submission 184107) | Iron sulfur acid spring bacterial and archeal communities from Banff, Canada, to study Microbial Dark Matter (Phase II) - Paint Pots PPM... ...
AAGCGGCGCAGGCTGCGGAATCGGGCCGTTGGGCAACGACAACCCGCGCCATCCGCCCCGAAATCAGCACGCAACAACCCGCTGCAAGCCACTTAATGGCAGCATCAGACCGTTTTTCAGCAGCCTGTTAAGCCCGGTTTGCCTTCCCATGAACGTCGTGGACATCTCCAAGGCCGTCGGCCTTGCCGCGCTCTACCTATTGACGCTCAACATTCATCTCGGCCTGCTCATCTCGATCCGTTACAGTCCGGTGCGCTACTGGCCGCATCGGCAATTCAATCTCTTCGCACTGCACAACTGGACGGGGACGGTCGCGTTGGGAACCGCTGCGCTGCATCCGCTGCTGTTACTGGCCTCCTCGCCGGTGCATTTTCGGTGGGTGGACATCCTGTTCCCGCTCTGGTCGCCACAACAACCGATCATCAACACGCTGGGTGCGGCCGCGCTGTACACGCTCACCTTCGTGGTGATCACGTCGTATAACCGGGTGGCCTTGGGCCGTCGTCTGTGGAAACGACTGCATTTCGCCGCTTACGCCGGCGCCGGATTATTCTTCACCCACGCTCTGCTCACCGATCCTCATCTGCGCCACACCCCCTTCGATCCCTGGGACGCCGAAAAGGTCAGCGTTGAATTCTGCCTGTTCCTGGTCGCATGCAGCATCGCCGCCCGCATTGTCTACGGACGCCGTCGCAAACGTACCCCCCTCTAGGATGCTGGCGCGTCGGCCCAGTGGGCCGGCGCGCCCGTGGGTCACACGGTCCGCCGTTCCCGGGTTCTGGCCGACACACGGCCCGTTGCCCATGCCCGTCAAGCGGGCACCAGACCACCCGCAGGAAGATTGCGGGCCGTTTTGCGGCCGGGCGTCTGCGCTCGCGGCGGGTGCCTCGATCAGGGAGGAGACTGGGAGGTGGCGGGCCGGGCGAAGGGCCAGAAACGCATGCGCCATGCCCAGATGAAGAACACCGGAACGCCCGCCACCAGGCTCACGGCTCCCCAGACCATATTGCTGTGCGTCATCGTCCCCAGCGTCGTGTCGCCGGAGCTGATGAAAACGTAGGTCCACCCCACCATCGCCAGCAACACCGGCAGCGGATACAGCCACATGCGAAACGGTCGCGCCGCCGGCGGGAATTTCCGGTGCAGGAGAAACACGCCCACGCCTTGCGCTAAGAACTGCACCAGGATGCGCGAGGTCAGCAGGATGGTGATCTCGGCGGCCAGCGGTAGAAAACTGACCGCCATCGTCACGAGCCCCAGTACCAGAAGCGAAAAATCCGGGAATTGCCCGCGCGCATGGCGATGGCGAAAAATCTTGAAAAAGTAGCCGTCTTCCGCCGCCGCGAACGGAATCCGGGAATAACCCAGCATGAGCGCAAACACCGACGCGAAGCTCGTCCAGAGAATCAAGCCCGTGAGCACGCGAGCCGCCCCCACGCCCCAGATGCGCTGCATGAACTCGGAGGCGATGTAGCTGCTGACGCGTGCCTGCGCCAGCGGCACCGTTCCGACCAGCGCCAAGTGGATGGCCAGGTAGAGCACCGTGACAGTCAGTACGGAATACACGATTGAGCGCGGCAGCGTCTTGCGCGGCTCCTGGACTTCGTCGCCCATATAGCAGATGACGTAGTAGCCCAGGAAGTCGTAGATCACGAAGGCCATGGCCGCCCCGACCGCGGCCGCACCGGCATGGTTCCAGTGAAATGGATCCCCGGCATGAAACGCCAGTGCCGGATGAAAATGGGTGGCGCCGGCCACAATGGTCATGCCCAGCGTCAGCATCATTCCCGCCCAGAGCACCACCGTGATGCGCGCCACCGCTTCCAAACGGCGATAACAGAGCACCAGGGCCAGGAGCGCGATACAGGCGGCGAGCAGGCCATGTGCCACCGCCCCAAGATGGGGCAGGAAATAGCGCGAGTAGTCCGCGAACCCGATGCTGCCGGAAGCGATCTCCAAGGGCCCGCTCAAGATGAACTGCCAGATAAAAAGGAACGCAAACAGGCGCCCCCAGCGTTCGGGGCCGAACGTTTCCCGCAGGTACAGGTACGATCCGCCGGCTCCGGGGAATGCGGCGCCCAAGTCACACCAGATCATGCCGTCACAGATCGCCAGGAGCGCACCGGCGAGCCAGCCTAACAGCGCTTGCGGACCGGGCAACTGCGACAAAATCAACGGCACCGTCAAAAAGACACCGATGCCCACCATGTTGGACATGTTGAACGCCGTGGCCTGGAGCAGGTTCAGCTTGCGGGTGGCGCGAGGCGAGGAGGAAGAAGCGGCCATCGCGGCCTAGTCTAGCCGAGGCGACGCCGGGGCGTCGGTCACGCCGATTGGGAGCGCACCTGGGCTGGCCCGGCGTCATCGCCCGAGGCGATGCCTGCGTACGCCTGCTATCATCGGCATCGATCTATGGAGCCTTCCAGTCAGCCTTTTCCCGCGCCCGCTTATGCCATCGGCGTTGATCTCGGCGGCACCAACCTGCGTATCGCCAGCGTCGGCATTGACGGCACGATCCATGAACGTATCGCCCTCGACACACAGATACGGGAGGGTCGCGAACAGGTGATCCGTGACATGTGTGAGGCCATCGGGGATCTCACCCGACGGATGCGGGATTCAACGCTTCTGGGAATCGGCATCGGGGTTCCCGGCATCATCAATCTGAGCACCGGCCTGATCCGACAATCGCCCAACCTGCCAGGCTGGAACGATTTTCCGGTGCAGGCCGACATTGAGCGCCGCCTGGGCACCCGCGTGGTGCTGGAGAATGACGCCAACGCCGCCGCACTGGGTGAAAAATGGGTGGGAACCGGCCGCAATGTGTCCGGCCTTTGCATGCTCACGTTGGGGACCGGCATCGGCGGTGGCCTCATCCTGGACGGACAGATCTGGCACGGGAAAGACGGCATGGGCGGCGAAGTGGGACACATGACAATTGATCCCAACGGTGCGTTGTGCGGCTGCGGCAACCTGGGGTGCATCGAGGCGTACGCCTCCGCTACTGCCATCGTCCGAATGGCGAGTGTCGCCATTCGCGCCGGCCGCTCTCCGGCGCTGATGAAGGCGGCCGCAGAGGTCGGCGAAGTCACCGCCGAGATCGTTTACATCCACGCCAAAGAGGGCGATCGGGTGGCGCGCGAGATCTTTGACCGTCTCGGCCGTTCCCTGGGCGTTGCGGTGGCCAACCTGATCAATATCTTCAACCTGCCGCTGTACGTCCTGGCCGGCGGCGTCTCCAAGGCATGGGATGTCTTCGGGGCCCAGGTCCTGGAAGAAGTGGAGAAGCGCTCGGTGGTCTTCCGGGCAACGCAGGCCCGCATCGAGGTCACCGCCTTGGGACAGGATGCGGGCTTGCTCGGCGCCGCCCATCTGGCCATGCGCGCCGCCCAGCAGAATGAGTAACTACTCGGCTTCACTTGGCGTTGACCTGAATAGCTGCAACCGGTAGGCTCTTGCAAGAAAGTCCAGTCCATCGCACTTTCCGTCCCCCCCCACAACGACTATGCCGACAAGGCTACTGATCGTCGACGACGATCCCATGATTCGGGCCTTTTTAGAGCAGGCCCTTGCCGCGCAACCCTACGTGGTGACCCCCTGCAGCAGCGCCGAAGCGGCGCTGGAACGGTTGCGGGAACAGCCCATTGACTTGGTACTGATAGATCTCCGCCTGCCCGGGATTTCCGGCATGGATCTGCTGGAGACTACGGGACGCGAGTTTCCCCACTGTGCCCTCATCGTGATTACCGCCAGCGACGACGTCAAGACCGCCTTGTCCGCCCTGCGCCGAGGGGCGTGCGACTACCTTGTCAAACCGCTTGATCCCGAAATCGTGCTGAGCAGCATGGAGCGGGCCCTCCAGAAGAAGCGCACGGAGATGGAATTGGATCTCTATCGCCGCCACTTGGAGCACATGGTCGAGGAACGGACACGACGCCTGGAGGAGAGTTCCGAACAGATCATCAAGGCGTTGGGCACCGCATTGGATCTCCGTGATTCAGGCACCGCCGGTCACAGCCTGCGCGTGTGCCTCTATGCCCTGGAGTTGGCGCGGGTCATGGGCTGCGGCGACGACCAGATCCAGGATCTGATGCGCGGCGCGTTCTTGCATGACATCGGCAAAATGGCCATTCCCGACGTCATCCTCATGAAACCCGGCCCGCTCACCCCGGAGGAACGGCGCGTCATGCAATCGCATGTGCGCATCGGTCACGGCTTCATCAGCAACGTCACCTCCCTGCAGGCGGCGGCCGAACTCACCCTGTGCCATCACGAACGCTATGACGGCAGCGGTTATCCCCAAGGCCTGCGCGGAGAGGCCATCCCCGTGCAAGCGCGGATCTTTTCCGTGGTGGACGCCTTTGATGCCATGACCTCACAACGTCCTTACCGCAGCCCCATGCCTTTTGCCGCCGCGATCGCCGAATTGCAGCGTGAAGCCGGGAGCCAGTTCGACCCCCAGGCGGTGGCGGCGTTTCTACGCGTCCCGCATGAGACGTGGCGCCAGATTCAGCAGTCGGCCGATGAGTCAACTGCTCGTCGAATCGAACAATCGAGCCCACACCCGGGCACGGCGCCGCACTCCCGGGTCATCCGTCCCGACGACAGTCTGTAACTGGGTGAACCATCGGGCGATCTGCTTGGGTTCTACTTCTTGAGCCGGCGCAGGGCCTCCGCCGCCACGGCATTTCCAGGCTCCAACTGCAAGGCATGGCGCAGCGTGGTTTCCGCCTCGGTGCGGTGTCCCTGCTGGAGTTGCGCGGTCCCCAGAATGGCGAGCGCCCCTGCGGCCCGAGGATCCTGCCGGAGCGTGTCGCGCATCAGCTGCTCCGCAACGGCGGCCTGCCCGGCCCGCAGATACAGGTATCCCAGATTCAGCCGGGGCGGCAGCAATCGGGGGGCGGTCGCGACCACGTGTTGCAGGAGCCCGATCGCGCCCGCGGTATCGCCGCGCTCCGCCAGAATTTGGCTTAGCGCGTTCAGCCCATAGACATCGTCCGGTTGCAACTCCAAGGCGCGGCGCAAGGTGGTCTCGGCCTCGGCCGCGCGTCCCGAATCCAGCAGCAGCAGCCCCAGTTGCCGCAGCGAGCGCGCATCACCCGGGTCAAGCGCCACCGCCTGCCGATACCAGCGTTCCGCCGCCGTGCGATCGCCCAGTTGCTCGTCGGTATGCGCCAGCTGCGCCGCTCCCGTCGCAAAGAATGGGGCCACCCGCACCAGCTGGGTCAAGGTCGCCTGCGCCGCCTTGAGGTCGTGGCGCTCAAACTGCACCGTCCCGAGATAGTCCAAGGCGAGTGGCTGCCGGCTATCGTGCGCCAGAATGGCCTGCGCCCGCGCTTCCGCCTGTACGAAGTTGTGCGCTTGATAGGCATGCGCCATGGAAAGGAGCTGTTCCTCTTCCCCAATCCCGTCTTTGGGGTCGCGCCGATCCAACGTAAACACCGGCGCCAAGCCCCCGGGAGCGCCCAGGTATCCCAGGCTGGCAAACGTTTCGGCGGTGGCGGGATCGACGGCCGTGCGCGCGCTTTGGCTCACGGCACTGTGCCGCCTCACCAGCGTGTCCAGCACCTCCTGAAAGGCCGCCATGGGCGCCTGGTGAGTGGCTTCCACGTTGTGTCGCTCCGCGGGATCCGTGGCCAGATCATAGAACTCGCGGCGTGGCGCCTCGATGTACTTCTGTTCGCCCATCACCAGGCCACGCAGCGGGTTCCAGCCGAGATGCAACAGCGGGTAGTAGGACTCCAGGTAGATCGGCGTCGCGCTCCCGCCATCCTGACCCAGCACCGCTGCCTCGCGATTGCGCCCCTGCATTCCCGCCGGAACCGACAGGTTGCACAGACGCAGCAGCGTCGGGGCAACGTCCACGATGCTGACCGGGGTGGTCACAATGTGCGGGCTCGTCGCGCCGGCAGGTCGGATCAGGAGCGGGATCCGCATGGTGGCGTTGTAGATGAAAAAGCCGTGCGTGGACTCGCCATGTTCCCCGAGTCCCTCGCCATGGTCGGAGAGCACCACCACGGTGGTATGCGCCAGCCATCCCTGTGCCTTGCCAACGGCCAGTAGACGTCCCAGCGTCTGATCAATCAGCGCAATGGAGGCATCGTAGGGATCGCCCGGAAAACGGGCACGCAGAGCGGCGGGAGGCGCATACGGAAGGTGGGCGTCGTAAAAGTGCAGCCAGAGAAAAAATGGCTTGCCGCCGCGCCCATGCTCCACCCAATCCAAGCCGCGTCGCGCCACCTCGGAGGCCGGCCGCTTCACCACCGTGGCCCCCTGCACCGCTTCTTCTTGCATGACGCTCGCAATGCGGTCGTCGTAATAGGAGAAACCGCGGTTCAGGCCATAGCGCGCGTCCAATACCGGCGACGCCAGAACCGCTCCCGTCGCATAGCCCGCCGCGGCAAACCGCTCCGCCAAGGTCGGGATTCCGTCCGGCAGCCGGTAGCCGGGTTGATCCCGGACGCCATGGAAAAAGGGATAGGTGCCGGTCAACAGCGTGGCATGCGCCGGCAGCGTGAGCGGCACGGTGGTGTAGGCCTGCGTGAAGCGCGTCCCAGTCCGCGCCAACTCATCCAAGGTGGGTGTCAAGGCATGGCGGTCGCCGTAACAACCCAAGTGGTCGGGCCGTACCGTATCCAGGGTCACCAGCAACACGTTGGGCGGCGCGCCGGCGGCGGCGGCCAAACCACACAGCATCGCCGCCCCGAGCGCTACAGCGAAAACGCAGAGGGTGCGTCGCAAAACCATATGCATCCTATCCACCGCTAAACCAAGCCTAGTCGGACACGTTGTCGTTCAACCCGCGCCGGGTCTAATAACCGCTCCGGACGGAAACCTTGGAAGGCGCGAAACAAGAAGAAATACCCGCCCGGGCGCAGCGGGTTCGACCACCAGTCACAGAGCAAATGCAAGCTCGCTCCCAGCCACGCTCCCCAGAGCCACGGCGCCAGGGCCGGCCGGGGGCCGATCCAAACGAGCGCCAGGCCCGCGATCAGGAGGAGGTCAAAGCCATGCAGAACCAGAACCAAGCGACGCATCTGGTTGCCGTAGAAGTATCGCTCGAACGCAGGGCGTCCCTGCCAGCCGCCGCGGTCAAGGACATAGTCCGCCACATGATCCACATCAATCAGCGTCCCACCCAGCAGACAGCCCAACCCGCCCGCAACTCCGAGCCAAGGGCTGATCGCCAAGCCGAGAGCCGCGGAGAACGCAAAATGCCGTGAGGGTTGCACAGTCCATTATGAATGACCCGCTGCGCTGAAACGCTGGCGAGTCGGCCACTGCGGGGGTCTTCCCTCCCGGCGCTCCCGTGGATCGCTGCCCGGTTCCCGGGTTCTGCCGGAGTTGCGCCCCCCTTGCCCGCGCGGAACAGCTCCGCGCTTCTGCGCCAAAAGGCACAAGCCAAAGGAGGTAAGCACCCTTGGCATGATCCCGCCATCTACCTGCCCGCGCCGAACAGGCCGGATCCCAAGCCGTGCTGTGCTGGCGTGAATCTACCGGGAGAGTGAACTGACATGACGGCATTGGAACTCTTGCAATCGACCGTACAACGCGCCACCAAGCGACGCACCTTTCTGCAAGGCAGCGGCGCACTCGGACTCGGCGCCCTGGGGGCCTCGCTGGGCGGGGCCACCACCCTTCTCGCGCAGTCGGCCGGCACCGTGACCGCGCCGGTTGATGCCGTCCTCAATGACAACGACATCTTGAACTTCGCGCTGAATTTGGAATACCTCGAAGCGGAGTTCTACACCGCGGCGGTCTACGGCAAGAGCCTCACCGAGGCTCCGTTCAGCCTCGATGTCAGCGGCACCGGCACCGCCGGCAGCGTCAGCGGCGGTGTTCAGACCACGTTTGCCGACGCCGAGCGCAAGGCCATTGCCACCGAAATCGCCTTCGACGAACAACAACACGTGAAGCTGCTGCGCGCCGCGCTGGGCGCCAAGGCGGTGGCCCGCCCGGCGATCAATCTGGCGGCCCTCTCCAGCTTCAGTTCCGAAGCGCAGTTCCTGGTGTTGGCGCGCGCGTTCGAGGATGTCGGGGTGAGTGCCTACGCCGGCGCGGCACCGCTCTTACACGATCCGAAGATCGTGGGCACCGCCGCCGCAATTCTAGCCACCGAGGCGTATCACGCGAGCAACATCCGCCTGCAGTTCATTCAAATGGAACTCGACAAGACCAATTCGAAGCCGCTGGATGCAACGGATATTCCTCCCGCCGACGGCCGTTACTTCGCGGACGATTCGCACGGTCTTGTCGTGCCGCGCACCCCGCGCCAGGTCCTCGACATCGTGTACGGCGGGAAAGGCAACACCAAGGGCGGCTTCTTCCCGAATGCGATGAACGGCACGATCGTGTGATCGGTGTGCAGTTGAGGAAGAGCGGAGGCGGACCACGCGCCGATGCCGGCGCGTGATCCGCCTCCGCCCCCAATGCTGCGATTGGATGACGTCGGAGAGTGGTGGCCAGGGACGGAATTCATTCAGTCCAGCCAGAAAGTGGCGGTTCACCCCGGCCAAACTGATGGCAAACAAGGGCTTAGGCCCATTTCCGCCGCACGGAATCGAGTCCGGCGCACGTTGAATTGGTTGGGTTTTGGGGATCTTGGGGGAGAGCCAACGTCACAAACACGTCACAGTCCCGCGAACTTGCCGCTGGCAGTACCACGCTTGCCCGGCCTTTTGTCAGCCCACAACTTCAGCCTTCCCGGCAAGAGCTGCATCGAAGCAGGAGTGTAAGCGTAGTCCTTACGCAGGGAATCGAATCCGAGGGATAAGAGACAGGACGATCCGGAACTGCTTCCCTCCCATGGGTTCGGCAAGGTATAGCGCGGAGAGGATTCCGTCCATTGCCTCCTCCAGCACATCCGGAAGTTGAGCTTAGCGGGAGATGAGCGGACAGTTTGGGGTATCGAGGCGCTGACCTGCGGAGTGAGGGCGTAGCCCGAACGCAGCAGGTCAGCGCAGGGTGCCCGGGGCGTGATTCCGGTAGGATTTGGGTTTTCCACGACTCAAAGATCCCCTCGGAGGACACGACCATGAGCACCCCTTGCGAAGCTTGGTCAAGCTTCTCAAGGGGCCCGGCTTGGCATGCTGGCCCTGGCCGAAGAACTGCAGAACATCAGCGTGGCCTGCAAACGGGCCGGCATCAGCCGCAGCCACTATTACGAGATCAAGCAGGCTTTCGAGAAGTTCGGGTCCGAGGGCCTGGCACCGGCCGCCCGGCGCCGCCCGCGCATGCCCAACCAGACCCCGCCCGAGCTGGAAGCGCGCATTCTCGAAATGACCACGCAGTACCCCACCTACAGCTACATCCGCATCAGCGGCCAGTTGAAGCTCATCGGCGTCGGCGTGTCGCCGGCGGCGGTGCGGGCCGTCTGGCAGCGTCATGGACTCACCTTGCGGCTGCAGCGCTTGCTTTGGCTCGAGCAGAAGACGGCCGCTGCCGGCGGCGTGCTGACCGAGCGGCAACTGCGTCTGCTGCAGCGTCACCGCGGCCGCATCGCCGACCCCGAGCAGCACGTCGAAGCGCCTCACTCCGGCTACCTGCTCTGCCAGGACACCTACTTCGTCGGCACCATCAAGGGCGTCGGCAAGATCTACATGCAGAGCGTCGCGGCCGCGAACTGCACCATCCCTTCGAGCTCTACCTGGCCATCAACCAGATCCGCCATCGCCGCACCGAGGTTCGCAGCCCGCAAACCAACGGCTTCTGCGAACGCTTCCACCGCACCGTCAAGGAGGAGTTCTTCACGGTGGCCTTCCGTCAAAACCTGTACCTCAGCGTCGACCAACTGCAGGCCGACCTCGATCGGTACCTCAACTTCTACAACTGCGAACGCTGCCACCAGGGCTACCGCACCAAGGGCCGCACCCCTTATCAAGCATTTCTGGATGGCTGCGCTTCGAGCACCGCTCAGGCGACCGTCGCCTGAGCTATCATCAACCGGCCGGAATCGCGCCGACTGTCTCCGATTCTTCCGCTAAGTACATTTGAGGTATTCACCAGGGCTGGCCCCGACAACCCGCTTGAACGCCTTACTGAATGCAGCGTCGGACTCATAACCGACCAACCGAGCGACTTCTATGATCTTTTTGTCACGCTGTTGTAGTAACTGCATCGCCTTCTGCATCCGCCACTCGGTCACATATTCCAGTGGTGTTTGTCCGAGTAGCTCTTTAAAACGTGCTGCGAATGCGGAGCGAGACATGCCCGCCGCTTCGGCCAGGGATTCGACCGTCCAGGGTGTATTCACACTGTCGTGAATGGCACTCAGGGCAGTGCCCATTTGAGGATCGAAAACAGCACGAAGCCATCCTTTGTTGCGTTCCGGTCCCGACGCGATATGCGCCCGGAGTACCTGGATAAATAGGACCTCGGCTAGCCGAGTCGCGACTACTTCAGATCCCGGCACCTGTTCTGCCATTTCTGACGCCAGCGCTTGCATTGTGATGTGAAGAGCAAGCGTGCGTGCCTGATCGGCCTTAATCAGAATGAAGCTCGGCAATAACTGAGTGATCGGCTTCAGGCTGGCGCGATCGAAACTCAGGGACCCACAGACGATTGTCGTCGGTGCGCCACCACCTCCATAATGCGCGACATTGTTGTTGGCTTTGGCCCCGATCTCGCGGAAACTCCACCTCGGACGTGTTCGCGGGCTGTCGCGCAAAACAATCGAAGTCCCCCGGGCCAGCAAAAAGCAATCACCACCGGTGAGGGGAATCGGCTCCGGAATCCCTTCCACACCCAGCCAGCAGTTGCCGCGCGAAAGCATGGCGAAGTGCGCCAAATCTGTGGGTGAAGTCTTTTTATCGGAAGGCGTGACTCTTTCTTCAGTCTGCTTTTCCTGTTTTACGCCCCACGGGGCTGTGGCTTCGAGCCTGTGCAGACCGAAAGCGGTTACGTGCATCGTTCTGAAGATGTCTGTTATGGGGTCCAACTTAGCCTCCCTCTTTTGGACGAATAGACAAAAGATTAGGACTCCCGAGCAGTTCTCGTCCACCGCCAAAGGAATCTACTCTAGAAGCCATCTCATAAATGCCGCAGAAGGATCTTGAGGCAGCCGAGTTGAACCATCCCGAGGAAATTCTCTACATGGTATTCCCAGCGGGTGACGAGCCGACGGAAGTTGTGCAGCCAGGCAAAG
>Ga0207416_1004885_pt1 | contig 11142 bp, 7 predicted proteins | sample PaiPotPPM11metaG_FD_184107 | JGI IMG/M metagenome (GOLD analysis project Ga0207416, IMG submission 184107) | Iron sulfur acid spring bacterial and archeal communities from Banff, Canada, to study Microbial Dark Matter (Phase II) - Paint Pots PPM... ...
TCTACCTGCGCTCGCGCTCGCCCCTGCTCCGTCATCGGCCCACACTCCTTCGCTCCAGCGACTCCAGCGACGCGGCTATCCTACCGCCTCGGACCAACTGGCCGGCGCGAAAACGTGTGGCGCACTTTGGCACAGCCGTGCAGTAGCAGGTTGTCAGGCATTGTCGCTATGCTATGCCAATGGGTGTCCGCATGCAAGGTCACCGGCGATAATGCCTTTTGCCATCGACACGCGACTGGCGATAGAGCGTGACGCGGGTTGGTCGGACCGAGCGATGAGCGGTCGCCGGTGACTGTACCCCCGTCGCGTCCGAGGGTCCTCAGCCTGCGTCTCCACCGCGACACGACGCTGGGCTATTCGTTCTTCGTGCCGTGCGGATGGCGCCGGATGGAGCTGGACAGTATTGGCTCCCCATGTTTTACGAATCCATGCGCACGTTTCGCTTCGGCGATTGGGGCGTCGGCGCTCCATTTGTCTGATGTACGCGGCCGCTCACTGCTCGATGTAACGCTCCGGCGGCGGCCCGGCTTGCTGGCCCAGCGCGGTCTTCTGCTCGGCGCCGCGGATAGCCTGGAGCAGCCCTTCCGGTGACGGGTGCAGACGCCAGCGTCGTCGCGCCAGCAGCAAGACCAGCCAGCCCGAGGCCGTGCCCATGACCAAGTTGACTACTCGGAACAGGAGCGTGGCGGCGGCTGCCGGACCCGCCGCGAGGCCAAGATGGGTGAGCACGAGCGTGCTCACGTCCTCGTTGGCGCCCAAACCGCCGGGCAGAGCGGACAGCGTGCCCACGGCGCTGCCCAACGCGTAGACGGCCGTACCATCGATCCAGCTGAAGCCCGTCGCGCCCACCGCCAGCAGGGCCAGGTAGAAGCCCAGTCCTGCCAGGGCGATGGCGCCCATGTCCAGCACGGTTCCCAGACGGCCCACGGGCTGCTCGCGACCGTGGCGAAGTACTCTTGCAGCTCGTCGACGTGTGCCATCCGGCCACGGAGCGGTGGGATGCGCTGTGCCAGGCGCAGGAGAAGATGGATGATGCCGCCCTGCAGCAGCGCCGCCGCCGTGCCGGCATTAAAGACCAGAGCGACCAGGAGCAGCCAGCCGGCAGGATGATAGGGTGGCACCCCCGGCAAGGCGGCCGGCAAGACCAGCAGGCCAAACACCAGCTCCTGCACGAGGATCGTCGGAACCGACCGCCGGATCAGTGTGCCGTGCTGGCTACGCTGCAACACGGGCAAGAGGAACTGCCCACCGGGGATGAGCAGCGCCGCCTGCGCCGCCGTGAAGCGCAGGATCGAATCCAGAACGGTATTGGGGGCGGCGATGGCTTGCAACAGGAGGTGCCAGTGCAGGCCGCGCAACAGCAGACCGGCCAGGCCGCAACCCACGATGGGTACAAGCAGCCAGAGCTGGGCATGGCGAAGGCTCGCCGCGAGCGCCGCCGGGTGGACTGCCTGCACGAGCAGAAAAAGCAGGAGCGCCATGCCGAGCCAGGGGAGCCAGGGAACGAGCCGTCGCCAGATCGCTTGCCCCATGGGGAATGGTCTCCCATCGGTTGCCGACCGCCGACTGCCGGGGGCGGACGCATAGCGCGTGCCAGCCAGGCAGCTTCTCGATGAGCACTCGGCCTTTGCCGGGATCGGCCGTCACCGTGAGACGCGCTCGGACAATTATCATCCGCTCCCGCGTCAACGTGGCCGCCTTCGCCGATCCATCGCGTAACGCTTCAGGATGGGCCTGGTGGGTTCCGCAGGCCCGAGCTCGGAGAGGGACTTGGGACGCATCGGGTACCAGGCAGTGGTGATCTTGCGTCGCGCCTCAGGCTGTCATTTGTACTTGTCGACCTCGATCTGGCACAGCCGCTGCGCGTCGGCCAGCCCGGCATTGACGGTCGCCTTCTTCTGCATCACGTCGGCGAGCATCTTGCCCAGAATCGGCAGGATCTGTTCCCCGCCGGGCACGCTCGGGACGAAGTGACCGTTGGGCATCGCCTCCACGGTCAACTTCAGCAGGGGATCGTTGTGCGTGTAATCCACACTTTGCGCCACCGACATGCTCGGCGGCACGCGCAACTGCCAGGCGGCCCACTTGATCTGGATGTCCGGACGATAGAGATAGTCGATCACCGCCATCCCGCCGTCGGGGTTCTTGGCGCCCGTGCCGATGCACATGGCCCAACCGCCGGCGTAGGTCGCGACCTTGCCGTTGGGCGGGAGGGGGTACTGGGCCAGGTGATAGCTCAGGTTCTGAACCTGATCGAAGACGATCGCCTTGGTGTTGATGGTGTCGTACACGTGGGCGGCCTGGCCGTGCGAGAACAGGGCGACGCCGTTGGAGTAGGACACTTTCTGTCCGCTCAGCGTGGCCTTCGTGTAGGCCTGGATGGCGTCGTAGCCACCCTGCATGTCGTAGATCTTGCCCACCCACTCCAGCGAGGTGACGCCCATGTCGTTGGCGATATCGACCTTGGAGCCGTCGCCCGGCGCGAAGTCGCCGCCGAGCTGCCAGAAGGGCACGAGCCAGGTATAGGGACCGCCGGAGCCGGAGAAGGGGTCCCAGCCGACCTGCTTGATCTGGGTCCCATCCTTCTGCACGGTCTTGCCGACCGCCGCTTCCATGTCGGTCCACGTCGCGGGTGGCTTGGTCGGATCGAGGCCGGCGCGACGGTAGAGGTCGTCGTTGACGAAGACCACGCGGTTGTCGATGCTGTAGGGGATGGCGTAGGGCTTGCCCTTCCAGACCACCTCGTTCCACTTGTAGGTCCAGATGTCGTTCGGTTTGATGTTCTTGGACTTGGCGACGTAGGTATCCAGTGGCTGCACGATGTTGGTGGCGCCCCAGGTGGTCTGCAGATAGCTTTGCGTGTGGAACATGTCGGGCGGCGTGCCGCCGGCGACCTGCGTCTTGAACTTCTGGATATCGCCCTGGACCACGGCGTCCAGGGTCAGCCCGGGATAGGCGGTGGGGAAGTCCTGCATGATCGCCGCCCCCTGGCCGCTGCTGATGGACAGGCTGTCGCTGGACATCCAGACCAGCACAGCGCCGGGTTTGGCGGCAGGTGCCGATGCCGCCGCTGAGGTCGCCACTGCTGAGCTGGTCACGCTGGCGCTGCCGGATGTGGCACTCGCCGTTGCCGTACTGACCGTGGCCGATGTCGCCGTGCTCGCGGCGCTGGTTGCCGAGGTGGCGGCCGACGATGGCGCGACTGTGGTCGCGGCTACTGTGGCGCTGGCACTCGCCGCGGTGGTCGCGTGCGAGGCGCTGGAGGCAGGGGTCGAGGCGGCCCCGCCGCAGGTGGCCAGGAGGGTCGTCCCCGCGACGCCGAACGTGGCAGCGACGCTGTGGCGCAGCATCGCGCGCCTGGTCAACCAGTGCAGCATGGTCGGACTCCTCTCTAAATTGTGCAGACCGGTGGCAGTGCAGGCGCCCACGAGGCGACCTTGGCCACCGAACACGGACTTCGTTCAGATACTCTATGAAGTGCCGGGTGGGTTGTCAAGGGGACAGCTGCACGTCCACGGGCTGTCTACCGTCAAAACCGGCGGAATTGGACGCGGCGGGGATGCCGGGGCGGCGACTGCGGTCTGCCGCCAGAGTCCGGCACTGCGGTGCGCCGATCGGCTCCAGAGGAATCAAAGGCTCCAGAATGGACAACGACCCGGCAATCGGTCCCGACCGCAGTCGCGTGCTCTGGCGGCAGACCGCAGTCGCCGCCCCGGCATCCCCGTCACCTTGGCTATCCCCGGTCCTCGTTTGGCGAGGTCGCCGCCTCTGCCACCCCCTCCACCACCAGAGCCGCGTGGATATGGACCTGCGCGACGCTGACGGTAAGCTGGCCGTCCTGCCAACTCCACTCGACGGGCGACGGGTCTGGGGCCGCGTTGACCGCGGACGGAGGGGTGGGCAGGCGCAGACGGACCGTGACGGGACCCACCGGTGGCACTCGCTCCACCATGACGTTGCTGGGCGAGGTGGGTGGGTCCGCGGCGCGGTTGAGCAGGTGGACGACGAGGCGCTCCCCCTGGCGCCGCAGCGTATGGGCGACCTGGCCCGGCGCCACTGCCTCTGACAGTGGGGCGGGCCAGAGGTCGCGGAGGAGCTGGGACAGCAGGCGGCGCAGGGAGGGGTAGTGGGTACGGCCGTAGGCGGCAAAGACAGGCCCATGCACCGCCGCTACCCGGCCGCGACCGACCTCCCGGATGGTGATTGCCGGGGCGCCGACAGCGTCGCGTCCCGGTTCTGGCCCCTGCAGGAGCGCCGCCCACTCGGCGGCTCCCGCCAGGCGCACCGGCTGCCAGGGGCCGGCCACCGTCACCGATGCGCCGTCGATGGGCAGATAGTGGAAGCCGCTCCGCGGCGCGCCGGCCGCCTCGACGCCGGCCAGCTTTGCCAGGGCGGGATCGACCGCCAGGTGGGCGCCACTGAGCAGCAGCCGGCCACCGCGCGCGGCGTAGGCCGCAAGCGCCGCCGCCAGCGGACCAGGCGGCCCCTCCTGCTCCGCCACGACGACCAGCGCGTACGCGTCCAACTGGTCCAGCAGGTCATCCTCGGTGCGCAGGTCGGCGTGCCGGCCACAGTCGAGCAGGGCGTGCAGGGCGCCCTCCATCGGCGCGTTGGCGCGGCCGAAGGCGTAGAGCGGACTGTTGTGCGCGTAGTAGTGGGAACGGCTGTGCAGCACGGTGGCCTGCGGGACGGAGGTGCTTCCCTGAGAAACCGGCTGGCGGGCACGGAGGAAGCGGCCCACTTCCGCCAACGTCTCGTGCTGCCAGCCGACCAAGTGGCCGCCGCGCTCGGGGAGCGAATAGACGCAGACGGCGCCGCCATTGGCGATCACCTCGGCCACCTCCTGGCAGAGGTGGGCCGCCGGCTTGTACTGCCAGCCGTCGTGGATGCCCTCACCCGTGGTGAAGCCCCAGGCCATGAGGTCCCAGGGCAGCCCGCGACTGTCCAGCATCCGCGCCTCGGCGATCGCCCGCTGGACGCCCCAGGCGTGGCTGAAGTCGCCGCTCAAGAAATCGACCGGCAGCGTCACAGGGTCAGGCTGGCGGACCGAGTAGAGCCAGTTGCTGCAGACGAGGCAGCCGGGCTTGCGCTCGTGGACCGCCGTCGTGTAGCGGCGGACGTGCTCCTCGAAGCAGCGGCGATGGAAGGCCAGCCACTCCGCCCAGTGCGGCTCCTCCGGCGCTCCCGGCGCCGCGGCCCCCGCGCTCTCCTCGGCGAAGCGGGCGCGGCAGCGCTCGCACCAGCAGGGTCCGGCGGCCCAGTTGTCACCATCCACCCAGAAGCCGTCGACATCGTAGCGGTCGATGACCTCGATCATCTGCGGGATCATCAGCGAGTCGGTATAGGGGCTGGTGAGGCAGACCTTGTCGGGGTCGCGCCGGCCGTCCGCGTCCATTCGCGCCCAGTCCGGGTGGCCGGCAACCGCGGCGCTATCCCAGACGCCGGAATAGTGGACTGCCAGTGGCAAGCCGAGCTCGCGGCTGACGTCGCGGTGGACGCGCAGGGCGTCCCGGACGATGCCGGGTGAGGCGGTACCGACGGTCGTGGGCCAGCTCGTGTAGCCCGGGTGACCTTTGCAGTCGCACTGCACCCAATCAGGCCGGACGGTTTGCCAGGCCTCGCGCAGCAGTGTTGGTGTGACGTCCTGGCCCAGCTCGCTGTCTTCGGCCGTTGCGTGCAGGTCGTAGTGCAGGCCGAAAAAGGCCCGCTCGTGCCAGTTCCGTGTGTGCTCGCTCATCTCGTGCTCCTTCCGGCGTTCCAATCCCGCCAGCCGCGACAGCGTCCGCTACTTGGCAGCCGCCTGCCCTTCCCCGTCTCGTCCGTCCTGATGCAGGATCGCGGCGACGATGACATGCTGGCGCGTCTGGCTGATGTGTTCTCGCATGAGCCGGCGTGCCCTGGCGGCATCACGCTGACGCACGGCTTCAAGGATGTGTTGGTGCGCCTCCACCGTTTGCCGCAGCGCGCCCTTGACCTCAGTGGTCTGCATCCCCGCCCGTCGGAGATTGGGCTCATCGCGCTCCCGGTCATGCACCTGACGTTGCGCGGCTTGCAGGAGCCGGTTCCCTGCCGCGGCCCCTAGCGCGAGATGGAACTGGTCGTCCGCCTCGAGGAACGCTTCGACGTTCCCCGCGATCTCCCGACGCATTGCCGCGAGCGCCCGCTCGCCTGCCTCCAGATCCTCGGGGCAAGCCCGTTCGGCCGCGAGCGCGGCGATCTGGGTTTCTATGGCCTCACGGAACTCCTCCAGCTCGAGGAGCTCGGCTTCCGCCAGTGGGAGGGCGAGAGGTGGACCGTGGCCCACTCGGGCCGGGGCAGTGCTCTTGATATAGGTGGCCCTGGCCCGGCCGCGCGCCTCGACCATGCCCACCGCCCGCAATGCCCGGACGACTTCGCGCAGCAGCGGGCGGCTGACCTGCAGCTGCGCCGCCAGCTCCCGTTCCGAAGGCAGACGTTCGCCCGGTGCGATGGCCTCGCTATCCAGCCAGGCGGAAAGCTGATCAAACGCGGTCTGGAAGACATTGACCCGCGGGATCGGCTGCAACTCGGCCACGGTTTCGCCCTTCTCGCCACCCGGCACACCGGCCAACTCGCATGACCTTGTACCATGTGGTCTGACAACTGTCCATTGACAAAGGCGCGGCCGTGTGTTACCGTTTGGCCGAGCCCCTCGGCAGATCCCATATCTGCTTGGAGGTTGCGATTGCACGGCGCAGGCTTTCCGGTGAAGGAGCGTGCGATGAGCGGGACCCACGCAGCGGCAAACTCCTCGGCGCAATGTCTCGATCTCGCGGGGGCTCGGCTGATGAGCGTCTCCCGCCGCCGAGTGGTACGGACGATCGGGCTCACCGCCCTCGGCGCCATCGCGACCGGCCTGCTCGCCGCCTGCGGTGGGGCTGCCGCGTCGGTGTCCCCGACCGCCCCCGCGTCCGCGGCCACGACGAGCAACACGGCCGTATCTGCTTCCCCTACGGTGACATCCTCGGCGGTGAGCAGCGCAGCGGCTACCACTGCCAGCGCGTCGCCTTCCAGCGCGGCGGTGACAACGTCAGCGGCCTCAGCCACGCCCACGACGATCACTGCCGCGGTCACGGCTGCCAGCGCGACCGCGTCCACGACGACCGCGACCGCGTCCACGACTGCCAGCGCGGCCGCGTCGGCTCCGGCGGGTGGTACCGCGACGATCACCGCCCTCTATCTCACGACCGGGAACGCCGAGCAGGACTCGATCTGGCCACGCGTCCTGGCCGAGTTCGAGCAGCAACACCCCTCGCTCAAGGTGCAGGCGAGCGGTGAGAGCAAGATGGTCGAGAAGTTGACGGCGCTGGTGGCCGGCGGCACGGCGCCGGACTGGGTCTGGGACGACGGCCAGGATGTGCCGCCGTTCGGCTATAAGGGGGCGCTGGTGGATATGGCGCCCTATCTGGCACAAGACAAGATTGACACCGCGACCTTCTGGCCCGGCGGCTGGACGATGAGCACGGTCAAGGGCAAGCGGCTGGCCGTGCCGGTGAACATCGATCCGCAGATGCTCTTCTTCGACAAGAACCTCTTTCAGTCTGCCGGCGTCCCCACGCCGCTGGAAATGGAGCAGGGGAAGACCTGGAACTGGGACCAGTTCCGCCAGGCCGCGACGCGTCTCACCAAGCGTCCGGCGAGCAGCGCCGATCCCCTGCAGCTCGCCGACGTCTACGGCTACGAGCTGCCGATCAGCCTGCCCTGGTCGCTCCCCTGGTTTCGCACCTGGGGCGGGGAGATCCTGAATGCCGATCTCACGGCGCCGACCATCACGACGCCCGAAATGGTCGCCGCGGTGGATGCCTTCGTGGCGCTGTCCGCGCAGGATCGCTCCGCCTTTCCGCCGGGCATCCCCAAGGCCCCGAGCTTCATCGACATGGAGAAGGCGGGGCGGGAGGCGATGGTGTGGGCCTGGGACTCGCGCGTTGCCATCTGGCGCTCCGTCAAGTACGACTGGGACGTGGTGGGCACGGTACCCCCGGCCAAGAACGGCCCTCAGAACTTGCTCGGCGGGAATCCCGAGTTTCTCTTTGCCGACTCTAGGAACAAGGACGGCGGCTGGACTCTCGCCCGCTGGTGCGTGACGCCCGGGCCGAACCTGGAGGTGGCATCTGGCTACGGGTCGGTCCCCAGCCTCCGCCAAAACCTGGACGCCTTCAAGGCGACCCTGAGCAAACAGGGCAAGCCCGCCAATCTGGCCGCCTATGATGAGGGGCTCCAGGTGGCGCAACCCACGCCGCCCACGCCCGCGTTCAACGATCTCGCCTCGGCATGGAGCAAGGCCATCACGCCAGTCTGGTTGGGGCAGGCGAACGCGAAGACGGTGCTGGACTCGCTGACAACCCAGTTCACGGCGATCCTCACCAAGTATCAGTGACCGCGCCGGCGGGTGGAGTGGCAATGGCAGGGGCCCGGCCAAACATTCTCCTCCTGATGAGCGATCAGCACAACGCCCGTTGCACCGGCTACGCCGGGCATCCGGACGCCGAGACGCCGCAGCTGGACCGGCTGGCCGCTCAGGGGACCGTCTTCGAAGCGGCCTTTGCCCAGAACCCCATCTGCACCCCCAGCCGGGTCAGCTACCTGTCGGGGCAGTATCCGCACAATCACGGCTACTACGGGCTGCTGGGGCCGGCGCCGGATCACCTCCCCTCGCTCTTCAGCCAGTTCCGCGCGGCGGGCTACTACAGCGGCGCGATCGGCAAGATCCACACGCCGTACGGCTGGATCGAGGCGCCCGCCGATGTCGTTCTCGACGCTTACGGCGACGAGGCCGGCGGGACGAACGACTTCGACGCTTACCTGCGGCGGATCGACCCACGCCTGGTGGCGGATCGGGACGACACCTACCTGCAGGAGTGGGTGGCGACGGGAGGCCGGGGTCAGGGCCTGGACGCGCGGCCCTCGCGGCTGCCGTTCGAGCACTGTGTCGACCACTGGTGCGCGAGCGAAGCCATGCGCTTCCTAATGGAGCGGCCCGCCGATCGTCCCTTCCTGCTGTGGGTGAGCTTCCCGCGACCGCACGAGACCTATCTCCCCTCGGCCCAGTTCTGGGAGCGCTACGACGAGGCCCGGCTGACGCTACCCCCCAGCGCCGACGAGCCGCTCCGCGACAAGCCGCCCAATCAGCGCCGGACGCGCGAGGCGCAGCGGGCTGCCGGCAGCCCCACCTGGATCTTCGAGCCGCGCACCTATGCCGCCGGCCGGCGTCGCGTGCTGCGCGGCTACCTTGGCTGTGTGAGCCAGGTCGATGCCTGCGTCGGGCTGCTGCTCGACTACCTCGACGCCGCTCACCTGACCGATGACACCATCGTCATCTATTGCGCCGATCATGGCGACTTCGCGGGCGAGCACGGCATCGTCGAGAAGGCGCCGGGCATCAGCTATGACGCAATTACCCGCGTGCCGATGCTCTGGTCCTGGCCCGGCCGGTTCAGCGCGGGCGGGCGAGTTCACGACCTGGTCGAGACGATCGACGTCTTTCCAACCCTCTGCGAGCTCGCCGGACTGCGCACTCCGGACAGCGTCGACGGGCGCAGCATCGCACCGCTGCTCCGTGGGACCGAAATGCCGCCGAGGGAGGCCGTCTTCACCGAAAACGCCTGGAGCAAGGCGATCCGAACGCGCCGTTGGAAATTCGTCTATTACCCGCCCGGCGTCTTCCCGGAGGAGCCGGCGCCGGTTGGGGAACTCTACGACCTGGAGCGCGATCCCCGGGAGGTCGACAACCTGTTCTACCGGCCAGAGCACCGCCCCATCGTCGAGCAACTGCGCAGCGACCTCCTCGCCTGGCTGGTCACGACCACACGGGCGACGACGTACATGCTGCGGGACGGCGCCCGACCGCACGACCTTGGCGAGGATATGCGGACGCCCCCACGAATCCTTCGGCAAGAGCGAGCGCCTCGTAACTACCTGTAGAGGCGTGCGTGTGACCTAACGTGGCGCAATCGATCGAGCGGCCAGGGCAGCCCCCCGTGGCTGCCCTGGCCGCTGCCGTACGGGGCCTGCTTCTGGTGAGGGAACAGGGCAGCCACGGGGGGCTGCCCCTACGACGCGGACGCGGTCCCGGCCCAACCAAGCTGGCACTGCACAACCCCACGATACACCCTTACGGTCCGAATGCCTTGTCGATTGTATCTGCCGCGTGTACGCTAGCGATGTCCTGCGTAAGAGTAGGGTCGCGCATCCGTCTGGAGGTGACAGCATGGCAGAGGCAGCAGCTACGGGAACATCCGTCTTGAGGCTCACGCAGCGTCCGCTCACGCCGGAGAGCTTCGCTGAGTTCGGAGCCGTCGTCGGGCCGAGCCAGTTCGTGCTGACCAGCACCGTATTCCCGTTCTTCACCAACGTCACTGCGCTGCAGCCAGGTCACCTTCCCATCACCTATCTCAACCGTCACCACGATCACCAGCAGCTCTTCCTGACGCTCGGCGGTCAGCCGATGATCGTCATCGTGGCGGCGCCGGCGCTGGCGGCGTCCGATCTGCGGCCCGAGCACGTCCAGGCCTTCGTGACCGACGGCAACACCGCCATCGTCTTCCACATCGACACCTGGCACGTCGCGCCGCGCGCTGCCGGCGCCGAGCCGATCCGCGCGCTCAACGTGCAGGCCACCAACAACCGCGTCCACACCGAGCGAATCGAGTTGGAGCAGGCGTTCGGGTGCCATCTGGGACTATGATGGCAGCGTCATCCCCAAGGGACAACAGCAGAGCGCTATCGTAACCGCGACCATTGACTCCCGCGGACGGTTGGTCATCCCCGAGGAGATTCGGCGCCAGGCAGGTCTACAGCCCGGAATGCAGCTTGAGGTTCGCTGGCGCGACGGCCGGATCGAACTGGAGCCAGCGCCATTGCCCGTCAAGCTCGTGCGAAAAGGCCATCTGGTGGTCCCGGTCCCTCAAGTGGCGATCGAGCCGCTTTCCCATGAGACGGTGGAACAAACGCGGGAGGCACTACGGGAAGAGCGCGGATTCGGTAGAACGTGTTAGTGGTGCGTCTACGATGTCCTGGTAGCTCCCGGTGGCGGCGGTGGCCCGGCGAATAAATGACGCTGCTGGCGAACTCATGTGGGCGGTGGAGTGGCGGGGAAGAGCGCGGCGAAGGCGGAGCGGCGGGGGG
>Ga0207416_1004887_pt1 | contig 11141 bp, 12 predicted proteins | sample PaiPotPPM11metaG_FD_184107 | JGI IMG/M metagenome (GOLD analysis project Ga0207416, IMG submission 184107) | Iron sulfur acid spring bacterial and archeal communities from Banff, Canada, to study Microbial Dark Matter (Phase II) - Paint Pots PPM... ...
CCGGGTTGCTGTCCGCTCTAAATCCCGTTGTCCGAAGGTGACGGCGTGCTCACGAAATGGGTCTGGTAATACCGGCCTGACCAGGTCAGACTGAGGCTCATCGGGCCACGTGTGGCACTACGTGCAGGTTGCCAGGCGGGCGGGGGCGCCGCGATGAGCGGCGGCGGGAAAGGGCGACCGGGATGGCACCCGTCAGGATGCGCCCAGGCGGGGTTTTAGCGCGGATCGCCGGGATCACCGCGGCTGGCTCCACCCCGGGCTGCACCGCACGGTATGTGGGGAACTGGTTTTAAGTCGCACCACCAAGGGAGAACCAAATGGTAATTCGCCGATCCCTCCGACACCCAATTCGCTGGATTGTCCTGGCCGCGCTCCTGGCCGCGGGCCTCACGGGGAGCGTAACCACTGTCGCATCAGCCGCCCCAGCGGTAAACACCTCGAATCCCTTCTTGCTCACCCCGAACTCTTTCTCCTTCGGGTACGTCCCGGTGGGCTCGACGACCGCCCAGCAGACTGTCACCGTAACGAACGTCAGCCACGTATCGCAGGTCATGTCCGGAGCCGGGGGCGGCGCCGGAGTCTTCGGCGGCGCACAGAACTGCGAAGGCATCACCTTGGCGCCCGGCGCCTCATGCCAGATGTTCTACGCCTTCTCGCCGACCGCGGTCGGCTCCGTTTCCGGGTCGACCAACGGCAGCTGGAATGGCCAGGCGTTCGCATTCCACTTCACTGGTTTCGGGACGCCGCAGTTCCTGATTACACCGGTATCCATGAACTTCGGAGCCGTCAAGGTGGGGCAGACCAGCAAACCGCAGACCGTCACGATTGAGAACCTCGCCAACCAGCCGGTGGTCATGTCCGGGGCCGGGGGCGGAGCCGGAGTTTTCGGCGGCGCCCAGAATTGCCAAGGCACCACCCTGGCGCCCGGCGCCTCGTGCCAGATGTCCTACGCTTTCACCCCGACCGCGGCCGGGCAGGTCCACGGCTCGACCAACGGAAGCTGGAACGGCCAGGCGTTCAGCCTGGCCTTCGCGGGCACCGGTCTCGGGTAGCCACCGCTCCCGAAGCGACCGAACGGCGCGGCGCCGTGGCTGGGCCCCAGCCACGGCCCGCTCCCCCGCCCGCCTCGAGCCAGTAAGCAACCTCAGTTGACTGGATGAGATTTAGTCAACTACGGTTGCTTGCGTGTCTGGGAACAAGAGGCCGACTGGCCCCGGGCCGGCCAGCCCCGGGCCGGCTGACACCGGGCCGGCCGACGCGCTGGCCGCCGTGGCCGCGCTGCGCCGCCTGGCCGACCGGATCGAGGACGCCGCGGTCGAGCAGGCCATGCGCGCGGGCTGGAGCTGGCCGCAGGTGGCCGAGGCGCTGGGCGTGACCCGGCAGGCGGTCCATAAGAAGCACGCCCAGCGGCTGATCGCGGCCGGCGTCGCGTTGCGGAGGCGGTGAGATGACCCTCGGGAGAAACCTGCACGCGATCTTCGAGCAGGGCCGCGACGAGGCCTGGGCGGACGGGTTCGCGGCCGTGGAGGCGCAGCACCTGCTGCTGGCCATCGCGGCCGCGCCGGAACCCGCCACGCGACAGGTCCTGGCTTCGGCCGGGCTTGATCATGAGGCCATCCGGGCCGCGCTGGACCGGGAATTCGAGCACAGCCTGAACGCGGCCAGCGTGTCGGTAGCCGCCTTCGACCTGCCGCGGCCGAGCCCGGCCGCCAAGCGCCCCGCGCACCTGGGCGCCTCGGCCCGGCTCGCCGTGGAGCGCGGCTTCGCGGCCGCGGGCGGCACGAAAAACCTGCGCGCCGCGCACCTGCTGGCCGGGATCTTGCAGGCTCAGGGCGGCACCGTTCCGCGCGCGCTCGCGCTGGCTGGCGTCGACCGGGCCGGCCTGGCCGACCAGGCGCTGCGGGCGGGCCAGCCGTGACCGCGGGCCAGGACGTGGTGCTCGACGTCGACGGGCTGCGCATGCGCTACGGCACGCACGACGTCCTGCACGGCGTGACGTTCCAGGCCCGGCGCGGAGAGGTGCTGGCCCTGCTCGGGCCGAACGGGGCGGGCAAGACCACCACGATCGAGATCCTGGAAGGCTTCCGGATGCGGTCGGCGGGCCGGGTCGAGGTCCTGGGCATCGACCCGGCGCACGGCACCGAGCCGTGGCGGGCCCGGATCGGCATCGTGCTGCAATCCTGGCGCGACCACGCCCGGTGGCGGGTGCGCGAACTGCTCGCGCACTTCGGCTCCTACTACGCCTGCTCGCCCGGCGGGCGGGACCGGCCGCCCTGGGACCCCGACGAGCTGATCGCCGCGGTCGGGCTGACCGAGCACGCGGGCCGGACGGTCCGGACGCTCTCCGGCGGCCAGCGGCGCCGGCTGGACGTGGCCATCGGCCTGGTGGGCCGGCCCGAACTGCTGTTCCTCGACGAGCCCACCGCGGGCTTCGACCCGCAGGCCCGGCGCGAGTTCCACGACCTGGTGCTCCGGCTGGCCGCCGGGAACGACATCACCATCCTGCTCACCACGCACGACCTGGCCGAGGCGGAGAAGCTCGCCGACCGGATCGTGATCCTGAGCGCCGGGCGGATCATCGCCGACGGCACCGCGGCCGAGCTCACCCGGCGGATCGCCGGGCCGGGCCAGGTGCGCTGGACCCGGAACGGGCGCTCGTACGCCCAGTCGACCGCCGAGCCCACCCGGTTCGCCTTCGGCTTGTTCCGGCGGTACGGCGAGGCGATCGATGACCTCGAGGTCCGGCGCTGTTCTCTCGAGGAGACCTACCTCTCCCTGGTCGGCCAGGAGGCGGCCCGGTGAGCCGCGCGGCGGCCGCGCTGCGCCCGGGCCTGGCCCGCGGGCTGATCGAGCTGCGCCAGGCCTTCGCCGGCCCCGCGCTGATCGGCCAGCTGTTCTGGCCGGCGGCGACCCTGGCCGCGATCTTCTTCCTCCGGCACAAGGCGCTCGGCGGCACCCGGTTCGACCTGGGCACCCTCGTGCTGCCGGGCGTCCTCGGGATGTACACCGCGCTCGGCATGGTCCTGATGATCCAGTACCTCACCGCCGAACGCGAGGACGGCACCCTGCTCCGGGCCAAGACGGTCCCGAACGGGATACGCGGCTACTTCCTCGGCAAGCTCGTCACCGTGTCCGGGAGCATCGGGGCCTATCTGGCCATGCTCACGATCCCCGGCCTGCTCCTGGTGGGCGGCCTGGACCTCGGCCGCGCCCGGACCTGGCTCACCCTGGCCTGGGTCCTGCCGCTGGGCCTGGTGGCGACGCAGTCCATCGGGGCCGCGGTCGGCTCGGTGATCTCCGGCCCGCGCGCCGCGGGCTACATCGCGCTGCTGGTCACCGGGCTGATCGCGATCTCCGGCATCTTCTACCCGATCACCTCGATGCCGCGCTGGCTGCAGGGCACGGCCCAGGTGTTCCCGGTCTACTGGCTGGGCCTCGGCGTGCGCTCGGCGCTGCTGCCCGCCAGCGCGGCCAGCGTCGAGATCGGCCATTCCTGGCGGCAGCTGGCGACCCTCGGCGTGCTCGGCGCGTGGGGCGCGGCCGGCCTGGTCGCCGCCCCGCTGGTGCTGCGCCGGATGGCCCGCCGGGAATCGGGCTCCAGCCTGGCCCGGCGCCGCGAGAAGGCCGTGGCGCAGGCGCGGTAGGCCGCCCGGCGCGGGTCAGGCCGGGCCGGCGGGCTCGAGCACGAACACCGGGATCTGGCGCGTGGTCCGCTCCTGGTACTCGGCGTACGGCGGGTACGCGGCGACCGCCCGCTCCCACCACTGCGCCCGCTCGTCGCCGGTGACCTCCCGGGCGATCATGTCCTGCCTGCGCGGGCCGTCTTGCAGCTCGACGCGGGGGTCGGCCTTGAAGTTGTAGTACCAGACGGGATGGGCCGGGGCGCCGCCCTTGGACGCGACCGCCGCGTAGCGGCCGTCGTGCTCGACCCGCATCACCGGCGTCTTGCGCACCTTGCCGCTGCGCGCCCCGCGGTTGGAGATGATCACGACGGGCAGCCCGGTGTCGCGCAGCGTGGTGCCCTGCGTGCCGCCGGAGCCCTCGTACAGCTCGACCTGGTCGCGGACCCAGGCCTGGGTGCTCGGCTCGTACTCACCCTCAACAGGCATGCCCGTCCTCCTCCCGCTGGTCCCGCGGCACGGTCAGGACCCGATCCTAGTGGCCGGGATGGCCGGCCGCGGCGGGCGCCACCGGCCGGGCGTCAGCCGCCTCCGGACCTGTTCTGCTTGCGGAAAGCCTTGCGGAACGCCCGGACCTCTGAGTGGTCCGGCGGACTCGTCGCGGGCGGGTCCGTGCTCACCGCATCCTCGGGGTCCCCGGCTGGCGGGCCATACCCCAGCGAGGCCAGGGCCTGGCGGAACCCGGCCATATTTTGCAGGTAGAGACCGCTGTACCCGCAGTTGCCGCACACCGCGGCGTTGAGATTGTCGGTTCCGCTGTGCGACGTGCCGCCGACCCAGAATTCAACGCTGCCGTACCAGAACCGCGCCCCGCCGCATTCCGGGCAGCGCGGCGCCGGGCGAGTGATGTCGGTCATGAACGCTTCCTTTCGGCTTTACCCCCCGTGCTGGAAGATCTGTTAGTAGCGCAGGTCGGCCAGGACGCCGTAGTGGTCGGAGAGCTGGGGCTGGCCGGGGTCCAGCACGCCGAGCCGCTCGCACCGGACCGGGTGGCCTACGCCGCCGGCCCGCGGCCAGGCCGACAGCACGTAATCGAAGCGGCGGTCGGGGTACAGGGCCACCGCGGCCAGCGGGTTCTGGTTTGACCAGGTATGGCCGGGCGACCCGTCGCCCGCGACCTCCCAGGCGTCGTAGAAGACGAGCCCGGGCGCGGCCGGCGCGGCCCGGCCGGTGAGGGCACCACGGGTCCGTACGGCTCGTACTGGTTGAAGCTCATGACAGCAGTCTGGATCCAGGTAACCCTGGTTAGTCCATCTACCCCCGCTGTGGGAACCGGACGGCGTAGGCCGGTGGCAGGTTGGGAGCTACATCTTCCGATCAACGCTTCATTGCCACGCAGCCGAGGGGGAACCGTGGCCGACAAACTTCTTTCGCTCGCGATCAACGGGCGGGAGCGGCGGTTTCACCGCCAGCTGATTCCGTTCCGGGCGGCCGACGCCGGAGCGGGTCACGGCAACGGCCACGCGAGCCGTACCTCACCGGTGGCGATCGTCGGCCTCGGCTACGTGGGCCTGCCGACCGCGCTGGCCCTGCACGGACAGTGCGACCGGATCATCGGCGTCGACATCAGCCAGCACCGGCTGGACGTCATCGCCGCCCAGGAGGCGGACCTGACCGACGGCGACCAGTCGAAGCTGGCCGCCGCCCTCGCGGACGGCACGCTGGAACTGACCAGCGACGTGACCGCGATCACCACCGCCGACGCGGTCATCATCTGCGTGCCCACCCCGGTGGACGACAGCCGGATGCCGGACCTGGCCGCGCTCCGCGGCGCGTGCGCGGACGTGGTCCGCCACGCCCGCCGGGGCCAGACCATCATCCTCACCTCGACCACCTACGCGGGCACCACCCGGGAAATGCTGACCGAGCCGCTCGCGGCCCGCGGCCTGCAGGCGGGCTCGGACGTGTTCGTGGCCTTCAGCCCCGAGCGGATCGACCCGGGCAACCCGGACCACCTGCAATGGGAGACCCCCCGGGTGGTCGGCGGGGCCACCCCGGCCTGTGCCAGCCAGGCCGCGAAGGTCATCGGCCGCCTCACCGGCACGGTGTACCTGGTCAGCTCCCCGGACACGGCGGAGGCCACGAAGCTGTACGAGAACATCTTCCGGGCGGTATCGCTGGCCCTGGCCAACGAGTTCGCGGACGCCTGCGGCGCGCTCGGGCTGGACCCGATCGAGGTGACCCTGGCCGCGGGGACCAAGCCGTTCGGCTTCCTGGGCGTGTTCCCGGGTCCGGGGGTCGGCGGGCACTGCATCCCCTGCGACCCGCACTACCTGCTGTGGCAGCTCGCCCGGGCCGATCACCGGTCACCGCTGATCGAGCAGGCCATGGTCTCCATCGGCCTGCGCCCGGACCGGGTGGTCACCCGCGCGGGCGAGGTGCTCGCCGCGGGCCCGGGCCTGTCCGGGGCCCGGGTGATCGTGGTCGGGGCCAGCTACAAGTCAGGCGTGCGGGACCTGCGGGAGTCGCCCGCGCTGGCCATCATGGCCGGCCTGCGCCGGGGCGGGGCCGAGGTCAGCCTGTACGACCCGCTGGTGCCGGAGGTCCCGCAGCCGGACGGACCGCCGCTGCGCAGCGTCGCCGCGCCGGCCGGCCCCGACTATGACCTGGCGGTGATCCACACCCTGCACCCCGGCGTCGACTACGCCTGGGTGAGTGACTGCCCGCGGGTCCTGGACGCCACCTATCAGTTCGAGGACGTCCCGCACCGCGCGCTCGTGTGAGCGACAGCGCTGACCCACACCACCGAGCCACACCACTGAGCCACACCACTGAGCCACACCACGGGGGAGACTTGTCATGAAGGTCCTGCACGTGATCACCGGGCTGGGCGTCGGCGGCGCCGAGCTCCAGCTGCGGTCGATCCTCCAGCACACCCGGCATGAGTCCGAGGTGGTCACGCTGTATAACCCGGGGCCGGTCGCGGACATGATCCGGTCGGACGGCGGCCGGGTGCGCGACCTGGGGATGACCCGCAACACCCAGCTCCCGGCGCTGCAGCGGCTGCGCCGGCTGATCCGCGACGGCGGTTACGACGTCGTGCACACCCACCTGTACCGCTCGCAGGTCTACGGCCGGCCGGCGGCCTGGCTGGCGCGCACCCCGGTGGTCCTGAGCACCGAGCACTCGATCGGCGATACGCACCTCGAGCGGCGGCGGATGACCGCCGGGGTGCGCGCCCTGTACCTGGCCAGCGAGCGGCTGTCGAGCGCGACCATCGCGGTGTCGGCCATCGTCCGCGAGCGGCTGGAGAACTGGGGGGTGCGGCCGGACCGGATCACCGTCATCCCCAACGGGGTGGCCCTGGACCGGGTGGCCTTCGACAAGGAAGCCAGGGAGCGGGCGCGGGCCGAGCTCGGCCTCGCGGATAGCGACTACGTGCTCGGCGTGCTGGGCCGGCTCGACCCTAACAAGCAGTTCGACCTGGTAATCCGGGCCGCCGCGCCGCTGCTCGATTCCGCCACCAAGCTGCTGATCGTCGGGCACGGCGCCGAGCGCGACCACCTGGAGCAGGTGGCGCAGGCCCAGGGCGTGGCCGACCGGGTGGTGTTCGCCGGCGAACGGCACGACGTGGCCGCGATGCTGTCCGCGACCGACCTGTTCATCGCGTCGTCCCGGCAGGAGACGTTCGGGCTGTCAGTACTGGAGGCGCTGGCCAACGGCGCGCCGGTGCTGTACACCACCTGCCCCGCGCTGGACGGCCTGGAGGTGGAGCAGGCCCGTCAGGTCCCGTCCACCGTCGAGGGGATGCGCGCGGCCATGGCGGCCGAGCTGCAGGCCGGGCCGCGGCCCCGGGAAGCGGCCGATGCGGTCCGGCAGGAGTACGGGGTCGAGGCGGTCACCGCGCGCATCGACCGCCTCTACGAGGACCTGGCGCTGGCGCGGGCCCGCCAGGGACGCCGTGGCCGGGCCGCCCGCCCGGCGCCGGCGGAAGGAGACGCGCAGTGAAGTCATTCGTCACCGGCGCGGCCGGGTTCATCGGCTCACACCTGGTGGAGGCCCTGCTCGCCGAGGGTCACCAGGTGGTCGGCCTGGACGATCTGAGCACCGGTCGGGCGGAAAACCTGGCCGGCGCGGCGCAGCATCCCGGGTTCACCCTGATCCAGGGCTCGATCACCGACCGCGTTCTCGTCGACGAACTCACCCTGGGCGCTGACCAGGTCTACCACCTGGCCGCCGCGGTCGGGGCGTTCGTGATCCGCGACCGCACGCTGCAGAGCATGCGGACCAACATCCACGGCACCGAGAACGTGGTCGACGCGGCCCAGCGGGCCGGCGCGCGCCTGCTGGTCGCGTCCACCAGCGAGATCTACGGCAAGAACACCAAGGTCGGCCTCACCGAGGACGACGACCGGCTGATCGGGTCGCCGCTGAAGTCCCGCTGGAGTTACGCGGAGGCCAAGGCGATCGACGAGAGCCTGGTCGAGGCGTACGTCCGGGAACTCGGCCTGCAGGCGGTGATCGTGCGCCTGTTCAACACCGTCGGCCCGCGGCAGACCGGCCGGTACGGGATGGTCATCCCCCGGTTCGTCCGGCAGGCGCTGGCCGGTGAGCCGCTCACCGTGTTCGGCACCGGAGACCAGGTGCGCTGCTTCTGCCACGTGCTCGACGTCATCCCGGCCCTGACCGCGCTGGTCGCCTCGGACCGCGCGTGCGGCCGGGCGGTGAACCTGGGCAGCGGCGAGCAGGTCTCGATCGAGCAGCTGGCCCGGCGCGTGATCGCGGCCACGGGCTCGGCCAGCGGGATCACGCGCCGCTCCTACCTGGAGGTCTACGGCTCGGGCTACGAGGACATGCAGCGCCGGGTGCCGGACTGCTCGCTGGCCCGCGAGCTGACCGGGTTCGCGCCGCGGCGGACCCTGGGCGACATCATCGCCGCGGTCATCGCCGACCAGACGGCCCGCCTGAGCCCGGTGGCCGCCGGGGCAAGCGGGAACGGAGGCTGATGAGCCACCGACCGCCTGCCCTGACCGGCGACCGGGCCGGCCGCGCCCGGGAAGACCGGGACGCCCGGCCGCGCGGCGGACGGCCGCGCCGGCGAGCCTCCGGGATCGCCTGGCTGGCCGTGGTGCTCACCGGCGCCGTGCTGGCGGCGCTGTTCACCCTGCTGCCGGGCTCGTCGCCGCCGCCCGCCCGGGCGGTGGTGGCCTCGCTGCCGTTCTGGAACATCCGCCCGGGATCCGACACGGTGCTGGCCCACCGGGCCGACTTCACCGAGGTGTCGCCGTGGATGTACGGCCTGTCCCCGGCCGGCCAGATCAACACGCAGTACAACCCGGGCAGCGCGGCCGCGGTGAACGCGGAGCTGACCCGGCTGCGAGGGGCCGGGCTGAAGATCGTCCCCACCCTGGCCAACGTCACCAACGGCCAGTTCTCGGACCAGCCGGTGGCCGGCATCCTGCACGACCCGGCCCGGATGAGACAGCACGTCGCGGCCATCGTCAACCTCGTCCTCCAGCACCGTTACGCGGGGATCGACATCGATTACGAGAACCTGGCGGCCGGCGACCGGCAGGCGTTCACCGCCTTCATCACCGACCTGGGGGCCGCGCTGCATTCTCACGGCAAGATGCTGTCGGTCGCGGTGTTCGCCAAGACCACCAACGCCGGGGTGGCCCCGCGCAACGTGGCCCAGGACTACGCCGCCATCGGCCGGGCCGCCGACCAGGTCCGCATCATGGCCTACGACTACCACTGGCCGACGTCGCCGCCCGGGGCGGTCGCGCCGCTGCCCTGGGTCCGCTCGGTGCTGAACTACGCCAAGTCCCAGATCCCGGCCCAGAAGATCATCCTCGGCATTCCGCTGTACGGGTACAACTGGTCGGGCGGGCAGGCCCAGGCCGTGACCTGGCTGAGCGCCCTCCGGCTGGCCAAGGCGCACCACGTCAGCCCGCACTACGACGCCGCCGCGCAGGCGCCCTGGTTCAGCTACACCGACGCGGCCGGTCACCGGCACGTGGTGTGGTTCGAGAACCAGGCCAGTTCCCAGGCGAAGTTCGACGCCGCGCTCGGGTCCCAGATCGGCGGCGTCTACCTCTGGATGTTCGGTTACGAGGAGCCCGGCACCTGGCCGGGACTGGCTCGGACGCTGCCCGTCCCGGCCAGCCCGCGGAGCGGCTCGTGATCCCGTGGTGGGGCCTCGCGGTCTTGATCCTGGGCGCGAACTTCGCGCTCTGGGGGTCGATCGGGGTCTGCCGCCTGTCCGGGATGCTGGTCCGGGCGGTGCGCGGCCACCGCGGCCGGCCCGCACCGGCCGGCACCGCACTGGCCGACACCGCCCTGGCCCGGCGCAAGGCGGCCCGGCTGCCGGGCTGGGAGCGCCGCAGCCGGGCGGGCCCGCTGACCGTGCGGGACGTGGCCGTGCTCATCCCGGCGCACAACGAGGCCGTGGTCATCGAGGACACGCTCCGCTCGATCATGCCCCTGGTGCCCGCCGGGAACGTGCACGTGGTGTCGGACGCGTCCAGCGACGACACGGTGGAGATCGCCCGCCGCGCGGGCGCGAAGGTGATCGAGACCACGTCCAACGTGGGCAAGGCCGGGGCGCTGCAGCAGGCCATCGAGCGGTTCGGGCTGATCCGCCGGTTCCAGGTGGTGATGCTGCTGGACGCCGACACGAGGGTCGAGCCGAACTACTTCACGGCCGGGCTGCCGATGTTCGACAGCCCGGACGTGGTGGCGGTAGCGGGGTGCGTCCGGACCGCCGGTGACCGTCAGCTATCGGTAATCGGCCGGATCCTGGTGGCTCACCGGCAGCGGATCTACGCGATCGGCCAGCGGGTGCTGAAGTTCGGCCAGACCTGGCTGCGCACCAACGCGACCCACATCGTGCCCGGGTTCGCCAGCATGTACCGCACCGACGTGCTGCCGTACATCGACATGAACCCGCCCGGCCTGGTGATCGAGGACTTCAACATGACGTTCGAGATCTACCAGAAGCGGCTGGGCAAGGTCGGGTTCTCGCTCTCGGCCGTGGCCGTCACGCAGGACCCCAGCAACTTCCGCGACTACGTCCGGCAGACCCGGCGCTGGGCGCTGGGCATGTGGCAGACGGTCCGGCGGCACCCGCCCCAGGCCAACCTGTTCTCCGCCATGCTCACCCTGCTGCTGCTGGAGCTGATCATTTCCAGCGTGCTGTTCCTGCTGCTGCCGCTGGTACTGCTGGTGCTGGTGCTGCCGGACCTGACCGGTGGAGTGCTGGCCTGGGCCCCGTTCGCCCAGCTCCACCTGATGGTCGCCTCGCACATGAAGCTGTCCGGGCTGCTGTTCGGCGTGCTGGTGCCCGACTTCGCGCTCACCTGCGCGGTCGCGGTGCTCGACCGCCGTCCGGGGATGCTGCCGATCGGCACGCTGTTCCTGGTCATGCGCCTGGTCGACGCGGTTATCGGCCTCACGGCGATCCCGCTCGCGTGGTTCTCGGCGTCTTCCGGGCGCTGGAAGAGCCCGGAAGACGCCGAGAAC
>Ga0207416_1004889_pt1 | contig 11136 bp, 9 predicted proteins | sample PaiPotPPM11metaG_FD_184107 | JGI IMG/M metagenome (GOLD analysis project Ga0207416, IMG submission 184107) | Iron sulfur acid spring bacterial and archeal communities from Banff, Canada, to study Microbial Dark Matter (Phase II) - Paint Pots PPM... ...
CGGCGGCCTGCGCGAGGCCGCCGCGCAGCCGCTCGCCGCTCCGCACGGCGGTGGCGCTCGGGACCGGCGCCGCCGGCCTCGCGCAGGCCGCCGTGATCGTCGCGCGGTTCCGCCCCGACGTCGTGGTCGCGACCGGGGGCATCGCCGCGGCCCCGCCGGTCCTCGCGGCGTGGGCGATGCGCATCCCCATCGTGCTGCTCGAGGGCAACGCCGCGCCCGGCCGCGCGAACGCCTTCCTCGCGCGGTTCGCCCGCGCGGTCGCGGTGACGTCGGACGACGCGTCGGCGCGCATCCCCGGCGGGCGGGCGCTCGTGACCGGGCTCCCGGTCCGCCCGGAAGTCTACTCGACGCCGCGGAGCGACGGGCTCCGCGCCTTCGGATTGGATCCGGCCCGGCGGACGATTCTGGCGATCGGGGGGAGTCAGGGCGCGGCCCGCCTCAACGCCGCCGTGGACGACATGGTGGCGCAGTTGGCGGGCCGGGCGGACCTTCAAGTCCTGCATCAGACCGGCCGCGGCTGGAGCGGAAACGCCGCCCCCTGCACGGGAGGGCCGGCGCCGGTCCCCGAGAGCGGAACGGGCGCGTCCGGCATCCGGCACGTGCGCGCGCCGTACTTCGAGCAGATCGGTCTCGCGTACGCGTGCGCGGACGTGGTGATCAGCCGCTGCGGGGCGACGTCGCTCGCCGAGATCACGGCGTGCGGACTGCCGGCGGTGCTCGTCCCGTACCGCTACGCCGCCGGCGGCCACCAGGCGGAGAACGCGGCGCCGCTCGCCCGTGCCGGCGCCGCGTCCCTCGTCGCCGACGAGGCGCTCGACGGCGGTGCCTTGGCCCGGGAGGTGCTCGAGATCCTCGAGTCGCCCGGCCGCCGGGACGCGATGGCCGCGCGGTCCAAGGCGCTCGGCCGCCCCGACGCCGCGGACCGGGTGCTCGCCCTCTTGGAGCGGGTGCGCGGCGGTACCGCGGCGGCCGTGTCGAAGGAATCCCACGCATGACCGCCTCCGGCAGCCACACCGATCCGGGCGTCGCCGGCCTGCCCGCCGGCCGGGGCGCGCGCGCCCATTTCGTCGGCATCGGCGGCGCGGGGATGAGCGCCATCGCCCGCGTGCTGCTGGCGCGCGGCTGCGCCGTGTCCGGGTCAGACTTGAGAGAGAGCGAGACGACGCGGCGCCTGTGCGAGGCCGGCGCGGTCGTGCACATCGGACACGCGGCGTCGAACGTCGAGGACGCCCAGCTCGTCATCGTCAGCCGCGCGGTGCCCGACGAGAACGTCGAGGTGCGCGCCGCGGTCGCGCGCGGGGTGCCGATCGTCCACCGGGCGCGGATGCTGGCCGACCTCATGCGCGGCCGCCACGCGATCGCGATCGTCGGCACCCATGGCAAGACGACGACGACCGCCATGCTCGGCGCGATCCTCGCGCGGGCCGGCCGGGATCCGACCGTGCTGGTGGGCGGCGACGTCGCCTCCCTCGGCGGGACCGCGCGCGTCGGGAACGGCCCCGACATCGTCGCGGAGGTGGACGAGAGCGACGGGTCGCTCGTCTGGATCGCGCCCTACATCGCCGTCGTGACGCCGCTCGATGTGACCGACCATCTCGACTTCTACGGCTCCGAAGCGCGGCTCATGGATACGTTCCGGCAGTTCCTCGGCGCGGTGCCGGCCTCGGGGTTCGCGGCGGTGTGCACCGACGCGCCGGCGGGCCGCGCGCTGGCCCGCGACGCGGGATCGCGCATTGTGACGTACGGCCTCGACGGCGAGCCCGCGTACGGCGGACGGGTGCTCGAGGCCGCGGGACGCCGCACCGTCGTGGAGGCCAGGCGCGGCGACGCGGTGATCGGCCGGATCGAGCTGGCGATCCCCGGGGCCTACAACGCGCAGAACGCGATCGGCGCGCTCGCCGTCGCGGCGGAGCTCGGCGTCCCCCAGGACGTCATCGCCGGGGCGCTCGCGTCGTTCGAGGGCGTCGCCCGGCGGTTCAGCGTGCGCGGCGAGGTCGACGGGATCCTCGTCGTCGACGACTACGCGCACAATCCGACCAAGGTCGCGGCGCTGCTGGTCGCGGCGCGCCGCGGCTGGCCGGCGGCCCGGATCGTGGCGGTCTTTCAGCCGCACCGTTTCACGCGCACGCAGACCGTGGGCCACCAGTTCGCGCGCGCCTTCGACCCGGCCGACGACGTGATCGTGACCGAGCTGTACGCGGCCGACGAGCCGCCCATCCCCGGCGTGGACGCCGGCATCATCGTGCGCGCCGTGAGCGCGCACCGGCCCGTCCGGTTCGTCCCCGAGCTCACCGACGCCGCGGCGGTGGTGGCCGCCGAGGCGCGGCCGGGGGACCTGATCCTGACGATCGGGGCCGGCGACGTGTGGAAAGTCGCCGACGACGTGACCGCGCGGCTGCTGGGACGCCGGGCGTCAATGACGACGTCGCCGGCGGATCCGCCGGCGGCGCTCGGCGCGGAGGCCTCGCGTGGCTAAGGTCGAGCTCGCGCCCGTGGCCGCGGCGCTGGAGCGGCTCTGCCCCGGGGCCGTCCGCCGGAACGAGCCGCTCGCGAAGCACGTCTCGTTCCGGATCGGCGGTCCGGCCGACGTCCTGGTGCTCCCGCGGACGCTCGAGTCGCTCGACGCCGCGGTCGCCTGGCTCTACGGGCACGGCGCGCCGTTCGTCATCCTGGGCCGGGGCAGCAACGTGCTGATCGCCGACACCGGCATCCGCGGCGTGGTGCTGAAGACCGGCCGCGGGCAGGAGGACGTGACCTACGACGGGCCGCACGTCCACGCGGAGTGCGGGGTGAGCGTGCCGCACCTGAGCCGGCGGACGGCGGAACGGGGCCTCGCCGGGCTCGAGTTCGCGGCCGGGATCCCGGGCTCGGTCGGCGGGGCGGTGGTCATGAACGCGGGCGCGCACGGCTGCGCCATCGCCGACGTGTTCCTCTCCGCCCGCGTGCGGACGCCAAACGACCTCGTCACCTGGACCGGCGCCGACCTCGGTCTGCGCTACCGGCACAGCCGGCTGCAGGACGAGCCCGGGGTCGTCCTCGACTGCGAGCTGATGCTCCGCCCGGCGCGCGCCGCGGAGACCGTGGCGCGGCTCGAGGAGTGGCTGCGCACGCGGGCCGAGAGCCAGCCGCTCGGCCCGCCGAGCTCCGGCTGCATCTTCCGCAATCCGGACGGCGACTACGCCGGCCGGCTGATCGACGTCTCCGGCACCAAAGGGCTGCGGGTCGGGGGGGCCGTGGTCAGCGACCGGCACGCCAACTACATCCTCAACACCGGCGGTGCGACCGCGCGCGACGTGCTGGCGCTGATCGCGCAGGTGCGGGCGCACGTCCGCGACCAGACCGGCACGGACCTGGCGACGGAGATCAAAATGCTCGGCGACTTCGAGGCGGCCTGATGGCGAGGTTCAACGACCGCAGGGGCGGCTTTAATGACAACGTGGCGGGCGGTGGATCCGCCGGCAGGTCCGGCGGAAGAGGGCGGGGACGCGGCGGCCGGCCCGATCCGCGGGCGGCCGTGCGCCGCGCGACCCGGCACGCCCTCTCGCCGCGTCCGCGGCAGGGCGACGCCGCCGTGGGACTCCGCGGCGGGTCGCGACGGGGCGCCACCGGACCGGCGGCCGGCCCGGCAGACGGCACCGCATCGACCGCTGCGCGCATGCTGCGCTTCCTCGCGGCCATCGCCTTTCTCTGCGGCGCGGTGTCCTTTACCGGATCGAGCGTGTTCGACATCCGGTCGATCGGCGTCGCCGGGAACCGCGCCGTCCCGACGCCGGAGATCCTCGCGCGGGCCGGGATGCGGACCGGAACCAGCCTCTTCACGGTCAACGCCGGCCGGATCCGCGCCCGGCTCGAGCAAGACCCGAGAATCGCCGCGGTCGCAGTCGGCGTTGGCTTCCCCGACCGCGTCTACATCACCGTCCGCGAGCGCACGGCCGCGGCCGCCCTGCACGTGCCGGGAGGCTACGTGCTCCTCGGCTCGGACGGGGTTGCCATCGTGCCGTCGGGCACGCCCGGGCCGCTCCCGACGCTGACGGTCGACCGGCTCGACCCGGCGGAGGTGCAGGCGGGGACCGTCGTGCCCTCGCCGGACGCCCGGCTGGGGGCCGGCATCGCGGGCTCGCTCCCCGAAGACCTCCGGCCGGACGTGGCGGCCCTCCGCGTGGACGAGGCGGGCGAGGTCATTCTCTACACGCGGGACGGGATCGCTGTCCGCGCCGGCGCGCCGGACGGCATCCGCGACCGTCTGGCCCGGGTGGCCGACGTGCTGGCCGCGGTCCGGTCGCGCGGCATGCGGGTCGAGTACGTGGACCTCCGGTTCCCCGGCAGCGTGATCGTGAAGCCCATCGGCGGGCCCGCGGGACCGGCCGGAAGGCCAGGTTAGCGGCAGGAAAACTACACGGAACGTTGAAAGAACCGCAGGATATACGGTTCATCGTACCTTTAGTCGCAGCTGTGATCGCAGCCGGAGGTGCACCCGTTGGCAAAACGGGGGCCGCTGGTGGGCCTGGATATCGGGACCACCAAGGTCTGTGTCATTATCGCAGAACCCGATGAAGACGGGGAGGTCCACATCACGGGTGTGGGCACGTCCTCGTCTCTTGGTGTCCGGAAGGGTGTGGTCGTCGATCTCGACGCCACGACCCGCGCGATCGAAGAAGCCGTCGACAAGGCCGAGCGCATGGCCGGCATCAAAGCGGCTGCGGCGCTCGTCGCCGTGTCGGGCGAGCACATTGCCTCCCAGAACAGCCGCGGCGTCGTCGCCGTCTCGCGCTCCGACCGGGAGATCGCCGAAACCGACGTCTCCCGTGTCGTCGAGGCCGCCCGCATGGCGGCCATCCCCGGAAGCGACCGTGAGATCATCCATCTGCTGCCGCGCGACTTTCTCGTGGACGGCCAGGACGGGGTCCGCAATCCCGTCGGTATGTACGGCATGCGCCTCGAGGTCGAAGCCCACATCGTTACGGGCGCCAGCACGCTGCTCGCCAACCTCTTGAAGTGCATCCAGCGCGCCGGCCTCGAGGTCGACGACCTCGTGCTCGAGCCGCTGGCCTCCGGCGAGGCCGTCCTGACGCAGGCCGAGCGCGACCTCGGCGTCGTGCTCGTCGACATCGGCGGCGGCACGACCAGCATCGGGGTGTTCTCCGGGGGCAGTCTGTGCCACGCGACGGTGCTGCCGGTCGGGGGCAACCACGTGACCAACGACGTCGCGGTCGGGCTGCGCACGCCCATCGCGGAAGCCGAGAAGCTCAAGATCCGCCACGGGTGCGCCCGTGCGTCGATGGCGGCCGAGGGTGAGCTGATCGAGGTCTTCCACATCGGCACGCGCGAGCCGCGCATCCTGCCGCGCCGCGTGCTCGGCGAGATCATCGAGCCGCGGATCGACGAGATCTGCGGCATGATCAAAGCCCAGATCAAGCGCTCCGGCTACGCGCAGATGGTGCCGGCCGGGGTGGTCGCGACGGGCGGGGGGGCGCTCCTGCAGGGCCTCGCCGAGGCCGCTTCGGAGAAGCTCGATATACCGGCGCGCGTGGGCACGCCAGACGCGACCGGCAGCATGGCCGACAGCGTGGGCAGTCCGGTCTACGCGACGGGCGTGGGCCTCGTGCTGCATGCCGCGCGTCAGCGCGGCCCGGGCCGGATGATCAAGGCCACGAACGGGGACGGCCATATGTTCGGCAAGTTGCGCCACTGGTTCCGAGAGTTCGCGCACGGGGGGTGAGCTAGGCAGCAATCCCGGCCTCCTGCTGGGGGGCACAACGCAGCAGCGGACGCAGCAGACGACGCGCAATCAACCCGACACACACGAGGCGGCAACCATGGCAGAAAAACGGTGGCATCCGGTCCAGCGCATGATCTCCGAGCGGCCTGGGGCGGCACGTGCCGGGGACGGTGTCCCCGAACCAGCGGGAGGGGTGAGAATGACCAGTTTAGATCGGGATCTCCGGCGCTACGCGGCGATCAAAGTCGTGGGGGTGGGTGGCGGCGGCAGCAATGCCGTGAACCGCATGATCAGCGCGGGCCTCCGCGGCGTCGAGTTCATCGCCATCAACACGGACGCGCAGGCCCTCGCGCTCAGCAACGCCGACCGGAAGCTCCACGTCGGCGGCAAGGTCACGCGCGGCCTCGGCGCCGGCGGCGATCCGGAGATCGGCCGTCAGGCGGCGGAAGAGAGCCGCGAGGACCTTGTCGAGGCGCTCGAAGGCGCGGACATGGTGTTCGTCACCGCGGGCATGGGCGGCGGGACGGGGACCGGCGGCGCGCCGATCGTCGCGCAGATCGGCCGGGAACTGGGTGCCCTGACCATCGGTGTGGTGACGCGGCCGTTCGGGTTCGAGGGGCGGCGCCGCGCCACCGCGGCCGACGAGGGCGTCCGCAACCTCCGGCAGCGCGTCAACACCGTCATCACCATCCCGAACGACCGGCTGCTGCAGGTCGTCGACAAGACCGCCACGATGGTCGAGGCTTTTCGGGTCGCCGACGACGTGCTGCGGCAAGGGGTGCAGGGCATCGCGGACCTGATCACGGTGCCGGGCCTCATCAACCTCGACTTCGCGGACGTCCGCACCATCATGGCGGAGGCCGGCTCCGCGCTGATCGGTATCGGCGTCGGCAGCGGCGAAGGGCGCGCCACGACGGCCGCGCAGGCCGCGATTTCGAGCCCGCTGCTCGAGACGTCGATGGACGGGGCGAGAGGCCTCCTGCTGAACATCACCGGCGGGCTCGACCTTGGGATCCACGAGGTCAACGAGGCCGCGGCGGTCGTGCAGAAGGCGGCCGATCCCGAGGCCAACATCATCTTCGGCGCCGTGATCGACGAGCGGCTCGACGGCGAAGTACGGATCACGGTCATCGCCACGGGGTTCGAGGCGAAGCGGCATGAGGCGGAAGACGCGGCGATGGAGCCGGCGGCGGCCGCGGTCGGCGCCGCGCCGAACGGCGGGGCGGTCAGGGAGCACGCGCGGCTCGGTCTCGACGATCTCGACATCCCGGCGTTTCTCAGAAAGCGGTGACGATCCGGACGCGGCCACGATTGCCGTACGGCGGCGTCTGATCATCCGGCAGGGAGCGGGGCGGTCCGCGACGACCGCCCCGTTTGCTATTGGTTTCGCGATGCACCGGGGGCAGTAGGGTATAAACGCCGGGGAGCGGGGACTTCTTTCGTCCGCCCGCGCGCGGTGGTAGGCTAAGCATTATGGTGGTGAGTCCGGAACACTTCGCCGCCGCCCGCGCGGCCGTCGAAGCGTCTTTTCCCGTCCAGGAAGTATGGTTCCAGAACGGCCGGCCGGCGTTTACGATTGTTCCGGGCCCGGACGACAAGGCCCGGTTTTTGGAGCTTCGCGAACGCCTGCGCGGCCTCGGCGTGCTGCCGATGATGCGGCGGCACCAGGGCGAGACGGTGATTCTGCTGGCGGCGCGGCCGCCCGCGGCGCCGACCGCCTGGCGCTGGCCCGTGCTGCTGTTCATCGCGACGCTGGCCACGACGTTCGTGGCCGGGTACCTGGACGCCCGGGGCGCCTGCGTCCCGGGGCTGCTCGCGCCGGTGCCCGGGGGGATTGCGTTTGCGCTCTCGCTGATGGCGATCCTGTTCTGTCACGAAATGGGACACAAGGTGGTGTCGATCTGGCGAGGCATCGACGCGAGTCTGCCCTTCTTCATCCCGATGCCGCCGCTCCCGGGGCTGGCGATCGGGACGCTCGGCGCGGTGATCTTGACGCGCACGCCGGCGCCGAACCGCGACGCGCTGATCGAACTGGGGGCGAGCGGGCCGCTCGCGGGCTTCGTCGTGGCGATCCCGATCCTGTTCTACGGCGTCCTGCACTCGGTGGTGATCCCGCACGCGGCGATCGTGGCGCGCGGCTGCGAGCTGGTCGCGGTGCCGACGCCGATGCTCGTGGACCTGCTGATCGCACGGCTCCTGCACCCCGCGGCGAACGCGGACGTGATCATTCATCCGATGGCGTTCGCGGGGTGGGTGGGACTCCTCGTCACCGCGCTCAACCTGCTGCCGGCGAGCATGCTGGACGGCGGCCACGTGACGCGGGCCGCGCTCGGGCCGCGCTGGCACCTCATCCTCTCCTACATCGCCGTGGGCGTGGGGATCGTCTTCGGCTACTGGCTGATGAGCCTGCTGGTGCTCTTCATGATTCGGCGCGGACATCCGGGGCCGCTCGACGACGTCTCCCCGGTGAGCCCGATCCACATCGCCATGGCGGTGTCGCTGATTCCCGTGTTCGTGCTGAGCGCAGTACGCTTGGGGCTCTTCTGAGATGAGCGTGACCCAGCAAATCAAGCTCACCGACCGGACCGACGCCGGCGACGGGCCGCGCCTGCTCGTCGAAGCGCGCGACCTCGAGAGGAAATTCAAGAGCTACCACGCCGTACGGGGCGTGTCGTTCCAGTGCTACGCCGGTGAAGTCTTCGGCCTCCTCGGCCCGAACGGGGCGGGGAAGACCACGACGATCCGCATGCTGACGACCATCCTGAAGCCCACCTCGGGGACCGCGCGCATCGCCGGCCACGACGTCGCCACCGAGGCCGAGGCGGTGCGGCGGTCCATCGGCGTCCTGCCGGAGAACGCCGGCGTGTACGGGCGGCTGACCGGGCGCGAGGCGATCCGCTACGCCGGACGGCTGTACAGCCTGCCGCCCGACGAGCTGGAGCCGCGGATCGTCGAGATCGCCGACGCGCTGGAGCTGACCAAGCACCTGGACCGGCTGACCGATACCTACAGCAAAGGCATGAAGCAGAAGGTCAACGTCGCCCGCGCCCTGATCCATAACCCGCCGGTGGTGTTCCTCGATGAGCCGACCTCCGGACTCGACGTTTTCTCCGCGCACTCCGTGCGCGACTTCGTCCTGCGGTTCAAGGCCGAAGGGCGGTGCGTCATCCTCTCGACCCACATGATGGAAGAGGCCGAACGGCTGTGCGACCGCGTCGCGATCATTGGCGGCGGCCGCATCCGGGCGGAGGGCCGGCTCGCCGAGCTCAAGGCGGAAACCGGCAAGGATCTGGAAGAGATCTTCATGACGATGGTCGGGCAGAGCATCGTCACATGATGCGGGTGGCGTGGGCCTGGATGCGGGGCGCCGGGGGCGATCGCACGGCGCAGTCGCGGTCGCACGAGACCGGCGGCTGGATCCGGGCCGTCTATTGGAAGGAGACGCTCGAGGCGTTCCGCGACCGGCGCAGCCTGCTCGTGCTGATCGTGCTGCCCGCCCTGATCATGCCGGTCGTGACGCTCGGCATCCCCTACCTCGAACAGCGCCAGCAGCATATGATCCGGACCACCACGCCGCAGGTCGCCGTCGAGGGCGTCGCGCCGAACCTCATCCACCTCGCGTACACGAGCAAGCTGATCACGCCGGTGCACACCGGCGACGTGAACAAGGCCTTGAAGGCGCGGCGGGTGCTGGCGGTGCTCGAGCTCCCGCGCAACTTCGAGACCCTCGTCGCCCGCGACGCGCAGCCGCACGTCGGGCTGCTCTACGACGCCAGCGACCCGGAGAGCGTCGCGGCCCGCGCCCGGGTCGTCGACCTGATCTCCCGGTACAGCCAGTCCGTCGTGGCCCGGCGGCTGATCGCCCGCCACATCAACCCGAGGGATCTCCTCCCGGTCGTGCTCGACGAGCGCAACGTGGCCACGCAGCGGCAGCTGTCCGGTCTGCTGCTGGCGAGCCTGCTGCCGTTCTTCATCGCGATGTGGGCCGTCGTGGGCGGGATGTCGCTGGCCGTCGACCAGGCGGCCGGCGAGAAGGAGCGGGGGACCCTCGAATCCCTGCTCGTCACGCCTCCGACGCGCGAGGCGATCGTCGTCGGCAAGTTCCTCTCCGTGCTGACGGCCTCGGTCGGCGCCGTGATCGTGGTCGTGATCGCGATGATGGTCAGCCTCCGCTGGGGCTACCCGTACGTGCTCCACACGTCACAGAAGCTCGATGTCAGCCTGCCGGTCGGGACCGCGATCATCATGCTGGCGGTCGCCGTGCTCTTCGCGGCGCTGATGAGCGGCGTGCAGCTCGCGCTGAGCATCTACGCCAAGTCGCCGCGGGAGGCGCAGCAGTTCATCACGCCGCTCTACTTCGTTACCGTCCTGCCCGCCCTTGCCGTGCAGTACATCACGGAGTGGCAGGGGGCCACCTGGGCCTATCTCCTGCCCGTCCTGAACACGTTCTTCGGCTTCCGGGAGCTGCTGCTCGGCACCACGAACTGGGGCCACCTGCTGCTGGCCTCGGTCTCCTCGGCCTTCTACGCGGCCCTCGCCGTCGAACTGGCGATCATCCTCATGAGCCGCGAGTCCGTGATCTTCCGGACCTAGTCCCCGCGCGAACGAACGAGAAAAACAAAGCGCAGAGGCGTTCGCCGGATCTTGCTGCCCGGCCACCCCGCGACACGCGCATTGATAGGGAATCCCGCATGGCTACGGAAGTCGCCCTAGAAATCTGACGAATAAGAGCGTATTTTGGGGCCATTGGTCCTTGAGATACAACATCTAGTATGCTACGATTCCTCTCGCGCTAAATCTAGGAAGAAGGTCGAACACCTGTGCGCTGTCCATACTGCGGGGCCAAGGAAACCAGGGTGTTCGACTCCCGGCCGGCTGATGAGGGCGAGGGGATCAGGCGGCGGCGGGAGTGCGAATCCTGCCATCGGCGGTTTACCACCTTCGAGCGCGTCGAGCGGCTCGCCCTTCACGTCATCAAGCGGAACGGGCGGCGGGAGCGCTTCGAGCGGGCCAAAATCCTGCGAGGGCTCCGGCTGGCATGCGAAGGCAGGCCGGTGGAGGACGCGGCGCTCGAGCAGATCGCGGATGAGATCGAACGGACGGCGCTCGAGCAGGGGACTGAAGCGATCAAGAGCCGCGATATTGGGGATGCGGTGATCGAAGGCCTCCGCCGGCTCGACGACGTGGCGTACGTCCGGTTTGCGTCCGTGTACCGGCGTCTCGGAGATGTCGACCGCCTTGTCGAGGAGATCCAGGCACTAAAGGCCCGCAAACAGATGGAAGCAGAGCTCGCCTCGCAGGTTCTGCTGCTTCCGCTTACTTCGCAGCGTCCGGAGCGCAACTAATCCGATGCCCCCCGCCGATTCGACCCGGCCTAATTCCGTCCAAGAGGAGACGCCGATGGCGATGACCTCAGA
>Ga0207416_1004890_pt1 | contig 11135 bp, 9 predicted proteins | sample PaiPotPPM11metaG_FD_184107 | JGI IMG/M metagenome (GOLD analysis project Ga0207416, IMG submission 184107) | Iron sulfur acid spring bacterial and archeal communities from Banff, Canada, to study Microbial Dark Matter (Phase II) - Paint Pots PPM... ...
GATCACCATCTTCACGGCTTCGTCCTTGAATTCCGGCGAGAAGCTCTTTTTCGATCGAGGCAAACTCTTACCTTTCCAGGTTGTCCATCCTAATGGATGAACTGTCCGGAAAGTTCGAGGCACCTCAATGTCAGTTCACCGGTGCACTGCCGTGAGCCGTGAGGGCAGGTGGCGGATCAGGCTATGGGCGCGGGCGAGTTCGGTGAGATGCTGCGGCGCCGTCGGCTCGCGGCGGGGCTGACCCAGGAGGGACTGGCCAGCCGGGCCGAGATGAGCGTGCGCGCGATCGGTGACCTGGAATGCGGCCGGACAACTCGGCCGTTCCGGCGTTCGGTTGGGCAGCTCGCCGCGGCGCTGGGGCTGGAGGGCACAGCGGCCGATGAGTTCGCGTCCCGCGCCCTTGCCCGCCCGGCCACCGGCGGCGGTGCGGCTGGCCCGCCCGCGGCGGAGCGCGGCTGGCCCGGTCCGGCCGGGCCGGGAAGGCAGCGCAGAATCGATGCGGTGGCGAACGGCCAGCGGCCAGCGCCGGCCTTGGCCGGACGCCCCGCAGTCCTGGCGCCCCAGACCGCCACGCCCGCGCGCGCGCACCGGGCCGGGCGCTTGGTGCCCCGGCAACTGCCTCCTGCGGTCGCGCATTTCGTCGGCCGCGACGGCAAGCTGGCGGCGCTCACCGCTGCGCTGGAGGGGGCGGCCCACGGTGCGCCGACGACGCTGGTGGTCACGGCGATCGGCGGTATGGCCGGCGTGGGCAAGACCGCGCTGGCGGTGCACTGGGCTCACCTGTGCGCGGACCGGTTCCCCGACGGGCAGCTGTATGCGGACCTGCGCGGGTTCGACCCGTCCTGCGCGCCCGTGCAGGCTGCCGCGGCCGTGCGCTGGTTCCTCGACGCGCTGGCGGTGCCCGCTGGGCGCATCCCCGCCGATCTTGATACCCAGATCGGCTTGTACCGCAGCGTGCTGGCCGACAAGCGCATCCTGATCGTCTTGGACAACGCCCGCGACCCGGAGCAGGTACGCCCCTTGCTGCCGGGCGCGGCTGGCTGCATGGTGCTGATCACCAGCCGCAGCCGGCTAACCGATCTGATCGCCCTCGACGGCGCCATCCCGCTGACGGTGGACCTGCTCACCACGGCCGAGGCCCGCGAGCTGCTGTCCCGCAGGCTGGGGCCAGCGCGCGTCACCAGCGAGCAGGCCGCAGCCGACGAGCTGATCGGCCTGTGCGCCCGCCTGCCCTTAGCGGTGAACATCGCCGCATCCCGCGCCCTGGCCCGCCCCCGCGCTCCGCTCAGCTCGCTGGCCGCCGAACTGCGCGACACGCGCCGACGCCTCGACCTGCTCTCGGCCGGGACAGGCGCCGCGAACCTGCGGGCGGTGTTCTCGTGGTCGTGCCAGACGCTCAGCAGCCCGACAGCCCGGATGTTCCGCCTCCTGGGGGTGCATCCCGGGCCGGACATCAGCATCGCGGCCGCGGCCAGCCTCGCCGCCGCCGGCCGCGACCAGGCCCGCCGCGCGCTGGACGAACTGACCGCCGCGCACCTGCTGACCGAGCACGCTCACGGCCGCTACCGGCTCCATGACCTGCTCCGCGCCTACGCCGCGGAGCAGGCACAAGCCGCGCACCACCGCGAAGACGGCCAGGCCGCCGCCGGCCGGGTGCTCGATCATTACCTGCACACCGCCCGCGCCGCCACGCTCCTGCTGTATCCGGCCAGGGACCTGAGCGCCCCGCCCGCGACCGCGCCCGGCACCCTTCCCGAGCAACTCGCCAGCGACCGGCACGCGCTGGCCTGGTTCGGCAGCGAGCGCCAGGTGCTGCTGGCGGCGACCGCGCTGGCCACCACCGCGCGGTTCGACACCCACGCCTGGCAGATCCCATCGGTCCTGGCCGGCTACCTCGAACGCGGGGGGCACTGGCACGACTACGCCGCCACCCAGACCGCCGCGCTGGGCGCAGCCGAGCGCGCCGGCGACCTGGCCGGGCAGGCCAACGCCCGCCTACTGCTGGGCCGGGCCTGCAGCCGCACCGGATCCCACCAGCAGGCCCAACTACACCTCCGGCACGCGCTGAAGCTGTACACGGCGCTGGGCGACCACGCGGGCCAGGCGCACGCCCACCACAGCCTGGGATGGACGCTCGGACAGCAACACCGCTACCGCGAGGCCCTCCAGCAGGCCCGCCAGGCCCTCCGCCTGTACCAGGCGGCCGGGCACCGCACCGGGCAGGCACGTGCCCTCAACACGGTCGGCTGGTACGGCTCCCTGCTCGGAATGCACCACCAGGCGCTGACCTACTGCCAGCAAGCCCTCGAACTCCACCACGAACTCGGCAATCATGACGGCGAGGCCGACGCATGGGACAGCCTCGGCCACGCCCACCACCATCTCGGCCACTCCGCCGACGCGATCGCCTGCTACCAGCGCGCACTACGCCTGTTCCACAAACTCGGCGACCGCCACCAGCAAGCCGACACCCTCGCCCGCCTCGGCGACACCTACCGCGCCGCTCGCCAGCCACACCACGCCCGCCACGCCTGGCAGCAAGCACTCGACATCCTGACCAGCCTCCACCACCCCAGCGCCGCCGACATGCGCGCCCGGCTGGCCAGCCTCAAGACCCCGCTCAATGGACCCGAGCATTCATAAGCCGGGAACGGAACCCCGTCGCTGCGCACGCGACCGCGCTTGCGCAAGGAGTACCCTGCTGGGATCTCTGGGCTTCGGCGTGCTGGCGCTTGTGGCTCTTGGCTTCAGTTACGAAGCTCAGGATCATCTTCACTCCGGGCGCCAGCCGAACGGACGAGCGGTTCCGGCCGGCCATCCTGCTTCTGCGCCGACCCTGGGCACAATAAGGTGACCGCATGGCGCGAGCGCCGCCGCCTGGCCGACCTCGAGCGGGGGCGTCACGACGACCGAGGCCGAGGCTGAGCAACCCGTCACCATAGCCCGGGTAACCGGCGCTGAGTTGCTACGTCAGATGCGGGAGCTGGCAGGCACGCCGGGGTCACCGAGCGTCTGACCGGCACTGTGGCGGCGCTCGGCGACCCGACCGCAGCCGAGGCCGAGGTGAGTCGGCCCGGGCCGCCGCCGAGCAGCGTGCGGCTACAGCCGAGGCCGAGCGCGCCGACGCCGAACGCCGAGCCGCGGCTGCCGATCAGATGCGCGCCTCGGCCGACGAGGCTGCTGAGGAGATAAGCGAGCATCTGGCCACCGAACAGGCCCGGGCCCGCGAAGAGTACGCACGGCTGGCCGAGGCCATCGAGGCGCATGCCGCGAAGCTGGAGCGCGTGCGCGCCGAGGCGCAGGCCCTCGTCGACGCTGCGGCCGCCGACCGGGACGCCGCCATCGCGCGGGCCGAGGCGGACAAGGCGGTCGGCATCGCGGCCGCCGGTGAGTGCGTGGAGCTGAGGGGATTCGAACCCCTGACCCCCTCCATGCCATGGAGGTGCGCTACCAGCTGCGCTACAGCCCCTTAATTACCGGCAGGCCTACCGTATCAGCCGTTTTCACTGCCGACGGCGCCCCAGAATCTAGCGCTGCGACGACCGGGCCTTGGCCTCGCGGCGGCGGGCCCGCGGATCACAGCGCCTGGCTAGTGTACAAGGGCGCGTCAGGTGATGCGTCCCGGTGCCGGTGGCCCGGAGGGCGACCCGGCCAGCGGGGTCTGCTCGGGGCCGACCGTGGCCACCTCGACGGGCTCGGCGGCCGCGCCGGACCCGGGCCCGGTGACCTGCTCGGGCAGCCGTCCGATGTTGTGCTCCAGCAGGCGCCAGTGGCCATCCCGGCGGCCCATGACCGACCACGAGCAGTTGCCGAGCGGGCCCAGGACGCGCACTCGTTCCGGCAGGCCCAGCAGGCGGGACATGCCGAGATTGAGGGCGGCCCCGTGCCCGACCAGCACGGCGAGCGATCCGCCCGCCAGGCCGTCGGCGATCCGCTCGAACGCCGCGGCGGCGCGCTCGGCCACGGCGGTGACCGACTCGCCGTCTGGTGGGTTCCAGGAGGCGTACTCGGCCGGGTAGCCGGCCCGGATCTGCGCGTCGGTCAGGCCTTCCCAGGCGCCGCCGCCGCGTTCGCGCAGGTCCTTATCGATCTGAACGGGCCGCCCGGTGAGCCGGGCCAGGAACTCGGCCGTCTCCACGGCGCGGGTCAGGTCGGAGGAAAAGATCGCGGCGGGCTCCAGCGCGGCCACGTGCCGGGCGGCCCTGGCGGCCTGCTCCCGCCCGGTCTCGTCCAGCGGGACGTCGCTGTGCCCCTGGAAGCGTCGCTGCGCGTTCCACTCCGTCTGCCCGTGCCGCCAGAGCACCAGCCTGACGACGTGGCTCGGGTCGCGTTCGGGCCCGGCGCCCACCGCGTGCTCCCGGGGCGCGGCGTCGGCTGCTGGCCCTGTGCCCTCCTGGGGTACCGGGCCCGGATCGCGGCCGGCCACGCTCAGCGCGGCCCGCGGCCGGGCGAACCGGGAGAAGCCGGGCGGGCGGCTCCGCCGGCGATCGCCGGTTCCGGCAGCGGGATGCGCGGGCAGTCCTTCCAGAGCCGCTCGAGCGCGTAGAACACCCGCTCCTCGGCGTGCTGTACGTGTATGACCACGTCGATGTAGTCGAGAAGGACCCAGCGCCCCTCCCGCTCTCCCTCGCGGCGGACCGGCTTGGCGCCCGCTTTGCGCAGTCTGTCCTCGATCTCGTCCACGATCGACCGGACCTGCCGGTCGTTCGACGCGGAACAGAGGAGGAACGCGTCCGTGATCACGAGCTGTTCGCTCACGTCGTACGCGATGATGTCTGTGGCCAGCTTGTCTGCCGCTGCCGCCGCGGCGATCTCCACGAGCTCGACGGTCCTGTCAGTGGCGGTCACGTGTGCTGCTCGTCCTCCTCAATTCCAGCCTGATCTCTACCATCGCACATCAGCGCCAGACGTGATACGGCGCAGTTCAGGGTAACCCGAACCACCGACAGGCCTGCCCGTCCCGATCACCCGGGATCGTGCCCGTTGTCCCCGTTGCGGTACAGGTACTACAGTCCGGGTTTGTGATCTAGCGCATCGATGATCATGGGTCGGCCGTGCGGTGCAGGACGGCCACCTGGATGATCATGCTTTGTGAGAAGACAAGATCAGCAGGTGGCCGCTGCGGCCATCGTAGGGGATGGCCGCTGGCTGGGAAGTCTGCGGGACGAGCTGCGCACCCTGCTCGCACCGGTGTTTTACCAGGCCAGGTCGCGCCTGGCGGCGTTCGCCTATGTGGATGCGCTGCTGGCAGAGCCGGGGGACCGCCGGTCGTGCTGGCAGCTGGCCGAGGCCGCCGGGCATGCCACGCCGCGGCGGCTGCAGGCACTGCTGGCCGAGCACGCCTGGGACTGGAAGGCGGCGCTCGCGGCGGCGCTCGCGGCGGCGCAGCGGTTCATCCTCGGTCATCTCGGCGACCCCGGCGCGGTGCTGGTGCTGGATGAGACCGCGGAGCTGAAAAAGGGCCAGATGACGGTCGGGGTTGCCCGCCAGCACGCCGGGATCACCGGGCAGGTGGAGAACTGCCAGACCGTGGTGAACTGCGCCTATGTCACTGCCCGCGGCCATGCCCTGTTCGACTTCCGGCTCTGCCTGCCGAAGACCTGGTACCGGGACCGCGATCGGCGCCAGCGGGCGCAGGTCCCCCGCGACGTGGCGTTCCAGACGAAGACCGAGCTGGCCAGGGGCATGATCGGCGGGCATGCCGCCGCTGGCGTGCCGTTCGCCTGGGTGGCCGGCGATGAAGTGCACGGCCGCGCCTCGAAGCTGCGCGGGGCCTGCCAGCAGGCCGGGAAGGGGTATGTGTTCGCGGTCCCGTCCAGCTTCCAGGTCAGGCTGCCGTCCGGGCGGAAGATCCCGGTCGCGGCGCTGGCCCGGCTGATCCCCGCAGCTGCCTGGGAAACCCGCTCGTGCGGGCCGGGCTGCAAGGGTCACCGCGACTACGACTGGGCGTGGGCTGCCACCTGGTCGCCGCGGCACTGGGCGCTGCTCCGCCGCAGCCGCTCCGACCCTTCTGACCTCGCCTTCTTCTACTGCCATGCCCCGGCCGGACGCCCGGTGTCCCTGCCCGCACTGATCATGATCAGCGGGCGGAGACGGCCGGTGGAGGAATGCCACCAGCAGGCAAAAGGGCAGACCGGTCTCGACCAGCACCAGGTCCGGCTCTGGCACTCCTTCCACCGGCACACCGTGTTGTCCCTGTGCGCCCTCGCGATCCTGGCCATTGCCGCCGCCCGGCCTGCGCCACCCGCGCCGTTACCCCGCGACATCACCAGCGCCCCGCCCGTCGCGGCTGCCCAGCCCGCGGACTGGGCCGACACCGGGATCCTCCCGGCCAGCGCGGACGAGCTACCTCCCCAAGAACCCGGCATGGTCAAGGTCAGCGTCCCCGAAACCCGGCGGCTCCTCGCCCTGGCCACCACGCCGATGACCACCGCCGCCCGCCAGTTCGGACATGCCTGGTCCCGGTGGCGGCGCCGACATCAGGCCCGTGCCCGCTACCACCACTACCAGGCAAGACTCCGGGCAGCGCCTACATGATCAGCCAACGGATAACAAACCGGGACTGTAGTACAGGGCGCGCTTGGAGATGTACTGCACGATCCCGTCCGGGACCAGGTACCAGATCGGCGCGCCCCGGGCGACCCGCTCCCGGCAGGTGGTCGAGGAGATCGCCAGCGCCGGGATCTCGATCAGGCTGACCCGGCCGTCGGGCAGGTCCGCCCCGCTGAGCCGGTGCCCGGGCCGGGTACACCCGACGAAATGGGCGAGCTTGAACAGTTCGTCCGCATCCTGCCAGGTCATGATCTTCTCCAGCGCGTCGGCGCCGGTGATGAAGAAGAACTCGGCCGCCGGCCCCCGCAGGCTGCGCAGCTCGTGCAGCGTATCGATGGTGTACGTCGGCCCGGGCCGGTCGATATCCACCCGGCTGACCGAAAACCGCGGGTTCGAGGCGGTCGCGATCACCGTCATCAGGTACCGGTCCTCGGGCGCGGACACCCGGCGGTCATTCTTCTGCCACGGCTCCCCGGTCGGAACGAAGATCACCTCGTCCAGGGAGTAGAAGTGGCCAACCTCGCTGGCCGCCACCAGGTGCCCGTGGTGAATCGGGTCGAACGTGCCGCCCATGATCCCGATCCGCGTGCCCGTCTCCCCCGCCTCACCTGCGCTCATGGAGTGATGCTAGATGCCCGGGCCAACCGTCCGGGCGCATCGGGTACGCCAATGGCTACGACAATCCGGGCAGCGGCGGTTCACCTCCCGTCCACCGCCTGATCCGCACGGCCTTGCCGACCTCGGTGCGCGGAACGGTGCCCGCCGGGACGACCCGCACGGTGACGCCCACGCCCAGCCCGTCGCGCAGCCGCGCCTCGAGTTCGCCGGGCAGCGGAACCGCGCCGCCCCCGTCCGTTCGATATTCACAGCACGCCAGCAGCCGGGATGGCGTGTCACGTTCGTCGAGGACGAGCAGGTAGTCCGGGGCGAGGGCCGGATCGGCGAGCAGCAGCCGCTCCACCTCGCTCGGGTACACGTTCACGCCCCGGATGACCAGCATGTCGTCGCGCCGGCCGGTGATCTTGCTCATCTTGACCAGGGTCCGGCCGCAGGGGCAGGTCCCGCGGCGCAGCGCGGCGACGTCCCCGGTCCGGTAGCGCAGCAGCGGCAGCGCCTCCTTGGTCACCGTGCTGAACACCAGCTCCCCCGGCGTTCCGTCCGGCACCGGGCGGCCGGTGACCGGGTCGATGGTCTCGACCACGAAGTGGTCCTCGTTGACGTGCAGCCCGTCGGCGGCCACCGCGCACTCGGCCGCGACGCCCGGGCCGATGATCTCCGACAGCCCGTAGATGTCCAGGGCGCGCAGGCCGAGCAGTTCCTCGATCCGCGCCCGCAGCGCGTCGGTCCACGGCTCGGCGCCGAACAGGCCCGCCCGCAGCCGCAGCCCGTCCCCCGGGCGCAGGCCGGCCTCGGCCAGCGCCTCGCCCAGCCGGATCGCATACGACGGCGTGCAGGTCAGGATGTCCGGCTGCAGGTCGCGCAGCAGCGTCACCTGCCGCGCGGTCATCCCGCCGGAGATCGGCAGCACCGTGGCGCCGAGCTCGACCGCGCCCTGGTGCAGCCCCAGGCCGCCGGTGAACAGGCCGTAGCCGTACGCGTTGTGCACGATGCTGCCCGGCCCGGCGCCGGCCGCGGCCAGCGCGCGGGCGCACATCCGCGCCCACAGCCTCAGGTCGCCGCGGGTATAGCCGACCAGCGTGGGCCGGCCGCCGGTGCCGCTGGACCCGTGCAGCGTGACCACGTCGGCCAGCGGGACCGCGAGCATCCCGAACGGGTAGCCGTCCCATAGGTCGGCCTTCACGGTCATGGGGAGCCGGGATATTTCTCCGAACGTGACGTCGGCGCCGTGGCTCACGCCCGCGTCCCGCAGCCGCGCGGCCTGAACCCCGCCGGCGCCCAGCAGCCGGTCGATGAGCCCGCGCAGACGTTCTTGCTGCAGATCGGCGAGCCGTTCCGGGGGCATGGACTCGGCGTCCGGCTCGAACATCGGTGCCGCCTGCTCGTCAGTCATGCTGCATTCTCTCTCGTCTGGACTTATGGTCGCGGCGATCCGGATCGAGATATTGCGCGTTTGCCATACGATGTCTGCATGACCTCTGTGCCCGACCGCTCCCGGGTGCGTCTCCCCGGCATCAGCTCCCGTGCTTACGAGCACCCCGCCGACCGCTCCGCCCTGGTGGCGCTGCGCAAGCTCACCGGTTTCGACGTGCTGCTGCGCCGTCTGGCCGGGCTGTTCAACGACCGGAGCCTGCGGCTGATGTTCCTGGCCAGCTCGGTCCGGGCGTCGAACGAGCAGTTCCCGCAGCTGTACCAGGCCATGCTGGACGGCTGCTACGTCCTGGACCTGCCGACCGTGCCTGAGCTGTTCATCACGCAGGACCCGAACGTGAACGCCATGTCGCTCGGCGCCGACAAGCCGTTCATCGTGATCACGACCGGCCTGGTCGACCTGATGGACCCGGAGGAGGCCCGGTTCGTCATCGGGCACGAGCTCAGCCACGTGCTGTCCGGCCATTCGGTCTACCGGACCATGCTGTTCCACCTGATCAACCTGGCCGCGCGGGTGGCCTGGATGCCGATCGGCTACCTCGGGATCCGCGCGATCATCTGGGGCCTGGAGGAGTGGTACCGCAAGTCCGAGCTGTCCTGCGACCGCGGCGGCCTGCTGGCGGGCCAGGACGTCGAGGCGGCCCGTCGGGCGCTGATGAAGACCGCGGGCGGCTCCCGGATGTCCGAGCTCAGCCACGACGCGTTCCACCAGCAGGCGCACGAATACGACGCCGTGCCCGACGTGCGGGAGGGCCTGCTCAAGCTGCTCCAGCTGCAGGGCAACAAGCACCCGTTCGCGGTCATCCGGTTCGCGGAACTGGACCGCTGGGCGGGCGAGGGCGACTACCGGCAGATCCTGGCGGGCAACTACCCGCGGCGCGAGGACGACCGCGAAGCCTCGGTCACCGACGAGGTCAAGGCGGCCGCCAAGTCCTACCAGGACTCCTGGAACCGCTCGGCGGACCCGCTCATCGGCGCGGTCCGCGGCGTGGCCGAGTCCGCGGTCGGCGCCGGCCAGCGCCTGTTCGGCAACATGGGCCGCCGTGACGACAACTGACCCGCGGCGACAACTAGCCCGCGGCGGCGACTGGCCCGCGGCGAGAACTGGTCCGCGGCGTGAGCGACGCGCCTGAGCTGGTGGCCGCGTACTGGGCGGCGGCCGAGGCCAGGGACTGGAGCGCGTTCGGCGCCTTGGTCGCCGACGACCTGGTCTACGAGGCGCCGCAGACCAGGGAGCGGGTCCGGGGGCGCGACGCGTACCTGCGGTTCAACGCCGAGGGCTTCCCGGGCGATTGGCATCTCACGGTGGAGCGGATCGTGGGAGCCGGCCGGCACGCGGCGAGCTGGGTCGAGTTCACCGACGAAGGCGACCGCTACCCCGGGGTGTGCTTCTTCGATCTCGACGCGAACGGCCGGATCGCCCGCATCACCGACTTCTGGCCCACCCCGCAGGAGCTTCCGGTGCGCCGGGCCCATCTGGTCGAGCGCTACTGACCGATTGATCCGCAGGCTGTGGATAAACCTGTGGACGCTCCGGTGGAAACGTTGTTCATCGCGGGGGATAACCGCCGGTGTCCTGTGGATGACCAAAGAATCTTGGAATTGCGAGCAGAAACCTCTTGTGCCAGGTCACGCAGACCCGGTAGAAATTCATTCACCACCCAGACGGGTGCCGATCCCGGGGGGCAACTCCGGGGACGGACGGAGCACCGGGAAACCGGGGTTCCGGCCGGGCGCCCGGGTTCGGTGGTCGATCAGGCCGCATAAGGCAGCCGAGCAATCGGCCAGCTGAGCGCAGTCGGGTCGTGCGAGGCCCCTGCATCTCATACATGGAGGGGCCTCGCTTTATTTTGCGCTCCGGTCCATATCTCGTGAAGTAGCTGACGGCGCAGGATGCCGCGCGGGCCTCACCGGTGTGGCTGGCGTGACTGCTGGTGCCCCCGGATACGCGCCCGGAGTGTTCTGTGTTCGGAACCGGATTCGGCAGGACGGCCGCCCTGGCACCACGGCGACGTCAATCCGTGATCATCACGTTGTGGGCATCTCCGGCCAGCATCGCCGCGCCGCGGCTAATGAGCCCGTGCGGCCAATGGAGCACGGCCAAACCGGCGACAATGGCAGTGAGTGGCTGGAGTTCACCTGAAGGCCTCATACCGGTCATACCGGTTTGAGACGCTCCGGCGGACGGAATGCCGGGTATCGGAGGTTATGGTGAGCGATCGGCGTGGCACATCGGCAGGCAACGGCCACGGCAACGGCAACGGCGATGGCGATGGCGCCGGCCGGCCGGACGCCCCGGCCCCGGGTTCCGGCCGGGCCGGCCTGAGCCGGCGCGGGCTGCTGCTCGGCGGGTCGGCGGCCGCCGCCGCGCTGGCCGTCGGCGGCTGGCGGGCGGCGAGCGCCCGGGCGGCCCGCCCCGGGCTGGCGCGGGCCCTGCGCGCACCCGGGTCCCTGCCCTACCCGCACCTGCGCCCCGGGACGGATACGATCCCGCAGATCGAGCACATCGTGGTCCTGATGATGGAGAACCACTC
>Ga0207416_1004891_pt1 | contig 11132 bp, 12 predicted proteins | sample PaiPotPPM11metaG_FD_184107 | JGI IMG/M metagenome (GOLD analysis project Ga0207416, IMG submission 184107) | Iron sulfur acid spring bacterial and archeal communities from Banff, Canada, to study Microbial Dark Matter (Phase II) - Paint Pots PPM... ...
ATGATGCACGGGCCCGGCGGCACCTCTTCGAGCCGCGCGTGCCACAACAACGGCACATGGAGACTTTCGAGCGTGCGCTGCTGCACCTGCCGCAGCGCCGGGCTGATCTCGATGAGATGCACGACCATGGCATTGCGAAAGTCCTCGACGATTCTCGCCGCCCGCAACGCATCGTGCATCAGGGTGCCGCGGCCCGGCCCGAGCTCGACGATGCGGACATTTTCCGGCGCGCCCATCTGCTGCCAGATCGCGGCCATCCATAGCCCGATCAGTTCGCCGAACATCTGGCTGATCTCGGGCGAGGTGACGAAATCGCCGCCGGAGCCGAGCGGATCGCGGTTGATGTAATAGCCGTGCTGCGGATGCGTCAGGCACAGCTGCATATATTCGGCGATCGGCATCGGCCCGGCGACGCCGATCAGGCGGCGGATTTCGGCATCGAGCGGCGTGCGCGGCTCAGCCATTTTTGCCGACCGGCGCGGCGCTGACCGGCTTGGCGCCGGCGGCCGGCTTGCGCCGCAAGACGATTGCGAGAAGGACGAGGCCGATGAGAATCAAGGGCACGCACAACAGCATGCCCATGGTCAGCCATCCCGAGCTCCACAGGAAGCCGAGCTGCACATCCGGTTCGCGGAAGAATTCGCAGAAACTGCGCGCAAGCCCGTAGCCGATGAAGAATGCCGCGGTGATGACGCCGGGCCGCTTCAGGGCGCCGAACCGGACCATCACGTTGAGGACGATGAACAGCACGACGCCTTCGAGCGAAGCTTCATAGAGTTGGCTCGGATGCCGCGGTATCGGCCCGCCATAAGGAAAGATCATGGCCCACGGCACGTCGGTCGACCGGCCCCATAATTCGCCGTTGATGAAATTGGCAATGCGACCGAGAAACAATCCGATCGGCGCCACCGCGCATGAGACGTCGCCAAGCGACAAGGTCGGAATGTGCCTTCGCCAGGCAAACAAGATCACGGCAATGGCGCAGCCGGCGACGCCGCCGTGAAACGACATGCCGCCGTTCCAGATCTGAAGGATCTCTCCCGGGTGGGTGGCGAAGTGCGGCAGATTGTAAAACAGCACATAGCCGATGCGGCCGCCGAGAATGATGCCTAGCGTGATCCAGACGACGAAATCGTCGAAGTCGGTCACGGTGAACGGCGCCCGTCCACCCCATAGCCGTTGCGATGCGATGATGGCACGCGCGTAGAACCAGCCGGCGATGATGCCGACTATATAGGCGAGCGCGTACCAGCGGATCGCCAAGGGCCCGATCGAAACCAGGACCGGATTGATGGCCGGATAGGGAATGACCGGAAGAACGAACATGACAAGGCTCTCTTGCGGCGGGGGGAATCAGTCTTCGGCTCGCCGCGTCTTAATCATGACGTCGCATTGCGGCGATAGCGTTGCAGCAGAGGCCGCTTTGCCCCTTGCGGCGGCGGCGCACCATCGCCATTGTCATTTGCGATAGCAAGCCGGTGTTAGAGCGCAGGCGGGAACGGGTTCCGGAGGCGATGATGGTGCAGACGACGAATCGGTTCTTCGACGAAGTCGCGCGCTTGATGAATGACGCGGCGGGTGTCGCGCAAGGCGTGCGGCGCGAATTCGAGACCCTGTTCCGTACCCAGGCCGAACGTTGGCTGCGCGATCTCGATCTGGTCAAGCGCGACGAATTCGAGGCGGTCAAGGACATGGCCCGCATCGCGCGCGAAGAGAATGAGGCGCTCAAGGCCCGCGTCGCGGCGCTCGAGGCAGCGCTGGGCGCGAAGGGCGGCGGCTCCGCCCCCGCACCTGGTTTCAATCCCGACGCCGGCCTGACCGGCTAACCCGCCTTATTCCTTGTTTTTCAAGCTTTGCGCCGCTATAAGCGCCGCTTCCGCGCGAGCTACAGCACCCCTGGAGGCGCTGCGCGGTTTTTTAGCTTGAAAATACAAGCGCTTATACGAAGGAACATGCTATGGCGACCGTCAATGTGATCAAGGCGGCGGCGCGTTCGCGGGCAGGCAAGGGGGCCGCCCGGGCTGAACGTCGTGCCGGCCGCGTACCGGGAATTATCTATGGTGACGGCAAGGAGCCGCTGCCGATCTCGCTCGACTACAACGAGTTGAAGCTGCGCATTTATGCCGGCCACTTTCTCACCACGCTCCACGACATCGACGTCGACGGCGTGAAGCACCGTGTCATCCCGCGCGACTTCCAGCTCGATGCCGTGCGCGACCTGCCGCTGCATGTCGATTTCATGCGGCTCGGCGAGGGCGCGACGATCCGCGTGAGAATTCCGATCATCGTCAAGAATGCCGAGTCGTCGCCGGGCGTTAAGCGCGGCGGCACGGTGTCGATCGTGACCCACGCCGTCGAGGTGCGTTGCCTTGCGGAAGCGATCCCGACCGGCATCGAGGTCGATGTCGGTGCGCTCGACATCAATCACTCCAAGCATCTGAGCGACATCAAGCTGCCGGAAGGCGTGCGCTCGGCCTCGATCCGCGACATTACTCTTGTCACTGTGGTGCCGCCGTCAGGCTACGCCGAAGAGCTAAAAGCTGCCGCCGAGGCCGCTGCCGCTGCTGCGGCCGCTGCTGCTGCGGCTGCTGCTGCTCCGGCCGCTGCTGGTGCGCCGGCTGCTCCGGGCGCGGCCCCCGCCGCGGGTGGCGGCGCTGCCGCCGCCGCGCCGGCCGCTGGTGGTGCCGAGAAGAAGTGAGGCTCCTCGTAACCTCACGGCAGTAGCGCGAGACGACGCTGATGCTGCTCCTGGTCGGACTTGGCAATCCGGGAGAGCGCTACGTCGGCAACCGGCACAATATCGGCTTCATGGCGCTGCAAGCGATCGCCAAACGCCACGGCATCGGGCCGTGGCGCCGGCGCTTTCAAGGCGTCGCCTGCGAGGGGCCGATCGGCGGCAAGCGGGCGCTGCTGCTTCTGCCCGGCACCTTCATGAATGAATCCGGACGTGCGGTCGCCGAGGCTGTGCATTTCTACAAGCTGCCGCTCGACGCGGTGACGGTGTTTCACGACGAGATCGACCTGCCCCCCGCCAAAGTCAGGGTGAAGACCGGCGGCGGCATTGCCGGCCATAACGGCCTGCGCTCGATCTCCGAACATATCGGCAATGACTATCGCCGGGTGCGCATCGGCGTCGGTCATCCGGGCAACAAGGACATGGTGCAGCATTACGTGCTGAGCGATTTCGCCAAGAGCGAGAGGGGCTGGGTCGAGGCGCTCCTCGACATCATGGCCGACAATGCCGATCTGCTGGCGCACGGCGAGGACGCCACGTTTCAGAACAAAGTCCATCTCACTATGGTGGCGAAGGGCTTTGGCGACGAGCGCAACGGCGATGGCAATGACGCGCCGTGACGCGGCAATGAACAAGGGACGCTACAGGTAGAAATTCCAATGGGCTTCAAATGCGGTATCGTCGGCCTGCCCAATGTCGGCAAGTCGACGCTCTTCAATGCGCTGACCGAAACCGCCGCCGCGCAGGCGGCGAACTATCCGTTCTGCACCATCGAGCCGAATGTCGGCGAGGTCGCGGTGCCGGACCAGCGGCTCGACACGCTGGCCGAACTCGCCAAGTCGGCGATCATCGTGCCGACGCGGCTGACCTTCGTCGATATCGCGGGTCTGGTGCGCGGCGCCTCGAAAGGCGAGGGGCTCGGCAATCAATTTCTCGCCAATATCCGCGAGGTCGACGCCATCGCCCATGTCGTGCGCTGCTTCGAAGATACCGATGTGACCCATGTCGAAGGCCGCATCGATCCGATTGCCGATATCGAAACCGTCGAAACCGAATTGATGCTCGCCGATCTCGACAGCCTCGAGCGGCGCGTCGATGCCCTGAGCAAGAAGGCCAAGGGCAACGACAAAGAGGCCAAGGAGACGCTCGATCTGGTCAACCGGGCGCTCGGCCTCCTGCGCGACGGCAAGCCGGCGCGCTTCACCGAGCGCAAGCCGGAAGAGGAGAAGCTGTTTCATTCGCTCGGCCTGCTGACCTCGCTGCCGGTGCTCTATGTCTGCAATGTCGAGGAGGCCTCCGCCGCGGCCGGCAATGCCTTTTCAAAGAAAGTGGAAGAACGCGCCAAGGCCGAGGGGGCGGCTTCGGTCGTGATTTCCGCCAAGATCGAAGCTGAGATCGCCGTGCTCTCCCGCGAGGAGCGCGCCGATTATTTGGAAGCGGTGGGCTTGAAGGAAGCCGGACTCGACCGGCTGATCCGTGCCGGCTATGCGCTGTTGCATCTCGTCACTTATTTCACCGCCGGGCCCAAGGAAGCGCGCGCCTGGACGATCACGCAGGGCACCAAGGCGCCCCAGGCGGCTGGCGTCATTCACACCGATTTCGAGCAAGGCTTCATCCGCGCGGAAACCATCGGCTACGACGATTATGTCGCGTGTCAGGGTGAAGCGGGTGCGCGCGATGCCGGCAAGATGCGGCTCGAAGGCAAGGACTATGTCGTGCATGACGGCGACGTCATGCATTTCCGCTTCGCGAATTAGAGCATGATCCCGAAAAGTGAAAACCGGTTTCCCGCCTTCGCGAAGCCCGCTTCGGCGGGCGAAGCAAGGTCGGAAAAGATCATGCTCAAACGCAAAATCTAGCCTCGCGCTCAATCGACCAGCGCCGGGCTCTGCTTGGCGGCCTCCGGCGCGGCGGGCGGGTCGCCGGCCTCGAGCAGCTTTCGTTCTGTAACATTCTCGATCAGGCTCAAAAGAAATTGCGGCTGGCCGTTCTGGTCCATGATCGGCAGCCGTCGCACCGTGACCGCGAGCGGTTCCCCGGCGGGCGTGTCGATCACGTGTTCGCTGATGTAAAGCTCCTTGCCCGTTGTCAGCAATTTCCGATCGTGCCTTTCGATGAGATCGGCGGTGCCCTGCGGGAACAGTTCATGCGCGGTCTTGCCGATGATCTCGGAGCGGAGCAGACCGAAATATCTCTCGCCGGCGCGGTTGATGAGAAGATATTTCAAGCTGCGTGCATCTTTGATCGTAATGGTCGTCGGAACATTTTCGATGACCGTCGCCAGGAACCTCTCGGTCCGCAGCAGTTGACGCTCGGCGCGGCGCCGCTTCGTGATATCCTCATGGGTGGCGACCCAGCCGCCGTCGCGCAGCGGTGTCGTCATGATATCGATCGATCGCCCGTCGGGTAGTTCGGCGACGTGTCGCCACGGCTTGCCGGCGCGGACTGTTTCCTTGACGACGGCGGCAAGCGCATCGCCATCCGTGGACAGCCCGCCCCTTTCGATGCGGTAGGCGATGATCTCGCTCAAGGCGCGGCCCGGCGCGGCGATTTCGGGGCTCAGTCCGTACATCTCGATGTAGCGGCCATTGCAAACGACGAGCCGCGCCTCGGCGTCGAACATCACAAGGCCCTGGGGCATGTTCTCGGCGGCTGCCTCGAGCTCCCGCTGTTTGCGGTTGATCTGCTGTTCCGCTTGCTTGTGCCTTTCGTTGTGGATTAGCTCTCGAACGTGCGCTGCAACGGAGGGCTTGGAGCGCACGGCGGCGAGCATCGCGGTGCCGCCCAATCGACGCGCGGCGATCAAGGGAACTCCCGCGATCAAGAACAGCAGAGCGGCGGCGCCGGCGGTGAAGCCTAGAGACTCGGTGCGCCAGTGCGCCAGAACAGCCGGTGCGGCGATGGCGACAACGATTTCGGCCGGATAGCGGGTTACGGGCTGCACGGCCGTAACCCGCGCCGAATCCGCATCGGCTCCGATCGGTCTGCGCATCTGCCCCGGCGGGCTGCGCAAGCCGATTGCGTCCTCGAAGTGCGGAAATTGCGCGACCAGCGTGCCATCGTTGCCGAACAGCGAAATACTGATCCCGTTGTCCGGCGCCAAGGATGCAAAACGTCTTTCGAACGATTGCAGCTCAAGCCCCGCGGTGACAAAGCCGAGAAACTCGCGGTTCGGACCGAACACTTTGCGGGCCAAGTACATCGACCAGGTCCCAGTTGTGCGGTTGCGCACCGGGTCGCTCCAGGCGAACTCAAAATGCGGATCGGACGTGAGCAGCTTGAAATAGTCGCGGTCGGAGACATCGATCGGCTTGTTCGGCCACGCTCGCGACGTGTTGAACACTTTTCCATTCGCGCTGACGAAGGCGACGCTTTCGACATGCGGAAGGCCGGTGATGACGTCCTTCAGCATCAGGTGGGCGTCATAGCCTGCTAGGCGCGTTTCATAGTCTGCGGCGGACTTGATGCCGATGTGCTCCACACGATCGACCAGTCCCTGCTGAACGCGCTCGATGGCCCGCACCGACCGGTCGGTGTCCCGGGCGATCATCGCCGCCAGGTTCTTGGCCTCGTGCGAGGCGGCATCGAGAGCCGTGTTTCGCAGGTCGACAATGACAGCAATTGTTCCAGCGACAATTGCCAGCGCGGCGACGATGACGACAAAAAGGAGTGAGCGAACGAGCAGCAGGGTATGCGCCCGCGTCTTCGATGCCACGGACCGCCCGAGCGGCAGCGGGGGGCGCGAACCGGTGCCGGCCTGCTGTGCCTTGCTCGGCCCGTTCGCTGTGAGACTATGAGCGTCCATGTGAGCCGCAGATGTGGGTCAGCAAATGCTCAGTTGGACTCTTTCGTAAGCAAGAAAGATTGAGGAACCGCCAATTTGCCACTTGCAGCTTTATCCGCCAAAGCCTGTAGGGCGTTAAGGCAGCGACAGATCTGGCCGGTCTTTGCGATCGGTTAACGATGATTCCGCGATCGGCCTTCCGCGTGGCCCGGAAGACAATGTTTGCCGCCAGCCCAGGAACGTCGATCGTCTGGGCTGGCGATGCCGGCTTGGAAGCGAAGTAGCGTGCGCTTTCTCAGAAGCCAACCGCTAGCCCCGCATCCCGTTGCCTTGATTCCTGATCGCGCCGAGATGCTCGTTGATGCGGAAGACGATGAGCACGAATTCGGCGACGATGCGCGCCACGATCACGCCCATGAAGGCGCCGATGACGCTGACGATCAGAAAGATGATGCCGACGAGCGGATTGTACCCCATCGTCATCAGCGAACTGATGAGGCCGACAAAGCCGAGCAGGATCGAGAGCACGACGGCCAGCCAGTAAAAGACCTTGATGACGGTCGGCGTTACGAACCGCTCCCACTGGAACAGATCGCCCAGGCCGAACATGCCTATCCCCCAGCCAAAGCCGCGCGCTGATTCCCGCGCCGGGTCGCAGACTGCACGTCGTCGGCACACCGGTCAATCGACACCCGGTCCGGTCTGAAGCTGCTCTTCGACGCCGCGCGGGCGCGGCAGGGCGTGAGCAAGTCGAATTTGCGGCACTGGAACAGCGCGCGCTTTGCTGCGTCGGAAATGCGGAACACCGCTCGTCAACGGGCGTTAGGCCATTCGAAGCCGGGCGTTTGTTCCATTGCGCCCGCCACGAAATAGGAGTGACAAAATGAGATCGATTGCATCCGCAGCGCTTGGCACGGCAGCGGGCCTTGCCCTTGTCGCAAGCGCTTGCGCCGCCAACGCGCAAACTGTGATCACGTCGCAACCGGCCCAGACGGTGACGACCGAGACGACGACACGGACCGTGCGGACATTGCCGCCACACGCGGCGCGCCGGCAGGTCGTGACCACACGGACGGTGACGCAGCGCATCGTGCCGGCGCCGACCACGGTGATCGACCGCAGTGTGGCGGCAAGGACCTATCCTCGGCCGATCTATGACGAGGTCGTGCCCGCGCCTGCGGTGACCGCGCCGCAGCCGGTCTACAGTGACGTTCCACCGGCGCCGCTGCCGCCGGCACCCGCCGTGGTCGCAGCACCGACCTATTCGCCGCCGCTTTATGACGAGGTGGTCGAGACGCGGCCGGCGACGGTGATCGGTAATGACTCGATCGTCGCCACGCAGCCCTACATGTATCGCTACGTCTATCAGCCGAACAGCATCCTCGTGGTCGATCCGGCGACCGGAGACGTGGTGCAAACGATCCCGCGCTAGCGGCTCGGAGCACATGTTCATTGCGCGCCGCCGTCCTTGGCGGCGCGCAACCGTTTTGGCCGCCTGGCGTTAAACAGAATGAGCAAAGAGGAGGCTCACCATGAAGGCTAAGCCTCGCACTTTAATGACCGGAGCTGCTTGCCTCGCCGCGGCCGCCATTGCTCTCGCGGCGCAGGCGCAGACCAACAATCCAAGTCTTCCCGGCAACAATCGAAGTCTTCCCGGAACGGCCCCTCCCGGTACGGTCGGCGACAATCCCGCAACCAACAGCGCAGGCAGGGATACCGGCGTCAGCGGCGCGGTCCAACAGCAGCCGCTGCTTTCGCCCGCGCAACGCAGCGCGATTTACGCCGAAGTGATCAAGGACCCGAGTAAGTCCTCGCCGCAACGTTTTTCCGCCGTGGTTGGCGCCGATGTGCCGCCGATGATCGAGCTCTATGCGTTGCCCGACGACGCTACGGCCGTCGTGCCGGCAGCCAAACTCTACAAATATACCATGGTCGACGATAAGGTCGTGGTCGTCGACCCGACCAAGATGCGCATCGTCGACGTGATCGGACCTTCGTCCAATCGATAGGCGATCAGCGACAGCACGGCGTAAGCCGTCAGGGTGCTTTTCCGGCTTTGAGCACGGCCTGCGGCAGCACGTCGAGATAAGGGCCCATGAAGAACGCCTGGCCGCTGCCTTCGCCATAATACTGATCGTAGGCATCGATCATCGCGCGCACCGGGGCAACACAAGCCGGCATCGATGCGACGATGATTTCGCCAAGCTCGTTGCCGAGCTGGGCAGCCGGCTTTGCGCCGTAGCGCGGATCGGACTCGACGGCATGAACAATGCAGTCGGTGGCCGAACGCACGAGCGGTTGCGTTGCCGCGCTGCGCTGCTGCGGCGACATGTTCACGCTCACAAGTGGCGTAGCGATCGGTCCGGTAGCCACGGAGACCACGAGCCCCGTGACGAAAAGCGGCGCGAGAATCATTGGCAGCTATCCCTTACCCTCGGCCCGTATTCATAGCCGCTTTTTGCTGCCGAGCAAGGCTGTGCCTTCCCCTTGCGTTCCTGCGGGCGTCGCTCTACGTCAATTGTTGCGGTTCCACCGCGCGCGGGTCACCATTCATGCGAATGTCGCACGCGCGATAATGCATGGAGCACGGCCCATGATCCTTCCTCCGGCCCTCGTTCTTGGCGTGCATTTGCTCATGCCGGTCGCCGACGATGTTCCGACCCTCAATGTCGAACAGGTCTGCCAGGGCATCGCCCAGCAAGGCGGCGTGACGTTCCACGATGCCGCAGTGGGCGATGAAAAGAAAAATTGCATCGACAGCGAGAAGGCCACTCGCGATCAGATGGTCAAGGAATGGTCCACGTTCGCCGCGCCCGATAAGACGGCGTGCATTAGTGAATCGCGCACCGGCGGCGAATCGAGCTACACCGAGTTGCTGACCTGTCTGGAAATGGCGCGCGATGTGCGGGCGATGAATAACGGCCAGAAGGGCAGCGAGACACAAATCCCGCCGGTGCAGGGCGCTAAATCCAAGTAGCCTGAATTCGAAACAGCCGGCGGCAGCGATCCCGGCCGCTCAGTAGCCGATCAGGATCTCGCTGACCTCCGGCTTGACCGCGCGCAATGCGGGATCGGACGAGCTGAATTCCTTGTCGGCGGGGGCGGCCGCGAGTGCGTCGGGCGCGGCTTTCGGATCGGCCTTCAGACTCAATCCCGATTTGCAGCCGCCGGCGAGCGTGGCCAGCGCGCCGCCGTCCCAATCGCTCACGGTCGCGGTGCCGTCCTTGTCGAAGCCCTTCACCTTGAAAGGCTTGTGGTTGAGCTTCTCGAGTTGCGCCAAAGTCAGGCCGAGCTTCATGCCGCCGGGCGCGGTCCAGGTCGATTTGCCGTTGATGACGATCAGATAAGTGGTGTTCCGCGCGGCGGGATTGGTCCACCACACTTCAAGCCGCCGCTTCGGATCATTGGCGAACAGGACCGAGGCTGGGACCTTGGCGCCGTTATCGCCATTCACATCGGTGAAGGTCACGTTCTTCGTATCGAAGGTCATCGCCAGGCGCAGATGACTCGAATCCTTGGAGAACACACCGCTGCACGCGACCACACGCGCGCCCGCAATTGCCGCGCCGGCTCTTGGTCCGCCGGCAGCGGGAGCAGCTGCCGCCGCGGGCGCAGCGTCGGTCGAGGCGTGTACCGCCGGGCGCGTCGGTTTGACCGGAGCGCTCATCGGCTGCGACACTGCCGCCGGCATCTGCTGCTGCATCTGCGACGGCGCGAGCTGGTCGTCGGCATCGAGATCGGGATTGGTCGGCGTGGTCAGCTTTGACCCTTTGCGGCGCGGCTTTGCCGCCGGAGCACTCTGATCGGATGCATCCGGCGCCGCTGATTGCGTTTGCGCAAGCTGCTGCTGCGACGCGAGCGGAACGGCTGCCGCGGGATTTATGCCAAGCTGGCTGACGATACAGGCGGATAAGAGCGTCGCCGGCAGATCGATTCCGATCCCGCCGAGCAGCGCCGCGCGCACACCTACTGTCCGCATGACCCATCTCCCCTGCCGCACCCCGGATATGACTTTAGCACGACAATAGGTGCGGCTACCAAATAAGGCCGTGGAACGACATGCGCGCCGCTTCGACTTGCGGTGCGACGCTGGATTTGTAATGTTTTGATACGCAGTGTTTTGCTTTGCGGTGGAAGGTGGTGGAGCCAGGCGGGATCGAACCGCCGACCTCCTGCATGCCATGCAGGCGCTCTCCCAGCTGAGCTATGGCCCCAATCACGGAACGGGAGCTGATCATCGGCGGTCAGAGATCCGGGTTGCGCTCTGATTGCCGCCTGCGGTTGATCGACTCCTGATTATCCTTCCTCTTCGTTCTCGATGTCGCCGCCGATGATATCGGTGACATCGGCGTCCTCTTCTTCCTGTTCCTCGATGAAAGTGTTGTCGTCATCGTCGTCGAGGGTTTCGTCGATCTCCACGTCGTCGTCGCCGGTGTCGGCATCTCCAGTCGCCGGCTTCTTGGCGCCGGAGGCCTCCGCGTCCGCCTCTTCGAGAGAGACGGTCTCGATCTCCTGAGGCTCCGGCGTCGGTGCCACCTCTTCCGCAGGCGCCGGCCGGGCGGCTGCGGCATCGGGCCGCCCGCCACGGGTTACGACCGGGGCGACCTCATAGAC
>Ga0207416_1004892_pt1 | contig 11132 bp, 9 predicted proteins | sample PaiPotPPM11metaG_FD_184107 | JGI IMG/M metagenome (GOLD analysis project Ga0207416, IMG submission 184107) | Iron sulfur acid spring bacterial and archeal communities from Banff, Canada, to study Microbial Dark Matter (Phase II) - Paint Pots PPM... ...
CCATAGCTGGAACGGACTGATCGGCGAGCCGGCTGAGGAGGTGTCTCTCGCGTGGTGGGCCGGGCCCGCGGCCGCCTTCGTCTCCACGTCGGGACGACCGAACGAGGCGCAGTGGGCCCGGCTGTCAGCTGCTCACCTGGCTCTCGCCGGAGAGACCCTGCGGATCCCCGCCCGCCCAGGCACCACCGGGGAGGTAGCACAAGAAATTCGGCGCATCGCGGCGTCGGCCGAGCTTTGGGCGCCTGGCCCGGCCCTCGTCCCCGGTGGATCGCCAGCTGACGTGGCTGTGTGCGACGGGTTCTGCCTCGCATACAGCCAACTCGACGCGGAACTGGTGCTCGTTGCGGCGGCAGGCGTCGACGCCGACCAGCTTAGAGTTCGCAAAGTCAGAAACTGGAGCGACTACGACTTGAACGCGACTCAAGCATGTCGGTGAGTCGGCCGACTGGGCGACGAGATCAAGGTAGTCGAATACAGCCACGCTCTCCCGCCCGGACCACCGGAGCGCTGCTGGCCGACCTCGGGGCGGACGTCGTGCCGGTCCCGGCGGACGGCACGACAGCGGTCACCTGGTCGGCGAGTTCCCGCACGTGAAGATCGACGGCGCCGCCATCGAGTCCTACATCGCCCCGGGAACGTCACGCGGATGCGCCGACGCGACGCGGCCGGGCGCGTGTGCCACTGGATCCTGGAGGTCCATCTCACCGACGCGGCGCGGCGCTTCGGGGGGCTTCTACCAGCAGCTCCTCGACCTCGGCGGAGTTCCGCGGCGGGCCTGCGCCGGTCAGCCGAAGGTGGACGAGTAGGCCTGCAGTCCCGGTGACAGCCCGATCGTCACGGTGCCGTTGCCGGCGGGCTGCTCGGTGGCGGCGGTGTAGATGTCCGGGGCGCCGGACACGCGGATGACCCTGCTGGTGCCACCGGAGGAAACGGTGAGCGTGCCAGTGCCGCCGACGTCGAGGTAGACGTCGGCAGCGTGGAACGCGAGCTCGATCCTGGCGGCCCTGCCCGCGGTGATCGACTCTTGGCCGACCGTCCAGGCGCCGGACAGGCCGTAGGAACCCGCGGGGAGGCTGGCTGGGAGCGTGAACTGGCCGGTCGTGTAACCGCGGCCGCCGGCATACCCCTGCTCGCGCTCGGCGCCGAGGTACGTCTCCTGGGTCTGATCGGGGTCGGTCGGGGTGGTGTCGGGCAATTCGGTCGGCTTCGGCAAGACGGCCCCGGGACGCGCGGCGGTCAGCAGCTGGCGGATGAGCTGCTCCTCGCCGGTGTAGTCGCCTTCCCCGATGGAGACGTGCCGGATCTGGCCGGCGGCGTCGATCAGGTAGGCCGCGGGCCACGACTGGTTGTCGTAGGCGTTCCAGGTGTCGTAGGAGTTGTCGAACAGTTTGGATACAGGAAAAAGGGTATGATACTAGTCATGACGGATAAGGAGCAGCCCAGGGCCATCGTGGCGAAGAGGCTTTCGCGCATGACCGACAGCACGACGCACCTGATCACGGAGACCGAGACCATCGACGCCTTCGTCAAGCGGAAGAACGTCAAGGTCTGGGCGGAGGCCGAGGACCTGGACGTGTCAGGCGGTATGCCGATCAGAGAGCGCCCGAAGGTCGGGAAGCTGCTGAGCCTGGAGTTCCTGGACGAATGGGACTGGCTCATCCTCTACAAGCTGGACCGTGGCTTCCGGAACCACATGGACTTCGTCACCTTCTACCACGAGTACTGCGAGCAGTACGGCAAGAAGATCGTCTCCGTCGGCGAAGAGGGTCTGGACATGTCCACCAACATGGGCCGGATGTTCGCGGGCATCCTCGTGCAGTTCGCCGAATGGGAGCTGCATACCATCAGCGAGCGCCGCACGCGGGCGATGAATGTAATGCGCCGCGAGGCGCGATGGGCTGGGGGACGTTACCCGTTCGGTTACGAGCCGTACCAGGACGGAGCGTATTGGTATCTCCGCCCGCATCCCGTCTACGCCAATGAAGTCGAGCAGATGGCCTTGGCGCTGGTTTCCGGAAAGCCTTCCAGGAGCATAGCGGCAGACCTCAACGCACGCGGAATACCTACCTCCTGGACCCTGGGACAAGGCAAGTCGCCGAAGAGAACGCATTCCTGGTCAGCGAGCACGGTGATGCGTATCCTCAGATCTGATCAGATTCGCGGTTACGTGATGCAGCAGGTTAATGGAAAGGACAAGCCCCCGGTAAGGGTCGTGGGAGCAGACGGGGAGTTCGTCCGCCGCGAGCCGCTTATCGACGACGAACTGTGGTTCAAGGTGCAGGGCGTGCTTACCGCGAACTCGTCGCCGCAGTCAGGCATCAGGTTCGGGGCGTCTCTCCTGCTCCGGGTGGGCTTCTGCGGCTACTGCGGAGGAGCCCTCCATCAGTATCACAAGAAGCACCCAGACAAGATATACCGTTACTATTACTGTCAAAATAAAAGAAGTGAGCGCAATAACGAGCAGCAACAGTGCGACAAGCTCGGCTCGGTGTCACAGGACACCCTTGACGACGCGGTAACCGCCAAGCTGCTGGAAGTCATCGGCCATTACGAGCTGACCGAGAAACGTCTTATTGAGGGTGAAGATCACTCGGCGACGCTGAAGAAGCTCGGCATGCAGATCGCCGACCTGACGACCCAGCATTACGTAAACAACGGAGTCCCCGACTTCCACAAGCGCATGAGCGAGTTGGAAGCGGAGCACGCGCGGGTGTCGGCGCTGCCCAGGGAGAAGCCGAAGGTGCGCAAGATCGCGACCGGCAAGACCTTCCGCCAGCACTGGGAGGACATGGACGACGAGCAACGGCACGCCTACCTCAAGTCATCCGGCGTCCACGTCCTCGTGGTCCGCAAAGAGGACTACACGGCCCGCAGGGAAGAACTGGCGGTCCGCAGGGCTTCTGAGCAGGGCACGCAGGCCGCCGACGACTTCATTCTTGACATCCCGATGAACGTCGTCACCGAAGCGGGCGGCAAGTACGTGGCCAGCATCGGCCTCGGCACGCTGCGCGAGCAGCTTCAGCACGTCGCGGCGGCCTGAGCCCGCCCTGGAAACGTTTCGTTTCGTTCCGTTTGATTCGTTACATCACCTGATACGAAAACGAAAGAGGCCCCGGAGCACGGGCCACAACGATCACGGGAGGGCCGATGACCAGCGGGAAGACCACTACCACGAGCGCCGCTTCCCGTCCCGCGTGCGGTTACCCGGGATGCGACCAGCCCGCCGCCCAGCCGGGAGGCCCTGGCCGGCCGCCTGAGTACTGTGCCGGGCGGGGCCACACCCGCGTGTCGGCGTGGAAGGAACGTCGGCGGCTGGCGGCGGAGAAGAACGGCACCACGATCAGCGCGGCCGATGACGCCAGCCCGGTGACGATGGCGAAGGTGGGCGGGGCGGAGCTGCTGCGGTCGCTGCGCGCGGTGGCCGAGCTATGCTGAGCCTGGGAAGAGATCCTGGGTGCGAGCTGTTTGCTCCCCTCTTTCAAGCTTCGCGAGGTGGTTAGCGCACGCAAAAGTAACCGCCACACGCTGGAGGGTACTTTGCGGGTATGCGGCAGTGGCCACGGCGTGCGTAGCCGGCTCTATGCATTCGGTATCGTCACATTCAAGCGGTTGTGGCGGTAGAGCACGTGCTGACATCGCTGTCAGGGCTACCTCCATTGTCGGTTCCTCCCTGTTACCCGCTCGTCGTTTGGATCGGCTATACCGAATCTTTCCTCGTACGAGTCAATCCAAGCCTGGCCACGTCACACTCACGAGACTGCAAGATTGCTCGGGTACCTAAGTCGCGATTTCTGCAATTATCTACCTGTACGTGCGTTTCGGCACAATCGGCACGTTGCTCCCGTTCACTCAAGATGATGGCGGCACAACGCGGCTGAGCAAGGAATCTCGATTGGACTGGACGATTGAAAGCGGGATATTCAACTCACCAGATGCAACTTTTCTAAGTTGCTCTTGATACCGTCTCTCTACGTGCTCGGCGGTTAGACCCGACTGCTGTAGTGACGCTGTGCCCACAGTTTCGGTCAGTCGCTGATCTACGTCCTCGAAGTGAGTGCGCGCCTCGATGAGGTAAGCGATCATCTTTGCTCGTCCCTCGTCAGAGCAGAAGTCCTCTGCTCGCTCGCGCCAGAAGTTATGCGTCAGGTCGTTGCGTAACCGCAGTGCTTCGACGAGGTCGTCGGCCAAGTTCGGGTCGGCCTGCGTGAGATTCGAAAGCTGTTTGATCAATTTGTCCATCGTCTCCTTGAACTTGTCGTTCCATGGATCTGACAGCAAGCGCTCAGCATCTTTCCGCGCACGAACCAGGCGATTTACGGCGAGCACATTCATGATCCCGTGCTCAAGCACAGATGCCTGGTAGTAGCCGAGCCCAAAGTGCGCGAACGTAGTTTTCACGTCGGGCTCAAGGTCCTCATCGGGTTCTTCCGACTGGTCCTGGTGTCGTTCATCCAGGGATACCCCTCCTGGAATGTTGAAGCCCACAATGTAGAGATCTGCCATGGTCACCATTGTGCGGCGGGTGCGCAGACGGCTGCGGCGGGCGCTGGATGAGCTGGCGGTCACCGTCGAGCGCACTGCGAAGATCGCGGCGCAGGCCCGCTCCCGGCTGGCCGGGACGATGCCGGACAGCGCAACCCGGCTGGTCAGCCTGCATGACCCTGATGCGCGGCCCATACGCAAGGGCCGCATCGACCGGCCGGTGGAATTCGGGTACAAGGCGCAGGTCACCGACAACGACGACGGCATCGTCTTGGACTACGCCGTCGAGTACGGAGCTTCGCCGGACGGGCCGCAGCTCGCGCCCGCCGTGGAGCGCATCGCCCGCCGCGTCGGGCAGGTGCCCCTGCGCGGTCACCGCCGACCGCGGCTACGGCCAGGCAGCCGTTGAGCGTGACCTGCGCGCCCTCGGAGTGCAGACCGTGACGTTCCCCGCCAGGCCGCGACATCGCCGTCCCGCAAGGCCGCCGAGCACGGCCGCGGTTTCCGCCGCCTGGTCAAATGGCGAACCGGATGCGAAGGACGGATCAGCTACCTCAAACGCGGTTACGGCTTGGACCGCACCCGCCTGGACGGCCGGAAAGGAGCCGCGATCTGGTGCGGACACGGGGTCTTCGCTCACAACCTGGTCAAGATCAGCGCCCTGGCCGGCTGACAACAGCCAGGACCAACGGCGGGTATGCCCCCACCGACCGCCGAAGTCAGCCCGCCGACTTTTTCAGGTCGAAGTAGTTAGCAAGTCGACGAGCGCCAGGGCCTCGGCCGCGCCGCCGAGGCCCTGGCGCAGCCGAGCTCCCGCTAGCGCTCACCTCGAAGTAGCCGCCGTCCCCGACCGCCGAGCCGACCCCGTACGTGCACGAGGTCATCTCCAGTGCCCGCGAGTCCGGCCGGATAGTCGACGTCGTTAGCAACAACAGCCCCCGCGCGATCAACGCCTACTTGGACCGTCACAGCCTCAGCGACGGAATCCGGCTGGTCGTCGCCCGCACCAGCCACGACCCCGTCCTGCTCAAGCCCAGCCCGCACCTGATTGACAAAGCCGTCCGCGGCCTGGACGCCAACCCGGCCGCCACAGCTCTAGTCGGCGATTCCCTGACCCACATCGAGGCCACCCACAGCGCCGCCGTAGCAAGCATCGGTTACGCCAACAAGTCGGGCAAGCTAGAGCGCATGATCCAACTTCGAGCCGGAGCGGTAGTCAGCAGATATAACGTTGTCGCTCCGCGCGCACACCGCCAACCAAAAATTGTGAGAATCTCCATGCGTGCGTCTACCAGAGGTGACAATTCGCAAGAAAGCTCACCCGCAGAGTTAATCGATTCTTTCGATTATACTCTTCATTCCAGGTGGCTGGTATTCGGAATCGACCATCTTGTCTAGCACAACATTTCGAAAAGCCTCATAATTAACGCCTCGAACGTGTCGGCCGACGAAACGCTTAAGAATGAGCCGTCCCGGGAATTCGCGACGCCACTCGCCGTTAGTGAGAGCAACTTCAAGGGTACTTCTAATCTCGGATTGCATAACATGAAGGAAGGATTCTGAATATTTCTCCTCAAACTCGCGCAACCTTCCCAACGTACCACTAATTGAAGGCATGAGATCCCTTGCAGGGTCGCGCGTCTCAGGAGATGCCTTGATCGTTATCGCATTCACAAAACTTTCGTTTACCTGATCCTGTAGCCGCTCAAGGACCAAGGTATCGACAAGCGATTGAGCGCATTCGAGCAGCGCTTCTTCCAAAGCTGTGCCTTCAAGGCGGAACCCGCTACCAAGCACTGAACTGCATGCCGCTGCCAAATAGGAATTTTCGACCAAATAATTCTCTATATGGTATCGGTCCCATTTGTAAATGTTGCCCTGAAGAGGAAGACCTTCGGGTTCTCTATCTCTGTCTACTATTGCAAAAAACCGTTCAGATAGCCCTGCGCGTTGTGTAGCTGTTTCAAGAATGCCGTATAGGTCGCGAACTCGGCGCTTCGAACCACCTGGTACTAGGTTCACAGACTGAGCCCATACGGGAAACAGCCTACTCACGATCTCAACGTCTGATTCCGTATCACCTCCACCTTCAAGTATGACGACTTTTGCGCGAGGCTTGTACGCTGCCAGGTCCCCGACTATATCTAGAACAGCCTGATCAAGTTCACTGTTTGCTGTTACCAAAGCTGCTTGGTTCCGGTCGCTTGTCTGATTCGGAGTCCTTACCTGGGGGACGCTCATATGAACAGCACTGTAGTTGGGGTTTCCGACTACTTGACGCAAAATAGAATCAGAATGCGTTACTAGCCAGAGTTGATTGTTGAGAGCGCGTCCCAAATTTGCGTGATAAAAATCTGGAAGACCTTGCAATAGCCTTGGATTCAGATGCAGTTCAGGCTCATCGAGCAGTATCACGGAACTGTGCGGCGCTGAATTTCGAAGCCGAAGGTATCCGTAAAGCAGCTCTTTCTCCCCGGAACTAAGCTCATCAATGTCGTGTTGACCTCCCGACTCAAGGTAGACGGGAAACATTAGAGATCCATCTGGCTGCGGAACGGGACCGCGATACTCTTTGCCAGGAAAGAAAGTGTGGAACAATTCAGCTAGCGTAATGTTAAGATTTGGGAGAGTATCCGCCCCGCTCTGTTCCGCTATAATCGCAAGCACATAGCTAGTGGCCAGCTCAGTCTTAACGTTTCGATATTTATCTCGCCAGTTATACAAAGACTGTTGACGGCGCTGTTGTGTCACCTGATCTAGATTGAGATTAACGGAGCCCAGCGCTTCCCGTTCATAGACCCTCGAAGAGCTGTGGTAATCAATAACACCAAGCTCGTGAGGATTGTAGGTTTGGAACACGAGCTCCAATACAGCTACCTCGGCGACCGTAATTTGTCCCGTAGGACTGATGGAAAATCCTGCTTGATGAGATTGCACCGCCAATGCGGACCTTATTTTTGCTAGATTCTCCTGGACGTTCCTTTCTACCTGCTCGCCGTACTGATTCATTTCTACTACCGATACTGATTGCCGCCATCTGCCGATACTTCTGCCAAGAAGGGCTTGCCAGACACTCGCCCTAAGAAGATCTTCGGCATTTTCTCGCAGATATGAACGATCTGTATCGGATAGCTCAATCTCCGCGGTGACCCGCAGTGGTCGTTCGCGATCGCGAAAGAGGCGGAGCGTTCCCTCTGGACGTGACATATCAATTTGGAACTCGCCAAACCACATCTGCCACTCGTTAAGAGAATAACCGCCATAAAATGACTTGAGCAAACGAATGCAGTCGAGAACTGCTGTCTTGCCGCAGCCGTTTGGCCCTGCAATAACTACGAGATCGCGTAGGTCTGTAACTTCGAAGAATTCAATTCCTCGAAAGTTTTCAATGCGAACTGTCCGAAGCCTCATTGCTCCCCTAGTAAGGACGCCATCTAACAGCACACTAACTCGATAATAAGAGGTTACCTTAGATGAGGGTTCCATGCCGTGCGGACGTTGGGCACGGCCAGCTCAAGTAGCCTCCGACCGATTTGATGTAGACATCCGTGAAGGTCAACGCACTCGGTCCGGGCTCATATTTGCCGAGTTGGGCCATTCTTGGATCAAGGCGTCGGCGCTGCGCGCCGGCGCGCCCGGACGCGTTCGCGTCGGGCGTGCGGCCTTGGCGGCCGACGCGACGCGCCGTGCCGGGCAGTCGGGTTTGGCAGCGCAACCTTGACCCGCGTTCGGTCAGTCTTTGGCTGTCTTCGCTTCAGGCTCTCCGTCGTTGGGCTGGCGAGCCGAGTTAGCCGGCGCCGGGCTCCTCATCCGGCCCCGTGGTCGCCCCTGTCCCGCCGCCAAGGAAGACGACGGGCAGGACCGGCAGGACACACGGGGACAGGCCCGTGATGATCCCGCCGACAAGGCCGATCAACACTAGCGTCACGCCGAGACCTCCAACTGACGGCCAGGCCCGTGGTCGCTTAGGCGGTGGATACGGCAATAGCGTACGGCAGAGCCGGCGCGACGAGGCGGCCGGCGTTCAGGTACCGCCACGATTGAACTTGATTAAATCAACTTAATGGACTTGGAAATCAAGCAATTTATGACTATGCTTCATGCATGCGTAGTTACGGCCAGTACTGCTCGGTCGCCAAGTCACTCGACGTCATCGGCGACCGGTGGACGCTGCTGATCATCAGGGAACTGCTGCTCAGGGGAGCCTGCCGGTACACCGACCTGAAGAACGGCCTGCCCGGCATCGCCACCAACCTGCTCGCGGACCGGATCCGCGAGCTTGAGGCGGCGGGCCTCGTCCGCAGGGAGGAGGCGCCGCCGCCCGTCGCCACCACCCTCGTCCACCTGACGGAAGCGGGCGCCGAGCTCGAGCCCGTGGTCAAGGCCCTCGGCTGGTGGGGGCTCAGGTACATGGCGGGGCCCGCGGACGCGGATGAGTTCCGCGGTCAGTGGTTCGCCTACGTGGTCGAGTTCTTCCTGCGCGACCGCGACCCCGACGGCCCGCCGGCGACGATCGAGCTGCGGACCGAAGCCGACCCGGCGGTGATCGAGGTATCTGGCGGTGAGGTCCGCTTCCGCGTCGGCTCCGCCCCGCACCCGGACCTGGTCCTTGCTGGGCGGCCACAGCTGATCGACGCCCTGATATCCGGCCAGCTGTCGGCGGATGAGGTGACCGCCTACGGCCTGGAGATCAGCGGTGACACCAGCCTCCTCGACCGCGTCCTGCCGGGCAAGGAAGACGCCTACCACGGCCAGCCGCAGCCGGCCGCGAGCGGAGGAACGTCATGACATCCAGCGACCTCGGCACCCAGTACGCGACCGGCCTGTCCCGCCGGAGCATCGAGCGCGCCCTCACCGCCGCGGGCAAGGACCTCGACCACCTGGCGCCCGCTGACCTCGGCGCGCTCGAGGACTTCCACACGCTTGGCCGTATCGCCACCGGGCAGCTCGCCGAGCTGGCCGGGATCACCGGCGCGGACCGCGTGCTCGACGCCGGCGCCGGCATCGGCGGGACCGCCAGGTTCCTCGCCGCCACCTATGGCTGCCAGGTGACCGCCGTCGACCTGACCGAGGAGTACTGCGAGACGGCGGCCTGGCTCAACCGGCTCACCGGACTCGACGGGAAGATCACCGTCAGGCAGGCCGACGTGACCGCCCTCCCGTTCGCCGACGCCTCCTTCGAGGTGGTGACCAGCCAGCACGTCCAGATGAACGTGGCGGACAAGGCCCGCCTGTACGCCGAGGCCCGCCGCGTCCTTGTCGCCGGCGGCCGCCTGGCGGTGTGGGACATCACTGCCGCAGAGCCCGGCCCGCTCGACTACCCGCTGCCCTGGGCCGACCAGCCGGAGCGGAGCCACCTCGTCTCGGCGCCGGCGCTGCGCACCGCCATCGAGGGTGCCGGGTTCACCGTCGGCCACTGGGCCGACCTTACCGCCGACGCGGGCACCCTGATGCAGGCGTTCCTGGCCCAGCCGCCCACCCCGCTCGGCCTGCACGCGTTCGTTCCCGACTTCACCGCCAAGGCCGCGAATCTCATCGCGGGACTGGCCGACGGCCGCCTGCGCGTCATCCAGGCGCTCGCGCTCGCGAGCGGCAGCTGATGTACGGCGGATGAGAACCGCAGCGAAGCAGCCGACATTGCCGTCGACGGGGAAGTTGTGATCTCGGACATCTGCGTCGCGGAGTGCGGCTACGCCGAGGTCAGGCCCGATCCTGGCGGTCGGCCCGGCTCTATCTCGCGTCGGTGATGGCCGCGAAGAGTTCGCCGAGCTGGCCCCGGACCCGGGCCGAGGCGAGATGGTCGTGGTAGTCGCGGGAGCTGACGATCTCGCCGTTGCGCACGCGCATCACGAAGATGGCGGGCAGCGCGTACGGCTCTCCGGCGTCGGTGGTTCCCTGGTATTCGAACTCGGCGACGATCACCTCGGGATCGGTTGTCTCGTGGATCTGGACATTGCCCACCCGGCGGCGCGGCCGGGGCCCGTTGGCGAGCTGCCCCATGCGCCGGCGGAGCTCGTCGCGACTGCGCAGCGGAGCGCCGCGCAGCGGGTCGAACGGGTGGACGACGTCGATCTCCTCCGCGTAAAGCTCGGGCAGCCCTTCCGGGTTGCCTTCGGCGATGCCGTTCACGAGCGCGAGGAAGACCTCGCGGGGGCTGCGGGGCTGGGCCATTGGAGTCTCCTGCCATCGGCGCGGTCATGCGGCCGGACCGGGTACTGTCCGGAGTGACGACTCCGGATAATACGGAGTCGTCACTCCGGAAGTCAACACGGGAGAGCGCGGATGAGCACACCGGCGGGCGGGCGGGCGCGGCGCGTCGATGCCCAGGCCAACCGCGACCGCATCCTGGACGTCGCCGAGGAGGTCTTCGGCAGGGGCGGCGAGTCCGCGTCGACCGAGGAAGTGGCCCGGCTGGCTGGTGTTGGCATCGGCACGGTCTTCCGCCACTTTCCCACCAAGGCGGCGCTCCTTGAGGCCGTTCTCGCCAGGGAGTTCGGTCGGCTGCGCGAGCACGCCGAGGCGCTGCTTGACGCACCAGACCCGGGACCGGCGTTCCTCGGCTTCTTCGGCCGCCTGGTCGCCCGTGCGCCGGCGAAGATCGCCATAACCGAGGCACTGCTCGACGCCGGCGGTGATCGCGACGGCGTCGA
>Ga0207416_1004893_pt1 | contig 11130 bp, 7 predicted proteins | sample PaiPotPPM11metaG_FD_184107 | JGI IMG/M metagenome (GOLD analysis project Ga0207416, IMG submission 184107) | Iron sulfur acid spring bacterial and archeal communities from Banff, Canada, to study Microbial Dark Matter (Phase II) - Paint Pots PPM... ...
GCCGCGATCTCCTCTCGGCTACGCCCGCGGAGCAGGAACAGCAGGAAAGGATCGTCGTCGAAGCGTTCCCCGAGGAGGTAGTAGACGGCTGCGACGTGTTTGCAGGGATTGGCCCAATCGGGGCAGGAGCACTCGGTGATCAGATCATCGCGCGTGGCAGGGAAGAGCTGGCTGCCTGCTGCCTGGAACACGTCCTCGATCTGTTGAGGCATCTCGCCGGCCAGGAGCTTGGCAGCATAGATTGCCTCCGCCGCCATGGCGTCGATCACCTTCTCCCATTCTTCCGATGAGAGCGTGCGAAATTCGATGCTGACGCTATACGGCCGGGGGCGGCTGCCCTGCACCCGCGATTTTACGCCCTCGGGACCAACGTCCAGATCCAGCACCTGGCCGCTGCGCGCATACGACCGGCCTCGCGAGAGACGGCCGGTATCGATCAGCCGTTCCAGCGCGGCGAGCCACCGGCCGGCCCACCAGGTCTGCCCGAATTTCCCGCGCTGGGTCTTTGCTTTGATGCCGTTCGCCGGCTTCCGCCGCTCGCGTGGATAGTCGTACCACCAGCCCATTGCCTACTCCTGAACCGCATCCCGCCGCAGAGCGAAGAGGTTCCGCAGCTCGTCGGTCGACATCTCGGTGAGCCAGGCCTCACTGGTGCCCACGATCGACTCGGAGAGCTGCCGCTTGCGATCGATCAGCGCATCGATGGCTTCCTCAAAGGTTCCCGCGCAGATGAACTTGTGGACCTGCACGTCACGTCGCTGGCCGATGCGGAAGGCGCGGTCCGTGGCCTGTTCTTCGACCGCGGGATTCCACCAGCGGTCGAAGTGGAAGACATGGTTGGCGCTCGTCAGGTTGAGGCCGATACCGCCCGCCTTGAGTGAGAGAACGAAGAGGTGCGGCCCATGCTCCGGCTGCTGGAAGCGCGCCACCATGCGGTCTCGCTGTTTTGCCGGTGTACCGCCATGGAGAAAAAGCACCTCACCGCCAAACGTCGCCTCCAGATGGTGCTGGAGCAGCCGGCCCATTTCGGCGTACTGCGTGAAGAGGAGGGCGCGATCCCCAACCGCCAGGCTCTCTTCCAGCATCTCAACCAGCCGAGCCAGCTTGCCGCTACGCCCGAGAAGGGTGCTGCCATCGTGGAGGAAGAGCGCCGGATGATCGCAGACCTGCTTCAGCTTGGCCAGCGTCGCCAGGATCAGCCCGCGCCGCTGGATGCCTTCCGACTCCTCGATCTGGCGCATGGCATCCTTGAGCACCGCCTCGTACAGAGTGGCCTGCTCCCGGGTGAGGGTGCAGAACACCTTCATCTCGTTCTTTTCAGGGAGATCCTGAATGATGGAGCGGTCCGTCTTGAGACGCCTCAGGATGAAGGGTGAGACCAGCACTTTGAGCCGCTCGGTAGCGCCCGGGTCGCGCAGCCGCTCGATGGGGAGGGCAAAGCGCTTGCGAAACTCTTCTGCCGAGCCCAGGTAGCCGGGGTTGAGGAACTGAAAAATGCTCCAGAGCTCGGAGAGGCGATTTTCGATCGGGGTGCCGGTCAGCACCGCCCGCCACTGCGCCGGCAGCCGCCGCGCCGCCTGCGCATGCTTGGTCGAGGGATTCTTAATATTCTGCGCCTCGTCTAAAACCACTGCTTCCCATTCGATGGCTCGCAGCTCCGTCTCATCGCGGTACAGCAGAGCGTAGGTGCTGATGACGACGTCGTGCTGCGCCGCCGATTCCGCCAGTCCTTCCCGGGTACGATCGGCCCCGTGGTGAACGAGCACGCGCAGCTGTGGAGCAAAGCGGCTCAGCTCATGCCGCCAGTTGCCCACAACCGAGGTGGGGCAGATGAGCAGCCACGGTCGATCGTCTCCATCGGATCGGTGCAGCAGTAGGGCAATGAGCTGGATCGTCTTGCCCAGCCCCATATCATCTGCCAGGCACGCTCCCAGCCCAAAGCGCCGCAGCGACGCCAGCCAGGAAAGGCCCACCTTTTGATAGGCGCGCAGCTGGCCGACGAAGTCGGCGGGTTCGTCGAGCATCTCGCGCTTCTTTTCTCCATTGACCGCTCTCAGGGTACGGAGCATCTCGTCGATCGATCCCTCCGTCTCGACCCCCACCACAGGCAGACCGTAGTCGCCATTGGGAGCGAGCGCCAGCTTGAGCGCATCGCCCAGGGCCATCTGGCCATCCCCGGATCGCTCGAGCGCCGCAAGCGCCTGCTGAATCTGCTCCGGCCGTAGCTCGACCCACTGGCCCCGGATCTGCACCAGCGGCTCTTTCAGGTTGGCCAGCGCCTCGAACTCTGTCCGGGAGAGCGTCTGATCTCCCAGCGCGAGCTGCCAATCATAGTCGACGAGCGCATTCCAGCCGAACTGCGCCGGTCCGGCCGTGTTCTGGCGGCTCGTAGGCTTGACGCCCAGCCGCACCCGAACACCCAGCTTCTGCTGCAGGTCCGGCACCAGCACGCCGTACCCGTTGGCCTTGAGGAGGAGCGCTTTCTCGCGGAAGAAGTCATACGCCTCCGAGGTAGTGAGCGCACAGCTCTCCGGTGTAGCAGTGTGCAGGCTGGATTCGATGGGCGGAAACACCCGCGAGGCGCCGCCCAATCCCGCCAGGAGGCGTTCGTGCGGTCCTTCCAGCTTCCGCTTCAGGAAACGCGCGGTCGAGCCTCGCTGGCGCCACACCTCGGCGGCAGGCACCAGCAGGCTCGGATCATCGGTGGCTTGCAATAGATAGCGCAAGCTCCAATCGTCCGGTTTCCCGTCATGCTCAGCGGCCTCCGGCGGATCCAGCCGGAAGCAGACCCGAAAGGTGCTGGCGCCGGCAGAAGGAGCAGCCTGGACCCATTCACGGAACTCCTGATGGAAGGTGCCCAGTTCACCAGGCTCGGCCTGAATGGCGGGATCTCCCTTGAGGGCTTCCATCCAGGCAAAGTTGGGAGGCCAGCGATCTGACTTCCGGCGACGACGGGCGAGCGGCGCACAGGCCTGGCGGGAAACCGTATCTACCACCGTCTCGAGATAATCGTTTAGCAGCGCCCGCGGCGAAATATCGGCGGACGGCGCCCGGCAGACGGGCGGCATCGACTGTACGAGGCGAGCAAATCGCTGCGCATCGTCGTCGTCCAGCACCGGCTCCCATCGGGCCAGATAGCTCTCGCCGTCCTTCCGCACGGTAGGAGCCAGTCTCTGCCGGTAGAGCAGCTCAAACGCAAAGCGCGTGGCCATGCTCCAGAAGCGCAGATCGTCCCCCAGCATCCGATCGGCTGATAGCTCCTCATCTCCCAGCGACAGCAGGAGCTCTGCAGCACGCGTGGCATCGAAGGTCAACGCCGGGACGCGCCAGGAGGTCAGCTCGAGAGCAGCGTCACCCGCATGCCCGTTGAGGACCGCTGCGTCCGGAGACGGCATCGGTGAGTCATCGACGGTGGGTAGCTGGATGAGGACGCGCTCAGCGCTCGTGCTTTCGTCTGCACCGCCCAGCTCGCCCAGCACCTGCCGGAGCGACGCCTCGGTCGCGGCGTGTGGGTGCGCTCGTGGCCGGCCGCTGTTCCCTTTTGGCAGGTTCGAGCGGCGGCGAGAGCGAGTGTCCTCGCCCCAGAGCACGAAGGCGGCCGGGGATTGGCCCCGGGCCGGAATCCAGGAGCCATGAAGGATCAGCATGAGGTGGGTGTGATCGTGGAAAGAGTGTTTGGTGTTTCCTCATCCTACCGCATGCGGGACTCAACAGCTCCGAAGAGCAGGAGCCCCCGAATGCAGCGGACGGAGAAACCGGAGACCCCAGACGTTCGTCCGGGGTCCCGATGATCCTTCTTGTAGTGGCTGGTGCCCGTCGAGATTCCTCGGCCTGAAATCTGCCTCTCAGCGTGTGGATTCCTGAACGGGCGTCAGATCGACGTACTCCGGCTGTCCGTCGATCAGCTCTATCATCTGCCTCAGCAGCTCGTTATGCTTCTGGCTACGCTCGTTCGCTCGGGCCTTCTCCTCGCTCTCGAAGTAGACCACCTCGTACCAGGTATCGGCATTCTTGGCATCGCGGAGGTAGAAGCTGCGGATCCAGCCGGAGTCGGTTCCTCGTCCCACCTGCTCTTCCCACTGCCGGTTGATCTCCAGCAGCCGGTCCGCGGCTCCGTCCTTCGCTCGCATTTTGATCAGCTGTGCCCACATGTCTTGCTCTCCTTCCTCGCTTACTGTCGTCGGTTACGGCTTGATCTCGTAGAGACTGTTGAAGGGATTCTCCAGCGGGAGCCGGTGCACGCTGCTGAATCCTGCATCCTGGGTCAGCGCCCGCAGCCGACTCTCCGGCAAGCCCATCGTACCCAGTCCCTGACCACCCTCGGCCAGAGACAAGGTCATGCAGAGCAGCACGCTGCAGCTGTAGAAGAGCGTTCCCAACGGCCCGACGTTTTGCTCCAGGTGGTCCTGGCAGTTGATCTCCAGGCACAGGTACGTCCCGTCGGGCGCTAGCGCCTGGCGAATGGCGCGGACCAGAGCCAGCGCGTCGACCGCATCGTGCACCACGTCGAAGGTGGTGATCAGATCGTACTGCTCGGGTAGCCCCTCGGCGACATCGCCCTGCCGGAAGGTGACCCGATCCTCGACCTCTTCCGCCTTGGCATTGGCCGTCGCCCGGTCCACGTTGGGCCCGAAGAGGTCATAGCCGATGTACCGGGACTCAGGAAACGCTTGAGCCAGCTTGATCAGCGCCTTGCCCCGGCCACAGCCGACATCGGCAACCCGGATGCCCCGCTCGAGCTTTGCCTTCACCTCCGGAAGGGCCTCGATCCAGACCGGGATGAGCAGGTTCTCGAACCAGCCGGCAGTGAACCGCTCGATGCCCTCGTACATGCTGTCGGGGTAGGCCGCATACGGAATGCCGCCCCCCTGCCTGAATGCCTCGATCACCCGGTCAGAGAGCCCGACCAGGGCGACCAGCTCCTCGTGCACTCCACCGAAGAAGGTCGGACCTGCCTCCTGAGCAAGAACCGGTGCATGCTCGGGCGGTAAGGTGAACCGCTGGGCCTGTGGCTCGTACGTCAGGTAGCCGGCGCTCGCCATGGCGCTCAGCCATTCGCGAGCGTACCGTTCATCGATCGAGCTGCGCTCCGCCAGCTCCGTGCTGGTGGCGGGGCCCTGGCTGGCCAGGTCTTTGAAGAGCCCTAGCCGGTCCCCGATGGAGGCCATGGTGGTGGTCATCAGTCCCGTAGTGTCCGTGAACACCTTACCCACGAACGCCTCGACCTTGGCTTGATCTACTGTTGGCTGCGTATCGACCTGAGCTATTTCCATACTCATACCTTCATCTCCTTCCGATCGGGTGTGAACGTGAGCCGACCGATGTGACCAGTCTGACAGAAAGGAGTATGGGGCACACCGTGGAAAACACGGGAATTTTGACAATGCACCCCGGTATTCGGGCACGTGGGAGGCCACGCATCCCGGACACGAACTCCGAGGAAGGAGGCTCGACCGATCGGCAGTCCGGCGGATTACTTTGAGCGGTGGCTGAGTCCCTTCAACACGGCCCAGGCGGCGACTTGAGCACGTGAGGTGAAGCCGAGTCTACCGAGAATGTTGCTGACGTACCCTTCGACCGTCCGTTCGGTCACGACCATCTCCTCGGCGATAATGCGATTCGACTTACCCTCCGCGATCCGAATGGCCACTTCTCGCTCGCGGGCTGTGAGCCCGCCGAACCGTTCTTTAGCAGCACGTCCGGGCGAATCTGGCCGGAGCGGAGGGAGCAGCGCATTTGCCTGCCGCAGGAACGTGGACCGAAGGGAATCCTCCGAGATGCTGGCGGCGAGTTCCTGTACGACCGACCGAGCCGCTGCGAAGGCCTCTCGGGCCTCAGTACGGCGGCCACAGCCGTGCAACAGCTTGCCAAGGGACAGGTGAATGCGCCAGAGGAGAGGTTGCAATCCTTGCACAACCGCTGCCGCCCTCGCCGATTTCAATGCTTGCTCGGCCTCAGTCATCCGGTGGAGTGCGGCAAGCGCCTCGCCACGGAGCTTCCACAGACCGGGAACAACCGTCTGCCCGGACACGGGCACAGCAGAGGCCATCAGCCTATCGACGATCTCCAAAGCCTGGCCTGCCTCCCCTCGAACGAGGGCAAGCTGCGCGCAAGCCCGCCAGCACAGTCGCTGCATGATGGTCTCCATAGGTGCCTCGCCGTCTCGTGCGGCGTTCAGCACTATGGCCGCCCGGTCTGGTTCTCCCTGCAGAAGGTACGTCGGGACCAGAAAGCTGGAGGCAATGGGTATCCAGATGGGTGAGCTGATCTCTCGGGCTAACGTGAGCGCCCGCTCGAGATGACGTTGGGCCGCCGGTGCATTCAGGAGATCGAGGTGAAGTGCTCCCAGGGCACAAAGGGAGCCGTCAAGCCACTGCTGATGTCCGATCTCCTCCGCAACGGCGAGCCCCCTCTCCGCAGATTCCAGTGCCCTGGAATAGTGGCCACGTGGGCCCAGCCAGAGTGCCAGCTCGTAGCGCACAAATGCTTCACCGGCGGGCCAGTCCATCTCACGCGCGATGGCGAGAGCGCGCTCACCTCGATGCATGGCCTCGTCAATGCTCAAAGGAGCTGATGTGGCTGTCTCACTCAGATAGAAGCCGCTCTGTAACATCCACATGGTCAAACTGGTCACGAGTCGCTGACGGTCGTCGATCTCCTCTAACAGCGGTATTGTGCGCGCATAGTACGCAGCACTTTGCGCATGGTCATCCGCGATGTTGCTGGTCATGCCGAGGAAATCGAGCGTCTCGGCAATACCGCGCCGATCGTGGAGTCGCTCGAAGACGTCGAGTGCTTCGCGGTGACACTGCAGCCCTTCTCGCGGACGCTCGAGGTTGGTGTACCAGTTCCCCAGGCGATTCAAGCTGTGGGCAAGTGTGGCCGGATCACCCGTTTCCCGAGCGATCTGCAAGGCGCTCTGGATGAATTCCCCCACCTGCGCATAGTCTCGGGCTGCCCACAGCAGAGCAAGGCTGAGAAGCGCCTGCCATTCCCCCTGCCGGTCGCCCGCCGCACAGGCAAGCTGTTGCGCCGTCTCGTAATCGACCCGAGCACGCTCAAAGTCGCCGACGAGCTCGTAGGCCAACCCACGTCCCTCATAGAGCGCCAGCGGAGCGGTTACAGCCAGCCGCTCAGATGCGTAGAGCGCCCGCGTGAAGTGTTCGGCGGCAGCACGGGGCGCGTACACAGCCAGCGCTCGTTCCCCAGCCTCTTGCGAATAGGCCAACGCTTTGTCCCAGACGTTAGCTGCAGAGAAGTGGTACGCAAGGTCTGCCGCAGATGCCTCGAAGACATCGGGTGAGAGCTCCTCCATCGCCTCGGCGACGGCCCCATGGAGCTCGCGCCGCTCTCGTGCCAGCAGAGCGGAGTAGACTGCCTCACGTGTTAGCGCATGTCGGAATGCAAATCGGTCAGCAGACTCCTCCACGACCAGCTGGTGGGCGATCAGCTCCTTGATCAATCCGAGAAGCTCAGCCTCGTCGATGTGGGCAAGGTGTCGCAAGAGCGCAAAGTCAAAGCGCTGCCCGGTCACAGCAGCTATCGTGAGCACCTGGCGTGCCGCCGTACTCAGGTGTGTCGTGCGCCGCTGCACGGCATCGCGAATCGTCCGTGGCACGCGGAGGGCTTCCAGCGGCTTGCGGTTCCACCTCCCATCGGCGTACGACAAATCGCCCAGCTCCATGAGTGACTTCAGGGCCTCCTCGACAAAGAAGGGATTGCCGTCGGTGAGGCGATGAAGCATGTGGACGACGTCGCCAGGAACCGGGCGATCAACGTGAAGAATGGCTCGCACCATGGCACCTAGCTGATCTGGGGTGAGCCGCGAGAGCGCTAGCTCGCTCGCCAAGCGTTCACGCTCCAGGTTCGCTACGACGTGTGAGAGGGCGGGATGCGATTCGTCGGTGCGGTACGAGAACAAGAAACGGATACGATAGTTAGCCGTCTGTCGTCCCAAATAGGAGAGAAGCTCCAGGCTGGCCTCATCACTCCAGTGGAGATCTTCGACGACAACGAGGAGCGGTGACCTGGTAGCCAGCCCGATGATGAGATCGGTCAGTGCGTAGAAGATCTGGCGCTTGTGCTGTTCCGGATCTGAAATCGCGCGGACAGGCGGCTGGGGCACGAGATGTGACAGACCAGGCAGCAGGGTACCGAGCTCGGTTAGCTGCGGGCCGACCACGTTGTCACTCTCATCCACCGAGCCCGTCGCAAACAGTGCACGCAGAAGATCGAGCAGCGGAGCGTAGGGCACGACACGGTCGAGTTCGTAGCATGTCCCTTGAATCGCCTGCATGCCGATCTCCAGTGCTCGCCGCTTCGCTTCCGCAACCAAGCGAGACTTTCCGATACCGGCCTCACCGGAGAGCAAGAGCATCGGCGGCCCAACGCACTCGAGGTGCTCTCGAAGAGCGTCCAGCTCAGCCGTCCGGCCGACAATGACCGGACACACAAATGAGGTGATCGATTGTACCGACATCTGTCGAGGTATGGAAGGCTTTACGGAGGCTTCCTGCAATGAGTATATGTGCGGATGGTCGCGGCGTCTATGTATCCTGGTGTGGATAAAATCCGGACAGGCATGATGCAGCGTCGCGGCGAGCTGACTCTCACGAGCCACGAGCAGAGCCTGCTCGACGGTGCGGGCGGCGAGGGTGCGCGCCTTGCCATGTCGATCATTGTGCGTCTGGCCCGGACCACGGGCGCCGAGCGGTTGATTGAAATCAGCTCCGCCCATGTAGATGGCTGCCTCTACCATGGTCGAGCGAGCCTTGACTTTGTGGAGCGGCTGCGTACCGGCGGGGCGCAGGTGGCCGTTCCCACCACGCTGAACTCCAGCTCCCTCGATCTTCTGCATCCCAATCTCTACCGTGGTGACAAAGAGACCGCACGGAGCGCGCGCCGGCTCATGGATGCCTACGTGGCGCTGGGGTGCCGGCCGACCTGGACCTGCGCGCCCTACCAGCTGGCGTCGCGGCCGGCCAGAGGAGAGCATATTGGGTGGGCGGAGTCAAACGCAGTCGTCTTCGCCAACTCGGTTCTGGGCGCGCGTACCAACCGTCACGGCGATTTCGTCGATATCTGCGCGGGAATCACCGGCCGTGTTCCGTATACGGGACTACATTGGGATGAGAACCGCGCCGGCGACGTGCTGTACCGGGTCCGGCAGCTTCCCGAGCGGTTGCTGCATGAGGATGTCTTCTATCACGTTCTCGGCCATCTGATCGGCCTCGACGTGCGCGACGGCATACCGGTCATCGAAGGGTTGCCGGCGACCGTCTCAGAAGACCGGCTAAAGGCGTTCGGTGCAGCGGCGGCATCCTCAGGCGCCGTTTCGCTGTTTCATGCAGTCGGCAGAACCACGGAGGCGCCCACGCTGGATGCCGCCTTCCACGGCCGCCGGCCTGGGCGCGAGGTAGACATCACAACGCAGCAGCTGGCGGAAGCACGAGATTCTCTTACCACCTCACGTTCCTCCAGGTTGGCGGCGGTGAGCCTTGGTACGCCACATTTTTCGCTGCAGGAGTTCGCACAGCTCGTCTCGCTGCTGGATGACATAAGAATTCAGCCTGGCATTGACTTCTACGTGTCGACCGGACGCGATGTGCTGGCCGAGGTTTCGGCTCGTGGCTGGCTGTCGGTCTGCGAGGCTGCCGGCATTACCATAGTTGTCGATACGTGCACCTACATTACCCCCATCCTGCGCGCGACGTCGGGAGCCGTGATGACCAACTCGGCCAAGTGGGCATACTATGCGCCCGGCAATGTCGGGGTCGAGGTCATCTTCGGGAGCATGCGCGAATGTGTCGAATCGGCCGCACAGGGTGTGGTGTGGCGTGACCCGGAGCTCTGGTCAGGTTTATAGTGGTCGCACGCTGGCGCAGGGGACCGCAACCGGCCGGGCGCTGGTGCTTGGTGAGCCACTGAGCTTGTGGGGAGGGTTCGACCTCGCCACGGGCCGAGTCGTGGACCGGCACCATCCCCAGCTGGGCAGCACGCTCACGGCGCGCGTGGTGCTCATGCCGGCGGGACGAGGCTCATCCTCGAGCAGCAGCGTCCTGGCAGAAGCGGTGCGCCAAGGCACAGCGCCCGCCGGTATCATCTTGCTGCACGCCGACGAAATCCTCCTGGTGGGCGCCCTGGTTGCTGCCGAGCTGTACGGCCGCTTCGTCCCCATTGTGGTGCTTGACCAAACTGCCTACGCCGCCATCCGTGATGACGACGTCGTCCGCATCGAAGCGCGCGACGACCAGGCGCGCGTTGTCGTCTCCAGACCCAACCGCTGAACATTTGACACCCGCTGGCGAAATCACCTCGCGTCAGATGTCGCGCGGCAGGTATGCATCTGCCCTGCACAACCGCATTCGTCAGCTGTATCAACATTTCTCAGTACAGTCTGGCATGGTCGCCAACGGGAGTCTTGTGCGGTGCAGAGCGTTTCGTCGGATCGGAAGATCATACAGCTGCGAGCTCAGCCAGCGCCTGTTCCATCCGCTCCACGTCCTTCTTTGTACCCAACCTCACAAAGATGGACAGCGCCTTCTCGAGGCGCTCCCGTGCCTGCTCCGGCTCGCCCTTCTGGCTGTACATGAGCCCATATTCATACAGCGCGCGCGCCTCAGCGTAGGGGTAGGGCATGGAGTGAGCCAGGGAGACAGCTTCCTCGAAGATACGCTTGGCCTCGTCCCATCGTTCCTGCCGGGCCAGGATCATCCCCTGCACGCGGAGCCCTTCTGGCACATAGAGTCGCTGGTGTCGCTCCTCGGCGATGGCCAGTCCCCGATGTGCTGCCTGCTCCGCCCGATCCAGATCGTCCATCGTCAGGTATGCCCAAACGAGCGTCATCAGGAGCGAGACGACATACGGCCCATCCACTGTGACCAGGAGTTGCAAACGGTCCCGAGCGGCCTCCGCTCGTCCCTCCATCACCTCCAGCTCTCCCAGCAGCCAGTTCGCGTACTCCAGCAGCAGGAGATCCCCGATGGGTTCGGCGAGGGCGCTAGCCTGGATTATTCATTGACATATTGAGGAAGACGCACAAGGCGCCACTGTGGTACGAGTGGATCATCACCCCCACTCTCCCGGAGGCGCCTTGTGTCCCAGTCTGCCACATCCCCCATCCGCTGCTTC
>Ga0207416_1004896_pt1 | contig 11123 bp, 9 predicted proteins | sample PaiPotPPM11metaG_FD_184107 | JGI IMG/M metagenome (GOLD analysis project Ga0207416, IMG submission 184107) | Iron sulfur acid spring bacterial and archeal communities from Banff, Canada, to study Microbial Dark Matter (Phase II) - Paint Pots PPM... ...
ACCCGCCGCAACGTGATCGTGGCTGCTCTGCTCGCGCTCCATGAGGGCGCCACCCACCCTACTTCACAGACCGTGATCACACCGCCCCACCACCACCCTGAAATTCCGCGGCCAGGGTCACGCCCCTGATGCCTTCCCGCTGAAATCCGGTGTGCGCCTGGTACAGGGTGAAATCGACGAGATAACCATCTTTGATGGCTTGCTCGTACGTATAGAGGAAGGTCGGCGTTTGATCGCGGCAATCGAACACACGGAAGGTATCGCGATCGATGAACGCGGCCGGGGTGGCGGTGAGTCCCACCATGCGCGCGTCAAAGTATTCGATTACCTCGGTAAAGCGATTAAAGATAGAGCGGTGCGCTTCGTCGAAGACGATGAGATCGAAAAACCCCGACGAGAACTGCTCGTAACAGACTCCCATCGTCTGTTGGGTCGCGACGTACAGTCGTTTGTTCGGATCGATGTTGGCTGTACGAATGCGCACGCGCGGCTCGTTCGGCAGGTGCGCCTTAAACCCGTCGTTGAGTGCCTGCTCGACGAGCGCGTCGCGGTCGGCCAGGAACAGGACCTTCTGGACCCATGAAGCCTGCAGAAATAGATCGATGAGCCCCATGGTGGTCCGGGTCTTGCCGGTGCCGGTCGCCATAACGAGCAACGCGCGGCGACTGCCGGCCTCGAATGCCTCGGCCACGCGCCGGATGGCCTCATGCTGGTACGGGCGCTCGACGATCCGTTTGTTTATAGGGAAATCTTGTAGCGGACGCTTATGCTCGCGGAGAAACCGAAGGCGCTCCAGGTCAGTGGGTGAGAAGAAGCCGGCGATCGAGCGCGGGTGCGCAAGGCCAACCTCCCAAAAGTAGTGATGCAAGCCGTTGGTCATGAAGCCAAAAGGAGCCACATGCTGCTTGCCCGCTATTTCGGCCACGTAGTGGCGGAGCTGCTCTTCTCCTTCGCGCGCGTTGCGCGCCGTTCTTTTCGCCTCGACGACAGCAAGCACGGTACCATCGGGATGGTACAGGCAAAAGTCGGTGAAGCCGTTCCACGGCGTCGGATCATACCCTTTCACGGGCACTTCGAACTGTACTTGCGAATGATCGGAAAGATTCCAACCCGCGTGCTCCAGCTGCGGGTTTATGAGAAGCGCTCTGGTCTTCGCCTCGGTAAGGTCCATGCGGGAAATATACACAAAGTTCGGGAAATGTCGTACTGAAGCGCGTATTTTTCCTGGGAAAGAAAGAGGCAGCGCACGCGTCGACGATGCTTGCCGACCTCTCCCACACAAGGACCGGCTGCCGCGTAAGAGTTCTGATAGCCAAGCCGCCTGAGAGGTATAAGGCGGCCAATCGGTATATTAGCCGCGAGACGTCACTCGTTGTACAGTAGGTCGCACCATGGATCAGGGCGCGCATTTCTACCGCTGCGACTTTCAGGTTCATACTCCGCGCGACCGCGGATGGACCGGGTCTGAGTGTGTCACCGAACAGGATCGGAACCGATATGCTGCTGCGCTGATACGGGCCTGTCGCCAGAAGGGATTGGACGCGATAGCGATCACCGATCATCATGATCTGCTCTTCGCCAAGTACGTCCGGGGCGCGGCCAGCCAAGAGCGCGATAGGGACGGGAATGCTGTTCCGGCAGCGAAGCAAATCGTCGTTTTTCCAGGCATGGAGCTAACCCTCAACGTGCCGTGCCAGGCGCTCCTGCTGTTCGATGCCGATTTTCCTGACGACCTCTTTCCACTCGTCCTGACGGCGTTGGCCATCGTTCCGAGTAAAGATGCGGAAGCGAAGACAGCGGAGACCAAGCGCTTGGATCAGATAACCACGCTTGAAACACTGCGTTCGGAGCTGGACAAGCACGCCTACCTCAGAAACAGGTACATTATCCTTCCTAATGTGAGCGAAGGTGGGGCCGACACGCTCTTGCGCGCCGGCAATTCCGGGAAATACGCAGCTATGCCGTGCGTAGGCGGCTATCTCGACGGTGCAATCGATCAGCATGGAACGGGCAACAAGTCCATCGTCGAGGGAGGGCGAGCGAATACGGCAACAAGCGTATCGCGCTCTTTCAGACATCGGATAGCCGTAGGGCCGATCACGCCGAATTGGCAAAACACTCAACATGGGTCAAATGGGCGGTCCCGACGGCCGAGGCACTTCGGCAAGCGTGCTTGGCGCAAGAATCGCGTATCGCGCAGAAAGAGCCCGAGCTGCCGTCCGTTGCGATCACTGCCCTCAGCGTCTCCAACAGCGCCTTCCTCGGGCCGATACAGCTCGAATTCAATTCGCAGTACAACGCACTCATCGGCGGGCGAGGAACCGGCAAATCAACGATCCTTGAGTATCTACGATGGGGCCTATGCGATCAGCTGCCGATCACCGTGGCCGATGATGAACTTCCGAATTATCAAGTGCGTCGGAAAGGGTTGATCGAAAAAACGCTGCAAACCGTGAACGGCACTGTGCAGGTAAGTTTTACGGTCAACGGCATCCCGCACGTCGTGCGGCGCAACAGCAATACGGATGAGCTTCAACTAAAGGTCGGCGAGGCGGACTTCGCCGCGTGTACCGAAGGCGATATCAGGACGCTGCTACCGATCCAGGCGTACAGCCAAAAGCAGTTGAGCAACGTAAGCGTCCGCCTGGAGGAGCTATCGCGGTTCGTGGAGGCGCCAATTCGCGCCGAACTCGGCGATCTGGAGAAAACGTTTGAGCGCGCAGCGGCCGAAATGCGGCAGTTGTACGCGACGTTGCTGCGCAAACGAAGGCTGCAACGGCAGATCACGAACGACGAGCTGCTGCTGGAATCGCTCAACGAGCAGGCAGAGAACATCCGAAAGTCATTGAGCGGCCTTTCGGAAGCCGACACTAAACTGCTGGCCGCAAAAACATCGTATGATCGCGCCGAGGAGAGTTTGGAGGTATGGGTCTCCGATGTGAGCACCATCGGAAGCGCAATTAACGACATGGAAAGCGCCCTTTCCGAACTCCCCACGAAGGCGGGCGCGGGTCCGGGCGACCTGCCGGAAGGCGCGACGCTGGCTGAGATCGAGAAGGAAGCGGCCGAGTACGTCGCGACAGTGAAAAAGGCCCATCAGGGAAATGAAGCGCCAACAATCCGCCCTCATGGCGGACGATGGCGCGCTGAAAGGAACGCTGGCCGCGAACGTCAGGAAGTGGACCAAAGCCCTTGCAACGTTCAACGACAGATACACGGAAGCGAAAGGTCGTGCGAGCGCTCACGAAACACGACTGGAACAGTTGGCGCAAATGGAAAAACGCATAGCGGACCTCAGGAACACGATCGCCCGCACGCGAAGGGAAATGGTAGGCTTGGGCAAGCCGGACACGCAATATGCGCAAGTTCGCGCGTCCTGGATTACGGCAAAGGCGGAACGCGCACGGCTGGTTCAGCAAGAATGCGAGAAACTCACTACCCGGTCGCAAGGCGAGATACGCGCGAGCGTTCGCGTCGGAGCGGGCGTCGATGCGGTTCTGCAGAAGTTTCGAGCGGCCGTCACAGGTTCAGGCCTTCGTCGCGAAAGGATCGACGCAATCGGAGAGCTGGTAAGAACGGCAGGAGACGCGGATGGAAAATGGATGGAGGTCCTCGGGGAGTTTGAGAGCCTCGCCGGGTACGATCCTCAAGAGAGCGGGGAAAAGAACGTGCCCGTTTGCCCGGTATCGAGGTCATGCGGACTTGCGAACGCTGATCTGATCCGCATTGCCGGCAAGCTCGACGAGGACGCATGGCTAGAGATATCCCTTACGCGGCTGGAAGATCAGCCGCTCTTCGAGTACCGCGCGCGGGAAGGCGAGTACATTCCGTTCCCGAACGCGTCGGCTGGCCAGCAGGCAACGGCGCTGTTGAAAGCGCTACTCAATCAAACGGGACCGCCCCTCATCATCGATCAACCCGAGGAGGACTTGGATAACCCGGTCATGTTACAGGTCGTCGCTCAGATCTGGCAGGCCAAGAAATCTCGCCAGCTTATACTTAGTAGTCACAATGCGAACCTCGTGGTGAACGGCGACGCCGAACTTGTTGTTTGGTGCGATTACCGGACTGCGGGTGATCATTCGGGCGGGCAAATTCGTGGAGCGGGTGCGATAGACGTGCCGGTCATCTGCTCGGCAATCAAGCAGGTAATGGAGGGCGGCGAGGCGGCGTTCAAGTTACGGAAAGATAAGTACGGATTTTAGACGATCGGGATTTTGATAGTCGGTGAGGCAATTGCATGACCGGTATTTGTGACGCGCCTGTGAAAGACCGCTCTGGCGGGACGGCGAGGCATGAAGGCTGACGAAGCACGGCGCATTCTTTCTGGCGCCGAGGGTGAGGAAGAACCCGCGGACCTGCCGCCTTCGGTATTGTCAAAGTTGACGATCGGCGACGTTCCTAAAGGAGCGTCGTTTAAAATCGGGACTTTTAAAAAGGGCGTCCTGCACCTTGATTGGAATGGAACGTTTTATCGGAAAGGCGACGTTCTGTTCGCGGAAGCGGACCACACATGGACGCGGAAATACTGGTACAGTCCACTTGGACTTGAACAATATCTCGACCTCGTCCGACGCGCGGTGGAGATACGGAATCGGGTTAAGGGTGATGTCGAGCTTACCAACTATGATGACGATGGCGCTTACATCGCGCTGCAATTTAAAATCGGTACGACGGAAAGCAATTTGGCGCGAGCTTACGATGCTGTCCGAAAAGTCGAGGCGGTGGTTCTGGAGGCCGCTGATCATGCAGCTGACGAAGTTGGACAGCGAATTGCAGAAGTTGCGGCAAGGCTCTCCGATTGGGGTTCGGCGAGCCTTGATCGGCTGGTGGACGCGGTCGAGGCTGCGGCTTCCGCTGACGACAAAGGGAGGATGCTTGAAGAACTATGCAGCCGGCTATTGTCCTCCGTGGCCGGCTTTACCGTAACCGGCCGCATTCGTACGGAAACCGAGGAGATCGATATTTCCGTACTAAACGACAGTCCTGAACCGCGGCTGCGCCGGGAAGGAGCCATCATTCTCGCGGAGTGCAAGAACTGGACGAGCAAGTGTGGCAAGAACGAATTCGTATTATTCCATCAGAAGCTTGAGAACCGAAGTCGGCGATGCAGTCTTGGTGTATTGATTTCGTGGAACGGCTTTGCCCAGACAGTGTCCAAAGAGATGCTGCGTGGCAGCCGCGAAGGCATCCTTTTGGTGCCGATGACTGGTGAAGATGTTCGTCAAGCCGCCAGGACCAGCGATTTCATGAGAGTGTTGTTGACGTGTTGGGACAAGGCTGTGAACACTTGATGTGGGCGCCTTAGGCGGAGAATCGGCGAGTGGGGGGCGGAGCCGGCAAAACGCGACACCGCGATAGGCGGTGCCGGGCGTGAGCGAAGTCAATACTCCTCCGCCAAAAGGACGGTGAGTACACGCGTCGTTACGCTCGGGTCGGAAGGATCGGGTGATCCGTTGGCGAGGTCGCGATCGTAGGCATCGATCTTCCAGAAGATCGTCTTCCCGGCGAACTCAAAACTGCCGAAGTCGTGCTCGCCATACGGATCATTGTCCGCGGTGAAGTCGCTGAAGGCGAAGACGCGGCGCAGATACGCCGCCGCGCCTCTGCGCTCAGTGCTTTCACGCCGACCCTTACCATGACTGGACCTCCCCCCGTGCTCTGTGCGGGGGTGCAGTTGCGCAGAGCAGCACCCGAGCCGGTTACGCGGGCGCCGGCTCTGCATCGAGATTACCCGCTTCACGTTCATCCCTATGGACCCGACCGCGAAAATCCGCGCGCTCAATGACGCGCTAGATGTCCGCCGATCAGAACAATCTCGTCGGGACGCTCCGCGCCCTTGCCCTGTCATCGTCAGTAGCCACTTTTAGACGCGATTTAGACGGTGTTCCTCGAAAGGCATCCGTCGTTCACGGCTTCATCAGCCCGGCGGCCTTCAGCGCATGGGTGATGACGGCCTGCACGTCGATGAGGCGGGTACGTGGGCTCGTCGGCTCGGGCGCGTCGCTCACAGGGTCGCCCGCAGCGCCCGATGTTTCCACGGTCGCACGGTCCTGGCGCGGCGGGGCGGGGACGATCGAGGCGGACTCGCTCCGTCTGGTCGGGACGGCGCGCGGATGTCCGGTCAGACCCCAGAATTTCGCGATGTGATAGGAGGACGAGATGCCCACATCGAGCAGCATCCTTAGGGGCTATGGGAGATATCCGCGTGGCCTTCGGCACGAAATACGGGCCGATTGGAATTGCTGGCTGGGTGTTCGGCGGCATCGACCTGCTGGTCAATGTTCTCCACATCCCGCCCGTCCGTAGAGTTCTGGTCATGTCAGAGCTAGGACAGGCAATCGATTTCATAGTTGAGCACTGGACTCATCCAGGATGGATGGGTGATCCGACGACGCAGATTTTTGTTATTTTGGCATGCGCGCTGGCAATTCTCTGGGATGGTAGGCGCACTCACGAGAATTCGAATGCACAACAGATGATCACTATCGGATTAGTTCTAATTGTGTTGGGTGCAATTGCGATTGGGGTAGGCTGGTGGCAATTGCCGTCAACCTCTTCTTCCGCGGTAGCTGTTGCCACACCGCCGCCCGTTCAATCTGAGCCAAGTCGTCCAGCCATTCCAAAAATTACTTATACCGAACGGGATATAAGAGAACTCCTAGATGCGCTTAGCGATGCTGACGATTTAGTGTCAAAGAAATTGATGCCTGTTTGGTCTCCCTTACAAAACAGATTGATAAATCCTGAGTATTTTCTGACCCAACTAGGCCGAAAGGTTACTATTCAGGCACTCAACGATTCAAAAGACCTTCTTCAAAAAATAGTTTGGCCGTCGATCAACGATTTTGTTTACAAAGAGCACAATCGATACGAAGCCCAAATGCGGATTGCCTTGGCATTGGATCAGGAAGCGGTTGAAAGGTGAGCTGACACGGTCACTACAATCATTGATCGAGAAAATCGAACTTTTCCCAGATGACCCGGATAAAATAGACGTTCGAGCCGTTGGATTGGTACTGCCATACTATGAGAAAGCGAAAGAACACACTCAATCATTTTGGAATTGGCTTACTCTCGCTCAGGAGCGTACCCGAGCAATGCAAAAAAACTTGCGGGAGAAAGGAGTGACCGGATTTGAAGCATCGTAACCCACTTGCGCGGCTTAATCGTCTTTTACATGCAATGGCTACCCGACCGGAGAACAGGACGCAGAGCAGGAGGCGCCTGTCGCAACCGGGCTCTCGCGACATGAAGCGCGGGCGAGAGTTCTGCAAAAGGGCCGCCATGCGCTCCATGATGAAACGGATGTCGTTGACCTCGCCGCGCTTTGGAGCATCGACCCCAGTCGGCTGTCAGAGCAGGATCATCTGCTCGGTTTGGGACTAGCGGCTCGCTTACCAGAGAACTTGTCGCAGTGATCCCGAAATGCCGTGGAAGGCCGTGCTGCTTGCCCAGATGTCCTTCTCGGGATCGCGCCGCTATTAAATGAAGTGATCGGCCCGCTCCTAGTGGTGTAAAGGATCGTCGGCGGGGTTGACGTATTTGGTATCGGTCGGGCCCTGCCCGGTGATGTAGACGACGGTCGGCGCGTCGCCGGTAAAGGCAAAGTGGGCGACGCTTGCAGGCTCTGTATAGAAGCTGCCCGGTCCGAGCGTGGTGGTTGCGGCTTCGCTGGCCTGTTCGCCATAGCCGAAATGCCATTCGCCGGAAACGACGATGGCGGTGCGGTTGTCGCGATGGCGATGCGCGGCAATCCGCGTGTGCGGCGGCACGCGAATTTCAATCGCATAAGGCCCGGGCACATTGGGATCGCCTGATAAGACCGTAGTCTGCACGCCGCTTACTCCAGACGTGCCGGCGCCCCCTGCGCCGCGCGCTGTCGCATCGACCTCAGCCGCCGTCAGGCGCGTTTGCGGCAAGGCAGCACTCGAAGCGCCGCTTTGCAGGAAAGCGCGAATGGCCGCGATGGTGGGGCCGGGCTGCTCTTCCATCAGCCAATGGCCGGAATTGGCGATCACGACCTCGCGCACGTCGTCCGCGGCGAACCGCACGACGAAGGCCATGGTGGACCCGAACGAATGGTCGCCACCGATCGCCAACACGGGCATTTGCAGGCGCCCGCGCGCTAGAAAGGCACGATTGTCGATGGCATCCTGGTCAAAAGCGGCGAACTGCGCAAAGCCCGCGTGCATGCGGCCAGGGCTCGCATACAGCTCGGCATAGTGCTGGCGCGAGGCTTCGGGAAAATGCGCTGGATCGGCGGAGAACTCGTTCCAAAAGCGGTCGAGATAAATGCGCTCGCGACCCGCCACCAGGCGCTCCATGTCGGGCCCGCCGAAGCGGAAATGCCAGAGCAGCGGATTCTTCAGAATGTCGTCCCATGGCCCCACGCCGGGCACTGGCGCATCCATCATCACGAGGCGCGTGGTGCGACCCTGGTGTGCTGCGGCGAAGGCGAAGGCCACCATGTTGCCGATGTCGTGGCCGACTACATCGGCCTGGCGAATGTGCAACGCGTCGAGCACACCGGCGACGTCTTCGGCCTGGTTCTTTTTGGTGAAGCCGTCGGTTGCGGCTGCGGACAAGCCCATGCCCCGCAAGTCCGGCGCGATGACCGTGTGATCGCGCATCAATTCCGCCGCGAGCGGCGCCCACATGTCGCCCGTATCGCCATAGCCGTGCAACAACACGACCGCCGGGCCGGAGCCGCCGATCCGGACATGAATCGTCGTGCCGTTCGTGCCGATTTCTTCGGTACGAAATCCCGCGGGGTAGGCGAAGCTCTGAGCCCTCGCCGCAGACGAAGTGAATACTGACAAGACTGCCAGCATAGCGACAACAAGTCGTCGGGCACCCAATTTCCCCTCCTATCGAGCTCTTTATGTCCGGCTGAACAGCTTTAACCGGGGCACATCGACAAAGGCTTATATAGAAGGCACAAGCCGTTTGTGCTCGATGGCAAAGAGCCCGGGCAGGGCGAAAAAGTCGAACCTACGCCAAACCTTACCGCCTATTCCCCTCACTCCCACTCGATCGTGCCCGGCGGCTTCGAAGTGATGTCGTAGACGACCCGATTGACGCCCTTCACCTCGTTGATGATGCGGGTCGCCACCGCGCCGATGAAGCTCATGTCGAACGGATAGAAATCCGCGGTCATTCCGTCGGTCGCGGTCACCGCGCGCAGCCCGACGACGAAATCGTAGGTGCGGAAATCACCCATGACGCCAACGGTGCGCACCGGCAGCAGCACCGCAAACGCCTGCCAGATATCGTCATAGAGGCCGGCGCGGCGGATCTCCTCGATGAAGACGTCGTCAGCGAGCCGCAGGATGTCGAGTTTCTCGCGGGTGACGGCGCCGGGACAGCGGATGGCGAGGCCCGGGCCAGGAAACGGATGGCGTCCGACGAACGCCTCGGGCAAGTCAAGCTCGCGGCCGAGCGCGCGCACCTCGTCCTTGAACAATTCGCGCAGCGGCTCGACCAGCTTCATGTGCATGCGCTCGGGCAGGCCGCCGACATTGTGGTGCGACTTGATCGTCACCGACGGCCCGCCGGTGAACGACACGCTCTCGATGACGTCGGGATAGAGCGTGCCCTGGGCAAGGAATTCGGCGCCGCCGATCTTCCTCGCCTCGGCGTCGAACACGTCGATGAACAATCTGCCGATGGTCTTGCGCTTTGCCTCCGGCTCCTCGATGCCCGCCAGGGCTTTGAGGAAATCCTCGGCGGCGTCCACATGAAGGAGCGGAATGTTGTAGTGGCCGCGAAACAGCGCCAGCACCTTCTCCGCCTCGCCGAGCCGCAGCAGGCCGTGATCGACGAACACGCAGGTGAGCTGATCGCCGATCGCCTCGTGGATGAGCACGGCGGCGACCGCGGAGTCGACGCCGCCGGACAGCCCGCAGATTACTTTGCCCTTGCCGACCTGCCGGCGAATCTTGTCGATCGCCTCGTCCTTGAACGCACGCATGGTCCAGTCGCCGGCGCAGCCGGCGATGTTGCGCACGAAGTTGCGCAGCAGCGCCGCGCCGTGCGGCGTGTGCACCACTTCGAGGTGGAATTGCGTGGCGTAGAACCTGCGCGCTTCGTCGGCGATCATGGCGATCGGCGCGTTGGCCGAGGTTCCGGTCGCGGCAAATCCCTTGGGCGGCCTCGTGACGCGGTCGCCATGGCTCATCCATACCGGATAGCGCTGGCCGATCTCCCAGACGCCGTCGTACAACGCCGACGGTTTCGTCACCTCGACCTCGGCGCGTCCGAACTCGCGGTGGTGGCCGCCCTCGACCGTACCGCCGAGCTGGTACGCCATGGCCTGCTCGCCGTAGCAGATGCCGAGCACCGGCACACCGGCCTCGTAAATCGCCATCGGCGCGAGCGGCGCGTCCTTGTCGAACACCGATGCCGGCCCGCCGGAGAGGATCACGCCCTTGGGTTTCAGCTCGCGCAGCGCCGCCTCCGCCTGCTGAAACGGCACGATCTCGCAATAGACCCGCTCCTCGCGCACGCGCCGCGCGATCAGCTGGGTCACCTGCGAGCCGAAATCGACGATGAGGATCTTGTCGTGCATGCGTATTGAGGAGCGTATGTGCGGCCGAGGTCACGTGCGGTCAAGTCCGCCGCGGCTCCTCTCCACCGGCATGCTACGCCTTGCGCATGACCGCGACAAAGAAGCCGTCGGTCTCGGTGCGCAGCGGCGTCATCAGCAGGCCCCCCGCCGAAACCAGCGCCGCATGGAGGAACAGGGCGGCGCGGTCGCCGAGGGCTTGGGCCGCGACCTCGCGGGGCGGCACTACGGCGAAATCGGGGTGCCGTGACAGGTACGCGCCCACCTGGTCGCCGTTTTCCTCCGCCAGGACCGAGCACGTGACATAGGCGATACGGCCGCCCGCCCTCACGAGCGCGGCGGCGCGGTCGAGCAGTCGCTCCTGCTGCTTCAGCCGCTCGGCCAGCGCACCCGGGCGGATACGCCACTTGGCGTCGGGGCTGCGCCGCCACGTCCCGGTACCGGTGCAAGGCGCGTCGATGAGCACAAGATCGGCACGGCCGCGAAGGTCGGCAAGCACGTCGTCGGCTGCGCCGCGCGGCGTACGCACCTGGATGTTGCGCGCCCCGGCGCGCGC
>Ga0207416_1004897_pt1 | contig 11122 bp, 9 predicted proteins | sample PaiPotPPM11metaG_FD_184107 | JGI IMG/M metagenome (GOLD analysis project Ga0207416, IMG submission 184107) | Iron sulfur acid spring bacterial and archeal communities from Banff, Canada, to study Microbial Dark Matter (Phase II) - Paint Pots PPM... ...
CATCTCCGGGGCTAGTGTGATATAGTCCATCAGGGCTTCCTCGCTTTCTGGCTTCGTTTTCAGCTTTTGCCATTATAGCAAGGGTGCTTTCTCTTTTTTATCCCTCCCGGACTTTCGAAAAGCCCTGAGGTTGAAGTGTGGAGACTGCTTGAGGTCTAATGCGAGCGGTTCGAACCGCTCGCATCTAAGACGAAGATGCCTTTGTTCCCTACCACAGCCGCACAACATCCTTAAAAGTGAGTTCCCCGTTGTCATAGCTGACCGCGCCAACGTAGCGGCGCATGAAGTTGTTTTCACCGGTGAGGGTGACATCGAGCTTCGCCTCGTCCTTCTCTCTGGGAATAAGGTGGTTATACTGGAAGGACAGGGGGCCGAACTTCCGCTGGAAGAATGCCTCTATGTCATGTTTGAAGCCGGTTACAGGGTCTTGTTCGATCATTGGACTATGCACCTTTCCAGAGGAGAAGGTCAGGGCGGCGGTACCTGGTGATGAGCCACCTGATCTTCTCTTCGTCAAGTCCTCAAATGACTACAGCTATGCCGTGTGCGCTGCTACTCGTCACTGCTGTAGTCTGCTAAACGCCTATTTCGCCATGAACAGGGTGACGCTGTCGCCGAAGAACTCGGCTTTCACGGTACCCAGAGAGCGATCTATCAAGACAATAAAAGTGTTGCTCTCGCCGCGCCGCAACTGGGAGCGGTCGTCCACCACGCCCGTGATGCGCAGCAGCTCCCCCTCGTCCACGACATCCGTCACGCGGGCGATGCGAGACATGCCGGGCAGCGCAACTGTGCTCATCGTTTCAGGCGCGCCCGCGAAGACCGATTTTGTGACGACCCCGGTTTTGGTATCGAGGTTCACATGGCCCTCAATCACATACGACGCATAGTTGGGAAGCGGCTTTTGCGGCATTCCTGCCACCGCCCGGAACGTCACCGCGCCGTTCGTGGCAGCGCTGCTTCCCAGCAGACCCGCTGCGGGCAGCGCTGCCCCTGCCGCGGCGGCGGAACTGGCGCCCGCCACTTTCAAGAATTTTCGCCGGTTGAGCTTCTCCATGCTGTGTACCTCCTATCTATACGTGTGGATTGCCTACATAGGGGAACTCACTCAGGTAGTCGGTGTGGGGGCCGACCATGTCCGTCGTAATTTTCCCATTCGTCACGAGCGCGAGTGAAATGTCGATCACGTCGTCGGTGAGTTTGCGCCCATTGAGGAAGCCCGCCGAGCTGTTGTAGTTGTAGGTCAAGATGTCGGGCAGCAGGATGTTGGTAATAGCATCCGCGTGTGCATCGTCGTACCCGAACGACTTCAGCGTGTTTTCAAAGCTCTCCCCGAACAGCGCTCGCTGCCTGACGGGCGGAGTGTTGTTGAAGATGTTCTTGTCGTTTCCATGGTTGAACACCGTGTTGATGGCCGGGCGACCCATTTGATCGTCCTGGACAAGATCATTTGCGTCGAAGTCCGCGTCACCTGTCGCTTTGAGGGTGCGCACCCAGATGCCTATGTTCGGGTTGCTGCCCAGCGCGTGGTTCGGCACCTCCAGCGCTATGCTGAAGACGTTCTTGTCGATGAAGAAGTCGCTGCCCGTGAACTTGAACCCGTGCAGGAAGCCGATCAGGTCGAAGAAGAAGGGGTCGCTGCGGAACCCGGCGTAGAACTTGTACGGCCCATTCTCGGTGATGGTGATCGAGCTGTCGAAATTCACCGGCGCGTCTTCGATGATGGTCTCGCTGTCTCCACCAACAACGCGGCGCACCCGCGCCGTCTGCTTCCCATTCACCGGCTGCGAGAAGGTGACGCGGAAGTTGATCTCCGCCAAAGCGTCGCCATCGGTATCGACCTTGATTTCGTAGATCGCCCCAGGCTCAAACGTGGTAGCGAGTGTTGGAGCCAGGGGATTCACGTTGAGGATCAGAATTGTTTTGTCTTCGTCTCCAGGTTTCTGAAACGCATAGTGATCGGTAATATCGACTCGCGGATCATTGTTAGGAGACATCAGACCGGGGGCATCAAGATGGTCTGCCATACATAACCTCCTTGTTGTGCGTGCGCGTATAGCCTGGTTGAATCGTTCATGGAAACACATGCGCCACTGCAGTTGGTGTATATGCCCCTGGAATTTCATGCGTAAAGGCTATCCATGTCACGCCTGGTAACAGTTGCAATGAACATGGGTGAGTGTGTGTTCCTCATGAGTTTTTCCCCCACACATCCATAGATACGAGCATATGCAATGCATGGATTACAGTTCTCAGGCGGTTTTATGAAAGTCTGTAGTATCTTTGCAATACGTGGGGTATACTGGATAGTATATTTCGTATTACGCAGAAAATCACGAGGGAGAAACACATATGACTGTGGATATCAGCGACATCGAGAACATCATTCATCGAGAAAATACCTGGCGGCAGACGCAGACCATCAACCTGATCGCCAGCGAGAACACGCCCAGCGAGGCGGTGCGGCGAGTGCAGCTTTCCGACTTCATGGGCCGGTATGCCGAGGGTCATCCCAACGAAGGTGATAAGGTGAACCGCTATTACCAGGGTACGCGCTATATCGACGAGATCGAGCGTATGGCGACCAACGAGATCAAAGAACTCTTTCGCGCGCGGCAGGCTGACGTGCGCCCCATCAGTGGCAACAGCGCCAATACAGCTATCGCGATGGGCTGGCTGCGCGGCGGCGATACCATCGTAGCCAACTCAACCGACGCGGGCGGGCATATCAGTCACGGGCCGGTGGGCGTATTTGGGCGGCGCATCCAGAGTCGCGGGCAATCGCTCAAACTGGGTGGCCCCAACTCCATCAACCTGCACTATTTGCCCCTGACCGCAGACCATTACCACATCGATGCGCAGAAGACCATCGAATTGATCGATCGCGCCTCCCCGCAACTGGTCGTGATGGGCAAGAGCCTCTTCCTCTTCCCCGAACCAGTCGAGGAGGTGGCGGCTTTCTGCAAAACCAAAGATATCCCCCTGCTCTACGACGGAGCGCATGTGCTTGGCCTGATCGCAGGCGGCGAGTTCCAGCAGCCCCTGCACGAGGGCGCAACCTGGTTGACCGCCAGCGTGCATAAAACCTTCCCCGGTCCGCAGCGCGGCGTCATCCTGGGCAACCTGGATGCCGAGGGCGAACAGAAATACTGGCCTGCCGCCGATCGCGGCGTCTTCCCCGGCACCTCCAGCAACCATCACCTCTTCACACTGCCCGGACTGGTGGTTGCCATCCGCGAGATGAAGCAATTCGGCGCGGCCTATGCCTCGCAAATTGTGCGCAACGCCCAGGCGCTGGGACGCAGCCTGGACGAGCTTGGCACGCCAGTCGAGGCGCGCGACTTTGGCTATACGCGCAGCCACATGATCGCCGTCAACGTCTCACAATGGGGCGGTGGTGTCGAGGTTGCCAAACGCCTGGAGGCCAGCGACATCATCGTCAACTACAACATGGTTCCCGGCGATGCCGATCCGCGTAACCCCTCCGGCCTGCGCATCGGTGTTCCCGAAATGACGCGCTTCGGCATGGACGAACGCGCCATGGGCGAGCTGGCCCAGTTGATGCACGACTCCATTCGCGGCAAAAACGTGAAGGAACAGGTCAACGCGCTGCGTGGCCGGTTCCTGGAAATGAAATACGTTTGAAGGAGAAAAATATGAGTCGCAAAAAGGCCTCAACCCCTGGCAAAATCATCTGGCGTGCGGTAATCGTGTTGCTTGTGGCGTTAGCTGTGAGAGATCAACTGCGCCTGCCTCCTGAAGAACGAACCTGGCACGGCAGGATAGGGGGTGTTATTCCCTACGACTTTCGACGACCAACAATTGAACGTATACGCGCCGCGTTCTGGAATAAGGATACTTCGGAGATACTGGTGCCGCAGCCATTTGGTATAGGTTGGACCATCAACCTGTATCCGCTACTCCATCCTGGAACAGCCCAGCATCTACATTAAGCTTCTGCCTCGTATTGTTGGAACAACTCGATCAGCCATTGTTCGTCATGGATAGGCACGCCTGCCTTTTGCGCCTTTGCCAGTTTGGAACCGGCGTCTTCGCCGACGATCAGGTGATTGAGATTCTTACTCACGCCGGTTGCAATCGTGCCGCCCAGGCGCACCAGCGCCTCTTCCGCTAGCGGGCGCGTCATGCTATTGAGGCGTCCGGTGAGCAGGAAGGACTGACCGGCGAGAGGGCCGTCAACCGGTTGTTTGCGCTCCTCCGTCATATTGACGCCGAGTTGTTTGAGACGTTCGATCAAAGCGCGATTCTGCTCATCTTGCAGCCAGGCATAGACGCTTTGCCCGATTACCGGGCCGATGCCTGCCACGCCGCCGATTTCCTGTTCGCTGGCCGCCAGCAGCGCATCCATCGAGCCGAACGCCTGCGCCAGAATCTGCGCCGTTTTTTCGCCTACGTAGCGAATGTTGAGACCGCACAGCAGCCGCCACAACGGGCGATGCTTACTGGCCTCAATACCTTTGAGCATATTGTCCGCGCTTTTGTCCTTGATGCCTTCCATAGAGAGCAGCTGCTCGCGTGTCAGTGTGTAGAAATCCGCCACGCTTTTGAGATAACCAGCTTCCACCAGTTGCGCGCACATTCTCTCGCCGATCGTATCGATGTCCATGGCGGCTTTCGAGACAAAATGGATGAAGCTTTCCAGGTTGCGCGCCGGGCATTGTGTGTTGGGGCAATAGGCCATGGCCTCTTTTTCCAGGCGCACGATGGGCGTATCGCAGATGGGGCAGCGTTCCGGCAAGCGATAGACTTCTTCGCTGCCGGTGCGTCGTTCGATGACCGGCTTCACCACCTGGGGAATCACCTCGCCCGCGCGCTGCACCAGCACCCAGTCGCCGATGCGCAGGTCTTTGCGCTGGATGTCGCCCTCGTTGTGCAGCGCGGCGCGCGAGACGGTCACGCCGCGAATATTGACGGGTTCCAGCAACGCCCAGGGATTGACGGAGCCGGTGCGCCCAATGTTGACGCGAATATCGAGCAGCTTTGTCGCCACTTGAGTAGGAGGGTACTTGAACGCGATGGCCCAGCGCGGGTCGCGCGCCACCGCGCCCAGTTCTTGCTGCTGCGCCAGGTCGCTGATCTTAATGACTACCCCATCGATTTCATAGGGCAGATTGAAGCGTTCCTTTTCCCACTTTCTACAGTACTCCATCACCTCATCAAGGTTTTTGGCGAGCTGGATATTCGGGTTGACATGAAACCCCCACTCGCGGATGAGTTGCAGGGCTTCCCACTGGCTGTGGAAATTCATGCCTTGCATATAGCCAATCTGGTAGCCGAAGAAGTCGAGGTGCCGCGAGGCGGTGATGCGCGGGTCTTTCTGGCGCAGCGAACCGGCAGCTGCGTTACGCGGGTTGGCAAACAGGCGGTCATCCGTCATGGATTCGTTCAGCTTTTCGAAGCTCTTGGTCGACATGTAGATCTCGCCGCGTATTTCGACTTTACCGGGGATTCGCTCGCCGCGCAATTTTTGCGGGATGCTGCGCACAGTGCGCACATTGGGCGTCCAATCCTCGCCGGTCAGCCCGTCTCCACGCGATGCGCCGATGGTCAGTTTGCCGTGTTCATAGGTCAACGCCATCGCCAGGCCGTCGATTTTGAGTTCGCAGACATATTCAAACGTGGCGTTGGGCAGGATGTTCAGGGCGCGTTTATGCCAGGCGAGCAACTCCTCTTCGCTGCGCGCGTTCGCCAGGCTGAGCATGGGAACAGGATGGTGGTGCTGCGGCACATCCTGCACCGGCCCGGCTCCGACACGCTGCGTGGGCGAATCGGGCGTTTGCAATTCAGGATGTTCGTGCTCGATGCGTAACAGTTCGATCATCAACTGGTCATATTCGGCGTCGGTCAGTGTCGGGTTATCCTGGACATGATACTGGTAGTTGGCCTCCTCGATCTGGTGGCGCAACTGCGCGACGTGGGCCGCGAGCTGTTCTTCATCGTTGCTTGCATCAATTGACATTGCTGAGGAATCCTGTAATTCCGCCATAGAACTTGCTCCTGGTGTGTAGAGTTTCCTCTCTTATTCTTCCTGGTGAGGTAAGAAAAGGGTATAGCCCTAGAAGGGTTCATAATGATAAACGACGGGTGATTCCTGGAACAACCCGTTGATATGGCTGCGCCATTGCGGGTAGAGTGGCCCGCCCCGGAAATCCCGGGTATGCGCTTCCAACGAAGTCCAGATGTTGATGAGCATATATTGTCCGGGCTGCTCGATGCAGCGTTCCACGCGCGCAGAGATACATTCAGGATGCTGGCGAATCACTTCCAACCCCGAGAGAATCGCCTGTCCAAGTTCGTCCTCTTTGCCAGGCAGCGCCTGGAAAATCGCTGTTTCTGTTACCATGTATGAGAGTCCTCCGTTTCTTCCACAAATCGTATCACAGATATGCAAGTGCGTTTATGCACTTATCTCATACAGTATGTGAGATGCTCCAATCTGTTTGAAAAGTGCTTTGTAGTGTGCCTAACACGCTTGTATCCGAGACCAGAATACCAAGTTCGCGATTTGAATCGAGCGATTGCGTGGAGATATTTTCTGAACCCACGAAGGCTTTGACCCCATCCACGACCATAATTTTCGCGTGCATGTAGAGGTGTGGGTCCTCGCGCACTGTAATATTTCCCTGTCGAATAGCGGCAATGCCCGAACTGTTGCTATCGCTGGCCGAACCACTCGGCGCGGGCAGTATAATTTCGATCTGCACGCCGCGACTGGCCGCGTTGACCAGCGCCTGTTCGATGGCGCTATCGTTCATCTCTTCCGCTTCGATGAGCAACGTATGTTGGGCGCTGCCGATCAAGTTCATGAACACACTGCGCGAATTGACCGGACTGACAACCAGGTTGGCATCGTTGAATTGCGCGGTTGCGTGGTTCCAATCGGCGTTGAAAATAGCAATAACCGCCTGGACATCCTGCGCATTCGCATCGATGATACCATATTCGCGATTTCTGGTGCCGCTGCCGCTGCTAGAGCCGCCCAGCGCGGAACGCGAAAAGTTTGAGGTCATGATATACGCGGTCGCGCCGTCGAGAATCATGCCTTTCTCATGCGTCAATTTGAAATCGGGGCTGGTGAATTGCGCTTTGACGCCAGCCGCCTTCAATTCATCGAGCGTGCGAGGAGCAGATGAGCCGCCGCCAAATGGATGCGGTTCGAGCATGACCCGCACATCGAGACCCCTGTTGACTGCCTCTTCGAGCGCGCGAATAACGTTACGATCCGACAGGATGTAGATTTCTAGCCAGACGGACTTACTCGCGCTTTTAATCGCGCCGGTTATAACCTTTTCCCCATCATCGGGTTCCACGTAGACGCGCACACCCTGCACGCCGGAGCCGCCTGTACAGTTACTCTGGCACTGGTTGGTATTGCTACCACCGAAAGAGAAACTGACATTACACCCCGCGAGGGCAACACAGATGGTCACAATAAAGAGAGAGATGAACAGGGATGTGATTGGATGGAGTTTCTTCTGCATAATGCCTCTGCCACCTTTTTTTTCATAGTTTACCACAACCATAAAAGCAGGGTGAACTGCCCACAAGTGGGCCACTTTTTTAGTTAGAGATGTGGGTTGGCGCGGACTGAGCCCGCGCCAACCCACATCTCTAACCCATCGAGCGCGCCGCAGGCGCGACCATTGATCGCAAGATTTGAAACAAATCTTCATGGGCAGACGTGCAATAAAGAGAATAGAGGCAACTTTTAGTAGCAGTTAAGAGCAAATGCTATGAAGAAAAACCTTTGTGTGCTGGCAATACTTGTCGCTCTATGCGTCGTCTTGAGCGGATGCGATATCACGATCTCAGGAAGCGGCTTCGGAACTCCTATTCCAGTCACTACCCCTTCAAGTGGGTCAACGACCAGTGGATCAACTGGCACTGCAACCCTGGGCAAGCAAACAAAGACATCGGGATGTGTGGCCCATGGCGGGCTGCCAGATTCCGCCTGCACTCCCGGCGCGATTTTCGCGAATGCGACCGTACAGCAGATTTGCACACCGGGGTATGCCAGTTCAGTACGAAACGTACCGTTCAGTGAAGCAGATCAAGTTTACGCCGAGTATGGCATTTACCATCACTATTACGGCCAGTACGAGGACGACCATCTCGTCCCGCTCGAGCTGGGTGGCTCCAATGACATCGCGAACCTCTGGCCCGAAGCAGCCTCGCCAACCCCTGGCTTCCATCAAAAAGATCAGGTAGAAAATTACTTACACGATCAAGTATGTTCAGGAGCCATGTCGCTGAAAGATGCACAGACCCAGATAGCCACGAACTGGATCGCTGTGTATAATCGAATGCCTGCCAACTATGGTACACTGTGAAGTAGACTGAATGATCTGTAGATTCTCGCTTTACCGAGAAGGACTGATGCACGCAGCGAGGAGCAGCACACATGGGTGCTTCTACTCATCTTCACTGCGCCAGGTGTGGCACAGATAACCCGGCACGCGCGGCGTTTTGCTTCGCCTGTGGACACCCCATGCAGGCTGCTGCGGGTGGTTTCACGATTAGCTCTGCTACCGGATCGCTTGTTCGGAATCACCTGCTCAAGGAGCGCTACCGTATTCTTGAGCAGGTCGGGAAGGGCGGCTTCGGAGCGGTCTACCAGGCGGCTGATACGCTCTTTGGCTACCGGCTCGTGGCCGTCAAGGAGATGGGGCAGAGCCGCCTGAGTCCGCAGGAGTTGGCCTCGGCAATCGAGGCTTTCAAACGTGAAGCGCACCTGCTCGCGGGCCTCCAACATCCCAATATTCCCACCATCAATGACTACTTTGGCGAAGCCGGACACTGGTATTTCGTAATGGACTTCATTGATGGCGAGACACTCGAGGAATACCTGCGGAAATCCAGGGGAGGATACCTGCCGGTTGAGAAGGTACTTGACATTGGCGTGCAGCTCTGCACCGTCCTGGACTATTTGCACACCCGCCAGCCGCCCATCATCTTCCGTGACCTCAAACCTGCGAACATTTTGCTGACCTCATCCGGGCGCATCTATCTGATTGACTTTGGTATAGCTCGACACTTCAAGCCAGGACAGTCTAGAGATACCGTTGCTTTTGGCTCACCTGGCTACGCTCCCCCGGAGCAATACGGCAAAGGGCAGACCACGCCGCGCGCAGACATTTACGCCCTGGGTGCCACGCTCCACCAATTGCTCACAGGGGATGACCCAACTCAAACGCCATTTCGCTTTGCGCCCTTGCAGTTACGCAGCCAGACGACTCCTATTGGTCTCGATACTTTGATTTCCAGTATGCTTGAGATAGATGAGAAGAGAAGACCAGCTAGCGCTTCCGAGGTCATACTCGAACTACAGCGCTGTGTTGCTCAGCGTACAGGCAGTCCAGCGGGGATTCGACCACCTGGAATCACTCATATATACCCGTCTCCAGCTGTTCCCAGACCGTCCTATCCACACGCGCACCGTGGTACAGGTGGCGCAACACCGGGAAGCATCCTCGTCAAATATTACGGCCATGCCGATAGAGTGCGATCTGTGGCCTGGTCGCCCGATGGCGCGCATATCGTCTCGGCAGGGGAAGATAAAACCGCGCAGGTATGGGAGGCGGCCTCTGGAGATCATCTCTTCACCTATACAGGTCACACTGATCGGGTGAATGCCGTAGCCTGGTCGCCCGATAGCGCGCTCATCACTTCTGCAAGTAGTGATGCTACTGTGCAGATATGGGAGGCAGATACTGGAATCTACCTCTTCACCTGCAGCGGTCATACTGGTCGAGTGAATGCCGTAGCCTGGTCGCCCGATGGCAAGTACATCGCATCAGCCAGTGATGACAAGACCGTAAGGTTGTGGGATGCCACTACCGGTCATCATCTTTTTACGTATCGCAGTCACTCCGATTGGGTACGCGCGCTGGCGTGGTCGCCCGACGGCAAACATATTGCCTCGGTCGGCGATGATTCCACAGTGCATGTCTGGGAGGCGACAACCAGGCGCAACAAGTTCTTCAGCAAACATGTCTATCGCGGCGATTCCCAGCAAATGCGTGCCGTGGCATGGTCGCCCGATGGTAAGCTCATCGCTTCTGCTGGAGATGACAAGACGGTACATGTCTGGCACTTTCCCGCCAGGAAGCCCACCTTGATCTACCGCGACCATGCGGATGGACTACACGCTGTAGCCTGGTCTCCCGATGGCAAATACATTGCTTCAGCGGCGGGAAGCAGTGTTGATTATTATGCAGATAATTCAGTGCGCATCTGGAATGCGGCCAGCGGAGAGACGCTTTTTATCTTTCGCTGTCACGCTGATTATGTGCTTGCCCTGGCCTGGTCCCCTTCCGGCCAGCAAATCGCATCGGCTTCATCGGATCACTCGGTGTCGGTATGGCGAACGATATGAATCAATTCCTGCCAGGCCGCTCCACATTCAGGACAAACCTGTTTCATCTCCATCCGTGCATGTGTCCTTCTCTAGACAAAAGAACGCCCGGTCTTACAGTAAGACCGGGCGCGTTTGTTGTCGATAGACTCCTGAATAACCTACAGCGGGTGCAGGAACACGTACAGGGGAGCCAGTACCAGGGTGATGGTGCTGAGCAGCTTGATGAGTACGTGCAGCGAAGGACCGGCGGTATCCTTGAAAGGATCGCCAACGGTGTCGCCAACGACGCCCGCTTTGTGCGGCTCGCTCTTCTTGCCCAGGATGGTGCCGTTTGGATCGAGGCGGTCAACCATCTCTCCCTCGGCATTGACGCGCAGGTAGCCAGCCTCGATGTATTTCTTGGCATTGTCCCACGCGCCACCGCCGTTGTTGAGGAAGAGGGCCAGCACGATGCCGCCCATTGTGCCAACCATCAACATGCCGGCTTCGGCCTCCGGGCCGAGAATGGAGCCAACGGCTATGGGGGTCAGCACCGCTACGACGCCGGGTAGTACCATAGCGCGCAGCGCGCCACGTGTACTGATGTCCACGCAGCGAGCATAGTCGGGATCGACGCGGTCGGCGGGATCTTCGGCCATGATCTTAGGATTGGCGCGGAACTGGCGGCGCACTTCTTCGATCATACGCTTGGCGGCAGCGCCAACGGCGCGGATTGCCAGCGAGCTGAAGAAGAAGATCAGCGTA
>Ga0207416_1004898_pt1 | contig 11121 bp, 9 predicted proteins | sample PaiPotPPM11metaG_FD_184107 | JGI IMG/M metagenome (GOLD analysis project Ga0207416, IMG submission 184107) | Iron sulfur acid spring bacterial and archeal communities from Banff, Canada, to study Microbial Dark Matter (Phase II) - Paint Pots PPM... ...
CGCGGCCGGCGTCGAAGAACGCGACGGCGCCGAAAGCATTCTCTTCCCGAGCGCGCGGAACGCAGCGACGTCCGCGCGCACCTCGGCGCTGCCGAAGGTCTTCGCCTTACCGGAGTAGCGCTCGGCGGGGACCCCGCGCACACCGTTCAGACCGCCGATGGCGTAGTCCTCGTCGACGCGTGGGAGTGCATAGAAGGGCGGGTCACCGAAGAGGACATCGCCGACCGCCCGCAGCGCGATCGTGAGGCGTCGAGACCTTAGCGGCGCGAACAGCCGCGCGTCGACCGTCGCCTCGCCGTAACGATACGGGAGGAACTCCGTGCCTCCGGGGCTGAGGCGCACGGTTGCCTCGTCGAAGGACCCGTGGTGCGGCGAGACTTCGCTGTCGCGGTCGTCCCACTCCACGCCGTAGGAAAAGAGCGCGACGCCGTGAGGCTGCGTCGCGCTGCCGAGGAGCGTGCGCACGGCCCCTTCCGCCCCGCGCATGTCCTCGGCGAGCTTGGAAGCGGCGGGAACGTCGATCCAGTTCTGAGTATAGCGGACGCTGACGTGCGCGGCCGCGTGGGCGATGATGGGCAGGCGCGCACGCGGAGCTCCGACGCCGGTCCGAAGAGGCGCGGCACGACGAGCTGCACGTAGATGTCCTGATAAGGAACGGAGCACGCCGCCCCCCTCCCGCGGCTTGAACGTGATGAGGCCGGCCGACTCCACATTCCACACGTACGGCTCGTAGCCCGGGCGGACGCGGGTGATGCCGGCGAACTCGCCGACGCCTGCGCCGACGTCGGTCGTCCCGCCGCCGACGGGGAGGAGATTGACCGGCGTCGCGTCCCTGGAGCCGGCCGCCAAAGCCCTACGACCACCGCCCGCGAGTGCCAGCGCCGTCGCCAGGGCAAGCGCGACGCGCGCGTGGCGCCCGGCCGGCATCGATCAGTCGCTTGTACGAGCGCCGTTGGACTGCGCCGCGCTCTCGCGCGCCTCCGAGGCGATGAGCTCGAGCGCTTCATCCGCTGACGTTCGGCCGAACGTGCCCGGGACCAAAGCCTCGAAGCCCTCCGCCTGCGCTTCGGCGAATGCCTGTTCCAGCTGCTTTCCGAGGACCTCGAGCTCGTAGCCCTTCAGGGCTTTCTCGACTTTCGGGAAGAGCCGGTCCTCCTCCTCCTCGACGTGGTGATGGATGAGCTCTTTCAACACCGAGACGCGCGCGGCGAATTGGGGATCGCTGGGCGGCGTCTTCAGCAAGCGCTTGAGCGCGACCTCGGCGAGAGCGTGCTCCTCGAAGCTCTCGTCGATGAGGTCGGGTACGACCTCGCGAACGGCTGGGTAGAAGATGTTCTGCTCGATGGCCATGTGCGCCGCGAGATCGCTCGCGAGGTCCTTCAGCAGCGCCGATGGCTCGTTGCCGCGCTCGAGGTCCTTGAGAATCGCTTCGACTCTGCGGTGCTGCTTCTCCAGGAAGGTGGTCGCTTTCATTGGCTTCATTGGCAGGGGACAGAGCAAGGCCCAGGCCGGCGCATCGTCGCTCGTCGACCGCCGGCGCGCTGCCTGCACGCCTTCTATGCGGCAGGATCGCAGCCGACCTGCAACGGCGTGGGCAGCGCGGAAGGTCGCCGTCGCCGCCGTCGGGATCTCGTGTGGCGACATTGCCAACTGCGTGGCACGAATGCTCGTGGGAGCGGTGGAATGGCGTGCCCGAGGTGCGCGACGAACATGCAGTCGCGATCGGGGTCCAAGCCGATGGCGCAACGTGTGTCGTACGTGACTTTCGCGACAAGATCGTGGCGAACTGTTCGCCGCGCGAACAACTTGTTCGTCTGCTCGACAATTTGCAATATCGCGCCCGGCCCACCGGAAAAGTGCATGCCCGCGAATCGCGAATGCGGGTGAACGACAGCGGGCGACGCTTGCGGTGTGAAGAGTCGCGTGATACTCGCGCACAAGTCAGCAGGAAAGAGAGAACCGTCATGAAGCCGGTCGTTCTTTTGATGATTCCTTCGTTCGCAATCGTCGCACTCGTGGGCAGCTCCGACGCTCGCGCCACGCAGGGCGAACAAGACTTGTGCCACGTCGAAGTGCACACGGATTACCTCGGGAATACGCAAAATACTTGCGACTATCGCTTTACGATGTTCGTGAATGCCGACGGGACGATCGCCTCGTCGGGCGGCGGGACGCGTGAGTGCGCCCAGGCCGGCCTGCTCTCGCTAAATTAGTTCTCGTCCGAGAAGGTACGCGAGCGCGTTCTTGGCGCCGGCCGCGGCAAGAAGCGTCGGCCAACGATGAGCGTCGGCGCTGCCAACGGGACGGTCGGAACGGTGCAGGGTGCATTCAATGGCGCAAGCAGGGCGGATCACGCCACCTCGCCTTTGTCGGCGACGGCGCAGTGCGACGGCGATGCGATCAGGCCGGCTGAGCGCGAGCGAGGAAATGGCGCGCGATCGTCAAAAGGTTGTGGGCGACCGTCGAGCACCAGCAATAGGCGCGGAACCGCGCGATGCCCGTCCAGGTGCAGCGCGCGAGCCCGAAGGAGCGCTTGAGAAACGAGATGGTTGCCTCAATGCCAGCACGAAAGCGCTTGAGGACTCGACGGACGCGCGGCGTGGAGGTCATTTCGTCGACGGGTACCCCGGCAGGCTTGGAGAAACAGGCTTCCCGCGTGCCCGATGCCTGCAGCGCTTGGAGATTGCTTCTCGATGCAAACCCGCCGTCGAATACGGCGCGTTCCGGAGATTGTCCAAAGAGGACCGCATGCCGTTGGGTGCAACGAACGGTCAGCGTCGAATCGGCCGGGTTGCCCTTCTCGACGACCATGTCGATGACCATGCCGCTGCGTCCCGTCGAGAGCGTGACCTTGTGGCCGTAGTGGGTCTCGCGCCGGTCCTTGACGATGATGTCCGTGTGCGGCTCGAACAGGCTGACAATCTTGTCCGAGGCCGGCACCGACTCGTTTCTCAGCACACGTCTCTCGGTCTGATCGATGACGCGTTTTACCAAGGGCAGGAAGTGCTGCAGGGTGGCGGCGTAGACCAAGCCGCCGGAACGACTGAGCTGCTCGACGGCGCGCTCTGCCGCGCTCACGGTCTTGTGCGTGACCTTGAGCAGGTCCTTGTAGAGCGGCACGCGCTTGGCCATCGTCCCGGCGTGCAGGATCGCAACCGCTCGTCGTTTCGCGCGCTTTCGATGATCGCACGCGGCCGTTCCGTATCGCTCCTGCGCTCGCCGCAGCGTGCGGGTGAGCACCCGAACGCCGTCGTACAGCAGCGAAGAGTCGAGCGGATGGTGAATGTTCGACTCCACCACCGTCGTGTCGGTACGCATCCACCGCCCGTCCTCGATCTTGCAGTCGCGCGCGTAGAGCACCAGCACCTTGTTGATCGCCTCCCAGGTCTCGGCACGTATCGATGCGATGTTCGCCTGCAGCGCCGACTTCTTCGGCGAATCGGCCGAAGGCGAGATGCGGCAGAATCCGCGCAGCATCCCCGAATCGCCCAGGTGAAACGAAAGCTCGTCGTAGCTGAAGCCGAACATCTGCTTGACGAGTGCCGCACGCACAACCTGCTCGGCCGTCATGCCTTCGCGTCCGTCTGTCGCTCTCGCCTTGCGTTGCCGAAGCAGATCGGTACGGACTCGGTGCAGCACCTCAACGTTCACGTCCAGCGCGCTGCTCATGATGCAGAGCTCGGCGCTGCGCGGGTGCGAGTTGGTCGACGTCAACGGAAGCTGGGCGTGGTAGGTTCGCCGCATCGAGGGCTCCGACGTTTTTCGAGGGGAATTGGCGTTTTCCTCGAGAAAACAGCGGAGACCTCGATCCTATTTCCATCCGTCCGGCGCGAATTTCCCTTTGTTCTCGCCTGGTTGACGTTCCCGGACGAGAACTAGGCTAGCTCGCCATGACAGCTCCCACCCGCGCTGCGGTTTGGCTCGATCATCAGGAAGCCCGCGTCTTTCACGTCGACCTCGATGGCTTCGACGAGCAGACGCTCCGCGCGCCCGTGCATCGCATCCATCGTCATCCGAAGGGCCCGTCGGAACCGCACGCGCATCCGGACGACGACCACCGCCTGTTCGACGAGCTCGCGAAGGCGCTCGCCACGGCTGAAGAGATCCTCGTGCTCGGCCCGTCGACCGCGAAGGCCCAGTTCCTCCGTTACCTCCAGGATCACGCCGCTGGCGTGGCGAAGAAGGTCGTGGGCGTCGAAACGAGCGACCACCCGACGGATGGGCAGATCGTCGCCCACGTGAGGAGCCACTTCCGAATTCCAAGCGCGCGCGTGCACTGAGACCTCGACCAGGGTCGTCGGGGTCTCTACGAAGGCCGTCTCCGACGGAGCGCCGTCAGCAGTCCGACGCAGGCTACCGAGAGCCATAACCAGCGTCCGGACGCGGTCGAACCGCCAAGATGGCAGCCGCCACCGCCGGTGGTTGCCGGTATTCCACCGGAAGCCGCGCTTCCGCTCGATGCGGAGCTTGCATCACTGCCGCTGGCGGCTGCTCCGCCGCTGTCCTCCGGACCCGCGACGGGGACCGCTTGGCTCGCGTCGGCCGCGGCGTCGGTCGGCAGCGCCGCCGCATCCGTCTCGTCCGCGTCGCCAGCGGCGTCACCAGCGGGCGCCCCGTCCATCCCGCCGTCTGCCTCGTGGGCGCTCAGCGCCGCCGTTATCGAGTCGGCGAAGAACTTACCAATGGCCAACGTTCCCGTGTCGTCGGGATGCATCCCGTCCGGGAAGTACTCGGGGTGGTTCTCGAAGGCCTTTTGATAGTCGATGAGCGTCGACCCCGTGCTCATGGCCATTTGGTCGATGATGGGCAAGATCTCTTGGGCGATTACCGTTTGCTGGACGGGAGTGTTCACGAAGACCCAAAGACGAACGAGGAACGTCATGGGGTGGCTGGGTAGCGCTTGGAAGGCACGCACCAGGGTCGTGTAGTCGGACTGAAACTCACCTTTGTACGCATCCCAGGTCGCTTGGAACGAGTCGTTGCCGCCGAACCAGAAGAGGACGATGTCGGGATTCATCGCCAAGGCGGCTTTCATCTGGGGTGTCGCAGCGTACGACGATGGAACCGCGCTGATCGCGGTCGCCCCGTCGACGCCGAAGTTCTGCACGACGAATCCGGGACCGAGCGCTCGGCCCAATTCGTCGGGCACGTGGTGCCCGTCCGTCGAACCGAGCCCCGCCATGGCGCTCGAGCCGGTGCACGCGACTTTCAGGGGCGCCGAAGCCAATGCCGTCCGCGAGCCGCCGGCAAGGCAGGCGGCGACAGCGCAACAGAAGACGATGAGGAAGCGATGGGGTCGCGACATGGCTGCTCCGAGTCGCCGGGCGGCTCCGGTCGACATGTTCTTATGTGGTCCTCGTTCAACCCGCCGATCGTCGGCGACGAAGATTCATCCGGAGTAGATTTTTTGGCCCACGCGGCGCGGGCGAGAGAGCGGACGACGGCGTCAGGTCCGACCTCACTCTAGACGCTCCAACGCAGCGCCGGAAGATCGGGCCTGACACCAACCTTTTTGAAGAAGCCGCCGATGCTGGCCCGGACGTGTCGGCCCGCGGCGGGCGTTATCTTCGCGATTGCGTGGGCGGTGCCACCCTTGATCACGACGAGCCGGTTTGGCTTGGGGGTGACGAACGATCCGAAGCCGCGCGCCATGAGCAGATTGTTGGCGTCCTCGTTGTCGAGGTGGCTCTGCCACGGGGGAGGCGCGGGGAGGTCCCTCGTAGCTCGCAGTCGATGAAAGTAGACGCCGTACTCGCGCGGCAGGTCGCGCGCGTCGGCCAGGAGAAGCTCGCCGCCCCACTCGATGTTCCAATCGGGATGAGCGTAGTAAATCCAGCTGCCCACGTTGTCTTCCGAATCGCGATGCCATACCAGACCTTGCCCCGCTTGATAGAGGGTCGGCATGGCGCTGAAAATCTTCCAGTCGACGTCGTAGCGGCCCACCGATTCCGCGAAGAGCTCCGAGGTATCGACCACCGCCTTTATCACGTGATCGATGGGCGCTCCGGTCGGATACTGCGCATCCCACTTGTAGCCCCAGCCCACGGTCGGTCCCCGCAGCGCGCCGCTGTCTTCGAGCAGCCAGTGTCCTTGTAGGCCCAGCTGTCGAACCGGATTGAGAGGCTGAATCTGAAAGTAGTTCCAGAGGCGTTCACGCTCCTCGGGAGAAAGCAGGCCGTCGATCACCGTGAAAGAATCGGTCTGCGATGTGACCTTGGCGACCAACGACATGGCGTTAGACCTCTTGCGCGGGGGCCCCCAACGGTGGGCAGAATAGCGGCTGGTCCGTTCGTACAGGAGTGCGCGTCCGCTCGCCCTCGCCTTTCGAAAGGTCAGACGCCATGCACGTGACCGTCCAAAACGAATCCTTCACGGTTCTCGACGACGTGTTGGAAGCCGATCGGTGTGACGCTTTGTGGAACTACTTTCAGTTGCAGCCGTTTCAGCGCGTCGAGGCGCTCGGCATGCAAGGCCAGTGGCCGCTGGAAGACAGCGGTGTCCTGCGCGGCCCCACCGTCGGGTGGAACCGGTGCTGGGATGCTCAATATCCGACCAAGTCCGCGATCGATGTTGTCATGAAAGCGGTCTTCGACCTCGCCGAGAAGTGCGGCGGCACCATCGGGAGATGTGGTGAGACCTGGGAAACGTTCAGCGCGTTTCCCTCGATTTACGTCTCCGGACAAGGACGGATGTGGCACCGCGATGCGGAGGACGACGCCGGCAGCTGGATCTACTACGGCCATCCCGAATGGAACATCGAATGGGGCGGGGAGCTCTTCCTCGCGCCGGAAGTGCGAGTGCCGGCGGAATTCGGCGTCTACTTGCATCGCCTTCTTCCGATGGCCGATCACCCGAATCCGCCGCCGTGGAAGAGCCACCTCGACAACGCGGATGCCAGTCGGTTCCTAATGGAGCGGGGCGTGGGGGAATTCGTCGCACCGAAGCCGAACCGCATGGTCTTCATTCGAGCGGACGTCCCGCGGGCGATGGCCAAGATTCGAGGATCGGCCGGCCGCCACGTGCACGCCACCGTCGGGGGACTCTTCAAGAAGATCGGCTGAGCGGTGCGAGATGCCCGGGTTGCGGTTTGCCGGCCGCTGCCGCTCGATCGCGTCCGCATCCGCCCAGACGACTCAGGTTAGGTGATACCCGTCAATGGCGTCGTGCCGGCGGTGCCGAACGTCTTTGCGGGTACCCCGAGGGCGTTGAGCATCGTGATGAAGAGGTTGGCCTGGGGGTCGGCGTTGTATTTGATGTGCTGGCCGGTCTTGATCTGGCCCGCGGCGCTGCCCAGAAGCAGAATCGGCCTGTTGTCCTGGTTGTGCAATTGGCCGTTGGAGATCTCGCTCGAGAAAAAGACGAGGCTATTGTCGAGCATCGTCGTGCCGCCTTCGTCGATGGCGTCGAGCTTCTGGCAGAAGTAGGCGAGCTCCGAGACCTCCCAGGTCTCGATGGCCGAGAGATTGGGGCCGTCCTGCGCGTGCGCGAGCCCGTGGTGATCTTGCGTGATGTTGAGCCAGGGGAAGCTCTGGAAGCACGAAGATCCGCCGTTGCCCAGCATGAACGAGACGACGCGCGTGGCGTCGCATTGCAGCGCGATCGTCATCAGGTCGCTGGTGATCTTGGACTGTGTGGGTCCATCGAGGCCGCTATCCGCTGGTCGTGTCATGCCCGCCGCGGTGCAAGCACCCGCACTCGTCTGAATTTGCCTCTCCACTTCGCGCACGCCCGTCAGATACTCGTCCAGCTTGGCGCGGTCGGCCGTGCCGAGCTTTTGCTGGAGACTCGCGGCTTCGGCCACGGCATGATCGAGCACGCTCGTCGCAAGGGCCTGCCGCTTCTTCTGGTCGGCTGCGGAGGCGGCGGAGTTTTGGCCCATGAAGATCTGGTCGAACACGACCCCGGGGTCGACGGTGGGCTGAAGAGGCTGGGTAGCGCTCGCCCACGAAATGCATCCGTTGTAGATGGCGGGATTGCCGATGTCCGAGTACATCCGGTTCGAGATCCCGACCTGGATCGACGGAATGCGCGTCGCAGTGCCGAGGCTCTGGGCGTAGACTTGGTCGACGGAGACGCCCACGCTGACGTTGGGCTGCGTGCCCTTGATGCAGGTGAGCATGCCGGACACGCCGAGGCAGTGCGAGCCGAAGACGACCGAGGCATCGTTGTTCTGAAGGCCCGAGAAGACGAGCAACTTCTTCTGAAGGCTCGCGAGCGGCATGAGGGTCGGGGAAAGCGTGTAGCTTGTGCCCGTCGTCGTCGGGAACCAGGTCTGGGCGTACGTACCGTTGGGCACGTGCCACGCGATGAGCCGCACGGGACGGGACGTCGCCGCCGCAAATGCGCGGCCCTTGCCCGCCAGCGACTCGAGCCACGGCAACCCGATGGTCACCGCCGCGCCGGCCAAAAAGCGTCGGCGATTCGTCCGCATCCGGGCGGCGTCCTTTTGCTGCGCCGCCAACGCCTTCGGGTCGATATTCAGGACACTGTTGTCGATGACGCTGGGGCGTTTCATCAGGTGCCTCCTCGGCGCTGACGGAATGCGTCGCTCGCCACCGTCCGGGAGAGGACATCGCTAAATCCGACGGTGCCTCCCGACGTCGCTTGGCTGATGGCATTGATGTAGGTCTGGTCGGTGGCACCCAACGTCCGCCCCGTCGCGTACGTGAGGACCGCGCTCGCCACGCAAGGGGCGAACGCCGCCTCCTGCGCGACCGCTTGCGAAAGCTGCCGCGGGCCGTTGAACGGCGTCTTGTCGGGCAGAGTTCCGGTCGCATCGATGACCTGGCCGTGGTCCGTCGCGCGGTAGGCGCCGACGGCGTCGTAGTTCTCCAGCGCCAGACCGATGGGATCCATCAGGTTGTGGCAAGCGCCGCACGTCGGCGACGTCCGATGCGAGGCGAGGAAGACGCGCGCCGTGGTCGCGGTGATCACCGAGTCCGGCGGTATTGTCACGCCTGGGGGTGGCGGCGGTATGTCGTGGCAGAGCAGGTCGCTCAGCACGAACTTTCCACGCGCCACCGGCGAGGTGCGATTGCCGCGCGAGGTTGCCAACAAGAGCGCGCCCATCGTCAGCAGGCCTCCGCGCTCGGGCGTCCCCGTGAGGTCTACCCGCGTCATCGCCATGCCCGGACTCGGCATTCCGTAGTGCGTTGCCAGCAGATCATCCACGTACGTGAAGTTCGCCGTCAGCAGATTTCCGACGGCAAGGTTGTTGCGCACGAAGTCGCCGAAGAAGAGGTCGACCTCTTGCTTCATCGATTGCGCGAGCGCAACACTGAAGTTCGGGAAGAGCGTCGGATCGGGCTGCGAGGTCTCGATCGCGCCGACGCCGAGCCATTCTTCCCCGAAGATCTGGGCGAAGGTCGACTTCGGGCTGGCGAGCATGCGTGTGAGCTGCGCTTGCAACTCCCCCGGAGAACCGAGGGCGCCGCTCTTCGCCGACGCGAAGAGCGCATCGTCGGGCATGCTCGAGTAGACGAGGTAGGAGAGGCGCGAAGCGAGCTCGTACGGACTGAGCGGATGCGGGGTAGTCGACGTCGGATCGGGGTCGACCTCCACGAGAAAGAGAAAATTGGGTGAGACGAGGAGCGCCTCGAGCACCGTGCTCACCACCTCGTCGGGTGTCGCCCCGGCGGTGCGCGCCTGCGCCGCGAGGCTCAGGTACCCCGCGATCTCGTCGGGCGTGAGAGGCCGCCGGTACGCTCGTGCTCCCATCGTCGTCACGAACGTCGTGATGCACGCGTCGCCCGTCGTGGGATCGCACGTCAAGTTGGTCGCGCGCAGCGGGGGGGCGAGCGCTTCCGCCGCCAGGGCCTGCGCCGCTTGGTTGTATTGGTCGATGCGCACGGACGAAAGGCTGAGCTGGGCGCCGTTGTTGTCGAAGCCGTTGGCGGACGTATCGGTCAAGAAGGCGCTCTCGGGGTGCGAAGTCGTCCCCAGGAGATCGCGAACGGTGTTGCCGTACTCGACCTGATTCAGCCGACGCATGGTCACACGACCGGGGTCGCTGAGCGGCATCGTGCCGCCGCCTGCACCGCCGCCGCTGCCGCCAGGCGACGCGCCCGCGGATCCGCCCGCGGCGGACGTGCCTCCCCCGCCCGAAGGGCTCGGTCCGTCCTTCTTCGCATCGCCGATCGTGCCGAGGCAACCGGCAGCGAGTCCCAGCGCGAGGAGACTGACGTGACCGACGTGGCGAAAATGCCTCGACGGCTTCTCGATCTCTTCGAGATTGCCGCGAGCAAGGCGCCTTGACTCGGATTTATGGCTCACGCATCACCTCACAGTAACGAGCGATGTTCCGACTCTTGAGTACATTGGGTACGCCGGCTTCGTCTCACGCCGTACGCACTCTCGCCCCCGCGTGGCTCGAGGATGCTGACTTGTTGCAACTTTCGTCGACAGTCGTTTCTCGCCGAAGCGGATCACGCCGGTACGGTAAATGGCCAATTCCGGGGCCCGCCGTTCAAACTGCTCGGAAACCCGTACTGCGCGCGGTCCCTCCCCAATCCCGAGAGAAGTGGAGTTCCGAGTGCCCCTCGATCACTTCTTCTCACCCGAAATCCTTCAAGAGGAACGCCGCTGGCGGAGTCGTTGTCGGTCGATCCGCCGAGCCATCCCCGCAGTCTGCGGGCGCAAGGTGTCCCGACCGAGAGGCCCATCCCCGGGCTTCGGCGCCGCGTCGGTGACGTCCAACCCTGAAGTCGCGTGCCGCGAACAGCACGGTGCGCCGCAGCGGACGTAGTCGTGGGTATGCCGCTCCACGTCGCCGGGGAGCGTTCGTAAAGGACCGAGCGACTGCGACCGTTTCGGTCCTGAAAACCGCTTAAGGCATCGGGTGACTCTGGAAGACCTGCCACGCCACGTCCGGCACGGCGGCGCCCTCGGCCTGGGCGGGGCCGTAGACCACGTGACCGCCGTTGATGGTGCACAGCGTCACCGCTGCGCCGCCGGCGCACTGGGAGTCGGTCTGGCAGACGCCGTTCGTGTTGGACGTCGGCGTGCCGGTGCACTTGTCCAGACCCCTCCACTCGTTGAAATCCGCCATCGCGCCCTGAAAGTACCACTGGAGCGGCATGCCGCCGTCGTACGGAACCAGGTTGTCCGTGAGCCCCCGAAAGG
>Ga0207416_1004899_pt1 | contig 11121 bp, 8 predicted proteins | sample PaiPotPPM11metaG_FD_184107 | JGI IMG/M metagenome (GOLD analysis project Ga0207416, IMG submission 184107) | Iron sulfur acid spring bacterial and archeal communities from Banff, Canada, to study Microbial Dark Matter (Phase II) - Paint Pots PPM... ...
CTGGCGGACGGAATTCGAAACCTTCTGTCGCGCTCCCGTCCCAGCCCACTCCTTGACGACCCGCCAGAAAGCGCGCAGCTAAAACTCTTACTTGGCTGGGAAGCCTAAAAAAATGAGGAATGTCCACGTCGCCTTCTACTCTTGCGCTCAGGGCCGCAATGCGCCGTCCATTTTTGAGGACAATCGTATCCGCGCGCGCCGCGGCTCCCGCAAAAAGGAATGCTACCGCCAGCAACAAAATGCGCTCCGCTCGAGAAGTTTGCCGCATCCTCCCATTTTAATCTTCTTCCTCCGCGTGACAGACACGGCCTTGTTCCGCGATGCCGAATGTGACTACACTTCTTGCATGCGGCCCGGGGCGGCGCTTCTCGTTTTGTCGTTTCTCCTTGCGCCAGCCGTCTCTTCCGCCACGGATCCATCGCCTCATCAGCTCTATGACGCGCTCAACGCCCTGCGTCTAGATCCTGCGGCCACCTACCAACTCGTCCCCGCCAATCGCATCGAACTCCGCCGGGGTGGTGTGGAACTCTATTTCGAAGAAGGCAAGATTGTCTTTTTCGCACCCAGTGGCGGCCGCATTACGGGCTTCGTCTTCTCCGGCCGCGGCCACGTCCTCGCTTTCCCGCGTGACCTGGTAGAAAAGCAGCAGATGGCTCGTTTTCTGGGCACTCCTGTTCTGGATCAGGAATTCCTCGGGGCTTACGTGCGATTCACAGATGACGCCGCCGAGGATCTCGTCCGCCAGTTCCATACTGCAAATCTTGCACCGCAGTTGGACACCGCCTTTGCTTCTCTCTCGGACCCCTTTCTCGCGCAGTTCAATGCTTCTCAGTCCTTGCGCATTCTGGAAGACCGCCTCTCGCAAAATCCCAAGCCCTATTTCTATGCGGCGCTCGAAGGCGCGGAGAGCGGTTCCTTCGATCTCCTCTTCGACCCGCAGCGCAGAGAACAGGTCCTGCTCGGCCAGCGGCGAAAATCCGGCGACTTTTCCTATTACGACACCTGGGCCTCTTACAGCGTGCCCGGCGTCGTTCCTCCACGAGTCGATTTTTATGCTCTCGACTACGCGATTGACACAACCGTCATGCCGGACAACTCCCTCGACGCGACCGCAGCCGTCCACATTCGCGCTGAAACTTCCGGCGAACGTATTTTAACCTTTCAGCTCTCCCGCGCTCTCCACGCTGACGCCGTGACGGGCGCGGAGGACAAGCCCTTGGCTTTTTTCCAAAACGAAGGGATGAATCTCCAGCAGCTCAGCGCCCGCGGCAACGACTACCTCCATGTCGTGTTGCCGCAAGCTTCCCAAAAAGGCCAGGCGTTCACGATTCGTTTGCATTATCGCGGCAACGTCATTCGAGACGCCGGCAACGGCGTTTTGTTTGTCGGCGCTCGTGAAAGCTGGTATCCGCACCTGGGCGATCAAGCGGCTTTTGCTTCGTATGAGCTCACCATGCGCTGGCCGCACCACCTGAAGCTGGTCGCTACGGGCGCCAAAATCGATGAGCAGCACTCCGGAGATTTTCGTGTCGGCCACTGGCGAAGCGTTACGCCTCTTTCCATCGCCGGATTTAATCTGGGTGAGTATGCCTCCACTTCCGTCACCGACGACGCGCGCAGGATCGACGTCTACGCCAACCGCCAGCTCGAGCAAGCCCTAAGCAATCGTCTGGACGCTGTAAACCAGGATTCGCTTCCCGCAATCGATGTCCCCTACGGCATGCCAAGAGGCACGAGCCGGGCAGCCTTGCAGCCTCCCCAGCCTAGTCCCGCCGACGCGCTGAAACACCTTGCCAAGGACATCGATTCCTCCATCCACTTCTATGAAAGGTTTAGCGGGCCTTTCCCTTTCCCCACGCTGAGCGTGTCGCAAATTCCCGGATCGTTTGGCCAAGGCTGGCCTGGCCTGCTCTATCTTTCGACATTTTCGTTCTTGTCTCCCGAAGCGCAGAATCGCGCCGGACTCTCTTCTGCCGGGCAGCAGGCCTTTACCGATATCGTTCCCTATCACGAGGTCGCTCATCAGTGGTGGGGCAACGTCGTCGGCTGGTCCAGCTATCGCGATCAGTGGATCGATGAAGCCATTGCCAACTATCTTGCACTGCTCTTCGCGGACAGTAGAAAGCCCTCCGAGCATGCGCTCCATGTCTGGCTCGAACGTTATCGAAAACAACTCGAGGATAAAGTTCCCGGCTCGGACACGCCGGGCGGCGAAATTGGCGCTTTAACTCTCGGCTACCGCCTTAATTCCGCAAAATCGCCGAGCGGTTTCGAGGACGTGATTTATAGCAAAGGCTCGTGGGTCATTCACATGCTCCGGGAAATGCTGCGTCAGCCTGGCGCCAAGGATCCCGACGAGCGTTTCGTGGCCCTGCTGCGCACAATTTCCACAGAGTACGCGCACCGCGCTTTTTCCACCGGCGATTTGCAACGCGAAGTTGAGGCTGTTATGACGCCTGCCATGGATCTCGAAGGCGGCCGTTCCATGGAATGGTTTTTCGAGCAGTGGGTGCGCGGCACGGGAATCCCCCGCTATCGCGTCGAGTTTTCCACGCATCACACGGAGAAAGGCGAAGTCGTGCGCGGGAAACTCTTTCAAACCGATGTCCCGCATTATTTCATCACTAGAGTGCCGCTTTATGCCAGCAATGGCCCTGGACACCTGGTTTTTCTAGGCGATGTCGTCGCCGCCGGCCCGGAGACTTCCTTCCACTTTGCCGCGAAATTCGCCCCGCGCAAGCTCCTCATCGACCCCCAAATGACGCTCCTCTGCACCACCGAACAAGCGGAAAAAAACCAGGAGTAAGTGGAGCTACTGAGTCCCGCATAATATTGCGAAGGAGCGATTTGGAGTGCGGCAGCCCTGCTGCCGCTTTTCTCGTTGACTCGCACGACTCTATATTTGGCGATGCTCAATAGGCGAAAAATTCACTTCAAACTTTTGTGCAGCAATTGTTGATCGACCAGCGGGCTATCCAGATTCAACTTCGCCTTGCCGTCAGCTCCGAAAATGTAGCCATAGCCCAGCGGATCCACGGGCAAACGCGACAGTAGCCCAGCTTGCACAAGTTCCCCCACGCGCAAGGGGCGCCGGCCAGTCCGCTTTTGAAATTCTTCCGCAAGTGCGTCCAGCTGTCTGCAATCCTGTTCGACCTTCAGGAGTTGCAGGTGCGTCAGCGCGTTTCTCTTCACATCGGGATCTTTCGTCGACTGATACACCTCGTTCCACAAAAAGACCGACGTCGAAAGCGATTCGCCCTCGGCCGCGATTTTGGCGGCCATCACTTTCATCCAAATCAGCGACTTCGGATTCCTACTCCCTTCCGTAAACGCCGCAGATGCCTTCGCGTAATCCTTCAGATCGAAGTAGTAGATGAATCCTAAATCTTCATAAAGCCGCCAGTACTCGGGATTCGCATGAATCCCGCGTTCTAGCAGCGCAATGCCAAGCTCCGGCTGTCCGGCTCCGCGCGGAGTAGGCTCGCTGAGAAATGTGGAACCGAACCGGTAAGCCACCAGCAGATTTGGATCGAGCGTCGTCGTGACGTCCAGAAGCGGCCAAAGCAGCTCGAAGTTAGGATCGTGCCGCGAGCGCTTATACCCGTAGTATTGCACTGTGCGCGTCCAGTAGATGTCCGCTATCAGCGGCGCATACTCGAGGCTCATTGCTTTCACCAGCTTGCCCGAGCGCAGCACCAGTTCGTCGCGCTCCTGGTACAACGCGCTTCGCTGGCCGTCAATGCGTTGCTGAAGATGCCAAACCCCCGCGAATCCCAGCGGTAGCAGGACCAGCAGCAGCCAACTCTTCGCGTTCTGCCCGCTCATTTCAAATTCCGGCGCGAAAATACGGCAGCCGCTATGAGCAAGACGATGCTGCAATACAACGCGGCATAAGCCGTATTCTGCAGGATCAAGGCGCGTGGAATTTCCGTTCCGTGCGCCGCCGCGCCCATCACATCGAAATTTTCAAAATTGGGAAGCAGGTAAGAGAGTCCGCGCATCAGCGCCACCATCGCTGGGCTTTCGGCGGCAAAATGAAAAGTGCGCATATCTTCCACGAACAATCCCGCGACATAAAACGCCGACGTGTACAAAATCGCCAGCAGTGGAGTCGAGTAGCACGAAAACAACAACGCCAGCGCCACCACCAGCATCAGCTTCAGCAAAATGAAATAGATGGCGATGAGCAGCACCGCATCCGTCCGCTCGAGATGATGCTTCACGTACAACAATGCCGCGAACAGCCCCGCGGCCATCGCCAGCGTGTTTACCGCCAGCGTCAGCACCAGCCCGCCGAATTTTCCCAGAAGAAATTCCCACCGCCGTACCGGTTTGGCCAGCAGCGCATACAGCGTCCGCTTGTCCATCTCCTTGTAAACCAGGCCCACCCCGATGAACACCGCGATCAACAGACCGATCACGGAGATGGCGCTCAAGCCCAGGCTCTTGATCACTTCCTCTTCGATCCCGATCGATATCTGCCCAACGAGAATCGCCGCCGCCATCATCAGCAGCGCAAAAAAAACCAGGTTGTACAGCACGCGGTCGCGCACCGCTTCGCGAAATGTGTTCAACGCCACCGCGCCCGCTCGCCTCATTTCCCGCTCACCTCGACCGCCGCTCCCTGCGCGCGATCCGCCTCGATCAGGTGCATAAAATATTCTTCCAGCGAAGCTTTCACCTGCGCCACGGAAAGAATCTTCGCTCCCGCCCCGCGAAGCTGTTCCAGCGCCGCGTACAGTCCTTCCTCGGAAACTTGCATCCGGTAACGATCGCCCGTCTTCGTGGCCTGCGCGACAATCGCCGCCGCATTCGAACCGCCCACCTGCAACTCGAACAAAATTTCCATTCCATGCGCCTTCATCCCCACAATTTCGCCCGGCGCGCCCACACCGCGCAATTTCCCGCCGACAATCACGCCCACGCGGTCGCAAAGCATTTCCGCGTCGGAAAGAATGTGCGTCGAGAACATCACCGTCCGCCCATCGCGCTTCAATTCCAGAATAATGTCGCGCACTTCCCGCCGCCCGATCGGATCGAGTCCGGACATCGGCTCATCCAGAATCACTACCTGCGGATCGTGCAGAATCGCCTGCGCCAGTCCTACGCGCTGCAGCATCCCCTTCGAATACTTGCGCAGTTGAATCTTTCCGGCCGTCTCCAGCCCCACTTTCCTGAGCATGCGCCCCACGCGCTCTTTCCGGTCCGCCGCCGTCAAATCGTGAAATCTTGCGAAGTAATCGAGCAGCTCCGCCGCCGTCAGATAATCGTAGAAATACGGCTGTTCCGGCAGGTAGCCGATATCGCGGTGCATTTCAATGTCCGTGATTGGCTTTCCCAGGATGCGCGCCGCGCCCGCGTCCGGAAAGATCAGGCCGACGAGCAGCTTGATGGTCGTCGATTTTCCCGCGCCATTCGGCCCCAGAAATCCAAACACTTCTCCGCTCTCGACCTGCATGGTCAAAGCTTCCAGCGACCTTTTTTTCTTGAGGTGCAGGAACCCGAACGGGTAATCCTTGCTCAGATTTTCAATTTCAATCGCTGCGCCCGGCATGCTCCCATTCTTCGGAAGCGCGGCTCCGTCGTCAATCAGTCACACCCAACCGTGTGCGCGGAGAGAAACTAGAGGATGCGCGTCAGAAAGGAAATCGATTCGCGATTAGGAGTCGTTACGTGTACTGCCGATTTGCACCAGCTCGGGCTGCGCCATGGCGGGCGCCATGGGCTTCGGCTTCAGCGTCTGCGGCCCGCGCCAGTTATCAATAATCCCCACTTGCTGCACGCACGATACCGTGCACATCGGCGCGCAATGCTTCGTCGTGTAGTATTCGCGCTGGCGCATCTCATCCGTATATTGCGCCAGCGGAATTCCCGGATAGCCGCGCTGTTGCGAGCACCAGTGCACCAGCCCGTCCTCGCAAATATACAAATAACGCGCGCCTGACCGGCAACGCCAGTCGTGCTCTTTGCCGCGCGCCACGCTGTGCTGAAAATCGTTGAACCGCGAAAACGATTTCTTCCCCAGCGTCATGATCTCTTCAAAAATCTCCAGCTCGCGCGGTCCCAGCGGTTTCAGTTGGCCATTCCCGTCGTGAATAATCCCAACGGTGCTCGTAAATCCCAGCTCCACCGCCCGATGCGCAATTTTCAGCGCATCCTCCGGATCCTTCACTCCGCTTCCCAGCACCGAATTAATGTTCACCTGAAAAACAGCAAATTCCGCAAGCCATTCCAGCCGGATATCCAGCGTCTTTAAGCTTTTCTTGGACACTTCATCCGGCACCACATTATCAATGCTGATCTGCAGGTGCTCGAGTCCCGCCTCGTTCAGCGTGCCGATCCGCTCCTTGCTCAGCAAAAATCCGTTCGTAATCATTCCCGCAATCATTCCGCGCTTCCGTATGTGGTTGATAATTTCTTCCAGTTCCGGATGCATCAGCGGCTCTCCTCCGCTAATGGTAATGATCGAGGTGCCCATGTCAGCCAAAATATTCAACCGCTTCCTCATCTCCTCAAGCGGCACCGGCTTCGACACATTGTCGTACTCGTTGCAATACCCGCAATCCAGATTGCATCGCCGCATTGGAATGATGTGCACCAAAACGGGATGCTTCGTGGAGGCCAGCGCCTTGGAGATCATCTTCAGCTCTCGCGCGCGCGTCCGCCGAAACCGCCGCCGCCGCTCTAGCAACACTTCCGCGCTAGCCTTTACAGTTTTTGTCTCTTCTGGCATGAATTCCGCTAATTCCCCAAGGCTTCAATTATACACGACGCCCCGGTTCCCATTCTCCCCTGCGCCTTGCCAGACACCCGGCATGTGGCCAATCGCCTACGACGACAAGCCTCGGCTGGCGAACCGCTCTTATCCTCCAGAGCGATTCTCAGGGCTGAGGCGGGCCGCCGCACTATCGCTCTTATCCCCCCTCACAATCTGTCATCCTTTCATGGAACTATTTCCTTCCCCCATCGTCTCCTAACTGTCAATCAAGTCCATCGTCCAATTGTCCGAGGTCCCTATGTACTCTTTCCTCTTTGACCTACGCTACACCGCTCGCGAACTCCGCAAGCGCCCTACCTTTGCCCTGACTGCCATTCTCTCTCTGGCTCTTGGCATCGCCGCCACCAGCGCCGTCTTCAGCGTCGTCTACGCCGTCCTTCTCGACCCTTTCCCCTATCCCGGCTCCGACCGCCTCATGGAGCCCAGCATGCTCGACCAAGCTGGGAACGACCGTTACGCCGGCCTGAACGGCACCCAAATGGAACAGCTCCGCCACGCTAAGTCCGTGGAGAGCGTTGCTGGCATGGATTTTTGGAATCTAACCACCACCGACAGCGACCTTCCCGAAGACGTCCAGGCCAGCTATCTTTCTCCCGACGACCCCAACCACTGGGGCACGAAAGCTTTAATGGGCCGCTGGCTGATCCCCTCCGACGCCCCTTTCGGCCAAGACCCGCAGCCCGTCGTCGTCATTGGCTATAAATTCTGGCAGAGGTACTATCTGGGAGATCCCAACGTCATTGGCCGCACGCTCCAGTTGGTTCACAAGCCTTATCAGATCGTCGGCGTCATGCCGCCACGCTTCAAATGGGGCGAAGCGGACATCTACCTTCCGCTCCATGTCACCCGCGACCCAAATATCTATTTTGGAACTTCGATCAAGCTCCGCCCGGGAGTGACCGTCGCTCAGGCCAACGCCGATCTCCAACCCTACCTCGAACAATTCGCAAAAGAATCGCCTTCCCACTATCCTGAAAAATTTCGTTCCAATCTTCGCAGCATTACCGAGCTATACGCCAAACCCCTCGGCCCGGCTCTTTATCTCCTTCTTGGAGCCGTGGCCTCCTTGCTTCTCATCGGCTGCGGCAATGTTTCCATACTCCTGCTCGCGCGTGGCGCCGAACGACAGCAAGAACTCGCCGTCCGCGCTGCCGTCGGCGCAGACCGCCTTCGCATGATTCGCCAGTTGCTCACGGAATCCCTCACGATCGCCCTGGCAGGAACCGCGTTGGGCGTTCTTCTTGCTTGGAGGAGTCTCTCTCTCATCACCGCGTGGCTCCCGCAGCACTCCTTCCCTGCCGAATCCGTCATCAAGATGAATCTTCCGGTTCTCTTCTTCAGCATGGGCCTGGCTTTTGCCACTGCGGTTCTCTTTGGCCTCTCGCCTGCCATCCAACTCTCCCGCCCGGATATTGCACGTCTGATGCAGGGCAGCGGCCGCCGCGTCATGGGCAGCTCGAGCGCAAAACGCACTCATCGAGCGATGGTTGCCGCTCAAGTCGCTCTCACGCTCCTCTTGCTCTCTGCCGCCAGCGCTGCGGGCAAAGGCTTCCTCCGCCTCGTGAAAGCCGACCTCGGCTACGATCCTCACGCCGCCATGTCCGTTCCCATCCCCATCCACGAAAATACCCATGTCTCTTGGAAGAACCGCTCCGAATACTTCGAGCAAGTTCGCGCCAAAATCGCCGCCATGCCCGAAGTCGTTGACGCCGGCATCTCCACCAACGCCACTCCTCCCATGAACGGCTGGGACACGCGTTTTGAAATTTTTGGCAGGGCCACAGCCGAAAAACCGGAAGGTCGGATCAACTTTATCAGCCCCGAATATCTTTCCGTCCTTCGCATTCCTCTTTCACAGGGCCGCGTTTGGGATCACACCGAAACTATGCGCGGCGCTCCGCTTGCTGTCATCAATCAAACAATGGCCCGTCAGTTTTGGCCCAACGGCGACGCCATCGGACACCAGCTCCGCCTGCCTGATCTGAAAGATGAACCGCCCTACTCGCCCGCAGCTCCCGGCAGCGACGGCTGGATCCAAATCGTCGGCGTTGTTGCCGATGTACGCGACGACGGCCTCCGCAATCCCATCAAACCCGCCATTTATGTCCCCTATACGCTTCGTCTTCGCATGTTCACGCAAATCCTGGTGCGCACGCGTGTCGCGCCGCTATCTATTCTTCATGAAATTCGCGCCCATCTCATTCAAATCGATAAAGACCAGCAAACCATGCGCGTTCAGGATCTCGAGGCTTGGATTACCGAACTCCCGGAATATTCCCAACAGCGTTTTATCGCCTCGCTCTTCGCCATCTTTTCCGTCCTGGCTTTGTTTCTTGCCGTGGTGGGCCTTTACAGCGTGGTCTCTTATGGCGTCGCCACTCGCACCAACGAATTCGGCATTCGTATGGCCCTCGGCGCCAAGGGCTCCGACGTATTCCGCATCGTCTTCTCATCCACGGCCGTCAATGTCGGCACCGGCCTGGCCGTCGGTCTTCTGCTGTGCATTGCCTTCAACAAACTCTCCACGCGGTGGGTGATGGAGAGTTCGCGCAATCCCTGGATTCTCGCCGGCGTAACCCTCATCCTCATCGCCGCCGCAGCCCTGGCCTGTTTCGTCCCCGCGCGCCGCGCCTCCTCCATCGACCCCATGGAAGCCCTGCGCTATGAATAGCCCGTCTTTTCGTAGGGGCACGGCACGCCGTGCCCCTCTTCGATCTAGACCACAGATTTAATTTTTGCTGAAATTAAAGCTGGGAATGCGTGCGCAACTCGTCGGCAGGAACTGCAACAACCTTCCCATCACGCCAGATATACAGCGGCAACCCTTCGCGAACGTGCTCTTCGATAACTCTCTCAACCGCCGCGTTAAGCGCCATCAGCGCCCGCTCTTCTAGCGGCAGTTCGAGAACATTTAGCGGTGGGCTAATCATGGTCTTTCATGGCTCGCAACGATTTCATTGTACCGCCTTGCGTCGATGATGCGAAGCTGCCCGTTTCGTGCTGTGACCATGATTTTTGGCTCTGCTCCCGCATTATCAAAGAGAATCCATCTGTCTGCCAAAGCGCTGTAACGAAGCAAAAAGTTCTGGATCGAGCGCTCAAACCGCCTGCGCACGACCCCCTCCGGAATGTTGTGGCCGCCACGCAAAACTCTTTCTCTCACACGCGACAGCGCCAGCTCCGCGCTAGGCACCCAAAGGTAAAAAATGTGTACTTCATACCCGCGTTTCTTCAACCCACGCACAACCTTCAGGTGCCCCTTCCCCGGAAGCGTAGTCTCAAACCCAAAATCCACTCCCCGGCCCGCGTGAAACTCAATCTCCTCAAGCATCAGTCTCCCAGCCCGGAAAGCTGCGCTTTCCGGCGAGAAGGGTGCCATGCCCTGCGCAATGAGGTCGGCATTAACAAAAATCCTGCAATTCGCATAATTCGGCAGAAACTCCCGCGCAAATGTAATCTTCCCCGCACCGTTCGGCCCCGCAATGATGTAGACATTTGGATTCATGGAACTTGAGGAAGCCTACCTTTCCCGCAAGCACCACGCCAGGCGGACACACCACTCGATCGCGCACCCAAATCACGAAACCGACACTCAGCCTTTTTGCAGGTGCCAATTCGAATTGGCACCCGCTATCCCCATGCAACCACACGACTTATCAGTTACTGATTGACAAACAGCACCAACATGCTATAATTTGCTGTGAAAAGCGTGCACCAGTCCGCCTCTCTCTGCCACGTATTTGTATTATGCCGCTCCCTATTTGCCGCATGCTCTGCAAAGCGCTTCAGCCTAAGTCCTTTGTTTGCCACTCTTACAAGCCATTCGCAAATCATTGAAAACACAGCCACTTTAAGTCCAGCCGTTGCCACTCTTACGAGCCGCGTCAACCATAAGTCCTTTATTTGCCACGCTTACGAAAAATACCGGGGGTGGGGGGTACCCAACACCTTCGCTACTTATCCATCGCGAGCCCTCATCTCTTTACTTCTTTGCGGCTTCCCCCTGCTAAAATCAGGCCGCCAATTTGACAGGAGCCATCTATGTCTGAAGCCACACAACTCGCCGCCAATGTCTCGACTCGCACCGAGTCCGACTCCATGGGCAAAATTGCTGTCCCCGCCGACCGCTACTACGGCGCGCAGACCGCCCGCTCGCTCATCCACTTCGCCATCGGCAAAGACACCATGCCCCCCGAGCTGATCCGCGCCTTCGGCATCCTCAAAAAAGCAGCCGCGCTCGTCAACGAGGACCTCGGAAAACTTTCGTCCGACAAAACCGCGCTCATCACGCAAGCTGCCGACGAAGTTATCGCCGGAAAGCTCAACGACCATTTCCCCCTGCG
>Ga0207416_1004903_pt1 | contig 11114 bp, 9 predicted proteins | sample PaiPotPPM11metaG_FD_184107 | JGI IMG/M metagenome (GOLD analysis project Ga0207416, IMG submission 184107) | Iron sulfur acid spring bacterial and archeal communities from Banff, Canada, to study Microbial Dark Matter (Phase II) - Paint Pots PPM... ...
GAGGTGATCCCGACCAGGGGGACGAGCCCGCTCAGGGAGGCGAACAGGGCGAACGCCATGCAGTCGAGGCCGGAGATCCCCGAGCCGTCGGTGTCGCCCGGCCGTCCCCCACCCCCCTCGGCGAAGAGGACGACGGGCAGGCGGAGGCGCTCGGCCAGCTCGAAGAGGCGATCCTTCTTGCGGTGGTTCTGCAGTCCCTGGGTCCCGGCGAGGACGGTGTAGTCGTAGGACATCACCACCGCCGGCCGGCCGTCGACCGTGCCGATCCCCCCGACGAGGCCGTCGGCCGGCGTTCGCCGGATGAGCTCGTCGACCGGGCGCCGGCGGCGCTGGGCGGCGATGGCCAGCGGGCCGTACTCCACGAAGCTGCCGGGGTCACAGAGGTCGTCGACGTTCTCCCGGGCGGTGCGCCGGCCCGTCCGGCGCCGCCGTTCCACGGCATCGGGCCGGGCGGCGTCGAGCCCCAGGGCGTGCCGGTCCAGGACCTCGGCCAGGTCGGGTCGAACCTCGTCCCCACCCCCGGCCGGCGGCGAAGCGGGCGCCGGGGCGGAGACGACCGGCCCCGCGGCGATCACCACGACGTGATCGCCGGGCTCGACGGTGGCCCCCACCACGGCGGGCACGGCGGTCACCGTGCCGTCGCAGCCGGCCGCCACCGGGTGCTCCATCTTCATGGACTCGATGACGACGACGGTGTCCCCGGCCCGGACGGCGTCCCCGGGCGCGACCTCCACCCGCACCACCGTCCCCTGGAGGGGTGAGGCCACCGGACGGCGGGAGTCGGCCATCCCGCCTGTCTACCAAGGGGGACGAGTGCGATGATGCGGGCTGCGTCCGAAGGGGGAGCGATGACCGAGGTCGATCTCATCATCCGTGGCGGGACGGTCCTGGACGGGACCGGCGGGCCGCCCCGCACCGCCGACGTCGCCGTCCGCGACGGCGTGATCGTCGAGGTGGGCCGGGTCGACGGCCGGGCCCGTGAGGTGATCGACGCCGATGGGGCGCTCGTCACCCCCGGGTTCGTGGACGTGCACACCCACTACGACGGCCAGGCCAGCTGGGATGGCCGGCTGGCCCCGTCGGCGCTGCACGGCGTCACCACGGTCGTGATGAGCAACTGCGGCGTGGGCTTCGCCCCCGTGCGCCCCGGTGACCAGGACCGGCTGATCGAGCTGATGGAGGGCGTGGAGGACATCCCGGGCGCCGCCCTGCACGAGGGGCTGGCCTGGGACTGGCAGACCTTCGGGGACTACCTGGACGCCCTCGAGCGCCGCCCCCACGACATCGACCTGGGCGCCCAGGTCCCGCACGGGCCGCTCCGCCTGTTCGTGATGGGCGAGCGCGGCGCCGACCGGGAGCCGGCCACCGAGGCGGAGATCGCCGAGATGGGACGGCTGGCGGCGGGGGCGGTGCTCGCCGGTGCGTTGGGGTTCACGACCAGCCGCACGCTCAACCACCGCACCTCGCGGGGTGAGCCGACGCCGACGCTCACCGCCGCCCGGGAGGAGCTGGTGGGGATCGCCCGGGCGGTGGGCTCCACCGGCCGCGGCGTCCTTCAGGTCATCTCCGACTTCCCCGACTTCGACGACGAGATGGAGACCCTCCGCCGCATGATGGCCGAGTCGGGCCGCCCGCTGTCGGTGTCGCTCTCCCAACTCCATGACCGTCCCGACGACTGGCGGCGCACGCTGGAGGCGGTCACCGCCGCCAACGCCGACGGGCTGGTGATGCGCGCCCAGGTGGCGCCCCGCGCCGTCGGGGTGCTGATCGGCCTGCAGGCCACCCTCAACCCCCTCAACCGCTGCCCGAGCTATGCGCCTTACGCCGGACTCGACGTGGGCGAGCAGGCCCGGAGGCTGGCCGATCCCGAGCTCCGGAGCGCCATCCTCTCCGAGTACGCCGAGAGCCGGCGGCGCATGGCCGACTCGCTGGACCGGGTGTTCGTGCTGGGCGAGCCCCCCGAGTACGAGCCCCACCCCGACACCAGCGTCGCCGCCACCGCCGCCGGGCTCGGCCGGGACCCCTACGAGCTGTTCTACGACCTGCTCCTGGAGGACGACGGCCAGGCCCTGCTGTACCTGCCCATCTTCAACTACGCAGACGGGAACCTCGACGCCGTGGCCGAGATGCTGGCCCACCCCCACACCATCCCGGGCCTGGGCGACGGTGGGGCCCACGTGGGCACCATCTGCGACGGGAGCTTCCCCACGACCCTGCTGGCCCACTGGGGCCGGGACCGGTCCCGCGGCCGCCGCTTCGAGCTGCCGTGGCTGATCCGCCGCCAGACCCAAGACACGGCCGAGGCCCTGGGCCTGCCCGACCGCGGCGTGGTGGCCGCCGGGTACAAGGCCGACCTCAACGTCATCGACCTCGAGCGCCTCCGGCTGGGCGCGCCCCGCATGCTCCACGACCTCCCGGCCGGCGGCAAGCGCCTGATGCAACGGGCGGACGGGTACCTCCACACCGTCGTCTCCGGGACCCCCACCTACGCCTCCGGGGAGCCCACCGGCGCCCTCCCGGGGCACTTGGTGCGGGGGCCGCAGCCGGCCCCGCCGGCGGGGCCGCAGCCGGCCCCCCCGGCCGCCTGATCGGTGCCCGTCTACAGGCGCTCGACGGCGGCGACCTCCGGCGGGCCGGCGCGGGTCACGGTGACGACGAGTGCCACCCGGGCGCTCCGGGGAGCCGACGGCGATCCCACGGAGGTGACCCGTTGGCTGATCACGACCAGGAAGGTGACCTGCGCCGAGGTGGCTCCCTGTACGGTGGGACCGTCGGCGACGGTCCCGCTGAGGACCTGCCGGTTGGCCACCACCCCGCTGGTGAACGACGGTCCGACGGAGGCCCGCAGTTGGGCCCGGTAGCCCGGCGTGGCGAAGGCCACGACGCGGGCGGTGTCCCGGTCGATCTGCCGGTAGTCGAACGAGGTGGCGGCGACGGCGAAGTCGCGGGCGATCGGGCCCAGCGGCCAAGACGGCGGCGGCCATCTGGGTGGTGGCCGCCCTCCTCGCCGTCGCCGTGGTCGTCGCCGGCGTCCTGCTCGCCGGGCGCGGGCCCAGCGCCCGAGGGCGGCGGGCCCAGGTCGTCGCCCTCTCGGACCGTTTCGCCGTCGCCCTCGGCTCCTATGACTTCCACCACCTTCCCCAGGACCTGGCCGCCGTGGAGGCGCTCTCCACCAGGGGCTTCGCCAAGCAGTACGTGTCGGAGCTGAACGTCCAGTCGTTCCAGCAGCGGCTGGTGGCAAACCAGTCCGTGGCCCGGGCCAGCGTAGCCAGGGGGCCTTTCGTGGCGGCGCTCAACCGCGACCAGGCGGACACCCTCACCGTCATCAACCAGACCTTGACCGGCAGCGCCTATCCGACGCCGGTCACGCGGACGACCCGGGTCGAGCTCGACATGGTCCACACCGCCGCGGGTTGGCGGGTCGACCAGGTCGACGTGAGCGGCTCCTGACGCGCTAGACGTGAGGGGATGCCCCGCCCCGTCGTCGTCCTTGGCTCTGGTGCCGCCGGCCTGGCGGCCGCCGTCGCCGCCGCCCGCCGCGGGGCCACCGTGGTCGTCCTCGAGCGCGACGACCTGCTGGGGGGGACCACCGCCATCTCGGGCGGTGTGGTGTGGGCGCCCGCCAACCCGTGGCAGCGGGCGGCCGGTATCTGCGACTCGCCCGAGGCGGCCCTCGCCTACCTGCGGCACCTGGCCGGCGGTGACGTGGACGACGACCTCATGGCCACCTTCGTCGCCGACGCGGCCCGGGTCATGGTCGACCTCGAGGGGTGCACCCCGCTGCGCTGGGAGGCACTCGCCCGCTGGCCCGACTACCACGCCGAGATCCCCGGGGGGCTGGACGGCGGCCGGTCGGTCTGGCCGCGCCCGCTGGCGTTGGCCCCGGAGGTGGCGGCGAGGGTGCGGCGCCCGCCCGAGCTGGGAGAAGGCGCGGCCGATCCGTCGAGCGACGGGGTGGTGTTCCGGGGCCCTGTGCGGGGGCACGCCCTCGTCGGCGGCCTGGTGACGGGAGCCCTCGAGCTCGGTGTGGAACTGCGCACCGGGGTGCGGGCCACGGGTTTGCTCACCGACGGGGGCGCCGTGACCGGGGTCGAGGCGGGGGGTTCGACGTACGAGGGCAACGTCGTCATCGCCACCGGAGGCTTCCAGCACGATGCCCGCCTGGCGGCGACGTTCCTCCCGGTGCCGGGCGTCGCCCCCCTGGGCCCACCGGGGTGCGCAGGAGACGGGTTGCGCATGGCCCTGGCGGTTGGTGCCGAGCTGGGGAACATGGCCGAAGGATGGTGGATGCCGGCCATCCACGTCCCCGGCGAGGAGCTCGACGGCGCCCCTTGGTACCGTCCCCTGCACAGCGAGCGCGCCCAACCGGGCTCGATCATGGTCGACCGGTCCGGGCGGAGGTTCGTGGACGAGGCCCAGAACTACGGCGACGTGGGACGGGCCATGCACCGCTTCGACGCCGCCTCGCACTCCTGGCCGGCGGCCCCGTGCTGGCTGGTGTTCGACGCCACCTACCGCAGCCGCTACCCGGTGGGCCCGCTCCAGCCCGGCGATCCGGACCCAGCCTGGCTGGTGTGCCGGCCGACGGTCGCCGAGCTGTCGGCGGTGGTGGGCGAGCACCTGGGAGCCACCCTCAGCGTCTTCAACGAGGGGGCGGCGCAGGGACGGGATCCCGAGCATGGGCGCGGCGACCTGCCCTACGACCGCTGGATCGGTGACCTGGGAACGACGCTCGCCCCGCTCGACCGGGCCCCGTTCTACGCCGCCGCCGTGGTGCCCGGTTGCATGGGCACCAAGGGCGGCCCGCGGACGGATGACCGGGGAAGGGTGCTGCGTCGGCCGGCCACACCGGTCCCCGGGTTGTACGCCGCCGGCAACGCCGCCGCCAGCCCATTCGGCACGGCCACCGCCGCCGGAGGAGCCACGCTGGGCCCCGCCCTCGTCTTCGGCACCCGGGCGGGCGAGGCGGCCGCCACCGACGTGGAGCGGGGGGCCCCCCCGAGCGGCGGGGAGCGGGGAGCCCGCCCGAGCGGCGGGGAGCGGGGGGAGCCGTGACCGAGGAGCTGCCGCCGCCCGCCCGCTTCGTGCAGGGGCTGATCGATGCCGAGCGGGGGCCCGTGCCCGAAGCCCTGCGGGCGGCGTCGACGGTCGAGCACGACGACACCGACATCCCCCGGACGCGCTACACGTCCCAGCGCTACCACGACCTGGAGATGGAGCGGATGTGGGCTCGGGTCTGGCAGATGGCGTGCCGGGAGGAGCAGATCCCCGAGGTGGGCGACCACGTCATCTACGACATCGGCGATGCCTCCCTCATCGTGGTGCGCACTGGGGCCGACGACGTCCGCGCCTTCCACAACTCGTGCCTGCACCGGGGCACACAGCTGCGCACCGGGTCCGGACGGGTGGACCGCTTCCGCTGCCCATTCCACGGGCTCACCTGGAACCTCGACGGCTCGCTCCTGGAGATCCCGTGCGCCTGGGACTTCCCCCACATCGACCAGGCGGCGTTCTGCCTTCCCGAGGCGCGTACGGGGACGTGGGGCGGCTTCGTGTTCGTCAACCTCGATACCGATGCCGCGCCCCTCGATGAGTACCTCGAGCTGCTTCCTTCGCACTTCCGGGACTGGCCGCTGGAGGACCGCTACGCCACCGCCCACGTGGTGCGAGTGCTGCCCTGCAACTGGAAGGTGGCACTGGAGGCGTTCATGGAGTCGTACCACACGGTGGCCGTCCACCCGCAGCTGCTGCGGACCACTGCCGACACCATGACCGAGTACGACGTCTATCCCGACAGCGCCCACGTGAGCCGCATGATCACCCCGGTGGGCATGGCCAGCGAGCACGTGGACCGGGCCGTCTCCGACGACGAGATCCTCGGGGCCATGTTCATGACCAAGGGGGCGGACACGTCCCTCCCCGAGGGGGCGTCGGCGCGCGACGTGCTCGCCGAGCGGAGCCGGGAGCTGCTGGCGTCGCGGGCGGGACGGGACTTCGCCATCACCGACGTGGAGGCGGTCGACGCCATCGAGTACTTCGTGTTCCCCAACTTCATGCCCTGGCCCAGCTTCACCACCCCGCTGGTGTACCGGTTCCGGCCGCAGGGCAACGACCCCGAGTCGTCGGTCATGGACGTCATGCTCCTCGAGCCGGTGCCCTCCGGCGTACCGCGCCCGCCGGCGGTCCGAACCCACGTCCTCGGTCCGGACGAGACCTGGGCGGACGCCGCCGAGCTGGGATACCTCGGGCGCATCCTCAACCAGGACAACGCCACCCTCGGCCGGGTGCAGCGCGGACTGCGGGCATCGCGCAAGCCCGGGGTCACCCTGGCCCACTACCAGGAGAGCCGCATCCGCCACTTCCACGACACGTTGGTGAGCTACGTGGGGGAGTGATGGACTCGTTCGTCGCTGCCGACACCAGCCAGCCCGTCCTGGACACGACGATCGCCGGGATCCTGCGGGCGACGGCGTCGTCGTGCCCCGACGCGACGGCGCTCGTCGCCGGGGTGGCCGATCCGGCTGAGCGCCGCCGCTGGACCTACGCCGCCCTCGCCGAGGAGGCCGAGCGGGTCGCCGGCGCCCTGGCGGCGCGCTTCGGCACCGGCGAGCGCATCGCCGTGTACGCGCCCAGCATCCCCGAGTCGCTGATCCTGACCTACGCGGCGGCGATGGCCGGTCTCGTCCTCGTGCCTGTCAACCCCGCCCTGCGGGCCGCCGAGCTGGGTCATCTGCTGGCGCGGTCGGGGGCGACCGGCGTCTTCTGCACCGACGAGCACCGGGGGACGGACCTGGTGGGGGTGGTCCACGAGGCCCAGCGGGATCTGCCCGGGCTCCGGGAGGTGACCCGGTTCGCCGATTGGGCCACGTTCTCCGACGGGGCGGTCGCCGACCTGGCGGACCGCGATCCCCGGCCCGACGACGTGGCCCAGATCATCTTCACGTCCGGGACCACCGGAGCGCCCAAGGGCGCCCGCCTCACCCACCGGGCCATGACCAATGCCGCCCGCTTCGGGGCCGTCCGCTTCGGCATGCGTCCCGGCGACGTCTACGTCGACACCATGCCGCTCTTCCACGTCGGGGGCCAGGTCGTCGCCTTCCAGATCGCCCAGCAGCAGGCGAGCGCCGTGCTCGTCACCACCTTCGACCCCGGGCTGGTCCTCGAGCTCATCGAGACGTACGAGGGCACCCTCACCGTCGGTGTCCCGACCATGCTGCTGGCCATGATCGACCACCCTGACTTCGCCCGCCGCGACCTGTCGTCGTTGCGCTCGATCAGCTCCGGTGGGGCGGTCGTCCCCGCCGACCTGGTGCGCCACATCGAGGCGACGCTCGGCGTGCAGTCCACCATCGTGTTCGGCCAGACGGAGGCCTGCGGGTTCATCTCCCAGACCGACCTCGACGACGCCGCCGAGGACAAGGCGGCCACCCTCGGCCGGCCCCTCCCCCAGATGGCGGCGCGCGTCGTCGACCCGGACACCGGCAAGGTGGTCCACACCGGGGTCGTCGGCGAGCTGCAGGTGAGCGGCTACAACGTGATGGCCGGCTACCACGAGGCGCCGGAGGACACCGCCGCCGCCGTCGCCAACGGGTGGCTGCATACCGGCGACCTCGTCACCATGGACGACCGCGGGTACCTGCGCATCGCCGGCCGGCTCAAGGAGATGATCGTGAGCGGCGGCGAGAACATCTTCCCGGTCGAGATCGAGGCCCTGCTGACCTCCCATCCGGCCGTCGCCCAGGTCGCCGTGGTGGGAGTGCCCGACCGCCGTTGGGGCGAGGCGGCGGTCGCGGTGATCCGGCTCGTGCCCGGGGCGTCGGTGACGGCCATGGAGCTGCAGTCGTTCGCCGGCGACCGCCTGGCCGGCTACAAGGTCCCCAAGCGGTGGGTGTTCGTCGACGAGCTGCCCATGACGCCCATGGGCAAGGTCAAGAAGTTCGTGCTCCAGGACCGGTTCGCCTGAGGCGAGGTTTGCACCTGGTGCAAGAGCGGGCACGGCTTGATCGTGCCGCCCAGCCCTGAAGGCCCGTGAAGCTCGTCCCCCTCCAGGACCATCAGCTCACGGTGTTCTGGGTCGAGCTGGTGGTCCTCGTCTCCGTGGCCAGGGTCGATCGAGGTGGGGCAGCCTGGCCGCCGCCTCCGGGGCCGAGGTGCTCATCACGCACGTGGCCACGCCCCGCCAGCCGGTGCCGGCCGGCCGCCCGGGCACGTCGCCGGCGGCGACGGAGGGCGCTGACGGGGGACGGCGGATGGCCCAGGCCATCGTGTCGTCGTCGTCCCGGATGGCCCGCCAGATCGGCATCCGGCCCCGGGCGGTGGTCCGCATCGCCGACTCCCGGCGCGAGGAGATCACCCGCCTCATCGACGAGCACCACATCGACCTGGTGGTGCTCAGCGCCGAGCTCCAGCAGGTCGACGGGGCGGTGTTCCTCGGGAGCCTGGTGGAGGACCTCATCGCCGGGACGCGGACCACGGTGGCGATGCTGGCGGTGCCCGGCGACTGGCTGGCGCCGGGGAAGCCGGCGTGACCCCGGTACGGCACGTCCGGGCCCGGCGTCGGCGGCAGCTCGGCGGTCGTGACGGGGGTCAGCCGTTGCCCAGGGCGGCCGCCCCGCCGAACGGGTACACGGACCCGTCGGCGCCCACCAGCCAGTAGCCGGGGCCGCCGGGCGAGGCGGCGATCCCGACGACGGGTTCGGCCAGTGCCTGCCCGCCTGCCGAGCCGGCATACCGGGCGTCGCCGAAGGTGAACACGCCGCCGTCGGCGGCGGCGAGCCAGTACCCGTTGCCGGTGGCGGTGCTCGCCATGCCCACGATTGGCTGGTTGAGGTGGACCGCCCCGGTGGAGCCCAGGAAGCGGGCGTCGCCGAAGCTGAAGATCCCGCCGTCGGCGGCCACCAGCCAGTAGCCGCCCCCGTCGGGGGTCGACGCCATGCCCACGATGGGCTGGTTGAGGTGGACGGCCCCGGTGGACCCCAGGAAGCGGGCGTCGCCGTAGCTGAAGATGCCGCCGTCCGACGAGACCAGCCAGTAGCCCCCGCCGTCGGGCGTCCGGGCCGCCCCCACCACCAGCCAGGCGATGGGGCCCGACGCCGGCGAGCCCGAGGGGACAGCGTTCCCGCGGTCGGCGAGGGCGCCGAGACCGGTGACGGTGGTGTAGCCCCCGCCGTCGGTCGTGGGCATGAGGCCGACGACGTCGGCCCGCACGGGGCTGGCCCCCATCACCCCGCCGTCACCCACCCACTCCCAGTGCCACGCCTCGGGGCAGGCACTGCCGCCGGGCTGGGCCCAGCCCGGGTGGTTCCAGCCGAAGCGGCCGGCGTTGGCCTGCAGGAAGCGGTAGCCGGGCGACCCGAAGGCCACCGTCCCGCCGGCGTCGGAGAAGTCGGCGGCCTTGCCCCAGCCGTGCATGGAGGTGTCCCGGGGGGTGCCGCTGGGTGTCGAGACCACCGGGGCGGCGCACGCGCTGTTGCCGGCGGCCGTCCAGGTCTGGACCTGGGACTGCTGGTCGGCCTCCGACCGGTAGCAGACCTCGGTCCCGAGCTGGACCCCTTCCTCGCGCGCCGTGGCCAGCAGCAGGCCGAGGCTGGGCGCGGCGTCACGAGCGGCCTGGCAGTTGGAGGCGACGTTGACGAGGTCGGGGGCTTGGAGGCTCCCGTTGGTGGCGCCGGGGATCGGCGTGGGCTGGTTGCCCGGCTGGATGGGCGACTGGGCGGCGGCCGACACGCCGGTGGGGACCAGCACGGCGACCAGGGCGACCAGTGCGACCAGGGCAACGGGCAGGCGGCGGGGGGCGGGCATGGACGGCCATTGAACCATCGGTGCGGCGCGGTGGCTCGCCACACGAGCCGCGAACTGCAGCATGATGCCCGGGATGATCGCCTCGGTCGGGACGCCGATCCGCTCCCAGCTCGACCCCCGGTCGGAGGACGCGGAGGAAAGGCGGGCGACGATGCTGGCGATGCTCGACGCCGTCCGGGCCGAGGAGGTAAAGGTGCTCGCCGGGGGCGGGGAGAAGTACGTGGACCGCCACCGGTCGAGGGGGAAGCTCCTCGCCCGCGAGCGGGTGGAGCTGCTCGTCGACCAGGACGCCCCCTTCGTCGAGCTGTCCGCCCTGGCCGGCTACGGGACCACCGACCCCCTGGGGGGCGGGCTCGTGGTCGGGATCGGCGTGGTCTCTGACGTGGAGTGCGTCGTGACCGCCAACGACCCGACGGTGCGGGGCGGGTCGTCGAGCCCCACCACGGTGGCCAAGGGGCTGCGCTCCCTCGAGATCGCCCGGTGCAACCGGCTCCCGTACGTGTCCTTGACCGAGTCGGGCGGGGCGGACCTGCCCAAGCAGGCGGACATCTTCGTGCCCGGAGGAGCCACATTCCGCAACCTCACCCAGCTCTCCGCCGCCGGCATCCCGACGGTGTGCGTGGTCTTCGGCTCCTCCACCGCCGGGGGCGCCTATCAGCCGGGCATGAGCGACTACACGATCCTGGTCAAGGACCGGGCCCGCGTGTACCTCGGCGGGCCCCCGCTGGTGAAGATGGCGATCGACGAGGACGCCGACGAGGAGGAGCTGGGCGGGGCCGACATGCACGCGCGCATCTCCGGGCTGGCCGACCATCTCGCCGTCGACGAGCGCGACGGCCTCCGCCTGGCCCGCGGCGTCATCGCCCACCTCAACTGGCGCAAGCTCGGTCCGGGGCCCACCCTGCCCGCCGACGAGCCCCTGTACGACACCGAGGACCTCCTCGGCATCGTGCCCACGGACATCCGGGTGCCGTTCGACATCCGGGAGGTGCTGGCCCGGGTGGTCGACGGCTCCCGCCTGGAGGAGTTCAAGCCCCTGTACGGGACCCAGCTGGTCTGCGGGTGGGCGTCGATCCACGGCTTCCCGGTGGGCATCCTGGCCAACAACGGCATCCTGTTCGGCGAGGAGTCGCAGAAGGGGGCCCAGTTCATCCAGCTGGCCAACCAGGTGGACGTGCCCCTGCTGTTCGTGCAAAACATCACCGGGTTCATGGTGGGCACCCGCTACGAGCAGGGGGGCATCATCAAGGACGGGGCCAAGCTGATCAACGCCGTCTCCAACTCCACCCTCCCCCACGTGACGCTGATGGTGG
>Ga0207416_1004904_pt1 | contig 11113 bp, 10 predicted proteins | sample PaiPotPPM11metaG_FD_184107 | JGI IMG/M metagenome (GOLD analysis project Ga0207416, IMG submission 184107) | Iron sulfur acid spring bacterial and archeal communities from Banff, Canada, to study Microbial Dark Matter (Phase II) - Paint Pots PPM... ...
GTCAGGCCGGATTTGTCGCGCCTGCTCGACGACGCACGCAAGCTATTTCCGAATCTCGACGTCGACTACATCCGCTACCCGGACGATACCGACTTCGCCCGCTATTTCGCCAAGATGACGGATGCCATCGGGCGGGCGCAAACGCCTTATGTGATGCTCGCCGACAATGACGACTTTCTGGCCTATGGCGGTCTCGAGCGGAGCCTCGACTTCCTTGACGCCAATCCCGACTATGTCTGCTGCGGCGGCGGCATCGGCGGCTTCGCCGTCTATGCGGCAAAATTCCCGTGGCTTGGCGGGCTATGCGGGCCGCTCAACCGGCTCGCTTACCGCTATATGCCCTATGACCGCTCGCTTGATCTCAACTCGCCGTCGGCGGCCGAGCGGCTGGCGCGGGGTCTGCGCAACTCCTGGAGCTACTACGCGGTTTTCAGGTCGCCGGCGCTTGCCACGATCTGGCGCGAGGTCACCGAGATCAATCTCAGCGATCTTCAGCTCCACGAGAAATACTGCGCCATGCGGACGCTGACCTTGGGCAAGGCGCGTTCCGATCCGGCGTCCATCGCTTACCTCCGGCAATATTGGACGACGCTGCGCTCGGCCTTTCCGAAGGACTGGGTCCATCATCTGGTGCGCAGTCGCTTCAATACCGACTTTACCGAAATCCTGACCCGCATTGCGCGTGAAGCTGCCGCCGCCGATGGCGCCGATGCCGGCGTGGTCGCCGAAGACATACGCAACAACATGATCTCCTGGTTCGGCGACTTCTTGCGTAGAAACTACGGGCCCTATGCCGCGCTGCGCCGCTATCTGCGCAACAATATGCCGGAACTGCTCGACCGCGTGAAAACGCGGCGGCGCTATGCGGTGCCGCTCGAACGGCGCAAGATGCTGGCAAAACTGCGCAGTGGCGGCGCGTCGGCGGATTATCTGCAAGCGTTCAAGGCGGAATTGGCGCAGATCGAAGACGTCGTGTCTGGCGCGGCCTTTGCGGACTTCATTCGTCCTTACGTGCCGGTCTTCGTGCCCGAGGCCGCGCAGAGAACGGTCACCACTTCCGCCACACAGATCGGCGCGTTTGGGCGAGGTCAAAGTGGCTGAAACGATTTTCGTCGTCGGCGGCGAGCAGCGCGGCGTGCCGCATTGGACCAAAGAGTGGAGGCTCTACAAGAGGGCGCTGGTTGTGAAGGTCGCGAATGGTAAGCTTCAGCGCGTTCTGGAATACGAATCTCCGTCCGCACACCGGCCTGATGAACCGTCCGCAATTCTTTTTAAGTCGGCGTCTGTCGTCGGCAATCGCGCCTATCTCTGTACCCAGACAGAAATATTGATATGTGATTTTCCGTCGTTCGAGATTCTCAAGATCATTTCGCTGCCGTGCTTCAACGATATTCATCATGTCGCGGTTGCACCCGACGGCCGCTTGTTCGTGGCTGTGACAGGGCTCGATGCAGTTGCCGAACTTGCGTCGGATGGCGAGCTAATAAGTTTGACGAGCGTATTGGGTGGTTCAGTATGGGACCGCTTCTCATCCGAGGTCGATTACCGCAAAGTTCTGACCACTAAGCCGCACCGGTCGCATCCGAATTTCATCTTCTTTCTCGACGGCGAGCCCTGGGTGACGCGTTTCGAACAGCGCGACGCGCTGCCGCTGAATGGGTCGGGCCGCGAGCGACCGGCGTTCAAACTCGGCTCCGAGGGCGTTCACGACGGTCACGTGGATGGCGACTACATCTATTTCACCTCGGTGAACGGGTTCGTTCGCCGTTTTAGTCTACTGTCGGGGGAAGAACAAATATTTGACCTTAACATTATGCGCGCTGCCGGAGAGTCGCGGCCGCTCGGCTGGTGTCGTGGCGTCTTGCCGCGCGCCGCGGAAATTTGGGTCGGCTTTACCCGTATTCGCTACACCGAGCTTCGCCAGAATATCGATTGGATTCGACGGGGCTTTCGTGACGCCGACCGCTATCCGCCGGCGCCGACCCGCATTGCCTGTTACGACCTGGCGAACAGGCTGTTGATTGAAGAGATCGATGTTGAGCAAGCAGGGATGAATACGATTTTTAGCGTTCATCGTGGCAGTGGCGTGGATGGATCGTCGCAGGTGACGCAATGATGCCGCTAGATCGCGATACGATCGACACGGTCAGACCCCATGCCTTCGTTACGTCGGACCGCTTTGCCTTTGGGGAGAACTGGAAATCGTTTCTCGATAGTCTCGATGACAACCGCGTTGCTGAAGCCGAAAAGTCGTTACAAGGCCTCGCGGGACGCGAACGTCTCGACGGCCTGCGTTTTATCGACATCGGTTCCGGTAGTGGCTTGAGTTCGCTTGCGGCGCGAAGGCTTGGCGCCGTTGTCCGTTCATTCGACTATGACGCCCAATCCGTTGCATGCACGCGTTCGTTGCGTGACCGTTTCTTTCCAAATGATCCCGATTGGCTTGTCGAGCCAGGTTCGATTCTCGATCGTGACTATATCGGCAAGCTCGGCGAATTTGACATCGTCTATTCCTGGGGCGTGCTGCATCACACCGGCGCCATGCGCGAGGCGATTGCGAATGCGTCGCAGCTTGTCGTGCCGGAAGGTCTGTTCATCCTTGCGCTCTATCGAAAGACGCGCCTCTGCAGGATGTGGGCCTTAGAGAAGCGCTGGTACTGCCAGACGTCGTCGCGCGGGAAGGCTTTTGCTCTCGGCCTTTATGTGGCGCTGATGCGAGTGGCTTTTGCCGCGCTGCGGCGCGATTTCGATTCCTATGTTGCAAATTACCGCAGTAAACGCGGCATGGACTATCGCCATGATGTCCACGATTGGCTCGGCGGTTATCCCTATGAGTCAATCGACTCGGAGGAGGTTGCGCTCATCATGCGTAATCTCGGCTTGAGCCACGTGCGCAGCGAAGTGCAGCCTTATTCCACAGGACTATTCGGCTCCGGCTGTGACGAATACGTCTACGCGAAACTGCCGCAGTGACAATGCGCACAACCCAGACCGAAATTGCCGGCCTGTTGCTGATCGAGCCACGCTACTTTCGTGACGAACGCGGCTATTTTCTCGAGACGTTTTCCAGGCCGCGTTATCGCGACGTCGGCATCGCCGACGATTTCGTCCAAGAAAACCATTCGCGCTCGCGCAAGGGCATTCTGCGCGGCCTGCATTTTACGGTGCAGCGCCCGCAGGCGCAGCTTGTCACCGTGATGCGCGGCAAGGTTTTCGACGTCGCCGTCGACCTGCGGCCTGGATCGAAAACTTTCGGCCAGTGGTTCGGCGTCGAGCTCGGCGACGAAGGCGCCTGCCAGATGTATATGCCGCCGGGCTTCGCCCACGGCTTCTGCGTGCTCAGCGATGTCGCCGATCTGCATTACATGGCGAGCCGCATCTACGATCACAGTGACGAAGGCGGATTGTTCTGGAACGATCCTGAAATCGGTATCCGCTGGCCGATCGAGGCGCCCGTCGTGTCGCCGCGTGACGCCGCCTATCCGAAATTGCGGGAGCTTGGTCCGGACCGGCTGCCGCATGCGGCCGGCGGCTAGCAAAAGCCCTAGGCGAAGTTTGGACCAATGCGGAGCTTCATCAAACGACTGGTCGCCTGCGTGCCGTGGAAGGGGCGCAAGCTTGTGATGTTTTTCGTCGAGCACGGGCTCGTCAGCCGCGTGCCGTTTTCCGGCGTCTATGCGTCGTTCGCCGACGTGCCGGGGACGATGACTGAAGCCGATCAGGCGGCGGCCGCGGCGCGTGGGGTTGCGCGCGGGCCGAGCCGCGATGAGGCGACCAATTTGCCGCAGCTACGGCGGGCGCATTCGCTGATGCCGCTGGTTGCCGCCATGCTGGCCGGCGGTGCGCGCAAAGAGCCGTTGAATGTCCTCGATTTCGGCGGCGCCGCCGGTGTGGATTTTGCCAATCTGCTCGCCGCCGTCGATCCGAACATCGATCTGCGCTATCTCGTCGTTGATTTTCCCAAAGTGTGCGCTGTCGGCCGCGATCATTGGCGCGCCGATAAGCGCATCTCGTTCAGCGACACGCTGCCACAAGCGGCGCAATTCGATCTTGTCTACAGCTGGAGCAGCATCCAATACGTACCCGATCCGCTTGCGCTCCTCGCCCAATTCGCCAGCTATCGTCCGAGCGCGATCCTTCTCGCCGGCTCGCCATTCACGTCCGGTGAGGCCTTTGTCCGGGCGCAGGTCAATCAATCCGTTCCGTTTCCGCAATGGGTGTTGAGCCTCCCTAAGGTTGAACAGCGCCTGCGCGAGTGCGGCTATGACATGGCGTACCACGTCGCGGGTGAGGACGATTACAACGTCGACAATTACCCGCCGCGCTATCGGGTCCCCAACAGCGCGAGCCTGCTGTTCCTCAAATCGGGCGCGGGCGCCGCATGAGCACTGTCGTCATCACCGGCGCACAGGGTTATATCGGCACCGCGCTTGCTAAGCGGCTGTTGCGCGACGGCCACAGCCTGCGGCTTGTCTCGCGCGCGCCGCGGACATCGCGTCTCGAGGCTTCGCCTGATGCGCAGATTGATTACGTCACCGCCGATCTGCGCGATCGCGGGGCCTGGTCACGATTGCTCGATGGTGCGAATGCTGTGGTGCATCTGTCGTCGCGCACCGATCTGCGGGCGGCGGAGGCCGATCCGCAGGGCGATGACGACATCAATATCACGCCGATCCGCGCGCTCGTCGCGGCCGCGGGTGAGACTCCAAGGTCCGACCCGGTCTCGGTCGCTTTCGCCTCGACAGTCACGATCGTCGGCGCGCAGCCCACACTTCCGGTCGATGAGGCCGCGCCGGACGCGCCGTGTTCGGTCTACGACCGCCACAAGCTGATCTGCGAGACGATCCTGCGCGAGGCGACCGAACGCGGCGTCTTGCGCGCGTGCACGCTGCGGCTTTCCAACGTCTATGGCTATGGTCAGCTCTCGATCAACGCCAATCGCGGCATCCTCAATATCATGATCAATCGCGCCATCGCCGGCGAGCCGCTGACCATCTATGGCGCGGGCGCCTATACCCGCGACTTCACGCATCTCGAGGATGTAGTCGAGGCCTTTCGCCTCGCCGCCGAACAGCCGGCGCTGTGCGACGGCCGGCATTACGTGATCACCACGGGGCAAGGCGTGACGCTGGCGGGGTCCTATGCGCTGGTCGCGGACGCGGCGCAGGAATTCACCGGCCGCCGCAGCGCGATCCGCAGCATTCCAGAGCCGGCCGATCTGCATCCGATCGAGCGGCGGAATTTCGTCGGCAACTCGCAGCTGTTTGCGGACCGCGCCGGTTGGCTGCCGCGCTACGATCTCAAGCGCGGCATTGAAGATTACTTTCGGCGCGCGATGTCCGAACGCAAGGCGGCGCACACGCCGACGGGATCGCCGCCCGACGCGGCAGCGTAATTTCATGGAGGGAGAGGACAAAATGGCAAGCTCGGTCGCACAATTCGATCCAGGACCTCAGGTCTCGCCGGCCCCGGTCCCAGACTGGCTCGGCTCCATTGCGCGTATCCGCCTGATCGAATTGCCGCGCTATGCGCGCGAAGACGGCGAGGTTGTCGTCGGACAGGCATTCTCGCAAGTGCCGTTCGTCATCGCGCGCATGTTTACGCTGACGGCGCCGCTGGGCGCCCGGCGCGGCGAACACGCGCATCGCCGCTGCACGCAGTTCATGCTGTGCGTGCATGGTTCGGTCGACGTGCTGTGCGACGACGGCCGGCAAAAGGAAGTGTTCACGCTCGACCGCAACAATCTCGGGCTTTGCGTGCCGCCCACAATTTGGAACACCGTGGTCTTCAAGGAAGAGCGCTCGGTAGTCGTCGTTCTATGCGACCGGCTGTTCGAAGAGGCCGATTATCTGCGCGAATATTCCGACTTCGTCGCGTTCCGGAAAGCCAATCAATGAAGATCGTCGTGACAGGCGCGCTTGGGCATATCGGCTCGGCGCTGGTGCGGCAGCTGCCGCTGCACTTTCCCAAAGCCAAGATCATCATGGTCGACAACATGATGACGCAGCGCTATCCGTCGCTGTTCGATCTGCCGGCGGCCGGCCATTATCAGTTCATCGAAGGCGATGTGCGCAAGATCGATCTGCGGCCCGTGGTCGAGGGCGCGCACGCCGTGGTGCATCTCGCCGCCATCACCGACGCCGCCGGCACGTTCGACCGCGCCGCCGAGCTTGAGGCCAATAATTTCGAAGCCACGACCCTGATCGCATCCGCCTGCCAACAGGCCGGGGCGCGGCTCATCCACCCATCATCGACCAGCGTGTACGGCACGCAGAACGATCTGGTGTCGGAAGACTGTTCGCTCGAAGAGCTCAAGCCGCAGAGCCCCTATGCCACGACCAAGCTCAAGGAAGAGGAACTGGTGCAGCGGCTCGCCAAGAATGGCGGCCTCAAGGCAGTCGTGTTCCGCTTCGGCACTATTTTCGGCGCCTCGGCCGGCATGCGCTATCATACCGCCGTCAACAAGTTCTGCTGGCAGGCGGTGATGCAGCAGCCGCTCTCGATCTGGCAGAGCGCCTACGATCAGAAGCGGCCCTATCTCGATTTGATCGACGCGGTCCGCGCCGTCGCCTTTGTCATCAAGAACGACATTTTCGATGGCCGGGTCTACAATGCGCTGACCTTGAACGCGACGGTGCGCGATATCGTCGAATGCATCCGCGAATTCGTGCCGCATCTGCAATTGTCGTTCGTGAACAGCCCGATCATGAACCAATTGTCCTATGAAGTGTCGTGCGAGCGCTTCCGCGCGCGCGGCTTCAGCTTTGCCGGTGACATCCGGCGCGGCATAGGCGAGACGGTTTCGCTGCTCGCGGCCGCTAACCGGGCCTAAGTGGCATTGACCGAGCGGTGCCCGCGCATTGTCGTCGTCAGCTCGCGGCTCGATGTCGGCGGCACCGAGCGTCATATCGCTCGCATCCTGCCAGCCCTGCAGCGGCGGGGCCTCGACGTCGCGCTCTATGTCATGCAGCGCGGCGGCCCACTGGAAGCGGATATTGCCGCGCACGGTGTTCGTGTCGAGGGTTCTTCGCTTGGCGGCGTTCTGCACTGGCCGAAAGCAACGCTTGAGCTGGCGCGCTGGCTGCGCCGCGAGCGGCCCGATGTGGTGCATTTCTTCTTGCCGCGGCCTTATCTGTTCGGCTCGCTCGCGGCCGAACTGGCCGGGCATCGTCTGCGGTTGATGAGCCGGCGCTCGCTCACTGTTTACCGTGACAAATACCCGCTGCTCGGCGGCGTCGAGCGATGGCTGCACCGTCGCACCTTCGGCATTCTCGGCAATTCGCAAGCCGTGATGGATCAGCTTGCGGCGGAGGTCGATGACCGCAGCAAGCTGGCGCTGATCCACAACGGCATCGATTTGCCGTCGCCGGTTTTCACCAGCCGTCGCCGGCAGACCCGCGACTTGCTGCAAATCCCGGATGGTGCGCTTGTCGTCGCGGTCATCGCCAATCTGATCGCCTACAAAGGCCATCGCGATCTGATCGCCGCGCTGGCGCTGATCAAGGATCAATTGCCGCAGCCGTGGCGGCTTCTCGCCATCGGCCGCGACGACGGTATCGGCGCTGATCTCAAAGCGCAGGCGCAGTCCCACGGCATCGGTGACAATATTCTGTGGCTCGGCGAGCGCGGCGATGTCGACGAACTTCTGTCCGCCAGCGACATGTTCATCCTGGCATCGCATCAGGAGGGCTTTTCCAATGCCCTTTTGGAGGCGATGGCCGCACGGCTTCCGGTTGTCGCGACGGCCATCGGCGGCAATAACGATGCCGTTGTCGAGGGCGAAACCGGATTGCTGGTGCCGGTGCGCGATCCGCTGGCCTTGGCGGCGGCGATCCTGCAACTGGCGCAGGATCCGGATCGGCGCGCGAGTTTCGGCGAGGCAGGACGCCGCCGCGTCGAACAACGCTTTTCGCTGGATGTCTGCGTCGATCGCTATGAGCGGCTTTACCGCGCGCTTGGCGAGGCCGATCCGCCGCCGGTCAGCGTCATTTTGGCGGATGATGCGGCCGACCGCCGCCAAGCCGTTGTCGCCGCAGCCGCATCTGCCTCCTGAACATGCGCGCCACCGCCAGTGATAATGTCGACCCCGCTGTCGCCCGCGGCTTCGGCGAGGAGTGGTCGACTTTCCGCCAGGACGAGGATCATCTTTCGGCGCAGCAGCGCCGGGAGATTTTCGACGATTATTTCCGGATCTTTCCCTGGGCGGCGCTGCCGCCGGGCGGCGGCACAGGCATCGATGTCGGCTGCGGCACCGGCCGCTGGTCGATGCTGGTGGCCCCGCGCGTCGCGCATCTGCATCTCCTTGACGCGAGTCCGCAGGCGCTCGCGGTGGCACGGGAGAATCTCAAAGCCGCGGGCAATGTCAGCTTTCATGTGGCGAGCGTCGCCGCGATCCCACTGCCTGACGCATCGCTCGATTTTGCCTATTCGCTGGGCGTGCTGCATCACGTCCCTGACACGCAGGCTGCGATCAATGCGATCGCGGCCAAGCTCAAGCCCGGTGCGCCGTTCTTGATCTATCTCTATTACGCGCTCGATAATCGCCCGGCCTGGTATCGCATGCTGTGGCGTCTGAGCAATCTCGGCCGCCTGGTCATTTCGCGCCTGCCGCATGGGCTGCGCTATGTCGTGAGCCAGGTTATCGCCGCTTTGGTGTATTGGCCGCTGGCGCGTTTGGCGACGCTGTTGTCGCGGCTCGGCCGCTCGCCGCGCGGCCTGCCACTCGCTTATTACGCCGACAAGTCGTTCTATGTGATGCGCACCGATGCTTATGACCGCTTCTGCACGCGGCTCGAAAAGAGGTTCACGCGGCCTCGGATCGAAGCGATGCTCACGCGCGCCGGCTTTGTCGATATCCGCTTCTCGGATCGCGAACCGTTCTGGTGCGCCGTGGGCATCAAGCCCGCCGCGAAATAATCACGCCCAGCGCTCGCGCCAGGCTTCGAGCATCAGCACGTCCCAGAGCAGATATTGCCAGTTGCGCCGGCCGTCGAGATGATCCTGCCAATAGCGGCGCACCATGCCGGCATCGAGCAAGCCGCCCTCGCGCAGTCTTTGTTCGCCGAGGAGCGTCTCGGCCCAGTCGCGCAACGGCCCGCGCAGCCACTCGCCGAGCGGAATGCCGAAACCCATTTTCGGCCGCTCGATCAGTTCGGGCGGTACGTGGCGATAGAGCACCTGCCGCAGGATCCATTTGGTCGTGCCGTTGCGCACCTTGACGTGCTCGGGCAGGCGCCAGGCGAATTCGACCACGCGATGATCGATCAGCGGCACGCGCGCTTCGAGCGCGACCGCCATGCTGGCGCGGTCCACTTTGGTGAGGATGTCGTCGGGCAGGTAAGTGACGAGATCGAGAAATTGCATGCGTGCCAGCAAGCCGGGAAAATCCTTGGCCACGTTCGCATCGTCGAGAATGCCGCGCGGCTCGGCGACCTGCGGCATGATCTCGGACGGCTCCCAGTGGCTGACCAGGCGACGATAGACGGCGTCGGCGCTACCGAGGCGGAGTACCGAGGCGGCTTTGTGCACCTTGTCGCCGGCTTGCGGTGGCCGCAGCCGGCGCGGCAGCGCCGACAGCAATTGCGTCCAGCGATCCGGGCGCACCGCGGTCAGTGCGGCGGCCGCGCCCTTGCGCAGCGGCTGCGGCATCAACGACAGCGAGCGCCAGAAGCGTTGCGTGAGCTGGTAGCGGTTATAGCCGGCGAACAGTTCGTCGCCGCCATCGCCCGACAAGGCGACCGTGACATATTTCCGTGTCATCGCGGACACGAGATAAGTCGGGATCTGCGATGAATCGGCAAACGGCTCGTCGTAAAAATCGGGGAGGCGGGGGATGACGTCGAGCGCCTCCCTCGCCGTAACCGTGAGCTCGGTGTGATCGGTTTGCAGGTGCCGCGCCACCGCGGCGGCATGATGCGCCTCGTTATAGCCTTCGATATCGAAGCCGATGGAAAAGCTCTTCACTGTGCCGCTTTTCGCCGCTTGCATCAGCGCGACCACGGTCGAGGAATCGACGCCGCCGGAGAGAAAGGCGCCGAGCGGCACGTCGGCGATCATGCGGCGACTGATCGCGTCTTTGAGGAGCGATTCAAGCTGCTCGATCAGTTCTTCGTCACTGCCCTCGGTGAGATTGCGCGAGCCGGTCCGCGCCACGCTGCGCGCATCCCAGAAACGCGTGATGGTCGGATCGCCGCGCCACGGCAGCGTCAGCACCGTGCCGGGCTCGAGTTTATAAACGCCGTCATAGATCGTGCGCGGAGCGGGGATGTAATTGTGCCGCATGAAGGCGGCGACGGCGCTCTGGTCGATGCGCGGCGTCCAGCCCGGATGCGTCCGCAACGCCTTGAGCTCCGACCCGAACATGAAGGTGTTACCGAACTTCGCCCAGTAGAGCGGCTTGATGCCAAGCCGGTCGCGCATCAAGGTCAGCGTGCGGTCGCGGCGGTCCCACAGCGCGATGGCGAACATGCCGATCATGCGCTTGAGCGTCGCCTCGATACCGTTGACGGCGAAAGACTCCAGAATGACTTCGGTGTCGGAATGGCCGCGGAAATTGTGGCCGCGCGCGGCGAGTTCGGCGGCGATCGGCTGGAAGCTGTAGACCTCGCCGTTATAGCTGATGACATAGCGCTCACTCGCCGAGATCATCGGCTGATGGCCGGCGGCCGACAGATCGATGATCGACAGCCGGCGGTGCACCAGCGCGGTTTCGGTTTCGCCGTCGGTCCAGATGCCCTGATCGTCGGGGCCGCGATAGGCGATGCTTGCGGCCATCGCCTCGGCGATCGCGCCGAGATCGCCTCCGGCCATGTTAGGTGCAGCGCCGATAAAGCCTGCAATGCCGCACATCGAACCCGTTCCGTATCAACGATTGTGAGTTCATTGCATATAGGCTAGGCCGCAAACTCACAACGCATTTTAAGTTCGGGCATTGCCGCTTAACGATGATGGCATCGTTCAAGCCGGGCGATGCCGTCACTGTTGCCGCCTCCCGCTGCGGACGCTAAAGAAAGCGCGCCGCCGCGGGTTTCGTATCGCCACTCCAGGGATTTGATTTTGCCGCACCAACGCAAGATTGCCGTGATTGGGCTCGGCTATGTCGGGCTGCCGGTAG
>Ga0207416_1004905_pt1 | contig 11102 bp, 8 predicted proteins | sample PaiPotPPM11metaG_FD_184107 | JGI IMG/M metagenome (GOLD analysis project Ga0207416, IMG submission 184107) | Iron sulfur acid spring bacterial and archeal communities from Banff, Canada, to study Microbial Dark Matter (Phase II) - Paint Pots PPM... ...
TCATTATCGTGGCGTTCATCGAGAACGTGCTGCTTTGGGGCGCCTTCGCCTATATCGGCGCGTACCTGCGGTTGCGCTTCGGCCTCAGCTTCACGCTGATCGGCTTGAGCGTCGCCTGCTTCGGCATCGGCGGGCTCATTTACGCAGGCTTGGTCAAGTTGTTCGTCCATCGGCTCGGCCAAGTCCGTCTCGCCATCGCCGGCGGTTTCACGATCGCGGCGGGCTACATCGCCCTCTCAATCGCACCAGCGTGGTGGCTCGCACCCGTTGCGACGATCGCGATCGGGCTGGGCTTCTACATGCTGCATAATACATTGCAGACAAATGCCACGCAGATGACGCCGCAGGCGCGCGGCACGGCAGTGGCCCTCTTCTCTTCGGCGATCTTTATCGGACAGACGGTGGGAGTAGGCATTGGAGCGCTGACGATCGATCGGCTTGGCGCGGTGCCGCTGTTTATCGCAAGCGCCGTGACGTTGCCGATTCTTGCCGTCTGGTTTGGCCGTCAATTGTCGCGGCGCCACTTGCTCAAATGAAATAAGCGGCTGAATTACAGCGAAAGTCCGAAGGTCTCGTTCAGACCGCGGCGGCCGGTCTTGGTGACGGTGAGCGCGCGGCTGTCGCGCATGCGCTCGAGCCAGCCGAGATCGAAGCAGCGCTGCGCCAGCACCGCGCCGACGCTGCCGCCAAGATGCGGCCGCCGCTCGGTCCAATCGAGGCAGGGACGGCAGAAGACGCGGCGGCGGGCGCGCGCCGCGGCGAGATCGATGCCGAATTTCTCGAAGAACGCGACGCCGCTGTCGGTCACCTCGCCGCCGTCATCGCTCAGCGCGACGTGGCCATGCGCGCACAGCGCGTCGGTAAGCCCAACGCCGAGCTTGCCGGCGAAGTGATCGTAGCAAGTGCGCGCGGTGCGCATCGCGTCATCAAGCTTCGACGGCGGCCGGTGACGCGGCGGCGCGTCGGCGACCACCGCCATGATGCCCTCGAGCATTTCGGCAACCCGATGGGTCGCAATGCGGTAGTAGCGGTGGCGGCCTTGCTTGACGCAGGCAATCAGCCGTCCGTCGTTCAATCGGCCGAGATGACCGCTCGTGGTCTGCGGCGACACACCGGCAACATGAGCAAGCTCGCTCGCGGTGAGCGCCCGGCCGCCCATCAGCGCTGCAAGAATATTAGCGCGCGCCGGATCGCCGACCAGGGCTGCAACTTCAGCTATTCGAACATCCGCCGTCATGGCACTTCCCCGGAACGAAACGTCATCGCCAAATCTAGTTCATCAAATAGGAAAGTCAGCCGCGAATGTTTCGGCGGCGGCCGTAGTATCGAAAAAGCTCGCAGCCGCAGCGGGGAGGTGTTGCCCGCCATGACTCGCTTCACTGATCGTCAAAACGATGAGCGATCTCAGACTTTGACCAGCGGCACCATGGGCGCCGCGCCGACAATACCGGCCTTCGCAATCCGGTTTGCGCAGCAACTGCGCCGGCACCGTGGGGCGAAATGATCTACTGGTTCGTGGCGTCGTATTTGGTCGGTGATAGTACAACATGCGATAATCGAAGCGAAGGTCGCCAGGCCCAACGATCATGCGCAAATCCAAGACACGTAACCTGCCCCCAGCAAGACCGTCCCCCGACCCCTGGCAAGTCGAATTCGAGCGGGGGCTCACCCTACATCGGCAAGGAAAGCTAGCGGAGGCAGAGAGCGTCTTTGAGGACGTCCGGCAGCGACAGCCGAACCATTTTGATGCGCTGCACCTGCTCGCAATCATCGCCATGCAAACCGGACAATTGGAGCGGGGGATTGAACTGATCCAGAGTGCGATCGGGATCAACGCCAACGTCGCCAGCGCACACAATAACCTCGGATACGCCCTGATAAATTTGCAGCGCTACGACGAGGCGATAGTGAGTCTCAACAGAGCTATCGCTTTGGATCGAAGTCAGGTGGGGGCCTACCACAATCTCGGCAATTCGCTGCAAGCCTTGGGGCGCTTCGACGAAGCCGTGGCGAGCTACGACACGGCGATCGGACTGAAGCCGGATCAAGCGAAGGTTTACAATAGCCGCGGCAACGCCCTGCAGATGCTGAAACGATTTGATGATGCACTGGCGAGCTACGACAGGGCGCTCGCCATGCGGCCGAATTATGCCGAAGCGCTCAATAATCGCGGCTACACCCTGCAGGAGCTAAAGCGGTATGACGAGGCGCTGGCGAGCTACGACCGCGCCTTGGCTCTGCACCCGGATTTTGCCGAAGCCCTCTACAACCGCGGTATCACCCTGAGGAGCCTGCAGCGATTTGACGAGGCGCTGACAAGCTACGACCGTGCCATCGCTGCACGGCCCGACTATGTAGAGGCGTTAAGCAATCGCGGCAACATCTCCGCGAGTCTTGGCCGGAATGCCGACGCTTTCGCAGCTTATGATCGAGCATTTCGTCTTAAACCTGATCACAATCGTCTCGCGGGCCGTCGACTGCATGCCAAGCTGCAATTATGCGACTGGACAAACTTTGACGCGGAAGTGTCGCATCTTCTGTCCGCGATAAGAGAACAGAAATTGGCAAGCGTGCCTTTCGAGATTCTCTCGATACCCTCATCGCCCTCCGATCAGCTGCAGTGCGCCAGACGGGATGCTTCAGTTCAGCCGCGGTTTCGTCCAATTTGGAACGGCGAGCTTTATTCACACGATCGCATTCGAGTGGGCTATCTGTCGGGCGACTTCCGTGAGCACCCCACGGGGTATTTGGCCGCTGGCCTGTTTGAACATCACAACAAATCGCGTTTCGAAGTGACCGGAATATGCTTTGGGCCGGACCAGAACTCGACAACCCGGCATAGAATAAAAGGCGCGTTCGAGCATTTCATCGAAGTTCACGACAAGAGCGACCAGGCCATCGCAGACCTTGTCCGGCAGCTCGAAATCGAAATTGCCGTCGACCTGATGGGCTATACTCAGAACTCGAGGCCCGGCATTTTCGCTCGGCGTTGTGCACCAATTCAGGTGAGTTATCTCGGTTATCTCGGAACCATGGGGACCGACTTCATCGACTACGTGATCGCCGACAAGATTGCGTTGCCGTTCGATCAACAGAGGTTCTACGTCGAGAACATCGTCCATCTTCCCGATTGCTTCCTGGTCAACGACAACCGGCTGATAATCGCACCGCATACGCCATCGCGCCGAGATGTCGGTTTGCCGGCCGAAGGTTTTGTATTCTGCTCGTTCAATAACGGCTACAAGCTCGGCCCGCCGATATTCGAGTTGTGGATGCGACTGCTGCAAGGCGTCGAGGGAAGCGTGTTGTGGCTTTTCCAATCGAATGCGGAAATGGCGGTCAACCTGCAGCGCGAGGCACGGCGGTGCGGCATCGATCCGAGCCGAATCATCTTCGCTCCGCGTGTCACGCTCTCCGAGCACCTGGCGCGGCAACGATTGGCCGACCTGTTTCTCGACACGACGCCTTACAACGCAGGCGCAACGGGCGCTGGCGCGCTTTGGTCCGGAGTCCCGATGTTGACAATGATCGGCGAGACCTTTGTGGGAAGGATGGCGGCGAGCATGCTGCACGCCGTGGGCTTGCCCGAGCTGGTGGCAAAGTCGTTGCCGGACTATGAGGCATTGGCGTTGAAGATCGCCACCGAGCCGGCATTTTGCACCGCGCTAAAGGACAAACTCACGCGCAGCCGTGGAACTTACCCTCTTTTCGACACCGAGAGATTCACCCGGCACATCGAGGCTGCATATCTCGGCATGTGGCAGCGGTACACAAGCGGTGAGAAACCGCATAGCTTTGCGGTCGCTCCAAGCAGTTAGATCGGCGATCAACGGGTCGCAAAAGCTAGGCCTCGACGCTGGCCACGGCGCAGATGCTATACCTTGACCAGCGGCACCTTGGGCACCGTACCGCGGCGCGGCGGCGTATCGTTGCCGCCCGGGCCTGACGGCTTTCGGCGCGGCGACGCGCGGCGCTTCTTGGCACGGCGCGGCTCGGGCAGCTTCTCAGCGCGCGGGGTCACCGGGCCGTCGGGGTAATCGAAGCTGAGCTTGCTGTTGCCGGCCTCGTCGGTGATCACGATGACGCGGACGTGGCCGCCCGACTTCAGGCGTCCGAACAGCACCTCATCGGCAAGCGGCTTCTTGATGTGCTCCTGGATCACCCGCGCCATCGGCCGGGCGCCCATCAGCTCATCATAGCCGTTCGCGATCAGCCATTTTGCGGCCTCGTCGGTCAGCTCGATCGTCACATCGCGGTCGGCGAGCTGCGCCTCGAGTTGCAGCACGAATTTCTCGACCACTTGGGCGATGACCTCGGGCGACAGATGCGCAAAGGTGATGATCGCGTCGAGCCGGTTGCGGAATTCCGGCGCGAACATCCGGTTGATCGCCTCGGTGTCGTCGCCTTCGCGCTTGGTGCGCGTGAAGCCGAAGGCCGCGCGCGCCATGTCGGACGCGCCCGCATTGGTGGTCATGATGAGAATGACATTGCGGAAATCGACCTGCTTGCCGTTGTGGTCGGTCAGCTTGCCGTGATCCATGATCTGCAGCAGCACGTTGAACAGATCCGGATGCGCCTTCTCGATTTCGTCGAGCAGCAGCACGCAATGCGGATGCTGGTCGACACCGTCCGTCAGCAGTCCGCCCTGGTCGAATCCGACATAGCCGGGCGGCGCGCCGATCAGCCGCGATACGGTGTGGCGCTCCATGTATTCCGACATGTCGAAGCGGATGATCTCGACGCCGAGCGTGGCGGCAAGCTGGCGCGCGACTTCGGTCTTGCCGACACCGGTCGGGCCGGAGAACAGATAGCAGCCGATCGGCTTTTCCGGCTCGCGCAAGCCGGCGCGGGCGAGTTTGATCGACGCCGACAACGCTTCGATCGCCTTGTCCTGGCCGTAGACCACGCGCTTGAGCGTGTCATGGAGATGCTGAAGCACCTCGGCGTCGTCCTTCGACACCGCCTTCGGCGGGATGCGCGCCATGGTGGCGATCGTGGTTTCGATTTCCTTGATGCCGATGGTGCGCTTGCGCTTGCTCTCCGGCAGCAGCATCTGCGCCGCGCCGGACTCGTCGATCACATCGATGGCTTTGTCCGGCAGCTTGCGGTCGTGGATGTAACGCGCCGACAGTTCCACCGCCGCTTTGATCGCTTCGTTGGTGTATCTGAGCTTGTGATAGTCCTCAAAATAGGGTTTTAGGCCCTTGAGGATTTCGATGGCGTCGGGAATCGTCGGCTCGTTGACGTCGATCTTCTGGAACCGGCGCACCAGCGCCCGGTCCTTCTCGAAGTACTGCCGGTATTCCTTGTAGGTCGTCGAGCCGATGCAGCGCACCGTGCCGGACGCCAATGCCGGCTTCAGCAGGTTGGATGCGTCCATCGCGCCGCCGGACGTGGCGCCGGCGCCGATCACGGTATGGATTTCGTCGATGAACAGGATGGCGCCGGGATAGGCCTCAAGCTCCTTGATGACTTGCTTGAGCCGCTCCTCAAAATCGCCGCGATAGCGCGTGCCGGCAAGCAGCGTGCCCATGTCGAGGGCGAACACGGTCGCGTTGCTTAACACGTCCGGCACCTCGCCATGCACGATGCGCCGCGCCAGGCCTTCCGCGATCGCGGTCTTGCCGACGCCGGCCTCGCCGACGAACAGCGGATTATTCTTCTGCCGGCGGCACAGCACCTGAATCGTGCGGTTGATCTCGGACTCGCGCCCGATCAGCGGATCGATTTTGCCCTCGCGCGCTTTCTTGTTGAGGTTCACGCAATAAGCATCGAGCGCATCGCCTTTTTTCTTCGGCTCGTCGCCTGATTTGGCGTCGGCGTCCTCGTCGGAGCCGCGCACCGGGCGCGCTTCCGACATGCCCGGCCGTTTGGCGATGCCGTGGCTGATGTAGTTGACAGCGTCGTAGCGCGTCATGTCCTGCTCTTGCAGGAAATAGGCGGCGTGGCTCTCGCGTTCGGCGAAAATAGCGACCAGCACGTTGGCGCCGGTTACTTCCTCGCGCCCGGAGGACTGGACGTGGATCACCGCGCGCTGAATGACACGCTGGAATCCGGCCGTGGGTTTGGAGTCCTCGGCGCCGTCGGTGACGAGATTGTCGAGCTCCGATTCGAGGTAGGCGACGAGACTGCGTCGCAGCTTTTCCAGATCGACGTTGCACGCCCGCATGACCGCGGCCGCGTCCTGATCCTCGATCAGGGCGAGCAGCAGGTGCTCCAGCGTCGCGTATTCATGGTGACGCTCATTGGCGAGGGCGAGCGCCCTGTGAAGCGACTGTTCGAGACTGCGCGAGAACGTGGGCATTTCAATTTCTCATCACTTGTATTGGATGTTCCCCCCGGGGAATCACTTTTTTTCCATGATGCACTGCAAAGGATGCTGATGTTTGCGGGCAAAGTCCATAACCTGCGTCACTTTTGTCTCGGCCACTTCGTAGGTGAAAACCCCGCATTCACCGATACCGTGTTGGTGCACATGCATCATGATGCGGTGCGCCGCTTCGGCGTCCTTGTTGAAGAAGCGCTCGAGCACGTGGACCACGAACTCCATCGGCGTGTAGTCGTCGTTGAGCAGTAGGACGCGATAGAGGTTCGGCCGCTTGGTCTGCGGCTTGGTCTTGGTGATGACCGCAGTCCCGGGACCGCCCTGATCGCTTTTGCGTTTGCGATCGTCGTCTGCCAGGCGGACCGGCTGTGCGGCGGAGATAACGTTAATCGGCGGCATTGCTTGGTCTGTCTTGCGGCTTCGTTACTGTAGTGATCACTCACCCTCGGCGGTGCCGATACACTATCATAAGGCTTGCATGGCGCGCGTTCCAGATCGCCGGCGCGCCGAGCGAACAAGCGCCTCCCGCCGCGGCTGTGGGGCGGCAACACGACACACGCAACCGGTTGATGAACGAATCGCGGCAAGCGGAAAACGTCAGGTTTGCCAGCATTGGTCGCCAGCGCCGACTCGGCTATGGAACCGCGCAATTGCGACCGGAGGTGACCATGGTCGACCCCACACGGCGAGCAAAGCTTATCCGTGAGCTCGAACAGGACTTCGTTGCGGACTACGACGCTCTCAGCATGCCCTCCGGCGACAAACGAGCGGCCTATGCGCTCGAACACATCGCCTTTCGGGTCAGCCGGATGGAACAGAGCCTCGCCAGGATCGCCGCCGCCATCGAGAAGGTCATCAACAAAGGCTGATATGCAGCGGCGCCGCATGCCCCCTCACTTCATCGCCGACGCCTTGGCCAGCATGCCCTCGAACGGCTTGTACGCCTCTTTGGCGAGATCGACGTACAGCTCGCCGAGTTTGGTCGCCTCGGCAACGAAATCCTCGTACGAGGATTTCAGGTAGGCGCTCTGCACTTCCATCGCTTTTTCGAGGCTTTTCGCGCCGATGAGCTTTTCCCATGCGGCGGCTGAACCCTCGACCGACTTTTTCGAGTAGTCAGCGACCTCGACTGCAATCGCCTGCGCATTCTTGGTCCATGCGCCGAAGCAGTTCATCGCCACGTCCATATTGTCCTTGCCGAACTTGGGCATCTCGTTGGTGCTCATAACGGTCCTTCCCGGCCACGCCGGCTGACGGTTGATAGGGTTAATTTCCTGGCCCCTTTGCCTTGAAATGGCCTTTTGAGGCAGCAATCATTAGTATAGTGCACTGCACAAAAATCGCAACGGGTGCAGGCGCAGAACGTGAGTAATTGCCGTTATTACGGTGGGTGTTGGGACTTACGGCAACGCGGTGAGGGACTTAACGCTTTCGAAACAGCGTTCGCCTAAGGTGCTTGACCGTGTCGTTTGTGTAACGACCGGTCCTTAGTCGGGGACACTGCTTCTTTCCTGGACAGACGGCCGGACGAGCCGGCCCATGCCGCGGAGGAGCATCGTCCCTAAGGAGCGAACAGGGGCGGGCCTCCAACGAGGCCCTGCGCGCGTCAGGGACGGGGTGCGTAAATGGTATCGGTGCGTTCCGGAGCCCGCACGGGGCTTCGCTGCGGCGTTATAGGTCTCACCGCCGTAGCGGCGATTCTATTCATCACCAGCGACACGGCCGACGCGCGCCACCATCGGCGCATTCGCGTGCATTACGCGCATCACACCGGGCGCGTTCACCGCGCTCACGCTGAGGCCTATTCTCCGCCAACCGCATCGATCGTCGTCGACGGCAATACCGGCCAGGTGCTGCAAGCATCGAATCCGGATGCGGCACGCCATCCGGCGTCGCTGACCAAGATGATGACGCTCTACTTGCTTTTCGAGCGCCTCGACGCCGGCAAAATCAAACTCGATACGCCGCTCAAGGTGTCCGAACACGCGTCCGACCAGGATCCGACCAAGCTCGGTCTCAAGCCCGGTCAGACCATCCCGGTCGAGGATGCGATCAAGGGCGTGGTCACGCGCTCGGCCAATGACGCCGCCGTCGTCATCGCTGAAAATCTCGGCGGCAGCGAAGACGCTTTCGCCAAACTGATGACGCAGAAGGCCCATGCGCTGGGCATGAGCCGCACCACCTATGTCAATGCCTCCGGCCTGCCGGACGACGATCAAATCACCACGGCGCGCGATCAGGCGCTGCTCGGCCGCGCCATCCAGGATCGCTTCCCGCGCTACTACAAATACTTTTCGACGCCGTCATTCGTCTTCCACGGTGTGGCGATCCGCAATCACGACCATCTGCTCGGCTCGGTCGAAGGCGTCGATGGCATTAAAACCGGATTTACCCGCGCCTCGGGCTTCAATCTTGTCACCTCGGTTCATCGCGACGGACGCTACGTCGTCGCTGTCGTGCTCGGCGGCCGCTCGGCATTCGAGCGCGACGCGCACATGCGGGAACTGATCAGCGACCATATCAAGGAGGCTTCGCTGCACCGTACGGCGCCCGTCGTCGCCGAGCAGGCTCCACAGCACGAAGAAACCCAGCCGGTTGCGTTCGCCAAGGCGCCGATGTCGTCACGCGCCGACCCGACGCCGACGGCGACAGTCAGTGCACGCAGCCCGGCCGGCTCGAACGATCCGATCCAGCCGCTTCTGGTGAGGACCGTCTCCTATCGGATCGCACCGGTGCAGACGGCGCAGCTTGCGCCGATGCCGACGCTGATACCGGTCCTCGCTGCGGCGTCGCAGCCGGCCGCTGCGCAAATGGCGCTCCCGCAGCGGGCAGCGTCTGCGTCCGAGCCGCCACGGACTGTCGTTGCATCGGCCGAGCCGCTTCCTGCGGCCGCTCCGGCCCAGCCTGAAGTCGCCAAATCCGAGCCGGCCAAGTCCGTGCCAGCCAAGCCGGTATCCGCGAAATCCGAGCCCGCCAGTTCCGGACCGGCGCAATTTCGCGCGCGCGGTGGCTGGCAGATCCAGATCGGCGCCTACGACGGCGAAGACGAAGCGAAGCAGCATTTGAGCGCGGCACAGATCAAGGTCCGCGACATGCTCGCCGCCGCCGATCCGTTCACCGAGCGCGTGCAGAAGGGCGACAAGGCGCTCTACCGGGCGCGCTTCGCCGGCTTCGACAAAACAACCGCCGAGGCTGCCTGCAAGCAGCTCAAGCGCAACGACTTCGAGTGCATGACGGTCAAGAACTGAAAGACCTCGGCAAACGAGGTGGACAGTGAGTAGCGTTGTTCAGAGTAGGCAAGCCACGCAAGAGGATGCGGAAACCTCAGCGATGGCGGCGAAGAAGAACGTCCTTGGCCTCATTGACGCGGGCCGCAAGATACGTCGATCCCCCTTGGTCGGGATGCAGTTTCTTCATCAGGGAACGGTGGGCCCGGCTGATCGCGTCCGCGCTCGCCCCGGGCTGCACGCCAAGGATCTGATAGGCCTCCTCTTCAGTCATTTTGCTGCTGCGCGCCGCCCGCGGCCCGCTGCCCGCTGCCGCATCATGTTGCGCGTGCTCACGCCAACTGGGCTCCCTGCGGTCAAGATACGCTGCAAGTAGATCGCGGCTGTCACCGTCGATCTCGCCGAGCAGACTGAGCAGTGCCGGTTGATCGAGCATATCGAGCGACGCGCCTTCATGGCGTCCGGCGAGAACGTGGCCGTGCATTGCGCCAGAGTCGTGATCAAGCTCCATTTCGAGGAAAGCGGTACGGACCCGCGAGACCTGGCCCGAGCTTTTTTGGGTGCGACCGGCGAAACTCGCCGGCCACAGCGTGATCCAGCCCAGAAGGCCGAGACCGATGGCTCCGACCGTGATGGCGGGGCCGATCTCGCCGCGAAACATGAGAAACGCGGCAAAGATCAATGCGCCGCCGCCACCCATGGCGCGCACCAGGCGAGCGGCTTGCTTGGGGTCGGCCTTGGAGAAAGCGCCTACGGCCCACAGCAACAGGATGAGAACGACGGCGCCGAGGATCAAAGGCATGGCTATTTGAGCTGTTCGAGCAACCTGACGGCTCCGGCGCTCTGCTTCAGGTCGGCAAGCGCTTTCATCCCGCCGGCGGCATAGGCCGCAGCCGCCCGCAACAATTCGCCGAGCTCATGGGCGGCGCCCGGCGTAAACCGGCAATAGGCGCCGCGAGTGAGCCGCGCGATTTCGCGGAATGCCTGCTCACAAACCGGATCGTAGCCCTCCTGGAACATGAAAGCGGGGACGCTGCGCAGCCCAAGCTCGCCGGCACGCGCGCACAAATCGTCGAGCGCTTCCTCCATGGCGTCGCCAACGAAGACCAGGGTGCCGACCTTGGCCGCGTCGTTCTCGCGGCGCGCATGGGCAAGGATTTTTCCGATCTGGGTGTGACCGCCGCGACAATCGATGCGTGACATGAGCGCGCCGAGCCGATCCGGCTCCGCGATCCAGGGCGATGCACGACATTCCGCAAGCCCGCGATAGTAGACGAGCTGAATGTCGAGCCCGCCGACGCCGGCTGCTTCGCGGAACATGTCGGCTTGCAGCCGGCAGGCCGTATCCCAGGTCGGCTGGCGGCTCATGGTGGCGTCAAGCGCGAAAATGAGCCGGCCGCGCTTGCCGGTCTCCGCCGCCGGGCCGAGCGCCTTGACGCGGTTCAGGAAGGCGTCGATCTCCGCGCGCTGGGTCGCCGCGGGCGCCTTGTCATTGGTCGTTTCACGCGGCGGCTGATGGGTTGGCGCCGGCGCGTGAAACGACCAATGAC
>Ga0207416_1004907_pt1 | contig 11091 bp, 8 predicted proteins | sample PaiPotPPM11metaG_FD_184107 | JGI IMG/M metagenome (GOLD analysis project Ga0207416, IMG submission 184107) | Iron sulfur acid spring bacterial and archeal communities from Banff, Canada, to study Microbial Dark Matter (Phase II) - Paint Pots PPM... ...
CTGGCCAACGTGCAGCGACTCGGGCAGCTCGCCGTCGAAGCACAGCAGCTGCTCGACGAACATCGGGTTCCCCTCGCTGCGCCGGAACACGTTGTCGGCCTGGGCGGGCTCGGGGTCGCGGGTCAGGATCGCGGCGATCTGCGCGGTGGCCTCGGACCGGGTCAGCCGGGGTAGCTCAAGGCGCTGGACCCAGCCGATGCGGCCCAGCTCGGCCAGCAGCGGGCGCAGCGGGTGACCGCGGTGCAGCTCGTCGGACCGGAACGTGACCACGATCAGCACGCCCCGCATGACCTGCTGGTTGCCGATGAGGTAGGTGAGCAGGTCCCTGGTCGACCGGTCGGCCCAGTGCGCGTCCTCGATGATCAGGACCAGCGGCCCGGTCTCGGCCAGCCGCTCGAACAGGGTGAGCATCTGCTCGAACAGCCGGGCCCGTGCCTCGCCCTGGTAGGCCTCGTCGTCGTGGCTGGCGGGCTCGCCCAGCTCGGGCAGCAGCCGGGCCAGCTCGCGGCGGCCCGGACCGGAGAGCAGCTCGGCCACGCCCTGCAGTCCCAGCTCCCGGACCAGCTGGCGCAGCAGCCCGGTGAACGGCGCGAACGGCAGCCCGGAGGCACCCAGTTCCAGGCAGCCGCCGGTCAGCGCCCTGGCGTGGCCGGCGGCGCGGGCCGCGAACTCGCTGACCAGGCGCGACTTCCCGACCCCGGCCTCGCCCCCGATGAGCACGGCGGTGGACTCGCCGAGCCGGGCGTCGGCCAGGCCCTCATCGAGACGGGCGAGGTAGTCGGCCCGGCCGACCAGGACCGGGCTGACCTGGCAAGTGCTCACACCACTCAGCATGCCAGTCCGCACCGACAAGTCGCGCCTCAGTTATCTGGGGCGGAGTTGTCTGGGGCCAGGCGCCGGTAGCGCCCGGCGTGATGCACCAGCGGGCCGAGGCCGGTCTCGGCCACGCTGACCCCGACGACCTCGCCGACCACGATGCTGTGATCGCCGCCGTCGTGGACGTCGGTGGTCCGGCACTCCAGCGCCGACAGCGCGTCATCCAGGATGGGGGCGCCCGTGACCGGGCCGGCGTGGTGGCCGTACTGGTCGAGCTGGCCCTCCAGGGGCCGGCCGCGGGTAGCCAGCCAGCGGGCCGTCTTCTCGGCGTTCTCGTCCAGCACCGAGACCGACCAGATCCCGGCCTCCAGCACGGTGTCGTGGAAGCGCGCGATCTTCTCGGCGCAGAACAGGACCAGCACGGGGTCCAGCGACACGGCGGTGAACGCGCTGACCGTCATGGCGTGGTCAACCCCGTCGAGGCGGGTGCCGATGACCAGGATGCCGGTGGGCAGCCGGCCCGCGGCCCGGCGGAACTCGGCCGGATCGACGCCCATCAGGACCCGGGCTTCCGGGCCCAGATGACGTAGGCCAGCAGACAGCCCACGGCCGCGCAGCCCGCGCCGCCGAACAGGAAGAACTTGCCCGCGGTGCTATCGGTGATCAGGACGCTTCCTCCATGGGTTCCGGTGGACAGCAGCAGGGCGGTCAGAAACCACCCTGCACCGGGCATAAGCCCGCCACCGGCCGACTGCATTCCCCACGCGCTCAGCAGGCACGTGATCAGGATGGCCAGGTCGAACCCGATCGCCGCCCAGGGCCCAGGCCCGGTGTTGTAGTGGAACACCCCGAGCAGCGCCTGGAACGCGCCAAACACGAACAAAACGACGTAAGCGGCGATCCCGATCAGCCGCTCCTGGCTAGCCAAGGCCGGCGAACAGGTCGGATTCCCGTGCCCCCGCGGGCCGCTCTGGCCCCGGCGGAGAAACAGGAGAAACAAGGGTGTAGTACTCGGTGCCGAACGCCCGCTGTCCGACGTTGTCCGACAGCGCGAAGAACGGGCTGTCCACCGCGATCTGGGTGGCGTGGGCCCGCATGGCGGCCACCTTGGCGTCCAGGTAGTCCCGCGCGTCGATCTCGGTCGTCACCTGCTCGTCCGGGACCCCGAACGGGAGGTCGTCCACCGAGGTCACCCGGGTGAACCTGGTGCCGCCGGAGATGCCGCGGGCCAGCACCGACTTCGGCACCGCGGTGGCGTAGAACTTGCTGACCGGGCCGCCGGCCGTGGTGGAGGCACTGGTGAAAGCCCGCCAGGCCACTCGGTGGGCCTGGATGTGGTCGGGGTGGCCGTAGAACCCCCGATCGTCGTAGGTCACGATGACCTGCGGCCGGACGTCCTCGATGACCTCAAGCAGCGCCCCGGCCGCCTCGTCCACGTCGGCCTGCCAGAAGCAATCCGCGTCATCGTTGGTGGGCTCGCCCATCATCCCGGAGTCGCGCCACCGGCCCGGCCCGCCCAGGAACCGGTGGTCCTTCACCCCGAGCGCCTTACAGGCGGCATCCAGCTCGCCGATCCGGTACTGGCCCAGGCCGCCGTCGGCGTCCCAGGCCAGGTGGGCGAGCTCGGGCGGGATGACCTCCCCGAGCTCGCCCAGCGTGCAGGTGACCAGGGTCACGCGCACGCCCTCGGCCGCGTACTTGGCCATGGTCGCCCCGGTGCCGATGGACTCGTCGTCGGGGTGGGCGTGCACCAGCAGGAGGCTGCGGGCTGGTCCATTCATGCCCGGAAGCCTAGTTGAGGGTTCAGCTGCGGTAGGCGTCCTGGATGGTCTCGGTGATCGACCCGCCCGCGGCGTCGGTGGCGCCGGTGCGCAGCGTCACGTCGGCCCCGGCCGGGGCGGTGAACGAGACCGTGAACCGGCCGGACCCGGCCGGGGTCACCTTGGCTGTCCGCCAGGTGTGCCCGCCGTCGAACGAGACCCGCACCTTCGCGCCGGTAACCCGCACCGGCGCCCCCGGCTCGATGTGCCCCACGGTCAGGCCGATCACCTGCTGGCCGGCCGCCGTGGCCTCGTCCAGCCCCAGCCCGTGCACCTGATAGTTGAGGGTCATCATCGGCTGCACGGCGCAGCGGCGACCCGTGACCCGGCAGATCCAGCCAGTCGGCAGCGTCACCCCAGGCTCCGGTGCCGAGCGCCAGGTCCACGCGGTCTGGCTGACCGGGGACAGCGGGAAGCGCGCCCCGCTCCGGGTCGCGTTCAGCACGAACCGGATCGTCGCGGGCTTCGAGCTGAGAGTGACCTGGGGCAGGCCGGCGCCGTAGTTCGGGTTGGCCGGGTTGCCGTGCGCGATCAGGACCCCGTTCTGGTAGACGGCATAGCTGCCGCTGATCTTCACCCCGGACCCGGGGTAGTCGAAGTATCCGCCTCCCATGTGCCCCGGCACGTTGTCGCTGAACGGGCTGGGCATCAGCGAGAGCTTGTTCCCGGTCCGGATGGCGGTGGGCTCCATGGGGTAGAGCCGGCCGAGCGCGCCGGTCAGCCGCTGGACCGTGGGCTGCGGGTGCAACGGATCCTGATTCCAGTCCTCGGTGAATCGTTCGCCGGGGCGGACCGAGAACGGGCTGTCACCCTGCCCGCCGACGGAGAAGTTGTGGAACTGGTAGTAGCTGACCTGGTAGAGCGCGCCCGGCTCGGCCAGCATGTACTGAATCTGTTCCCCCGGCATCCGCACTGTCAGCGGGATGCCGATGCCGATGTCCATCTTGGTGGACGAGGCGCTCCCGTACACCTGGCCGTTGCCAGGCACCTCCTGGAAGTAGCGCTCGGTGATGGTGGCCAGGCGGGCCGGGCTGACGGCCCAGCGCTCGGCGGGGAGGATCCCGGCGGGCCCGGCGAACACCAGGTTGTAGGCATACGGGACGCTGGGAGCGTGGGCCGGCGAGGACATGGTCAGCGTGGCGTACACGTTCAGCGAGCCGATCGTGGGCCGACGGGTCGTCTGGTTGACCCACAGCCTGATGCCGGGGAACCCGAACACGCCGGCCGCGTAGGCGGTGTGATCAAGTCCGCTCCGGGTGACCTGGAAGGCGAAGCCCGCCAGGGCCGAGGGCCGCGGGGTGACCGCCCCGAGCTCGCTGGTCGCCGCCCGCGCGGCCAGGTGCACCTGGGTGTGCTGGCCCGTCACCGTGAACTGGGGCAGGATGTCCATCCGCAGGTCGTCCGCGGTCTTGCCGGTGCCGGCGAACCAGGCGAAGGCCCAGTAGGTCCCGGCCGGCACGCTGAACTTGCTCACCCCGTGGTAGAAAACGTTGTCCGACTCGATGGGATCGCCGAACGTGTGCCAGTTGGCCGCGTTCACCACCACCACCTCGTCGCCGGTGTCCGGCCGCCCGGCCTCATTGGTGCCGGTGACGGTCAGCTCATGCATGGGGTAGTCGGGACGGGCCCGCGCCACGGACGCGGCTCCCGCCGGCGCGATACTCACGCCGCCCGCGAACATGCCGTCCGTGCCGTAGCTGGCGCGGCCGTGATCGGCCAGGAACTGCCGGGCCAGGGCCGCGCCGAAGGCACGGGGGTTCAGGTAGCCCCGCGCGGTCCCCGCCGCCCAGCTGGTGATCGTGATGCCGGGCAGGTGCGGGCGCCGGCCGGTGAACGAGACCTGCACCCGCAGCCGCCCGCCGCTCTCGGCCCGGCTCAGGCTGGCCGGGCTGAACAGGCCCGGTGCCAGCCCCCGGCCCAGGTAAGGCAGCGCGTACACCGGCAGGTACAGGGCCTGCGCCCCGCGCCCGACCGAGACCACTGCCCCGGCGCCGGCCGCGGCTGCCCCCGGCACGGGCACCAAGGTCCCGGTGGTCCCGGTCCGCAGTACCAGCCGGTCTCCGTTGATCAGCAGCACCGACCGCGAGGCGGCCGTGGCCAGCGGGGCCGAGTGGGCCGCCAGCGCGGACGGAGCCGCCTGGGCTGCGGTAGCGACGAGTGCCGTGGCTGCTCCGCCAGAAATGGCGGCGATCCAGCCCGTCTTGTTGAAAAAACTCACGAATACTCCCTGGCGGTTTCTAGAAGGCACCGGTGCCGTCCGGAGTGCCCAGGCCGGTCGGGGCGTCGTAGCCGCGCTTGGCCACGCACAGGTAGTCGAGGCCGCAGGCCTGCCTGGCGGTGACGAAGACCGAGTTGTTGCCCCTGGTGATGTCGAACAGCGCGTGCGGGTGCTGGTAGGCGTAGCCGAGCGGGATCTTCGTCGCGTTGCCGGCCAGGCCGTAGATCCCGGCGATCAGCGGCGCGGCCACGCTGGTCCCGCCGACGGTGATCCAGCCGCCGAAGTCCTTGTTGTAGACCGGCACGTCGGCCGCCACCGCCGACACGTCGGCGACCGTCCGCCCCGGGCAGTTCCGGTCGTGCTGCCAGGCCGGCTTGGCCACGTACGCCGAGCAGCCGCTGCCGCCCGCCCCGAAGGGCACGTGCCAGACCTGCTCGGACCAGCCGCGGGCCGTGCCGGCCGCCCGGGTCAGCTCGGTGCCGCCGACCGCGGTCACCGTGCCCAGGTCGGCCGGGAAGTTGGCCGCCGTGTAGCCCAGGTCCCCGGTCGCGACCACCACCACGTGCCCCGGATGGTCGTAGGCCGCCGCGTCGGCCAGCGCGGCGCCGTTCTCCCGCTGGCCGTAGCTGTTGGAGATCACCTGCGCGCCCAGCCGGGCCGCCGTGTCCTCGGTGGCGGCCAGGTTCGCCGTCGACGGGTTCTTCCCCTCGACAACCAGGATGTGGCAGTGCGGGCAGGCCACCGAGATCATCGACACGTCCAGGGTCTCCTCCACCGCCCAGCCCGTGGGCACCCCCGAGGCGGGCAGCGGGCTGGCCTGGCCCCGCTGGTTGACGATCCGCAGGCAGCCGCTGGCCACCGTGCAGGCAGGCAGCCCGAAGTAAGACCGGTAATGCGCCAGGTAGGCAGCCAGGTGCGGAGCGTTATACGCGATCGAGACCGCCACCGTCTGCCCGGCCCCGCCCTGGCTGACCGGCAGCCGGTAGGCGGCCTCGATCTGCCGCGGAGTCAGGCCGGCCGGCTTAGAGCCGTCGGTCCGGTACAGGGCCAGGCAGCGCATGTAGCCGGGCCGGGCCGCCCGGCATGCGGCCCGCAGGCCGGCCGGCCCGGCCGACGCCGGCGCGCTGATCGCCGCGGCCAGGGTGACCGCCGCCGCGGCGAGGCTGACGAACCGCGCGGCCGGACTCCAGGCCCGCGCGAACCGCCCGAACAGATGCTGAGGCACGCAACCTCCAATGGCGCAGGGAAAGCTGGACACATGGTTGATGTCCGGAAGGGGGCAAATGTTGCGTTCCGCAGGCGGTTACTTAAAGACCATCGAGCAACAGGGCTCGGTTCGGGCGGCCGCCCGTCCTCCAGCCCGGCCGCCGCCGGGGCTGGCACCCCGCCCGGCGCGCCGGTCAGAAGCGCAGGTGGATGCGCGGATGGAGGGACGAGCGGCGCATTGTAGTAAGAGTCACACGCCCAGACGCACCGGGTGGTGCCCCGGAGTGATATCCAAGGGAATAAGGTTTCGTTCGAGCTCGCGGCTGACGCGACGCCCGCGCCGGCCCGCGGCGCCCTTGCCCGTGCTGGCGCGGCTGAATCTTTCCCAGGGCGGAGACGTCTGACAATGACGCAAGGCTTGGTGGCGCCGGCAAAGACCCGCGCGCAGATAACGGAAAAGACGCTGCGCAAGGACCCCTGGTGGCGGTCGCCGGCCATCGTCGCCGCGGCCCTCACCATCTGGGTGACCTACGCCACGGTCCACGTGTTCATCGGCCACTACTACTACGTGGCCAAGTTTCACTACCTGACGCCGTTCTACTCGCCATGCGTGAGCGGCGAGTGCGTGCCCGGCTCGGCCAGCCTGGGGACCTGGATCGGCCACGTCCCGCCGATCATCCCCTACGCCTTCGTCTCGCTGCCTTTCGTGCTGGGCTTCCGGCTGACCTGCTACTACTACCGGCGCGCCTACTACCGGGCGTTCTGGCGGGCCCCCGCCGCCTGCGCGGTCCGCGAGCCGCACGCCACCTACACCGGCGAGACCCGGTTCCCGCTGATCATGCAGAACCTGCACCGCTACTTCTTCTACATGGTGCTGCTGATCTCGGTGCTGAACACCTACGACGTGACCCAGGCCTTCCGCGGCCCCAACGGCGACTTCGGCATCGGGCTGGGCTCGCTCATCATGCTGGGCAACGTGGTCATGCTCTGGGCGTACTCGCTGTCCTGCCATTCCTGCCGGCACATCACCGGCGGGAGGCTGAAGAACTTCTCCAAGCACCCGTTCCGCTACTGGATTTGGACGCAGGTCTCCAAGCTGAACGCCAAGCACATGCAGCTGGCCTGGATCACGCTCGGCACCCTGATGCTGACCGACCTGTACATCTGGCTGCTGGCGGCGGGCGTGTTCAACGACCCGCGCATCTTCAACTGACAGGCAGGCATCGAAATGGCAGGCATCGCACCCGAAAGCATCGAGCGGCTTCCCTACGACGTCGTTGTCGTAGGGGCGGGCGGCTCCGGGCTGCGCGCGGCGATCGAGGCGCGCTTGGCCGGTAAGAAGACGGCGGTCATCTCCAAGTCGCTGTTCGGCAAGGCGCACACGGTGATGGCCGAGGGCGGCTGCGCGGCGGCGATGGGGAACGCCAACCCCAACGACAACTGGATGGTGCACTTCCGCGACACCATGCGCGGCGGCAAGTTCATGAACAACCCCCGGATGGCCGAGCTGCACGCCAAGGAGGCCCCGGACCGGGTCTGGGAGCTGGAGGCGTGGGGCGCGCTGTTCGACCGCACCCCCGACGGCAAGATCAGCCAGCGCAACTTCGGCGGCCATGAGTACCCGCGGCTGGCCCACGTGGGCGACCGGACCGGCCTGGAGATGATCCGCACCCTGCAGCAGAAGGTCGTGGCCCTCCAGCAGCAGGACGCCATCGAGCTCGGTGACCCCGAGGCCATGATCAAGGTCTACGCCGAGACCACGGTCACCCGGCTGGTCAAGGACGGCGACCAGATCGCGGGCGCGTTCGGCTACATCCGCGAGACCGGGCAGTTCGTGCTGTTCGAGGCGCCCGCGGTGGTGCTGGCCACCGGCGGCATCGGCAAGACGTTCAAGGTCACCTCGAACTCCTGGGAGTACACCGGCGACGGGCATGCCCTGGCCCTGCTGGCCGGGGCCAGGCTGCTGAACATGGAGTTCGTCCAGTTCCACCCGACCCACATGGTCTGGCCGATCTCGGTGCGCGGCCTGCTGGTCACCGAGTCCGTGCGCGGCGACGGCGGCGTGCTGAAGAACTCCGAGGGCAAGCGGTTCATGTTCAACTACGTGCCTGACGTGTTCCGTGCCCAGTACGCGGAGACCGAGGAAGAGGCCGACCGCTGGTACACCGACCCCGACCACAACCGGCGCCCGCCCGAGCTGCTGCCCCGCGATGAGGTGGCACGGGCCAACAACGCTGAGGTGAAGGCGGGCCGCGGCTCGCCGCACGGCGGGGTGTTCCTGGACATCGCCTCCCGCCGCCCGGCGGAGGAGATCCTGCGCCGGCTGCCGTCCATGTACCACCAGTTCAAGGAGCTGGCCGACGTGGACATCACCAAGGAGCCGATGGAGGTCGGCCCGGCCCAGCACTACGTGATGGGCGGCGTGGAGGTCGACCCGGACACCGGCGAGTCCTCAGTGCCGGGGCTGTTCGCGGCGGGCGAGGTGTCCGGCGGCATGCACGGCTCCAACCGGCTGGGCGGCAACTCGCTGTCCGACCTGCTGGTGTTCGGCCGCCGGGCCGGGATGGGCGCCGCCGAGTACACCGGCCGGCTGGCCAAGCGGCCGGTGCCGGACGAGGGTCAGATCGCCGCGGCCGCGGCCGAGGCGCTGGCCCCGCTGGACCGGCCGGACGGGGAGAACCCGTACACGGTGCACGGCGAGGTCCAGGACACCATGAGCACGCTGGTCGGCATCATCAGGACCGAGGACGAGATCAAGTCGGCGCTGTCGGAGCTGGAGAAGCTGCGCGAGCGGTCGGCTAGGGTCGGCGCGGCCGGCGGCAGCGCCTACAACCCCGGCTGGCACCTGGCCCTGGACATGCGCAACATCATGCTCATCGCCGAGTGCGTGGCCCAGTCCGCGCTGGAGCGCCAGGAGAGCCGCGGCGGGCACACCCGCGACGACTTCCCTGGCATGAACCCGGAATGGCGCAAGATCAACCTGGTCTGCGCGCTGGACGGGGACCGGATAACCCTGACCCGGCAGCCGCTGCCGAAGATGCGCGACGACCTGATCGCGCTGTTCGACCGCTCCGAGCTGAAGAAGTACCTGACCGACGAGGAGCTGGCCGCGCTGCCCGCGGAGCCCCCCGCGGCCGACAAGGAAGAGGCGCACTAACTCATGAGCTACAAGGCAGCTCTCAAGGTCTGGCGCGGTGATGACGGCGCCGGTCAGCTCACCGACTACTCGGTCGAGGTCAACGACGGCGAGGTCGTCCTCGACGTCCTGCACCGGCTGCAGGCCACCCAGGCGGGCGACCTGGCCATCCGGTGGAACTGCAAGGCCGGCAAGTGCGGCTCCTGCTCCATGGAAATCAACGGGCGGCCGCGGCTGGCCTGCATGACCCGGATGTCGATCTTCGAGCCGGACGAGGTCCTGACGGTCACCCCGATGCGCACGTTCCCGGTGATCCGGGACCTGGTCACGGACGTGTCGTTCAACTACGAGAAGGCCCGTGAGGTCCCGTCGTTCACCCCGGACCCGGCGGTCAAGCCGGGCGAGTTCCGGATGCAGCAGGTGGATGTCAACCGGTCGCAGGAGTTCCGCAAGTGCATTGAGTGCTTCCTGTGCCAGAACACCTGCCACGTGATCCGGGACCACCCGGAGAACGAGCGGCCGTTCGCGGGCCCCCGGTTCCTCATGCGGGTGGCGGAGCTGGAGATGCACCCGGCCGATGAGGCCGACCGGCGCAACATCGCCCAGGACGACTTCGGGCTCGGCTACTGCAACATCACCAAGTGCTGCACCGAGGTCTGCCCCGAGGGCATCAAGATCACCGACAACGCGCTGATCCCGATGAAGGAGCGGGTGGCGGGCCGCAAGTACGACCCGCTGGTGTGGCTGGGAGACAAGATCGGCCGCCGCCCCCGCGGCACCGGCACCCCGGCCATCCCCGGCAAGAAGTCCTGACGCCCGAGGCCGCCACCGGGGAGGGCTAGTCAGTCCTCCCGGTGGGCCGGGTCTGGTCCGCCGCCCCTGGCGCGGGCCGGTCCCGGCGCAGCACGGCCAGCAGCTCCTCGTAGGGGCCGATCAGGTAGGCCCGGTCGCCGGCCCGGAACCGGGTGCCACGGCGCGGCGGGTACTCCAGGTACCCGTCGTCGCTGGACCGGCTGATGGCCAGCACCCGGGTCCGGGCGGCCAGGTCGCGCATGGCCAGCCCGGCCAGCCCGCCGTCCTGGGTGACCGTGAGCCGGGCCACCAGCAGCGGCTCGTCGCCGGCGTAGAAGGTGTTCAGCACCTCCAGGCCCAGCGCCGCCCCGACGAACCAGGGCGCGGCCAGCGCCGCGGTGGACCGGACGAAGCCGAACCCGAAGCTGGACCGGACCGTCCGGGCCAGCTGCGGGTCGAACATCCGCAGCACCACCGGGGTGCTCCCCCAGCGCTCGCCCAGCTGGTCGCGCACCGCCAGCCCGGTCTCCAGGTTGGCCAGGTCATCGCTGGTCAGGATGGCCACGGCAGCCGCGCTGGCCAGGCTGACCGAGGCCAGCGTCTGCGGCTGGGTGCCGTCGGCGATCAGCACCGGCACGCCCAGGCCGCGCAGCTCGGCCAGGTGCCGGTTGCCCTCGCTCTTCTCCACCACCACGACGTCGGCGCCCTGGCCCACCAGCCGCTGCACCACGGTCATCCCCACCGCGCCCAGGCCGATGACCAGGACGTGACCGCTGAGCCCGGTGAACCGCCGCCGGCCAAGCGACTCCTCGATGCGCCGCGAGATCAGGGCGTTGGTCAGCAGCGCGAAGAACACCGCCACGAACAGCGCCCCGGCCAGCATCAGCGCGATGGCCCCGGCCATGAGCCAGGGCGACTGGTGCCGGAACGAGAAGTCGCCGTAGCCGACCGTGGTCACCGTCTCCACGGTGAAATAGGCCGCGTCGAGCAGCGGGAAGCTGCGGTAGCCGGGCAGGTGGTAGGCCAGCCGCAGCACGATGGTGGAGCCCGCCAGGACCGCGAACAGCGCGCCCAGGGCGATGGCCAGCCGACGGTCGGCGGCC
>Ga0207416_1004909_pt1 | contig 11086 bp, 8 predicted proteins | sample PaiPotPPM11metaG_FD_184107 | JGI IMG/M metagenome (GOLD analysis project Ga0207416, IMG submission 184107) | Iron sulfur acid spring bacterial and archeal communities from Banff, Canada, to study Microbial Dark Matter (Phase II) - Paint Pots PPM... ...
GCGCATCTTGCCGTGATCAATTTCGAGATCGGCGAGGACGGGCCCGTTCCGGTCGCGCGCCGCCATCTCGAATTGCTGGCGGGCGGAATGTGCGTGCTGTCCGAAGGCCGCTTTCAACAGCACGCAAGCGTTCTGTCGACCATTGCGCCCGCGTCGTTCGCCGGAATTTGTCTGACGCTCGTGCCGTGGCTGCTCACCGGCGGCACGCTGGCGCTGCATCATGCTTTCGATGCGGACCTGTTCGCGGCGCAGCGGCGCGACGAGCGTTGCGGCACGCTGATATTGCCCGCCCCTATCGTTTTTCGCTTCGCGGACACAGGCCTGTTCGACGGCGAGAACCCGGCGACGGTCTTGGCGGAATGGCGCTCGCCCGAGCGGCTTGCCGGCAGCGCGCTGTGGAGCGAGCAAGCCACGGCCCTCGTCGACGTGCCGGTTTTCGGTGAAACAGGTCTCGTCGCCGGACGCCGCGGCGAAGATGGCCGGCCGCTGCCGGTGCCGCTCGGGCCGGCATTCTCGCCGCGCGAGGGTGAAGGCGCGGCGGTGTTCGCCGAGTTCAAGCCGACCGCGATGAATACGCTGGCGCTGCGCGGACCGATGGTGCCCCATCACCACTTTCCGCCGCGGATCGAGCGCTCCGAGCAGCCGCACTTCGCCATCGGCACTGACGGCTATGTCGATACCAGATACGCCTGCCGCGTCGACCCGGTGCGGCAATCGCTTGTCGTCACCGGGCCGCCTGCCGGCTTCGTCACGGTTGGCGGCTACCGTTTCCCGCTGCGGCGGCTTCTCGAAACTGTCGCCCGTATCGACGTGGAAGCAACGCTGACCGCCGTGCCCGATCCGCTGGTCGGTCAGCGCCTCGTCGGCGCCGCGAGCGACTGCGCCGCCATGCAGATCGCGCTCAGTGCGTTCGGCCTCAATCCGCTCGTGGCCGCCGCTTTCGCCGAGCACAGCGAACAGCAATTCCGCCAGGCCGCCGCAGCCGGTTGAGCGAAGTCCCCAGCAAACTGCACGCCGGCGTTGACGCGGAATTAAGAGCCCGTTGGCATGGTTGCGGGCTACATCTGACAAAGCTCGCATCCGACTAGCCCCGATTGTTTGGCCACCGATTGTTTGGGTCCTATGGCGCTGCAAGGTCCGTTTGCCGTTATCGCCGACACCCCGGCGCCGGATGTCGTTGAGGCGCTGCGCGCAGCGGGCGCCTATCCGATCGTCGAAAGCGGCTGGACCGACGCGCCCGCGGCCCTCACTTCGATCGAGCCGGAAGCGGTCGTCGCCGCCGAACCCTGCCCCGACCAGCCGCGCGCGAATGCTATCGCCAAGGCGCTTGCCGCGCACCGCGTCAAAGGCAGCGGCTTCTACATGCCGGTGCTCGCCCGTGCCCGCGACGATGGCGCTTCGCTTGTTCCCGACGCGCTGGCGATCGCCGCCAACATGCCGCCGGAACGCATCGTCGGACGGCTGAGCGCGGCGCTGCGCATCCGCACGCTGCACGGCACCGTCATGCGCCGCATCGGCACGTTGACCTCGCGCGGCGAACAGCTTCCCGAACTTCCCGCGAGCGATCCGCTCGACGAAGCGACCGTGCTGATCGCAGGCCGCGGCCGCACTTATCCGGCGCTCTCGGTCGCGGTCGGCGAACAGGTCGGCTTGGTCGGCGCGCTGAGCGTCGAGAGCGCGGCGCGCGCGCTCAATGTGCGCGACATCGACGGCATGGTGATCGGCGACGGCTTTGCGCCGCGCGTGGTCGAAGCGCTCCTGACAGTGTTGGCCGAGGACGTGCGCTTTCGCGAACTGCCGGTGATCGTGCTCGGCAGCCATCCCGGCGTGATCGAGCCGTTCGCCGCGCACTTGGCCAATCTCGACCGCATTTCCGAAGGACCGCAGCGGCTGGTCGAGCGTTTTCTGCCCTATGTCCGCCAGCACGCTTTCGGGCAGCGCCTCAAGCGCATGCTCAAATCGCTCGACGCCAAAGGCATGATCGATCCCGATACCGGGCTTCTCGGCCACGAGGCGTTCTGGCGCGACCTCAATCGCGCGGTCGGCGACGCCGAGAAGCGCGGCGTCGGTCTGACCATCGCGCGCTTTTGCTTCGACGGCGGCGACCGCCGCTTGAGCCTCGACGCGGCGCGGCTGGTCGGCCGGCTGATGCGCCAGGTCGATTTCGCTTGCCGCGAGGCCGACAATTCGATCTTCGCGGTTTTCACCGAAACCGACCTGCGCGCCGCTCATGTCGTCGCGCGCCGGATCGCGATTGTCCTGAAAAACACCATGCTGGCGCCGGATCGCCGGCGCGGCAAAATCGACGCTGCCGTGACGCTGGCGACGTTGAAGCCGACCGACAGCGTCGACTCTCTGATCGCGCGGGTCGTCGGTGAGGTTGCGGCAGGATAGGTCGCACGCCACCTATCAGTCTCGCCGGGAGGCGAATTCACAGGATGTGCACCCTGGGCTAAGACAAAGGGGCACAGAATCGAGGGCTTTCCCATGGAATCCTCAAGTGACACTCCGTCCGTGCATATCGATGTGGTCTCCGATGTCGTTTGCCCGTGGTGCTATATCGGCAAGCGCCGGCTCGAAGAGGCCATTGCGCTTACGCCCGGCATCAACGTCAACATCAACTGGCGCGCTTATTTCCTCAATTCTTGGATCCCGCGCGAAGGCATCGACCGCCAGACTTATCTGGAAACCAAATTCGGTTCGGTCGAGCGCTACGCCGTGATCGCCGAGCGCATAACGTCCGCGGCCGCGATGGAAGGCCTGGTCTATAGTCCCGGCAAGATCAGCCGGCAGCCCAACACGCTCGATTGCCATCGCCTCATCTTGTGGTCGCGCAGCGCCACCGATCCTGGACGGATGAAGCAGCGCCTGATGGAGCTCTACTTCGCCGAGGGCGCCGACTTGAGCGACGCCAAAGTCTTGATCCAGGCCGCGGTCGATTGTGGCATGGACGGCGATCTGGTGCGCCGTCTCCTCGCCAGCGACGCCGATGTCGATCGCGTCGAGGGCGACGCCAACAGCGCTAAGGAAGCCGGCATCGACGGCGTGCCCTGCTTCATCTTCGGCTCGAGCGTCATCGTCACCGGCGCGCAATCGCCGGAATATCTGGCGAGCGCGATTGAGCGCACGGCGGGACGGCAGACAAAGATGCGGGCGTAGTTTCGCGACCTCGCGGCGCGAATGCGTCTGAGTTTTGCAAATACGCTCACTTCAACCGCGAAGGAGAGTGGCCGACAAAAAAGGTAAGGGGTGGTGCCTGCCTTTTGCCGTCCGCTTACGCCCGCTTCGCCAACCCGTCATTGCGAGGAGCGAAGCGACGAAGAGCAATCCATTTCCTCGACGCTGCACTGGATTGCTTCGCCTTGCTCGCAACGACGAAATAATAAAGGAAGCGGAACGCCGACAGACGCATGGTCTCTATATGCCGTGCTGCTGGCACGGCCGCGCATCCTTCGGGATGCGCACATCTATCGGCGTTCCACCGCGGTTCTGCCCTGGGGAGTATTCCATCCACAGGTGCAACTTCAGGCCATGCTTCCGGGGACTTGGCAGAGCGCCGATCCCTTGATCCCCCGTCAGGGGGAAGATCCGCACGCCGTTATTGCGGGTGTTACCCGCCCGAACCTGTCCCACGTCCAGCGAGCACCTCGCGTCCCAGTCCGTAGTGCTGGGCGGCTGATGCCCGAAGCTGCCCGGGAGCGGTTTGCAAGTCCGCCCGCGGGCACCGCCCTCGCTCCCCTGCTCCGATGTGCCTCCGGGGCAGGTCCTTTACGTGAGCGAGATACGCACTGTAACAGTAACAGTGACTAATGTCAATAGAAAAGTGACGCCTGTAGGGTCGGCAAAATCGTCTGCTCATGTGCCACCGCGTGGGCCATAAGGGCGTTTACGCCCGTCTTCGACGGGCTATGGCGCCCGCACGATTTAGCCCACGCGGCTTGGCTCTCGCGACGCGGTGCCCACCCTACGCACGCTGCGTTTCCCGGGCGCAACGCAGCACGCATAGCGCGCGCAAGATGTGCGTGAACGCGCTTTTGGTGGTGCGCTGCAGACCCGGGATCGTTACGGGCTCAGAAGCTCATGTGCTGAGCTTGCGAAGACCCCGGATCAGCGGTGCACCGCATCCGGGGAGCGACGCGATTTTTGCCGCTGCACTAATTGTCCGCTTGCGCAATGAGGTTAAGTGCACGGTAATCGACGGTAATTGGAATGGGGTGCAACGGGGTGCACAAATCAATCAGGCGCGAAAGCTGCCATAACGAAGTCATAGGCCAGATAGAGGAGACCCAACACGCTTAAGCCCGCCACCAAGCCCGAAAACACAGCGCATAATTTGGCGCCGATGGCGAGAAGCGTTTGCCACCATGCCTGTCGCGGGTAGTTCGACGCGCTGCGCCATATGGCCACCGAGACAAACGGCATGGTCACGGTCGCCAATGTGAAGAGCGTTATGATAAATCCGGCAAAAAATAGCTGCTCAACGCCAATTCCGAGGACCATGCAGGCCCCGGTCACGTCCCAAACGAGAGCGAGCGGAGTTCCTATCAGCCAGAATGTGCGCCAAAGAGCGATCTGGCCGGTCGCTAGTCTCGCAAGGAATTTCATCAGCGCAGATTAGCAGCAGCCAGCCGTGTCGTCGCGGCCGCCTGGCCGAATTTCACCACGAAAATGCCGAGCCACAATTTCACCCCCTATGACCGGCATGATGTGCGTGGTATTCGGTAAGATTGACGGGTCACGAGGAATTCCTCGCTGCAGCACGTCGTCGCGAAGTCTCTGATCTCTGCCGCCAGCGGTATCGAACGGCCGGCTGTTTTCAGCGTCATACGCCGAACCTGAGAGCGCATAGTTCAAGCCAAGCATGGTTCAAGCCAAGCATATCGTCACAGCCCTCTTGATCGCAGCTTGCCTTCTCGGTACCGGCCAAGCCGCGACGGCACAAACGCCGAGCGCCGAACCGCGCGGCCGTGCCTATCTGTTCCGTGGCCTGATCGGCCTGATCGATTGGGGCATGGACGAGCTGGCGGCGCGTATCACCCGCACCGGCGTCGCCGCCAATATCGGTTCCCACCTCGCATGGCGCGATGTCGCCAATCAGGCGATCAGCGATTACCGGCGCGACCCCAAGCCGATCTCCGTTGTCGGCCATTCCATCGGCGGCGATGCGGCGGTGGAATTTGCCGAAGCTCTCGGCGCCGCGCATGTCCCGGTGGCGCTCCTCATCACCTACGATCCCAACCGCTCTGCCCATAATGTGCCGGCGAATGTCGAGCGCTATATCGACCTCTACCAGTCTTCCAACTTCCTCGGCGGCGGCGACCTCGCGCCGGGCCGCGGCTTCCATGGCCACTACGCGGCCTTCAACCTCAAGGACCGCCCGGAAATCATCCACGTCAATATGGACAAGTTCGATCGCATCCAGGAGCAATTGGCCTCAAAGATCAGGTCGGCCGCTGCGAGGGGCGAGGGTGAAGCCGTGCCGCTGCGCATCGTCTTTCCGTCGACCGGTCCGATCGAACTGTGGGATTCAGGCATGCCGGTTTCGGCCCATGCCGGCGATACGCTGCAAACTCTCGCGGCGGCGTATCATGTGCCGCTCTGGGCGGTGGCCCAGATCAATCAGAAGTCGGAGACTGCAGCGCTGACCGAAGGCGAGCGCATCGTCGTTCCGCGCTTTCTCGGCCAGAGATTAGCGTCGAGGCCGGTCCCGAGTTCTGCGCCGAGTTCTGCGCCGAGTTCTGCGCCAAGTTCCGCGCCGAGCCCTGCCGCAAGCTCCGCGCCGAGCCCGGCCGCGAACTCCGCGCCGAGCCCAGCCCCGAGCGACGCGCCGACCGCGCGCTGATTTGCGGTATGGCCCGGCGCGCTCAAGCGGCTCCGAGATAACGGATCGGACGGTCCGGAGCGATGGCTTGTGCGGCGGCGATGATGGCGTTCGCGTCGATGCCGTAGTGCCGGTAAAGGTCGGCAATCGTGCCGGTCTGGCCGAAATGCTCGACGCCGAGGGGACGAACACGGTGGCCTTGGACGGCCCCCAGCCATCCAAGCGTCGCCGGGTGGCCGTCGAGCACGCTGACGATGCCGCAATGCCGCGGCACTTGGGCGAACAGCCGCTCGATATGGGACCGGGCATGCACCAGCCCCCGCTCCCGCGCCCGCCACGCCGCCGTCCAGCCGGCGTTAAGGCGATCGGCGGAGGTGACGGCGAGAAGTCCGACGTCGCGGCGATCTTCCGCCATCAGTCCGACGGCCGAAATGGCCTCGGGCGCGACCGCGCCGGTATAAGCGACCACGACCTGACAATTCGGCCCGGGCTCGCGCAGCCAATAGGCGCCATCGACGATCGCCTGGCGCAACTCCTGTGTCATCGCGCGCTGGATCTGTTCGACCGGACGCGTGGACAGCCGCAAATAGATCGAGCCGCCGGTCTCATCGCGCAGCCAGTTGCGCTCGGACGCCTCACCATCTTTGTCCCTTTGGCCACTGTCGCGCTGGATGTAGTCGAGCGCGAAGCGGAGAATGACCGCAAGCTCGTCGACGAAAGCCGGCTCGAAGGCGGCAAGCCCGTCCTGCGCCATGCCGATCAGCGGTTCGGCGATCGATTGATGGGCGCCGCCTTCGGGCGCGAGCGTCAGGCCCGACGGCGTCGCGACCAGGATAAAGCGCGCGTCCTGATAACAGGCGTAATTCAAACCATCGAGCCCGCGGGCGATGAACGGGTCATAGAGCGTGCCGATCGGCAGCAGCCGCTCGCCGTTGATGGCATGCGACAGCCCGAGCGCGGAGAGCGCGCCGAACAGATTCATCTCGGCGATGCCGAGCTCGATATGCTGGCCTTTGGGCGAGAACTCCCAATTAAAGGTCGACGGGATGCGTTCGCTCTTGAACGTGTCGGCCAAAGCCTCGCGCGCGAACAGGCCGCGCCGGTTCACCCACGGCCCGAGATTGGTCGACACCGTCACGTCGGGAGACGTTGTCACGATGCGGGATGCTAGCGGCGTCGTGCCGCGTGCGATCTCGTTGAGCAGCGCGCCGAAACCGGTCTGCGTCGCCATTTCCGGCGCAATCTTGACCGCCAGTTGGTCCGGCACCTCGATCAGCGGCGCTTTCAGATTGCGCTCGCCGCCATGCTCGTCACGATGGCCGAACGGCACGGTGTCGAGAAACGTCTGGATGTCCGCCGCCTCAATGTCCAAGCCCTCGAAGCGGTCCCATTCGTGCTCCGGCCGGATCTTCATCGCGGCGCGGAATGTTTCCATCTGCGCCGGCGTCATCAGGCCGGCATGATTGTCCTTGTGCCCGGCGAACGGCAGGCCGAAGCCTTTGATCGTATAGGCGATGAAACAGACCGGCCGGTCGTGATCGATGCCGTCGAAGGCCTCGATGATCGCGCCGAGATCGTGGCCGCCGAGATTGTTCATCAGCCGCGCCAGCTCGTCATCGCTGCGCTGCTCAATCAAGCGCGTCACGGCGCCCTGATCGCCGATCTCGTCCAAGAGACGTTTGCGCCAGGCCGCGCCGCCCTGGAACACCAGCGCCGAGTAGAGCTGGTTCGGACAGCGATCGATCCACTGCCGCAGCGTCTCTCCGCCCGGCTCGCGGAATGCCGCCTGCTGCAACGCGCCGTATTTGAGCACGACGACGTCCCAGCCGAAATTTTGGAACAGGTTCTGGTAACGCTCCCAAAGCCCTTCGCGGACCACGGCATCGAGGCTTTGCCGGTTGTAGTCGACAATCCACCAGCAATTGCGCAGCCCGTGCTTCCAGCCTTCGAGGATCGATTCAAAGATGTTGCCTTCGTCGAGCTCGGCATCGCCGAGCAGCGCGATCATGCGGCCTTCGGGCCGCGGCTCTCCGTTAATTTCTTGCCCCCAGCCGTGCGCGCGCACGTAATCCTGAACCAGCGACGAGAACAGCGTCTGCGACACGCCAAGCCCGACCGAGCCGGTCGAGAAATCGACATCGTCGGTATCTTTGGTGCGCGAGGGATAAGATTGCGCGCCTTTATAGCCGCGGAAGCCTTCGAGCTTTTCCCGCGTTTGGCGGCCGAGCAGATATTGGATGGCGTGGAAGTTCGGACCCGCATGCGGCTTCACCGCGACGCGGTCCTGGGGCCGCAGCGTATGGAAATAGAGCGCGGTCATAATGGTCGCGAGCGAGGCTGACGACGCCTGGTGGCCGCCGACCTTCAGGCCGTCGGCGCTCTCGCGCACATGATTGGCGTGATGAATGGTCCAGGTCGCGAGCCACAGCACCTTGCGCTCAAGCTCGGTGAGGATAGCGAGGTCGTGCGTGGGTGCGGGCGGCGTCATGGCGGTGGCGTTCCGGCAGAGGAATCTTGGGGAATTCCGACTCCGGGATTGTGCCAATCGGCTCTGGCAAAGGGTTGCCAATCTTGGCTAGAATAGTTCAGATAGTGGCAGATTCACGCGTTTATGCCTCAGGAAAGAGCTGATTCTTGCCAAAAGCGCCGATAGACGAAATCGACCGCCGCATCCTCGCCGTGTTGCAGGAGGACGGCCGGATCAGTCTTGCCGCTCTTTCCGCGCGCGTTGCGCTGTCGCCGTCGCCCTGCCTGCGGCGGATGCGCCGTCTTGAGCGCTTAGGCATCATCGCGCGCTACGTCGCCGTGCTCGACCAAGGCAAAGTCGGCCTCCCCGTCAGTGTCTTTGTCTCGATCAAGCTCGAGAGCCAGCGCGTCGAGGCGCTGGAGCGTTTCAAAAAAGCCATCGCGAAGTGGCCGGAAGTGCTCGAATGTTATCTGATGACCGGGCCGCGCGATTATCTGTTGCGCATCGTCGCCGCCGACCTGGAAGCCTACGAGCGCTTCCTCAAGCAAAAGCTGACGCGCGTCGACGGCGTCTCGTCGATCGAATCGAGCTTCGCGCTCGAACAGGCGAAATACTCGCACGTGCTGCCGATCGCCTGACCGGGCAAAGTGTTTAGTGGGGCATGATCTTTTCGGACCTTCCTTCGCCCGCCGAAGCGGGCTTCGCGAAGGCGGGAAACCGGCTTCCCACCCTCGGATCAAGTCCGAGTGCAGGCTTTTTCCGGATCATGCTCTGGAACGTCATTCCAGCTCGACCGTCTCAAAATCCGCCGGCAGGATGATTTCGAGAACCTCGCAATCGTCGGAATAGTCGAGCACGGTGTGCTTGATCTTGGGCGGTTGCAGCCAGCACGAGCCTTCGCGCATGGTCACGGCGCCCTCGCCGTCGAATTCAGTCTTGATCCAGCCCTTGAGCACGTAGACCATCTGGAACTCGACGTCGTGATAGTGCCGCTTGGAAACCTCGGCCGGATCGCACGGCGGCACCATCTTGATGACATGCGCCCGCGCCAAGCCATTGGTCGCGGCGGCGATGCCGAGGTCGCGATACTGCGCGTAACGGCGCAGACCTTTTTCGAAAGCCCCCGGCGCGTGGTGACTGGCGACGAATGTCTGCTTTCGCGGCGGCGTCCTTACCGCGGATTTGGCTGCGGATTTGCGCGGGCGCTTCCCGGCCGCCGCCGCGCGGCGGTGCGGTGACGTTTTGGCGCGCGCCCGACGGCTTGGCGTCTGGACGGCTTGGCCCTTTTTGGCGGCCGACGGCTTTCGCTTTGCTTTTGCCATTTGTTCTCTCCTCAGAATTGAATCGCGCCGTTGTGGCGGATCACGACCGAACGCGCGTCGTCAGGTTTTCGCGCGCCCAATTGCCCGAGCGCCGCTTGCGTCTCCTCGACGAGAAGATCGATGACGTGCCCTGGCCCCTCCTCGCCAAGCGCGCCGAGACCCCACAGAAAGGCCTTGCCGGCGAAGGCTGCGGCTGCGCCGAGCGCATAGGCGCGAACGACATCGGTGCCGCTGCGAATGCCGGAGTCCATCATTACCGTGGCGCGCTTGCCGACTTGCCTGACGATGGCCGGCAGCGCGTCGATGGCGGCAGGCAAAGTCTCGATCTGGCGGCCGCCGTGATTTGAGACGAAAAGACCGTCGGCGCCGAGCGCCACGGCTTTCTCGGCATCCTGCGGATGCAGGATGCCTTTCACGATCAACGTTTTCTTCCAGCGGTCGCGGTATTTCGCGACCTCCTCCCAGGTGAAAGCGCCGCCCATCTCCCGCCGCGCGAAGGTGATAACATCGTTGATCGAGGGGTTGTCGCCGGCATAGCTGCGCAGGCTGGCGAAGCGCGGGATGCCGTTCTTCCACAAGGCCCGTGTCCAACCCGGCGACATCGCCATCTGCGCCAGCATTTTGAGGTCGGGACGAAACGCGCCGCCAAGACCGACGACCACTTCGCGGGCGCGGGTGGTGCGCACCGGCACGTCGAGCGTCAGCACCAGCGCGTTGCATTCCGTGGCCGCCGCGCGGCGCACCAGATCGAAACCGATGGCATGATCGTTGTTCGCCGCGCGGTAAAGCTGGAACCAGCAGACATCCGGCGCGATCTCCGCGATCTCTTCAATCGTCGCGCCGCCGGCCATGCCGAGCACATAAGGAACCCGCGCGCATTGCGCGGCGCGCGCCAGATGCCGATCCGCGCCCGGCCATACGATGGCGGGACTGCCCATCGGCGCGACGCCGGTCGGCGCCGCGTAACGGCGGCCGAACAGTTCGACGCCGCAGGGCGGCAGCGACGGCATGACGCCGTAACGCGGCACAAGCTCGACCGCGTCGAGCGCCGCCCAATTGCGCCTGATGCCGGCGTCGTCCTTGCCCGAGCCGCCGTCGCCGTACTCGAAGGCAAAATGCGGCAGCCTTTGGCGCGCGGCGCGGCGCAGATAATCAATCGTCGGATAGCGCCGATAGAGCTCGGTGAAACGCGGATTGGAGTTCTTCCCGACGATTGGCGGGTTTTGCGGCGGGCCAATTGGCGGATTGTTGGGCGCGACCATCGCCGTCGTGTCATGCATGAACGTCTCTCCCGGGGGCGCATTATAGCCACGGGGGCCAAGTCCTTATAGCCACGGGGCCAAGTCCTTAGAGTCCGTTTGAGAATGTCATGGATGAGTGATCCGGCGCAGAAGCAGATTCCCCATTGCGAGGAAGATCATGGCTTCGGAGACGTCGAGGCGCTGCTCGTAATCGCGGACCAGGCGGCGATATCGT
>Ga0207416_1004917_pt1 | contig 11079 bp, 10 predicted proteins | sample PaiPotPPM11metaG_FD_184107 | JGI IMG/M metagenome (GOLD analysis project Ga0207416, IMG submission 184107) | Iron sulfur acid spring bacterial and archeal communities from Banff, Canada, to study Microbial Dark Matter (Phase II) - Paint Pots PPM... ...
GCCGCGCCATGCTTGCCACTCAAACCGTCCCGCGCCTTACCGAGCTGCCCGACGACGCCTTTCGAGCCTTCATCCGGTTCAACGTCGCGCGCGGCGACGCGTCGGACGCGACCGTTACGGCGTACGTGCGCGAGGCGAGGGCGTTTCGCAGCTATCTTGCCGCCGAGGGCATCCCATTGCCGGCCGTGACGCCGGCGGCGGTGCGCGCGTGGCGGCAGCGGCTCGTTGAGGCGAACTACTCGCCCGCGACGATCGGCACCAAGCTCGCCGCGCTACGCCGGCTGCTCGACGGGGCGGTGGAGGCCGGCATATTGGCCGCCAACCCCGCAAAGGGCGTCCAAGGGCCGCGCGACAAACGGCTGACGGGCGCTGCGGCGGCGCGGACGCTCGACCTTGACGAGCTCCGCCGACTCATCGCGTCCGTCTCGGGCGACGACGCGACAGCCGAGCGCGATCGTGCCATGCTCGGGCTGCTGGTTGGCCACGGCCTGCGCACCGTCGAGGTTGCGCGCCTGCGTCTGGCAGACGTCGACCTCGAGAAGCGCGAGCTCGTAGCGCACGGCAAGATCCGCGATCGCCTTGTGTTCCTGCGCGCCGACGTCGCTGATCGGCTGCGTACCGTTGTGGAACGACGAAAGATCGACGGCGCTCACGCCAACGATGCGGTCTTCGTCTCGCACGGCCGCGCTGAGTGCAACGGCCATGGCAAGGCGCTTTCACGCCGGGGCGTGCGCTTCATCGTGGATCGCACGTTCGCGACTGCCGGCCTCGTGCCCGTGGCTGCTGGGAAGAACGGAAGAAGCCTTCACCGCGCCGCCCTTGGAAAGCGCGCGGCGCGGGCCGCCGGCGCAAAGCTGCCCACCACGCACGGCCTCCGCGCGTCTTATGTGACGCTCGCGATCGAAGCGGGTGCGCCGATCGAACATGTCGCCGCCGCGGTGGGCCACGCGGACATTCGCACGACGGCACGATACCTCGAACTCAAACGACAGCGCGAGCACAATCCCGCGCTGCGCGTCGCAGTCGAGTTCTGAACGGAGGTTGTTCATGGTAGGTCGATTCGTCGCCATAGCGCTACTCATCGCCGCGTCGGCGGGCATGTTCCAACCCCAGCCGTCGTTCACAGTCAGATACATCGCGGTCTGCGCCATGCTATTTCTCGCGATGATCGTGATGATCACGTCGGCGGCGAAGGGTGTCGCGCAGCGAAGCCACTGCTCAGCCTGCGGACGACCGATGCGCGACGTCGGCGCGGGTCTCGAGTGCATCGCGCCGGAGCACTCCGCGGCCGCGCGAAGTCAGATCGCGTGAGCAGGCCAAAGCGGGCCAAAGTCGGTCGGCCGCCGCGCAAGACAGCCTACGAACGCCTGCACGTCATCTTGTCGGAGGAGCTGCTGGAATATCTCAAGGCTGCGTGGCGGACGCATCGTCGACCGGATGGCTCGTTCGCATCAGGGCCGTCGCAGTTCGTCGAGGATCTGATCGCCCAGCATCGCGGTCGACAATCCAAGAAGAAGCGCGCATGATCGGCGAAAAGCGAATCGCGGCGATCGCGAAGGCGGCGCAGGAAGAACTTGCGCGGCGCTCCCTCGTCGAGTTCGGCAGGGTGATGTATCCTGATTTCTCCGATGCGCGCCACGTCCGACTCATCGCGTCGCTGCTTGAAGACGTCGAAGCCGGCCACCTCCGCCGGCTGCTCGTCAACCTGCCGCCCCGACACGGCAAGTCGCTGCTCTGCAGTTCGCTGTTTCCCGCCTGGTATGTCGGGCGGCATCCGCACGCCCATGTTATCATCGCGACGTACAGTCAAGAACTTTCCGACAAGAACAGTCGGACTGCGCGAGCATTCCTCGAAGACGAACTGTGGCCGTTTGCGACCCGGCTGTCGCAGGAATCGTCCTCCGTGTCGCGCTGGAACACGACGGACGGCGGCGGATTGTTCGCAATCGGCGTCGAGGGCGGCGTGACCGGCCGCGGCGCGGATCTCCTGATCCTCGACGACGTCCTGCACGATGCTGGCAACGACGGAGAGCGCGAGGCGGCTTGGCGATGGTTCACTGAGGTCGCGATCCCGCGCCTTGAGCCGGGAGCCGCAATCGTTGCAATCGGTACGCGCTTCCACGAAGACGATTTGTTTGGTCGGCTGCTGTCCGCCCCCGACGCAAGCGGGTGGCGCGTGATTCGCCTACCGGCGATTACGGCCGAAGATGAAGACGACGCGCTGGGCCGCAAGCCCGGCGAGGCGCTGTGGCCCGAGCGGATCACGCCTGCCGACCTTGAGAATCGCAGGCTGTCGATGGGCAGCCGCGCGTTCGAGTCGCAATTTCAGCAGCGCCCGCTCCCGGCGCAGGGCGCGCTGATTCGTGCGCAATGGCTCGGGTCGCGCTACCAGCACCCGCCGGAGTTTGAGAAGATCGTTTCGGCTCTGGACGCCGCGGCGAAGACCGGCGTCTCCAACGACTTCAGCGTTATCGTCACGATCGGCGTGACCGCGACGGAGTTCTTCGTGCTCGAGGTCGTGCGCCGGCGCGTCGAGTATCCCGAGCTGCTGCGCATGGCCGTCGAGGTTTTTGAAAAGCACCACCCCTCGGCGCTCTACGTGGAAGACACGTCCAACGCGATCGCGCTCGTCCAAGAATTGCGGCGGACGTGCTCGCTGCCGGTCGTGCCCGTGAAGCCGGCGGGCTCAAAGATCGCGCGCGTCGAGGCGATCACCGGCACACTCGAGGCGGGCAGACTGCGGCTGCCGGCCGATTCCGGCTGGCTACTCGAGTTCGAGCGCGAGCTGCTGGCGTTTCCGAACGGGCGGCACGACGATCAAGTCGACGCGCTCGCGCTGGCGCTCGGCCAGGTCCAGCGACGCAAGTTCGCTTTCGCGGCCGCGATCGGCGATGAAGACGAATACTGGGCACCTGTCGACACACGCCACCACCAAGTGCTCCGCGATTTGCAGACAGCACATTGGAACGAGGACGATCGGCAATGAAGACTGCACGACGCCGACGCAACGAAGCGATGCCGTTGAAACGCCAGATCGGTTCGGGCGAAGTAGCGCCCGCCGCAAGCAGCTCAAACGGCAGTCGTTACGCCAATACGCGCAACGGTACGACATGCGAGGCCAAACGCGTCGTGTTGTACCTGCGCGTTTCGACCGACCGGCAGGCGAAGCAGAACACGTCAATCCCCGCGCAACGCAAGGAACTTGACGCAGAAGTCCACAGGCGTCGCTGGATCAAAGTCGACGAGTACGTCGACGAAGGCGAATCCGGTACTACGGATAACCGCCCGCGCTTTCAGGAGATGCTTGCCGACGCGCGCAAAAGGCCGCGACCATTCGATGCGATTCTCGTCTACGATTTCAGCCGTTTCGCGCGCGACCGCGTCGACAGCGCGGTGCACAAGCGTTCGCATCGAAAACTCGGAATCTCGGTTCAGAGCCTTAGCCAACAGATCGAGGACACCGCCGAAGGCAAACTGCTCGAGGGCGTGGTCGAAAGCGTGGACCAGTACTATGCCGACCGCCTGCGCATCGTGTCGGCGCGTGGTCAGCGCGAGCTAGCTCGACGTGGTTTTTGGCGCGGCGGCCCTCGGCCATACGGTTATTGCTTGAAGAAAGTCGATGACGGAGCGAATGAGCGCTCGCGTCTGGAGATCGATCCGGAGTGCGCGCCCTTTGTCCGGGAGGCGTTCGAGCGCGCGGCTGACGGCGAAAGCATCCGCGGCATCACCTTTTGGCTGAACGCGTCCGAGGCGATACCGCCTCGCGGATCTCGGTGGAACGTGAGCACAGTCTACCAAATGCTGCGACGGAAAGTGTACATGGGCACGGTGGAGATAAAGGGCAAGATCACCGGCGTGGAACCGACCATCGTCGAGGACGGCTGCCCTGCGATCGTCGCGCGGTCCCTTTGGGCGGCTGTGCAGTTGCAATTACAGAGGCGGCGGATTCACAACCAGAACACAGAGCGCCACGTGTACTTGCTCAACGGCATCGCGCGCTGTTCCGAATGTGGCACGCCTCTCACCGTGATGGCCACGGGACCGAAGCGTTCGCGCCCTCGTCGATGGCGCTACTACGTTTGCCGCGGCAGGCGTGAGGGCAACGGATGCAAGGCCCCCAACATCCGCATCGAGCGCCTCGAGGCGAACGTGCTCAATCGGTTTCTGTGGTTGAAGTTGAACGATGCCACTTCGCGCCTGGTGGGGATCGAGTCCTCGGATATTGCGCGGGAACGCAAGAAAGTGGCCCGGCTGGATGAGCAAACCGAGCATATTTCCGACGCGATCGCGAACGGCGACCTGCAAGGAATGCCCTCGGTTCGCGCCAAGATATTCGAGCGCGCACAGAAGTTGGAGATCGAGCGCGCTGCAGTCCGCAAGAGGCTCGCGAATCTCGAACTCGCGCAAAAAGCCGAGCCGCTCGAGGGCTCAGACGAGCTTACCGGATTCGCGAGCGGCGACAAGGTTCCGGAAGGTCTCGACCAACGCCGATTGTTGAAGCGGTTCCTACGGCGGCGGTTCACCGAGATCGCGGTGGACCTAGCCGAAGGCCTCGCGACGCGCGTCTACCAGCGCCATCCGCTGCGAATAGAAGCGGACGTTCCCCGGGTGGCGGAGGACGACGTGCGGGAGCTGAACCGGATCGCGGCCGAGAATGGCGGCTGCGTGTCGCTGACCTCCGTCCGTCGCAAGGCGGGCCGACACTCAGCAGATCTTGCCATCGCCGGCGTGGACGACGGCGGCGTCGTATTGCTTGTCGGGAGATTGTCGCCGCGGCCGGCGGCCATTGGTTCGGATCCAGCCCGGCGGACGCAGCTACTGAGCGAGGAATGATAGTCGGGCGCTGACCGCGGCAGATGCGCAAAGATTGATGTCACTGGCGACGAACGAGACACACACGATTACGCTAGCATCCGTCCAAGCACCGAAAAAGTAACGTCACATGCGCACCCTGATTTGCCAGATTGGCGATGTATCAAAAAAAGACTAGTACACATATTGACTTGCGTGAGGTAACACGCATCGCTAATGAGCCGATCAAAGATTCGGGGTACACCCGGCAATTCTATAGCTATCCGGCCAAGTTTCAATACCGTCTCCCGAGGCATCTAATTGAATCGCTGACGACTCCCGGAGGTCTAGTCGTAGACCCTTATGTCGGCGGCGGTACGGTTGCCCTCGAAAGTCTCTTGCTGGGGCGATCCTTTGTCGGGTACGATCTAAACCCGCTCGCTGTACTTATTGCGCGCGTAAAAACAACCAGACTTGCGGCCGAAACCCTTCTCAGCCAACTCGAGACTGTCTTGCGACGCCAAAGCAAGGCTCCTGCCACTACTTATTTCGATGCTATCGACATACAATGTATCGGCTTGGATAATGCCAGCGAAACGGCGCGATTAGCTAAAAACATCAAGGCCATTGATGATCGGCGACATCGTGATTTTTTTCTATTGGCGCTGATTCATTCGCTAAAAATCATTGGCAGACGTGACTACGATGAAGAGGACGGTGACACCACGACAAACGGTAAGCTGGAGCTGTTCACCTTCACGCCAGAGTCGCCGATCCAACTGATGTTTGCGCGAAAAGCCAAAAGGATGGTGGGTGAGTTGCAAACCCTTCCCAAGCATCATCCAGCGACTAAGATTGTCCTACGATCAAATCATGACATGCATGAAATTGCAGATAGCAGTGCGTTCCTTATTGTCACGAGCCCACCTTATAAGGACTTGGACGTCGAGTACGCACTTCTTCAATTCCAGCGTCCATCGCTTAATAGGTCAAAGCGTAGCGATGTCATCAACAGGCTCCTGGAAGAAGCAGAGCCCCCGTCGAAGATTGAGCTTTGCGGTGGTCGCGGAGATGCGTACTTCGCAAATCTACGCCTCTCGCTTCGGGAAATGCATCGCATATTAGCGGCCGAGCACTTTGCATTCTTCTGGACCGGGTTCAAGACGAACGACGATCGCGATCAATTTCTCGTCGAATGCCAAAACCAGGGCCTGACCGTAGTGGAATGCATTCAGGTAACGCTCGGGGACGATCGCGTCGCAAGCAGCAGGAGCACGCACCACGATCGCGATACTGGGATGCTATCCCATGATTTTCTGATAGTCACGCGCAAGACGCGCCATTGAAGCACATCTGGAACGTATCGACGTCGCCCCGTACGCCTTCGAAAATTAAGGCTGAGCTAGCCGCGCTCCAGCCATACCACGGCAAAACCTGGGATCGAGAAGCGCAACGTCAATTTACAGAAACCTTAAAGACTCTCAAGAATTTCGAGGGGCAAGGTTCTACAGGGAATGAGACATTCACCGCGCGAGACCGTGTCAAGGGGATGAAGACGTACGGATTTGTCTTTCATGACAGACCAACGCACATACTAACGATTACTCCGGCAGGCATGGCTCTCATTGCATCGACGCCGGCTGAAGAGCAAGAAATCTTTCTTCGGCAGCTTCTGAAGTGGCAGTTCCCTTCGCCCCAGCATAGTGACTCAGACTATGCTGTTCGAAACATGTTCGGCGTCCGTGGCTTCGACCTCAAGCCACTCATCCTCGTGATGCGGGTCGCTAAGGGTGTGGGTGGGATTACAAAGTTTGAAGCGGCCATGGCCGTTCTGCCCACGATCAAAACGAGCTATGCAAATAAAGTCATGCTCTTCATTCGTGACACCCGCGCTTTGATTGCATCATTGCGGCCTGGCGTTTCTAGAAAGCAATTCCGCAAGTTGGCATTGAGGGTGGTCTATGAGAACCTGAGCGCCACGCCAAAGAGTGGCCTCGACTATGCCGACGCGCTTTTTCGGTTGATGCGCCATACCGGGCTTTTTACCATAGACGGCAACCGACTTGTCATAGCACCGGCGCGTGCCGACGACGTTGACAAGATTCTTGCCATAACGTGGCCACTTCGAAAAGACTGGGACGATGGAAGGAGCTTTTACGCTTATTTTGGTGCCGCGGGGACCCCCAAGCTTCCTTGGGATGATGCTCCATTGCTTCGAGTCCGAGTACGTACGGTCATCGCTAGAATAGAGGAGCTGTCTGCCACGTGGCCAGCGGTAAACGCTGCCGTCCGCGCCCAACTCCCGACGGCACCGGAAATAGACGCAGCCAACGTAGCCACACTCAAGACAATTTTCGCATCGCTGGACGACTTGCTGCGACAGGCGGGGCTTGCTTCGTTGATCGGACAGCTGCGCACTCCAAGCGGAATGTCCGAGGTTGCTCAACACTTCGACCGTATTCTCGACAGGGATGACGATGTATACGATCCGCCCATGCAGCTTGAATGGAATCTCTGGAGGGCGATCTTGGCGCTAGATCACACGGACAAAGTATTTGGAAACTTCACGATGGACTCTAATCTGCAACCGATGACTAGGGCCGGTGGCAACCAAGCCGATGGGGTTGCGAACTTCGACGAATTTGCGGTGTTGCTTGAGGCAACCCTCCTATCGGGGCGGACGCAGTTTGCGCGCGAGACTGAACCCGTCGTCTTTCATACCGCGAAGCAGATCGCTAAACTTCGCGCGGCAGGTGATTTGAGGCCTGTTTACACTTTGTGTGTAGCGCCATCCATTCACATAAATTCTGCACAATACTTCTTGAATACAGCGAAGGGCGTCGTCCCGGTCCCCGATCTTGAAGAACCCGCGTTAGTGGTGCCGTTGAGCATAAGTCAGGTAAAGGCTCTTCTCATTGGAAGGGCCGGGCGGGGCCCGTTTCAACAGGCCGACATTGCGGGTTTCTTTTCGGCAGTTGAGACGGCAGCCAGAGAAACAACCAACGCCTCGCTGTGGCTACAATCCATCACACAAGAGGTTGAAAGATTGGCAGCCCCGGAGGTCGAGCCGGCAGCGTAGTGCGTCCGGCGGATCGTGGCGCGTCGATACCCATGCCTTGGGCTATTCTCGTTGGGGGGCGCGAAATCGCCGTACGCGCACTGCGCCACGGGTACGCACCTGCCAGCACCGTCATAAGCGCACTAGGGCGTCATGGCTCGGACAGAGCTCGAACAGTCTACGATTCACGTGCTCCATCATGGATATCGGCACCGGAGCATTCGGCCGCACAGTTCGACGAAATAGACTTCTATGGAGCCGTTCGTGAGCGTGAATGGAAGTTGTGGAGCCCACGCAATGGTTTACCGTTTCCGAATGGGCATGGCGCGACCAGCCGCGGGAACGCTTGCCGTACTAGGGTGTCATTTTTGCTATTTCGGCGAGCAATACTTTCGGGATCGCATCTGTGCTGCAGAAGATAGCTTCGGCCATCGTGTCGGCCGGTGCGCGTGAAAATACCCTTTTCGAACGAGTCTAGCAAATCTGGATCAAGTCACTAAGGATCGACCGAGCCAACGTGGATTACGGGGAATGCCGGCCGGCAACCGGGACGCCATTGACGAGTCGGTATTCCGCGTGGTATCGTAGCGTTATCGGAGTGGTAACGGCCGGAGTGCATCGCGCTCGAAGGGTTCCAAAATAGAAAAGCCTCTGTTTTGGAGTCGGGCCGCAACGCCTGACTTCTTGCTTTTCTATTGGAGTCGAGATTGAAGCGGTTGCAGTTCATCATCACGGTGGTGGCGGCCAGCCTTGGCGCATCGGCCTTGCCCAAACGATTCGCGCCGGCAAAGCCCGCTATAGCCCCGCGAAGAGTCGCCGGACGTGGGCCAACCGACTATCGGCAGACCCTGCGCGGGCGCTCCCGGCGCTTGGAGCATTGGATCCAAGGGAAGTACTGCAACGGAGAACTGGACCACTTGTACACGCCCGCTCAGGTCGCGGACCGCAAGGCGCGATGTGCGAAAATCTGCGGGCTGTGTCGCTACATCTACTCGCTCGAGCAATGGCCGCCTAGGCCGTATCGCAGGCCACCCCGGGCCATCCTAGACGCGCTCGAGCGAGAACCTGTGCTCGCTGTGAAGCTAGCCTCGGAGTAGGATAAGTAATGATGCGGCGCGCTTTTTCCAGCCAGCAAGTTCCCAAGAAGCGATTCCATCACGACTTCAAATCAGCCCAGCCGGATGATGCAGGCGAGCTCACTTGCGGCCCTTATCTATGACGTGGCATGGAGCACTGGGGGCTTTCGGCAGTAAGGCAGTTCCCTGACTCCGGCGTTTGCGCCGTACGTCCACGTCGCCCCCACGGTGATCGACAACCGAACGGGCGGCGAGGGCACGTCGGAGCAACCGCCCCTAAGGAGGAGGCGGAAGGCCTAGCCCCGCTCGCATGTTGGGTAGTAAAGAGCAGAGTTTCTTGACGTGTCTTGCGACGGCCGGATCGCGGTAGTCTATACCTGGATCGTACCGGGCCTGCCAAGCGAAATTGGCCAGCGTCTGATAGGCATTTCTTATCGGAGCAAGTGCCGGCATAGTGCGGACGTGATTCATTCGACTATTGTGATCCGAGGAGCCTGCGCCGTTGGCGACGATGACCGCCTCGACGTAGTGGAGTGCCGCGTAGAAACACGCTATGATTTTCCAATCGCCCTGCCCTGGTACTGTCAAAGCGTCCGCGAATCTCTCGTTCCTATGCGCGCGGTCTAGGTGCTCCTGGTAGGACGCCACGTGACGCTAATCTTAGGGCTCAAAATCCACGAAGCCGGGAGGAATAACAGCCGATCTTGGGCGGCCGGCTTGGGCGGCGACGTGAAGCTCGAATGTTCCGCCGTAGCGTTGCTCTATACGCGCCTGAATCTGAAACAACCTCATGGTTAGATCGACGTCGATTTCACGAACCACTAACCAAAGATACAATCGACCATCGAAGTTGCCGATCGCTCGAGCAACTATGCTGGGCGCGTCTTCACTTTCTGCCAGAGATCCGAGGAAATCGGCAAGTGAGTCGGCTACCCGTTCTGCTGGCGATTGCTCCTCAGTTCGGAGCTGGTTGTCGAACAGGCTTTGACCTCGCAACTTTTGGAAATCAACAAGCAGTTCATCGAGGGTTGGTTGCCCAATTGCCACACCTTCGGTGATGCCACCTTGCAAGTACATTTTGTCATCCTTCCAAGAGAGCTGTCATGAAGCCCTTTAGTTGACTATCGTAAAATTTAAGGAAGGCATTCATGCGCGCGCGAACATCGGAAAGTTGAAAAGCTCCCTGAACGCCCTCTTGTATCTGCACGTAGAGTTTTCCGGGGTCCGCCAGGAGTGGTTCCACGATGACCACTATTTGACCGGTTCCCTTTAGAATCGCCCGTACTCCGGAAGCGACACGTCCTACACCAAGCGCGTCCAGGGCGGCTCTATTCTTGAAAACTTTCGACTCCACGAGATCAATCGCCGTTTCGCCCGTGACCGGCGCATGACAAATCATATCGGCATTGAAGATCAGGTATTGCTCGACGGGAAACTTCTGGTGTGCAAGCTCGAGGATGGCAAGAATCTCTTCCAATGTGCGAGAGGCAGTTGTGTCAACGTTGAATTGAACGCGCCGAAGTGGCGGGCTAATGGTCACGAATCGAAGTAAGCCAGGGTTTGAGAACAGGGCGCCACCATCGGGAGTCTTCGAGAAAGCATCAAGCTGAAACTTGATCGAGAGCTCTGCAAAAAGCTCTCGAAGCGACTGCTGATTACGAATCGGCTGCGGCGGCGGAACTAGGGCCACCGTCAAGAACTGCGGCGTTAGATTGGCGGCGTCGACCGTCACTTCAAAAATTTTCCACGATCGACGGTGTGAAGCCTCTAACGCGTGGTCAGAGCACATCGTTAGCGAGCTGACGTGTTCTGGTCGTCCGATATCTAAGGTCCTCAGAATCTCCGTCAATGCAACGATCGCAACCCCAATTTTGCATGGCGTCTTCCCACTCGGTTCAGGCGCGCCGAGCGCGTACCCCGTGACAGCGAGCGCCAGCCATCGGATGGCATAGACACGGAAAAATTCCGTGCTCGCTCGCGAGTATCGTTCACGAGATCGACGCAATTAAAGAGCACCCGCCAAAAAAGTTCACGGCCTGTCGTCCTTCGTGGCGTTGCGCCGTATGCACACTTCGCGACCGCGACGGGCTACATCAACGAGTACGCGGCGACGGGACTCGATGAATACTTCGCCGAGAGCGTGCGCGCCTACGT
>Ga0207416_1004918_pt1 | contig 11078 bp, 12 predicted proteins | sample PaiPotPPM11metaG_FD_184107 | JGI IMG/M metagenome (GOLD analysis project Ga0207416, IMG submission 184107) | Iron sulfur acid spring bacterial and archeal communities from Banff, Canada, to study Microbial Dark Matter (Phase II) - Paint Pots PPM... ...
GCTCGGCGGCGGCCGCGATCGCGGCCGCCGCCGAGCTGTTCGCCCTCCCGGGCCAGCCCGGTGCCGGCCAGGCGGCGCCGCTGGCCGACGCGGCCGTCGCGGCCGGCACCGACGCGGCGGCCGGGCACAGCGTGGGCGAACTGGCCGCCGGGGCGATCGCCGGGACGCTGGCCCCCGACGACGCGATCCGCCTGGTCCGGGTGCGCGGCGAGGCCATGGCCCGGGCCGCGGCGGCCGAGGCCACCGGGATGACCGCGGTGCTCGGCGGCGACGAGGCCGAGGTCCTGGCCGCCATCGAGGCCCACGGCCTCGCCCCGGCCAACGTCAACGGGTCCGGGCAGATCGTGGCCGCCGGAACGACCGGGCAGCTCGCGGCGTTCGCGGCCGACCGGCCGCCGCGGGCCCGGCTGCGCCCGCTCTCGGTGGCCGGGGCGTTCCACACCGAGCACATGGCGCCGGCCGTGGCCGCGCTGCGCGAGGCGGCCGCGACCGTGGCCATCGGCCGGCCGGTGCTGACGCTGCTGTCCGACCGCGACGGCAGCGTGGTACACAGCGGCCCGGACTGGCTGGAGCGGATCGTGACCCAGGTCAGCGCCCCGGTGCGGTGGGACCGGTGCATGCAGACCATGATCAGTTTGAACGTTTCCGCGCTGATCGAGCTCCCGCCGGCCGGCACCCTCACCGGCCTGGCCCGGCGCGCCATGCCGGACGTGGAATCGTTCAAATTGAATAATCCCGGCGACCTGGACGCCGCCCGCGCGCTGCTGGCCGCGCACGGCACCGGGCCGGGGCGCGCCGAGGCTGACGGCACCCATCCCGACAGCCACGCGCCGGACTGGCGGCTGCTGGTCGCGCCGCTGTCCGGGACGTTCCGCGCGGGAGCCACGGGCGGCGCGGGGCCCGGCGCCGCGGTCAGCACCGGGGCCGAGCTCGGCCACGTCGAGATGCGCGGCGGCCGCCAGGCGGTATCCTCCGCGTTCCCGGCCACGATCATCGAATGGCTGGTCGAGGACGGTGACCCGGTCACCGCCGGCCAGCCTCTGGTCCGGCTCCAGCCCGAAGCAAGCGACTGAAGGGGACACCGGATGCGACTTACCCAAGGCTCGGCCGGGGCGCGGATTCTGGCCTTCGGCGGCTACCAGCCCGCCCGGGTCGTGACCAACGACGAGATCGCCAAGACCGTGGAGACCAGCGACGAGTGGATCCGCAGCCGGGTCGGCATCGCCAGCCGCCGGATCGCGGGCCCGGACGAGACCGTGGCCGACATGGCGGTCGCGGCCGGCGGCAAGGCCCTGGCCGCGAGCGGCCTGTCCCCCGGCGACATCGACCTGGTCATCGTGGCCACCTGCACTCCGGAGGCGCAGATCCCGAACACCGCGGCCCAGGTGGCCCGCAGGCTCGGCATCTCCGCGCCGGGCGCCTACGACATGAACGCGGCCTGCGCGGGATTCTGCTACGCGCTGGCCAACGCGAGCGACGCGGTCCGCACCGGGACGGCGGCCAACGTGCTGGTCATCGGGGCCGAGAAGCTGTCCCAGTGGATCGACTGGACCGACCGGTCCACCTGCATCATCTTCGCCGACGGCGCGGGCGCCGTGGTGGTCGCGCCAGTGGACGACCCGGCCGAGGCCGGGATCGGGCCGGTGGTCTGGGGCAGCGCGGGCGACATGGCCGACAAGATCTTCATCAAGGACCGGAACTCGTTCATCTTCCAGGAAGGCCAGGCGGTGTTCCGCTGGGCCACCACGGCGCTGCACCCGGTGGCCAAGCAGGCCTGCGAGCGGGCCGGGGTGGACCCGACCGAGCTGGTCGCGTTCGTCCCGCACCAGGCCAACCTGCGGATCGTGGAGGCCATCGCGCGCAAGCTCGGCGCGCCGCAGGCCCGGGTGGCCGACGACATCGTGACCGCGGGGAACACCTCGTCGGCGTCGATCCCGCTGGCGCTGTCCCGGATGCTGGAACGCGGCGAGATCCCCTCGGGCGCCCCCGTCCTGCTGCTCGGGTTCGGGGCTGGCATCTGCTACGCCGGACAGGTGATCACGGTACCCTGACCGGGCTCCGCTGCCCGGCGACCCGCTAGCTGCACGAAAAAAGAGAACGGTAACCGAAGAAGGACCGACGAAGGAGTGCACACCCCATGGCCATGACCGACCAGGAGATCCTCGAAGGCCTCGGCGAGATCATCGACGAGGTGGCGGGCGTTCCCGCCGACCAGGTCACCCCGGAGAAGACGTTCGTCGACGACCTCGACATCGACTCGCTGTCGATGGTCGAGATCGCGGTGGCGGCTCAGGACAAGTTCGGCGTCGAGATCCCCGACGACCAGCTCAAGGACCTCAAGACCGTGCAGGACGTGATCGATTACGTCCGCCGGTCCGCCGTGTCGGCCTGACCGGGCCGCGGCCCGGCGGCGGGCGGGCAGACACACCATCCGAACTGAGGAGCACGATCGCAGTGAGCACGCATCCGGCGAACGTCGTTGTCACCGGCCTCGGCACGATCACGCCGTTGGGCGCCGACGTCGCCACGACCTGGGACTCGCTGCTGGCCGGGCGCAGCGGCGTGACCAAGCTGACCGAGGACTGGGCCGCCGAGCTGCCCGCCCGGATCGCCGCCTGGGCCGCCGTGGACCCGGCCACGCTGCTCGACCGGGTGCAGGCCCGCCGCCTGGACCGGTGCGAGCAGTTCGCGCTCGTGGCCGCGCGTGAGGCCTGGGCCGACGCCGGCACCCCGCAGGTCGACCCGGAACGGCTCGGCGTGGTCGTCTCCAGCGGCATCGGCGGCGTGGCCTCCACCCTGTCCGCCTACGACACGCTGCGCGAGAAGGGCTGGCAGCGACTGTCGCCGTTCACCGTCCCGATGCTCATGCCGAACGGCTCCGCCGGCTGGATCAGCATCGAACTCGGAGCCCGGGCCGGGGTGCACACCACCGTCAGCGCGTGCGCGTCGGGGGCCGAGGCGATCGGCTACGGGATGGAGATGATCCGCTCCGGGCGGGCCGACGTGGTGCTGGCCGGCGGGACCGAGGCCGCGATCATCCCGCTGAACATCGCGGCGTTCGCGGCCATGCGCGCCCTGTCCACCCGCAACGACGAGCCGGAGCGGGCCTCGCGGCCGTTCGACCGGGGACGTGACGGGTTCGTGCTCGGGGAGGGCGCCGGCATGGTCGTGCTCGAGTCCGCCGAGCACGCCGCGCGCCGCGGGGCCACGGTGCACGCGGTGGCGGCCGGCGTGGGCTACTCGGCCGACGCGCACCACATCGCCCAGCCCGAGCCGGACGGCACCGGGGTGACCCTGGCCATCCGCCGGGTGCTGGCCGACGCGGGCATCCAGCCGGACCAGGTGACGCACGTCAACGCGCACGCCACCTCGACCCCGGCCGGCGACATCGTCGAGTGCCAGGCCATCGCGTCGGCGCTCGGCCCGGCCGCGACCGGCGTGGTGATCTCGGCCACCAAGTCGATGACCGGGCACCTGCTCGGCGGCGCCGGCGCCGTCGAGTCGGTGGCCGCGATCCTCGCGCTCCGGGAGCGCATCGCCCCGCCCACCATCAACCTGGAGGACCCCGACGACAGCGCGGGAATCCACATCGCGACCGAGCCGACGAAGCTGCATCCCCGGGGCACCGCCCCGATGGCCGTGCTGAACAACTCGTTCGGCTTCGGCGGCCACAATGTCGCGCTTGCTTTCACCGCAGCCTGACCCGGCTCCGGCCGCCGCACCGGGCCCGCGCGACGCCCCGCGCCGGCCCGCCCGACCTGAGGAGACCGACGTGACCCTGCTGGAGAGCCGACGCGCCGCCGCCACGCCCGCCGGGCCGGAGGATCCCGCGGGAGGCCTGTCCCGGGACCCGCGGGTCCGCCTGGAGGCCCTGTTCGACCCCGGATCGCTGACCCTGCTCACCCCCGAGGACGGCAGCGGCGTGCTCGCCGGGACCGGGAGCATCGACGGCCTGGCCGCGGTGGCGTTCGCGAGCGACGCCCAGGTTCAGGGGGGCGCGATGGGCACCGTGGGCTGCGCGGCGATCGTCGCCGCCTACGATCACGCGATCGAGACCGGGGCGCCGATCATCGGGCTGTGGCACTGCGGCGGCGCGCGGCTGCGCGAGGGCGTGGAGAGCCTGCACGCGGTGGGCACGGTGTTCGCCGCGATGACCCGGGCCTCGGGCCAGGTCCCGCAGATCTCGGTCGTGCTCGGCCCGGCCGCGGGCGGTGCCGCCTACGGCCCGGCCCTCACCGACCTGGTGATCCTCTCCGCCCAGGGCCGGATCTTCGTCACCGGCCCGGACGTGGTGCGCAGCGTGACCGGCGAGGACGTGGACTCCGAGCGGCTCGGCGGCCCCGAGCCGCACAGCCGCCGCTCCGGCGTCGTGCACCTGGTCACCGAGTCCGACGCCGAGGCGTTCAGCCAGGCCCGGCGGCTGGCCCTGCTGCTGGGCCGGCCGGAATCCCCGGCCGGCCCGCCGGCCGACGCGGCCGACGAGACCGACCTCGGGGCGCTGCTGCCCGAGTCGCCCCGGCGCGCCTACGACGTCCACCCGCTGATCACCGGGTTGCTGGACGATCCGGGGATCGAGCTGCACCCGCGGTGGGCCCCGAACATCGTGACCACGCTGGGCCGGCTGGCCGGGCGGACCGTGGGCGTGATCGCCAACAACCCGCTGCGGCTGGGCGGCTGCCTGGACGCGACGTCCGCCGAGAAGGCCGCCCGGTTCGTGCGGATGTGCGACGCGTTCGGCGTGCCGCTGGTCGTGCTCGTGGACGTACCCGGGTACCTGCCCGGCGTGGGCCAGGAATGGGACGGCGTGGTCCGGCGCGGGGCCAAGCTGCTGCACGCGTTCGCCGAGGCCACGGTGCCGCGGGTCACGCTGGTCACCCGCAAGGCCTACGGCGGCGCTTACATCGCGATGAACTCGCGGTCGCTCGGCGCCACCCGCGTCTTCGCCTGGCCCAGCGCGGAGGTGGCCGTGATGGGCGCCGCGGCCGCGGTGCGGATCCTGCACCGGCGCACGCTCGCGGCGGCGCCGCCCGAGCGGCGCCGCGAGGTCGAGGCCGAGCTCGCCGCCGAGCACGAGCGCGAGGCCGGCGGGCTGCCCCGGGCCGTCGCGCTGGGCGTGTTCGACGAGATCATCGAGCCCGCCAAGACCCGCCAGGCGCTCGCCCGCGCGATCGCCGAGGCCCCGCCCCGCCGCGGCGCCCACGGCAACATCCCCCTCTAGCCCGCCGACCGCCCTGCCCGACACGCGCCGGTCCCCTGCGCGGTGCCCGCCGGCCGCCCTGCGCGGTGCCCTGTTCGAGTCGATGGGCCATCGACTCGAATCCGGCTCGGGTAAATCGGTTGCGGGGGGCGCGGCCGGCGGCCGATGGTGAGGCATGCTGAGCTGGGTATTGACCGGGACCGGCGCGAGCCGATGCGGATGGAGCAGCGGGACGAGCCGGTCCTGGCCGCCACGCAGGTGCGCGTCGAACTGCGCGCCGCGTCGCTGAATTACCGTGACCTGCTGAACTGCGACGACCCGGAGCGGCTCGGGATCGTGCCGCTGTCTGACGGGGCGGGCGAGGTCGTCGAGGTGGGATCGGGCGTGGCTGACCTGCGCCCCGGTGACCGCGTCGCCGGCGGCTTCTTCGCCCGCTGGACCAGCGGCCCGGCCCGGCGCGCGGACTACGACAGCAACGGGCCCAGGCCAAGACCATGGCCTCTTCCTGCGGACTTACCGGCAGAATGGCCGGCCGCGGCATCTCGCCGGGCTGGACTCTGCTAGGCGGGAGGCGAGGTGGCCTGGCCGACCTCGATCAGGTGGCCGTCCGGGTCGCGGATGTAGGCGCGGATCTCGCGGCCATGATCCTTGGGCTCGGTCAGGAACTCCGCGCCCCGCGCCGACCACTCCGCGTAGCAGGCGGCGATGTCGGCGACCCGCAGGTTGAGGAACGCGCTGGTCCGGTCCGGGTCGTCCGGCGTGGCCAGCGTCACCTCGGGTTTGTCATCGGTCGGGCCGCCGCCGACGTTGAGGATCAGCCAGCTGTTGGCGATCCGCATGATGACCGGGTCGCGCTCCAGCACGACCTTCGCCCCGAACACCGAGGTGTAGAAGTCGCGGGACCGGTCCTGATCGGCGACGACCAGGAAGTGGGTGACGACGAACCCGCTGCTCGGAGCGGGGAAATCGGAATCGCTCACGTGAGCCCCCCGTACGTAGTCGTGGCGGCCGAGGCCAGGATGTCGGCCTCGTGCCGGAGCCGGCCGGCCCGGTCGCCGTGGCCGGCGTGCTCGTACTCGGCCGCCGCGGCCCGGCGCTCGGCGATCTCGGCCTCGACGATGGCAGCCGCCGCCGACGCGCTGAGACGCCGGCGCGGCGCCTCCCCGGCCCCGAGGCCAGCGGCGCCGCCCGCGATGTGCGCGCTGCCCGCCGGGGTCGCCGCCGCCTGCGGCGCCGGAACCGCCTCGGCGTTGTCGATCGCGGCCAGGGCCGAGCGCAGCGCCGAGGCCGCCACCGGGTCGCGGTCGCGCAGGGCGGCACCCAGCGCCTGGCGCAGCCGCCCCCGGACGTCGCCCGCCTGGTTCGGCGGGGTGCCCTCGCTCATACTTGCCACCCTAGGCGCGCGCCGTCCCGCGCCGCCCGCCCGGGCCGGCCGCGCCGGCGCCGGGGGTAGGTGGGCCGCCTACAGGCCGACCGGCCAGGTGATCGAGACGGGGGCGACGAGCGGAGTGCCGATCTCGAGCTGGATCTGGGCGTGCGCGGTCAGCGGGATGCCGCGGGGGTTGCCGCGGTAGACCTGGCCGTCGTAGATCGCGGTCAGGTGGCCCCGGACGGGGCCGACCTGGGCCGGGCCCAGCGGCTGGCCCCACTCGTCGAAGAACTCGCCCAGGGTGTAGGTGCGCTCGACCGGCGACTCGATGTGGATGATGCCGTCGGCGGCGTGGGTGTGCAGCCAGTAGAAGCAGTTCCCGCTGTCGATGAACGGTCCCTGCGGGGTGCTCTGCGCGCGGGCCCCGGGAATCCCGACGGCGGCGGGGACCTGGCGGGGCGAGCCGTTCACGAAGATGGTCAGGTGCGCGTGGATGTGGAACAGGGTCTGCTCGCTGGTCTGGCAGCCGATGCCGTCCACGGTCCGGCCGGTGGCCTTGGTGGCCGTGCCGGCCAGCGGGGCGGCGTCGGGCACCGGAACCCCCTCGGGGCCTGCGGGTCCGGGGGGCGGCGGGGTCCTGAGCGGGCCGAGGGTGCCGAGCGCGGCCAGCTTCAGTGGCGGCGCGCCGCCGCCGCTGACCGCCAGCGTGATGGCCACGACCGCGGCGGCCACGACCGCGAGCCCGCCGGTCCCGGCCAGCCAGATGCGGCGCCGTCGGCGCCGGGCCTCCTGCGCCCGCAGCCGCGCGAGTTTCTCCCGGGCCTGCTGACGGTTCCTGTTGCCCTTGGCCACGGCTCGTTCCCCTCGTTCCCCTCGTTTATTTACTATCTACGTACGTAGATAGTAACATCGTCGTGAGCGATGCCCGCCGGCCCGCGAGCGGGGCCTATGCTGGCGGCCAGGGGCAGGAGGTGGCGTGCGCGGGTTCGGCGATCTGGAAACGGTGCTCATGGAGATGGTGTGGGACCGCGACGCCCCGGTGACCGTGCGGGAGCTGTTCGAGGAGCTGCGGCACCAGCGGGACATCGCTTACACCACGGTGATGAGCACCATGGACAACCTGCACCGCAAGGGGTGGCTGGAGCGGGCCAAGGAGGGCAAGGCTTACCGCTACACGGCGACGGCCAGCCGCGAGGAGTACAGCGCCCGGCTCATGCGGGAGGCGCTGGCCGGCGGCGGTGACACCGAGGCAGTGCTGAGTCATTTCGTGGCCGACATGGATGGCGAGGATTCCGAGGTGCTGCGCGCCGTGGTGCGCCGGCTGGGCGACCGGCGGCCCGGGTGAGACCCGCGCTGCTGGCGTTCGGCTACGCGCTGGCCGTGGCCTGGTACGCCCCGCTGCTGCTGACCCGGCTGACCGCGCCCGGGGTCAGCGCCCGGCTGGGCCTAGCCGCCTGGTCGGCCGCGATGGCGAGCGTGCTGGCCTCGGCGCTGGTCGCGCTGGAGTTCCTGATCCGGGCGGCCGTCGCGGGCTGGTCCGGGCTGGCCGAAGCGGTGTGCCGCTCGGTCGCGGGCGGCGCCTGCACCCCGGCCGTCTACCGCAGCGCGATCTTCGAGTTCGCCCTGGCCCTGGCCGCGATCGCGGCGGCGCTGGCCGCGGCCGTGCTGGCCTGGCGGTACGGCCGCAGCGTCCAGCGCGTGCAGCGGCGGACCCGGGCGCACGCCGAAGCGGCCCGCATCACCGGCCGCCGGCTGCCGGGAACGCCATCCGCCGTGGTGCTCGACGCCGCGCCCCGCGCCGCGTACTGCGTGCCGGGCCGCCCGGCCACGATCGTGCTGACCAGCGGGGCCCTCGCGGTCCTGGACCGCGCGCAGCTCACGGCCGTACTCGCGCACGAGCGGGCGCACCTGGCCGGGCGGCACCACTTGCTGATCGGCCTCAGCCGGGGGCTCGCGGCCAGCTTCCCGGCGGTGCCGCTGTTCACCCGCGGTCCCGCCGAGGTCGCGCGGCTGGCCGAGATGTGCGCCGACGACGCGGCCGCGCGGCGCAGCGGGGGGCCCGCGCTGATCACCGCGCTGCTGGCCATGGGCACCGGAGCGGCCGTGCCGGCCGCGGCTCTCGCCGCCACCACCTGCGCGGTCACGGCGCGCCTGGCCCGGCTGCTGGACCCGCCACGGCCGGGCCGCCGGGTCCGCTACGGCCTGGCTCTGGCTGCGGTGCTGGTCTTGCTGGCGGCGCTGCCCGCCCTGGCCGCCGCGTCCGCGGGGCCGTTCGCCGCGCACGGCCTGCTCGCCGGCTGAGCGGCCGGGGTCCGGGACTGGCCCCGAGGCCGGAGCCGACCGGTTACGGCGGGCTGACGGTGGCCGGGTCCAGCACCGCCGCCACGCGCTGGTACGCGTCCAGGACCAGGTCCCAGAAGCCGTCGGTGTCGATGGCCACGGCCACTTGCGCGTTGCGCGCGGCGGGCGGGGCGGCGAAGTCGGTGACGGTCATCCCGGCCGTCCACCGCCCGGCCGTCTCCACCTCGACCCGGGCGGGCACGCAGGTGAACAGGCCGGGCGCGGCCACCGCGGCCACCGCGCAGACGTCGTGCACGGCCGGCCCGTTCCCGTCGCTGGTCTCGCTGGGGGCGCGGTAGCCGGCCAGGCTGGGCAGCAGCAGGTCTTCGGCGAGCAGGCCGAGGCCGCGCATCCGGTCCCGGACCGGGCCGGTGGCCCGGGCCTGCAGCGTCACGTCCAGGCCGACCATGGTCACGTTCCAGCCGGCGTCGAACACGACCGCAGCGGCCTCGGGATCGGCGGCGATGTTGAACTCCGCCGCCGGGGTCACGTTCCCCCGGCCCGCCGACCCGCCCATGATCACGAAGTCCCGGACCTGGTCCACCAGCCGCGGCTCGTGCCGCACGGCGAGCGCGATGTTGGTCAGCGGCCCGGTGGCGATCAGCGTGATCTCGCCCGGCGCCGCGCCGATCACGCCGGCCAGGAAGTCCACCGCGTGCCCGCCGGCGGGCGCCGAGGACGGGTCGGGCAGGCGGGCCGCGCCCAGGCCGGAGTCTCCGTGCACCTGGCGCGCGTCGAGCGGCGGCCGGAGCAGCGGCCGGGCACTGCCGGCCACCACCGGCACGTCCGGCAGGCTCAGATAGTCGTGCACGCGCAGCGCGTTCTGCGTCGTAAGGTCGAGGCCGACGTTCCCGGCCACGGTCGTGATGCCCTGCAGCTCAAGGCCCGGATGACCGTGCGCGAACACCAGCGCGAGGGCGTCGTCGATGCCGGGATCGCAGTCGATGAGAACCTTCCGAACCGCCATAGCGCGCTCCCGTCCGACCGCCGCCGCCCGACCTTCGGGCCCGGCCCGCCCGCTCCGGATTCTCGCACTGCCCGCGGCGCGGCTCGACGGCTAGCTACCCCTCCCGCTCCCATCGCCTACCCCATGGTTGGCACCATCGCTGTCGTCCTGGCCGCAGCGATGGCGCCAACCATGTCGTTCCCCCGCACCGCCGCGCGGGGCGGGCGCGACAGGTGCGGCGGACGAGTCGTGTGGCGCACACGACGGGCGAGCGGGAGGGCGCGGGCGGACGGACCGGCGCGGCGGGCGGACCGGCCGCGGGCGGGCCGCCACGTTAGGTCGCCGCGTTAGGTCGCCGGCTGGGCGGCCAGCGCGGGGCTGCGCCGAACGGCCCGGGCGGGGTGCGGGGAGTGGGCTGCTGGCCGGGCCGGGGTAACGGGCCGGGCGTTCCGGGCACCGCGCCAGCGCGAGGGCCGCCCGTCGCGGGCGGCGGCCCGGCGCGGCAGGCTGACCGGTCGCCCCCGGTCGTCCCGGCTCCGGCCGTGGGTCGTGAGCCGGTCCCGGAGTTGCTCGCGGCCGCGGTGCAGGCGCGACATCACGGTGCCGATGGGGGTGCCCATGATCTCGGCGATCTCCTTGTACGGGTAGCCCTCGACGTCGGCCAGGTAGATCGCGGTGCTGAACCCTTCCGGCAGGTCACGCAGGGCCCGCAGGACGTCGGAGTCGGCCAGCCGGTTCAGCGCCTCGTCCTCGGCCGACTTGGCCGTCTGGCCGTGAAAGGTGTCGGGGCCGTGTACGTCGCCGAGTTCGGCGAACAGGGACTGGACCGGCTCGCGGCCCCGCTTGCGGCGGGTGTTGATGAACGTGTTCGCGAGGATGCGGTACAGCCAGGCGCTCAGGTTGGTCCCGGGGGTGAACTGGTGGAAGGCGACGTACGCCCGGGCGAACGTCTCCTGGATCAGATCCTCCGCATCGCTGGGGTTGCGTGTCATGCGGAGCGCCGCGGGGTAGAGCTTGCGCATGTAGGGGACCACGTCCTGCTCGAACGTCGCATGGTGGTCCGAGACGTGACTTTCGACCAGCGTCATGGTTGACCGGCCTTCCTTGTTGGCTTGCCCCCCTTCGTGGACAGCCCAGCGCTGGCTTGACGCGTCACCTACTAGACGATTGCACCGGTCACCGCCTCACTGACGTATGGCCATGCGGTTGCACGGCCGACCCTGGGG
>Ga0207416_1004920_pt1 | contig 11074 bp, 11 predicted proteins | sample PaiPotPPM11metaG_FD_184107 | JGI IMG/M metagenome (GOLD analysis project Ga0207416, IMG submission 184107) | Iron sulfur acid spring bacterial and archeal communities from Banff, Canada, to study Microbial Dark Matter (Phase II) - Paint Pots PPM... ...
GGAAGAAGGAACGGCTGGTCCCGGTCCACCGGGCGGTAACCCTTAGCCATAACCCGATTCTATCGAACACCCTGCCGGCACACCCGGAAACACGTAATCCCAGGTCAACGAATTCTGCAACAGCCCCTATTCGATGAAAATCTTTCGTGATCATGGTCAGCCGCAGCCCCGGACACGAGGTGTCGACGCTCGGACGGTTGCCGGACATGATCGCAGATTGTGAACATCAGACTACATCTTGTGATATGTCCATGGGAAGCGTACGCTACGTCCTGTAATCAGCCGAAGACTGGCGCTGATCGGTGCAGAGACCGGTGCCGTGCGTGGGCCGCCAGGACCAGCTCGCAGGCTGTCCTCCCGGCTTGCGCATGGAGATCATCATGCGAGTTCGGCCCGCCGCCCCTGTGCGCGGGGACCCCGGGCGGCCGCCCGCCCGTCTCTGCCCCACATCCCAACTCCGGGCCAGCTCCGGGCGAGCCCCTCCCCAAGCTCCGATCTCGCCCAAAGGGGCCATGCGTCGAAACCAACCTCACCCGTGGCCCCCGAAGCGTCACAACCGCATTGCCTCCGGTTTGACCCCGCGGCAAACGCGGAACGATGACGCTCGGTGAGCCCGCAATTCGCCGAGAGACCCACATCGCTTGCGTATCGCGGATCACTCAAGGCGACTTTCTTCACCAGGGACTCGCTGGGGAATTGTCGTCGCGATAATCGTTATTGTAATCTACTTCTGTCTATAAGCACCGGCAGATCGAATGGCCAGCACCGCATCACACGTCACCATGCGCGATCTTCGCGCCGCTAGACCGGCGGGGTCGCTCTCGTCTCGCCCGTCTTTTCGTTGGCAACAACGTGTTATCCGCAACCGCGTGCGTAGTGACGATTTGGTCACCTTCGGTGCGGAAAAGGGCGATTCACTGGTTTCGGCAATTCTTTCCGTGAAATATTCAAGTGGGCGTGGTGTGCGGTCCACGGCTTGGTGCTGCCTCGGCCAGGGCGGTACGGGCTCTGGACTGTGCGTGGAACAGTGCGGGATGCACTGAGCCGGACGCACTGAGACGGGACGCATTGAGAGAGGAGGCGGTCCCGGTGGTTGAAGAAGGTAGTCCCACGGTCCGCCGCCGTAGGCTAGCGGCCGAACTGCGGCAGCTGCGCGAGGCCAAGGGACGAAGCGGGGAGTCCGTGGCGAACGCGCTTCGCTGGTCGCCCAGCAAGATCAGCAGATACGAGCGCGCGAAAACGGGCCTGCGTCCCAAAGAGGTCGAACGGCTGCTCGACTATTACGGCGTCGGCGGCCCGCGCCGCGAGATGCTGCTCGCGCTCGCCCAGGACGCGTCGCAAAAGGGCTGGTGGGAAGAGTTCGCCGAGAGCCTTCCCGAGGATTACCAGCAGTTCATCGGGCTTGAGCACGAGGCGACCTCGGTCGCCATCTGGCACGTCGACGTGGTGGCGGGCCTTCTGCAGACGGAAGGATACGCGCGGCAGATCATCAACAGCTACGACCGCGTCGAGCCGGTCGCGCCTTCGCAGGTGAGCCGCCTCGTTCGGGTCAGGATGCGGCGACAGCAGGTCCTGGACCGGATGGCGTTCAAGATCGGGGTAGTGCTCGACGAGTCCGTACTGCTCCGCCGGATCGGCTCCGACCTGATCATGTACGAGCAGCTGCAGCACCTGGCGAAGGAGTGCGACCGGCCCAACCTGAGCCTGCAGATCCTGCCGCTCGACGGGCAGCACACGGTCATCGGCGAGTCGTTCGTCCTGTTCGGCTTCGAGGCCGACGGTGACGCGGTTCTCCAGGACGTGGTGTCCACCGAGCAGATGCGCAGCGGCTTCATTCTCGAGGGCGAACGCGAGACCTACCTGCACCGGGTGGCATTCCGCGCGCTCACCGAGGCGGCGCTCAGCCCGGCCGACTCGAAGCAGCTCATCCTGGACGTGGCCGAGTCCCGCTGGACGGGGAAGCGCGTTACCGTTTCCTAACCTCCGACGGCAATAGGGCGCGACCGGCGGAGTCGCCCAACCGTTCGGAATGGGTGTTTTCAAACGTTTGTACGATTTTGATTGTTATCTGTGTAATCAAGGGATACTTACTGGTCAGTGCTGTCACACTTGGGCTGAATCAGGCGCATGATACATGTGGTGTCTGCTAGCCTCTCGCCTGACGGTTACCCTCGGTAAGGCAGACGCCGTTGGTAGCTGGGTGTGCAGGGCAAACACAAAAAATCAGTGAGGGGGTAGCTAGGCTATGCCTACGCTCGAAAGTCAGCCCGAATGGGCGAAAAGCTCGCTGAGTTACGCTAACGGCAACTGCGTTGAGGTGGCCCGACTGTCCGGTAGTGAGATCGGCGTCCGGAATAGCCGGGAAGCCGAAGGAGCGGTCCTCCGCTTCACACCTGACGAGTGGGACGCTTTCATCGGCGGCGTCCGGAATGGCGAGTTCGACCGCTTCGCTCAGTAGCGGTCAGGCAGTACGAGGGGCGGGTTCCCGGATCGGCAGTTCCGGGGACCCGCCCTTCGCCACTCAGCGGTTGGTGAGGCTCCGCCGCTCGATGATCCGCGGCTTGCTCCGATGCGAGCACAGTCCTGCGACGTCAAGAGCTGACCCCGAGGCGCAAAACGGACAAGTCGCCGTTACTGAAATACGGCAGCTGACCGATGTCTTGCCGTGCAACTTGCAGCAGCATTATTAACGCAACCAGCCCAGGTTGACTGGCGCTGGGCATCAACCTACCGGCTGAAAGTCAGCCTGGTTGGCGCTTTCTAGCTCCCCGCGGGCAGGGCCGTGACGCTCCCGCGAATCCGTGCCCCGCATCCGCGGCCGATGCCGCAACGGAGGCGGATGTCGCTCGCGGGGAGGCGGGGACGGTGAGCCGTGTGCCCCCGGAGGCTCGCCGTCCCCGCTGGGAGCGCGAATCCGAGAGAGTCAGTGAAGGGACAACGTGGGAACCCTAATGACGGGAAGCCTGGCCGACGGCGCCCTGACCAGTTCGACTTGGGTGAAGAGCTCGCTGAGCTACGCCAACGGTAACTGTGTCGAGGTGTCTGACTTGCCCGGAGGTGCGGTCGGCGTGCGAAACAGCCGCGATCGAGAAGGTCCGGTACTGCGCTTCACCCCGGACGAATGGCACGCCTTCATCGGAGGCGTGCACAAGGGAGAGTTCGAAGACTTCGGCCGGACCAAGATGTGAAGACGCTAAACGTGGTCGTCTTTCCCCGCCGGGGAGCGGGGAAAGACGACCACGGCTCTATCCGATGGCCTGCGTCTCGGTCTCATCCGCCGCTTCGCGGTCGGCCGTCGTCGAGCGAGCGGCCGGCGAGCTGGCCGGCACCGGAACGGTCGGCCGTTCGATCACCTCGGTGACGCCCGGCACGGCGCTGATCCGCCCCGCGACCGCGGCGGCGACCAGCACGATCGCGACGCCGAGCCCGGTGAAGAACCCGACCTGCTCGAGCGCCCGCATGACGGTTCCGCTGCTCGCCGGGCCGCCCGCGGGCCCGGCCACTGTCCACAGCGGGGCGAAGACGTTGCCGAGGGCGAACCAGGCGCCGCTCGCGATCGCGACGAGTGCGCCAAACAGAGCGACGTGCCTGCTCCGCGCGACCATGATCAGCAGCCCGCCGAGAAGCGCGCCCGCGCCGGGGAGGATCTCCAGCTCGAGCCGCCCGGTGGTGTACGTCCACGCCTTGTCCGGCGTGTACGCGTAGTTGAAGTAAGGCCCGACGAACGAGATCACGCCGCCCCAGATGCCAAGGAGGGCCACAAGCAGCCCGCCGACGATCCCGTGGGTGCGGCGTATCCGCATCATCCCAAACACTGGTATCACTTCCCCTTCGGGTTAACCGCGACGAATCGCCTTTCGGCTTGCGGTCACCGCTACCCGCCAGGAGGGAAGTAATCCACCCAGTGACGGCTTAATGCGGTCACCGGGTGGCGGAAGGGCAGGTTCAGGCTTGCTGGTGCGCCGCGAGCTCGCTGCGGACCTGGTCCATGTCGAGGTCGCGCACGGCCTGGATCAGCTTGTCGAGCGACGCGGCGGGAAGGGCGCCGGCCTGGGAAAAGACCAGGACGCCGTCCCTGAACGCCATCAGCGTCGGAATCGAGGTGATCTGCGCGGCGGCGGCCAGCCCCTGCTGGTCCTCGGTGTCGATCTTCCCGAAGGTGATGTCCTCGTTCTGCTGGCTCGCGGCCTCGAAGACGGGCCCGAACATCCGGCACGGCCCGCACCACGACGCCCACCAGTCGACCAGGGTGATCCCATCGCCGGTGACGGCCTGCTCGAAGTTCTCCTCGGTCAGTGCGACGGTACTCATTTCGCTCCTAAGCTCTCGGTACCCGCGGTGTCTTCCGCTTCAGGTTCCTGCGCGAGTACAGCGAAAATTGACACGACAACATTCCCGCGCCCTACGCGAAGCGGGCCCGCCCGCGCCGCTACCAGGCCTCGGCGACCGCGATGGCGATCGCCGCGACGACGTTGGAGTAGCTGGCCCGCGCGGAGCTGGCCAGCACGGCCACGCCGGCCGGGGAGACGGTCACCACGAGCCGCCCGTCGGCGAGCGCCCGCGTCAGCCGCGCGGTCGCGTCCGGGTCGGCCGCGCCCGAGGACCGCGCGGCGAGGACGTCCCGCAGCGCGTCGCGCAGCCGCAGCAGAGCGCCGTGCTCGGAGCCGCTGATCACCGCGTCGCCGGGCAGCAGGCCGGCCGCGCGCAGCCAGGGCACCGCTTCATCGCGGGTGCCGAGCAGGTCGGTGCCGTCGGCGGTCATGGTCCTGGCGAGCGAGCCGAGCAGGCCCGGCCCGCCCCCAAGGTCGGCGCGGTCGGCGTTGTCGGAAGCGACAGAAGGAGTGTGATCGGTCACGCTCAGATCGTAGCGCCGTCACCGGCAGCCCCATCCGGTCAAAGGCAAAGGTCAAGGTCGCAGTTAATCCGAACGACTTCAGGCCTTCGCCGCAGGAATCAACTCTCTGTTATTTAGTTGTATGTACGTAACTAGTTGGCGCGGAACGCCTATCCACGGGAGATCCATGAGCGAGCCAGACGTGTGCCCGAACGCGGAAACGCGCAAGCAGGCACCGCCGGGGGGAGTTCCGTACGACCAGCACCCGCTGTCCCCCGGCCTCGTCCGGCTCATGGCCGTCACCTGCGCGGTGACCGTCGCCAACCTGTATTACGCCCAGCCGCTGCTGCACTCCATCGGCGACTCCCTGCACGTCGGCCAGGGCAGCGCCTCGCTCCTGGTGACGGTCGGGCAGCTCGGCTACGCGGTCGGGCTGCTGTTCATCGTGCCGGCGGGCGACATCGTGCGCCGCCGCCCGCTGCTGACCGGGCTGCTCGCGTTCTCCGCCGTCGCGCTTCTGGGCGCGGCGTTCGCGCCCAACCTCCCCGTGCTCGACGCGGCCGTCGCGCTGTGCTGCGTCACGTCTGTGGTCGTCCAGATGCTGGTCCCGTACGCGGCGACGCTGGCGAGCGACAACCAGCGCAGCCGGGTGATCGGCGCGCTGATGGGCGGCCTGCTGATCGGCATCCTGCTGTCGCGGACGTTCGCCGGGGTGGTCGCGGGATTCGCGGGCTGGCGCGCGGTGTACGGCACGGCCGCCGTGTTCATGGCGCTGACGGCGCTCATGCTGCGCCGCGCCCTGCCCGACCACGGCCCGCAGCTGACGATCAGCTACCGGGAACAGCTGCGCGGCGTGCTCGCCATCGCCCGCGCCGAACCAGTGCTCCGCTGGCGGTCGCTGATCGCGGCCTGCGGGTTCGGCAGCTTCGCCTGCTTCTGGACGACGGTCACCTTCCTGCTCTCCGGACCCCAGTACGGCTTCTCCCAGCTTGACATCGGCCTGTTCGCGCTGGTGGGCGCGGCCGGCGCGATCACGTCACTCGCGGGCGGCCGGGCGCTGGACAAGCGGCCGCGGCTCCGCTGGCCCGCCACCGGCGCGGCGCTCGGGTTGCTCGCCGCCTCCTACCTCCCGATCGGCCTCGGCGGCGCGCACCTGGGCGGTGTCGGCCTCGTCCTGCTGATCGTCGGCGTGCTGGTCATGGACGCGTGCGTGCAGGGCGCGCACGTCATGAACCAGAGCGTCATCTACGACCTGCTGCCGCAGGCTCGCTCCCGGCTCACCACCGTCTACGTCACGACGATGTTCGCGGGCGGCGCGGTCGGCTCCGCGGTCGGCGCCCAGGCCTACCAGCACTGGGGCTGGACCGGCGCGACGCTGGTCGCGGCCGCGTTCCCGGTGCTCGGCCTGGTGTTCTGGCTGGCTTCCCGCCGCCACGAGGCCGCATCCTGACGAGTCCTGGCTCGTCACGGCTTTCCGTAAAGTGAAATGTTGGCTTAAGTCCGGCTTAATGTGAGTCGGCCATACACTGATCGTGCCTTCATCAGAGCGTCGGCCGGGTCACGCCGGAAAGCGGGGCAAGACACCATGTCGCGACTCCCCGAAGGGGTCGACACTTCCATCCCTAACGTCGCGCGTATGTACGACTACTACCTCGACGGTAAGGACAACTTCGAGGCCGACCGGGTGGCCGCGGAAGAGATCATCCGCCTCGCGCCGCAGGCGCGCACCGAGGCCAGGGTAAACCGCGCGTTCCTCCGCCTGGCGGTCCGCTACCTGGCGGCGGAGGCGGGCATCCGGCAGTTCCTCGACATCGGGGTCGGGCTGCCCACCCAGGGCGCGGTCCACGAGGTAGTTCGCGAGGTGACGCCGGACGCGCGCGTCGCTTACGTGGACTACGACCCGGTGGTGGTGGCGCACGCGCGGGTCTTGCTCGCCGAGCCCGACCGCAGCATCGCCGTCCGCGGTGACCTGCGCGATCCCCGGGCGTTGCTGACGGATCCCGAGATCAGGGACCACCTGGACTTCAGCAGGCCGGTCGCGGTGATCCTGCTTGCGATCCTGCATTTCATTGCCGACGAAGACGATCCCGCCCGGATCATCGCCACGATCAGGGACGCGCTCGCGCCTGGCAGCTATCTGGTCGTGGGTCACGCCGCGGCTGGTACGGCGCGGGACAGCGACACGGCGGACCGCATCCGCAAGGTCTACGAGCAGGCCACCGAGCCGATCTACCCGCGCACCCCGGCGGAGTTCACGCGCCTGCTTGACGGCTTCGAGATCATCGAGCCAGAAGTCATGGCCAGGCACGCGCGGGCCACGGAGCAAGGCGGTGCCGTGAGCGCGAGTCCCTTCAGCTGGCGGACGCTGGCGCGCAAGCCCTGAGAGCGCCGACGCTACTTGATGGCCAGCGCGTTGGCGGGCGAGCCGACGCCCCCGGAGACGTGGATCGGCGCGGCGGTCAGGAACATCTCGTACCGCCCGTCCTGGCGGCAGGACAGGGCCAGGTCCTCGAGCCACCACAGCTCGCCGAGCGCCATGCCGAACTGGCCGATCAGGACCCGGTGCAGGAAGCCGAACGGAAATGCCTCATCGGTCCAGTCCGGCGGCCAGACCTCAACGGACGGGTTGTCCGAGACGACCGCCGCGATGTGCGCGTCCCACAGGTAGCTGGCCATCTCCTCGTCGTGGGCGAGGCCGACGCTTCGCAGGCCGCCCCGCTCGGCCATGGCCGCGCGGACCGCCGGCTCTTGCCGCACGTGCCAGCCGAGGAAGCCGGTATACAGCAGGAGCACGTCACCCGGCTGCCAGTCGACCCCCGCGGCCGCGCGGACGGCGTCGAGTTCCCCGGCGCCGATGGCGCGGGGACTGGCGGGATCGAATCCGACCCCCGCGCCGCCGAGCGCGGCGTCGACGTCGATGAGCACCGCCCGGCCCGCGATGCCGCGCTCCGCCCAGTGGGCGATCGTGTTGCGGTTGAGCGCGGTGACGTCCTCGGCCGTGACCTCGTTGTAGAACTGGTCGGCGCCGTAGGCGACGTGCGCGAGCGAGTCCCACTGGCTCGACGCCTGCGGGTAGTAGTTGTCGAGCTTGTCGTCGAAGCCCGCGCGTCCGCCGTCGGTGATCAGCGTGTGCTTGACCACGCCGCGCCGGAACAGCGGCGGTTCGGGCACGTCGACCGGTGCGTTAAGGCTGAAAGTCTCGCCGCTGCGGATCAGCCGGGCAGCCGCCGCGACCCGGTCAGGCGTCTGCAGGTTCAACAGCCCCACGGAGTCTTCCCGCCCGAACAGCCCCCAGGCGGACCGCCCACCGCGCACGGCCCGCGGGAGTTCGTCGTAAGCGGGCAACCGGGGCTGCAGTGACTCGGACATGAGGCGTCAGGCTACCAAGGAGACAGGGGTGCGCGACAGGAGGAAACACGCATCCGTTCGGACTAGGAATGCTCTTTACTGCCGCCCACTCCGTAGATCACCTGGGTGTTGCGGGTCTTGAGGAAGTCTTCGAGCGTCTCGCCGCGCATCGCCGCGTACACGTGCAGGTTGGAGACCCCGGTGACGGCGGCGAGCTTCTCGAGCATGAAGAAGATGACGCCGTAGCGGATCATGCCGGGCCAGTCGCTGGTCCGGATGAGGTCCTGCTCCTCCTCGGTGAGGCCGGCCTCTTTGAACGCCGTCTCCGGGTCGTCGAGGAAGCGCGCCCGGCGCTCGGGGTCGACGAGGTCGTGCAGGAACTTGTTGATCCGGTAGCCCTTGACGCTCCGCGCGATGTCGAACGGGTGGGTGCCGGTCATCTCCTCGATGCCGGCGAGCTGCTCGGCCATCCGGGCGCGGTGCCGGTCGTTGACGGCCTCGGCGTCGGGCAGTTCGGGCGCTTCGTTCTCGAGTACGAGCGTCGCGATGCCGGTCATCGACGGCAGGTAGTAGGAGCTGTGGACGCGCTTCACCTTGTCGGACAGCGCGCCCCGCATGACGAGCCACATGATGACTTCCGCGCCCTCGAAGCCGCCGAGCCTCGCGTACTCGGCGTGGGTCATGGCGGCGAGGCCGGTCGGGTCGTCGGTGATCGCGTCCAGGAACTTGTGGTCCCACTCCGGGTTGTTGAACCCCGCGCCCTCGCCGTGGACCTGGTGGGAGAGGCCGCCGGTCGCCACGACGGCGACGTCGATGTCCTCCGGGTAGCTCTCGATCGCGCGCCGCAGCGCCTTGCCGAGCTTGAAGCAGCGGGCGGCGGTCGGAATCGGGAACTGGAGCACGCCGACCTGCAGCGGGACGATCTTCGTCGGCCACTGCCCGTCCGGCCGGTCGAGCAGCACGGACATGGGGGAGAAGAACCCGTGGTCAAGCGGCTTGCCCTGGAAGTACGCCAGGTCGAACTCGTCGGTGACCAGGCTGGAGGCGATGTGCGCGGCGAGCTTCGGGTCGCCCTTGATCGGCGGCAGGTCGCGGGGGCTGCCGCCTTCGTCGGCGACCGGGTACTCCTCGCCGATGCCCAGGGTGAAGGACGAGTAGTGATCGAAGAAGAACGACGTGACATGGTCGTTGAAGATGTAGACGATCGCGTCCGGCTTCTTCGCCTTGAACCAGTCCTCGACCGGCTTGAACGCCTTGAAGATCGGCGCCCACGACGGGTCGTCCTGCTTGTGCTGGTCGTAGGCGAAGCCAATGGTGGGCGTGTGCGATGCCGCAACGCCGCCGATGATCCGGGCCATGAGCGCCTCCAGGGATACCCGCGCGTTCCGTCGCTTCCGGCACGTTCTGTAATTGCCCACTTCCGTCGAGCGACAGAAGAGTCCTCTCTGGCAAACAGGGCCGGTCGCGATATTTGTGACTCTATAGTTTCGTGCAAGTAATGTAAATTGACTTCTTGATCATCTATCCATAACGTGAAGTTATGCAATCTGGCGATTCCGCGCCGCAGCTGGCCAATCGCGGTGCGTCGTCTGGTTACCGTGCGTGGGATGCGGCCGGTTCTGTGGCCGGACGCGCCGCCGGGGGACCGTCTTCGCGGGAGGCGACGGCGCTCTCCCGGATCAGGCTGAGGCACCTGACCTGCTTCGTGGTGGTCGCGCAGGAACGGACGCTCGCCCGCGCCGCGGCGCGGCTGCACCTGAGCCAGCCCGCGGTCTCGAAGACGCTCGCCGAGCTCGAAGACCTGGCGGGCCGCCGCCTGGTGGAGCGGAGCCGGGCGGGCACCCAGCTGACCCCGGCGGGCGAGGAGTTCCTCCGGTACGCCGTCGACGTCACGCAGGCGCTGGAGTCGGCCGCCGCCGTCCTCACCGGCGCGGCGGTGCCGATCGCGCCGGCCATCCGGGTCGGCGCGCTGCCGACCGTGGCGGGCGGCCTGCTCGTGTCGGCGCTCGCCCGGCTGCGCGAGCGGCGCCCGCACGCCGAGGTGACGCTGAGCATCGGCGACAACCCGGACCTGCTCACGCAGCTGAAGTCGGGCGAGATCGACATCGCCGTCGGCCGGATGGCCGAGCCCGCGATGATGCAGGGCGTGTCGTTCGAGCTGCTCTACGCCGAGTCGCTCGCCGTCGTGACGCGCCCGCAGCATCCCCTCGCCATCGCGGGAGACAAGCCGGTCTCGCCGTTCGACCTGATCAGCTACCCGCTGGTCGTGCCCGGGGCGGGCACCGTGCCGCGGCACGACGTCGAGGGGTTCTTCGCGGCCCACGGCGTGCCGCTGCCGCCCGGCCGGACGGAGACCCAGTCGGTTTCCGTCGCCCGCGCGCTCACCCTCGTCTCCGACACGGTGTGGATAACACCCCAGCACCCGGTGCAGCTCGACCTCGACCGCCGCTGGCTGCGCCGCCTCAACGTCCCGGTCCCCGCGAGCGCCGAGCCGGTCGGCATCCTGTCCCGCAGCGGCGTCCAGCCCAGCGAACTGACCGCCCAGCTAATGGACGCCCTCCGCGACCTATCCTGACCCGCACACCCGGTCCTGTTTCCGCGGCAGCCAGGCCGCAGGGCGGGCGGCGCCTGTCGCCGGGCCCTTTCCCGCCTCGCGATCACCCCCGCCTGCCCGCGTGATCGCGGGTCAACCGAGGGAAAGAGCACGGACGGTGCCCATTCCAGCTATGCAAAATAGAACAAAGTACCATCAAATGCCCCGCCCGGCCGTGATCGCGGGTCAAAAATGGCGATATGTACGCGTCGTTTATTTAGTTGGTTGTTTCGGGTGTGTCGCCTGGGCGTGGCGTGTCCTTGTTCGTGACGTCTTGTCCGGTTACGCCGTTGATGGTG
>Ga0207416_1004923_pt1 | contig 11068 bp, 10 predicted proteins | sample PaiPotPPM11metaG_FD_184107 | JGI IMG/M metagenome (GOLD analysis project Ga0207416, IMG submission 184107) | Iron sulfur acid spring bacterial and archeal communities from Banff, Canada, to study Microbial Dark Matter (Phase II) - Paint Pots PPM... ...
TCAAGGGTTCGGCATCTCATCGTCGTGTCGCCCTGGACCACCCGGACGTTGCCGGAGAACGTCGCCGTCTTGTCCTTTCAGCGTCATCGCTTCGATATGGATCGGCTGACCATTGTTTTGGCCCTGCAGAGCACCCTGGACCTGATTCTGCGCCGCAGCCGCCCCGAGCATCCCCAAGACCAACATCGCGGCGAGGCAACAATCCGCGATTCGCAACGGAAAGTCTCGAGACTGAGGTGCTGAACATTCTCTCACGGCGCTTAGCCTACGCTCAATCAATCGATTGCGGCAACCACGTACTCCATGTCTTGCATCAAATCTTGGCGGCTTTTCCGTCGCGTACCATAAAGCACTTGTCCTCGTACTCCTCGACGGACCAGGGCGGCGCGAAGCGGTGACGGCAAGTTGACTCAGCCGTGTGCGGCGTGGTCAACGGCACTAACTGGTTCGCCGTTTGCGCCGCCTCCGTGACGAGCGTGCCGCCGTGGCCTTCGGCTCCGGTGACAAAACTCGTAGAGCGAGGGCGACGGGCATCGAGGGCGCTCGCGGTCCCGCGCGAGCTTGGTCTGCGACTTTAGGAGGAGGAGCAGCGACATGTCGGCAATCGGGGAAAAGCGGAAATGCGCGACTTGCGCTTGAAACGACGTTCATGACCCCATGACGTCACTGAGCACAGTGCAGTGAAATGTCCGAAGTTGAGGTCATAGCGGAAGTGGGTCGATAGAGAGCCTGTGGCTTCCGCAGCAACTCCGGCAGCTTGGCGATGTTGGCGGCGATGCGTCGCGCCTCGTCGCCGGTGTCGATCATCCAACGCGGCGGGAAGCGGCGCGCGGAGGCATCGATTCGAGCTTGGGGTCGGTCTCCTCGACGGACCGCGGAGGCATCGATTCGAGCTTGGGGTCGGTCTCCTCGATGGACCATGGCGGCGGGAAGCGGCGCTCAGGCTTAGGAGGGCTGCTCGATCCCGGCCAGGCGCCATCCAATTCGTCAGCGGCAGCACGGCGCCGGCCAAGCTCAGCACCGGCGCCATCATCCAGGAGGGCGCGGGCCAGGTCTTCACCAGTTTAGTTGCCATTAGTCGGCAGCCGGAACTGGAACACGGCACCTTGAGGTACGTTAGGTAAAGCCCGAAGTTGCCCGCCGTGCGACTCAATGATTGTTCGGCTAACGGCTAGCCCGATTCCCATGCCATCGGGCTTGGTAGTGTAGAAGGCGTCAAAAAGGCGGTCAAGCGCAAGTCCCTCTAGCCCCGCACCCGAATCTTGCACTTCGACGAGCGCACCTTTGGATTCATCTTTCCTCGAGACCACCAACACCTTGCGCTGCGTCTGATCGATCCCCCTCATGGCTTCGATAGCGTTCATGATTAGATTGAGGATAACCTGCTGCAACTGGATCCGATCTCCCAGAACCAGCGGCAACTCACTCGATAGCTCGGTCCGCAGTAATACCCGATTTCGCTGCGCCTCGGCACCGACCAGCGCGATGACCGCCAAAATTGCGTCGTTGATGTTCAACAAGTCCCTATGCGGGGGAGATTTCGTCATCATGGCCCGTAACCGGCTGATCACCTCTGCGGCTCGTACGCCGCTGTCGATCATGGCCTCAACCGAACGCCGCCCCTCTCCCAGATTAGGCGGTTCATGGGCAAGCCAGCGCAAACAGGCACGGCCCTGGGTCACCAATGCGGCGAGTGGCTGGTTGATTTCATGGGCTATTGCGGCGGTAAGTTCTCCGAGCGTCGTCACGCGAGCGACGTGCGCGAGGTCCGCCCGAGCCTAATGCATCTGTTCTTCAACACGTCTAGCGTCAGTGACATCCATCACCGCGCCAATGAATTCGAGCCGATCCGCTTGATCTCTGACTGCGTGAGCGACAACATGGACATGTTTGATTGAACCGTCAGGTATCAGCAATCGATATTCATAATCGAAATCCTTCCCGTCTCTGGATGCGCGGTCAAGAGTCGTTTGTACGAGAGCACGATCTTCCGGATGAGCGCGTTGGAGAACCATGTCTAAAGTCACGGCAAACGACTGGTCGTATCCAAAAATTCTAAAGCTTTCCTTTGACCAAACGATCTCGCCAGTGGAAACCCTCCAGCCGAAGCTCCCTGCATGACTGAGCCTCTGAGCCTCCTCCAGATAGGCCTCGCTTCGCGTAAGTTCTCCGCTCAGTCTTGACAACGCTCTCAGGTCCGCCTCCAGCACGTCGCGGCACTGCAGCACCAATTTGCGGTATAGTTCACTGTAGGAATTCTCCTTTCTATCGAGGACGCAAATCGTGCCGAATATCTGGCCATCTGGCCAAGTAACCGGGAAGCCCAGATACGAGATCATCCCCAATTTGATATCGGGGTTCGATTTCCACTCCTCATCGCGCAGAGCATCCGGGACCAACAGAGATTGGCGCGTTTTCATCACTGTCTCGCAATAGAGACCCGTATTGAGGGGGGCGAGTTCGTCCCTCTCATAGGGATTGCCGTTCGACACGCTCGATACGAAAACCTTGATGTTTGGTGGTTCGACTTTCATGACCAAAGCCGAGGGAACGTGGATGATCTCGGCAATGATGTCGACGATGTCTTGCCATTTCTGAACAAGTTCAAACGGTACTTGGATGACTGCGGTTGACATACTCAGGCCGGCCTCTCGAAGTCCGTGAGTGCCCTTGCTCGGGATTTCCACGATAGATCCTTAATGAGTGTGAATGTTAGCGTTTTTCCGATGCGCTTAGAAGCCAATTTCGAGGTGGCGGCGGCTACCGACACCGTTCGCATTGACGCGGCAGTCGCTGATTAGGACATTGATCGGCCTCTCACGATGTCGATGGCTTCAGCAAGCGCTCGTCCGGCAAGACGCGACTGGCCCCGAAGCGGCGGTTCACCGCGATGCAGCGATGAGTCCGCAGTTGGAACACAAGCCGACATGGCGCGGACATCGTGAGTGTGCCGAACCGCGCAGCAGCTCGGGGAGCTTCGCCACGTTGGCCGCAATGCGTCGCGCCTTTTCTTGCGTCGGTCGTTGCTATCTCGCCCGCGCCGACAAGATCGAGCGGATCAAGGAGCTGCGGTGGGCCCGTTGCGGCGGTCCATCCCGTCAGGACATTCCCATTGACAACAACCATGCACCTGCCGCGATGAGGACTATGCCGGCAAGGGGAGCGATCTGGCGGCCCAAGAAAGTGACCTTCTCCAAGAAAATGAGTAACGAGAGCAGGACGATCCAAAGCAGGTTCATCACGCCGCCCACGAACAACAGGACCATTAGTGCCCAGCAGCAGCCGACGCAATATGCACCGTGCCGAAGCCCGAGCAGAAGGCAACCCAGCACGTCGCGGCGAAAGCCACCATGACGCATCAGGAACGCAAACGGCATCTGGCATTGGGTAAGACATACGTCCTTGAGGCGGGTCCACTGATAGCTGCCCGCCGTCACGAACACGAGCCCTCCGAGGACGTTGCTCGTGCCTGCCATCGCGGAATCGAGCAAAGCGGTACGCTCGAGCGCCCATTGCACAAGGGTGGCGAGCAGTGCGAAAGCGACCCATACAAGGAAATAGCCGGCAACAAACCAAACAGTTGCAACGAGTGGTGTGCCCTCCGGCTCGGCGTATCGGCCAAAACGGGCGTACATGAGGATCATTGGCATCGCAGAGGGCGTCATCATGCCGACCATCATCACGGTCCACATGGCGAATACGAATGCGAACTCCATCGCCCATGGCGTGTGTACCGGCATCATGAGCCCCGTGCCGGCCGGAATCATCCGGAAGCCTGTCATGTCCATGCCACCCATGCCCATATCGACCGAGAGCCACAGCAAGTAACTCCACGCCAACGCGGCCAGCAAGGTGAGGGAGACGACGACGACGACGCGGTCGCGCCGGAGCGCTCCCAAGGTTGTCGCGGTGCGCGGATAGAGAATCGCGCTACCCCCGGCATCCCGAAGCTTCTGTGCGATACGAGCCGCTATCTGATCGGCATCTTCACTAGCCATCGGCGGTCCGCCATTGTCGGCACCTGATTGCTCTTTCGACAGCGGTGGCGCGGTGGCGCTCACCGGGCTTTAGGTACCCGAGTTCGACCAGCTTTGTGATGACCGCCAAAGAGGCAACACGCCGCTCGAAGCGGACAACAACGCCGCCCATGCGACTCCCCCCAATGTCCCCGGCGGCGCTCATTTTATGGCCTTAGCCGCAAAAAGCTAGCGCGGTCTGGCCCGTCGAGCAGTGGTGCGTTTAACGGGAATCGCTTTCCGCAACAGAAAGTATTTCAGGACGAACTGCCCTTCGCGGGCAGCGAGTGGTCCCCTGCAAACACTGCATGCGACTTCGAGATCGACCCTCTCTGGCCCTGCTTCGGCTTTGACGACTTGGTAGAGCGCTTTGCAGCTTGGGCAGCGGAAAAACGGAGGTGGGTGCGGACTGGTAGGCATGAGTAAGCTGCCCGGGCCAACTCAAACTGTAACTGGCCGCGCATGACGGCAGGGTGACAGCGCACGCCGTGCGAGGAGGACGCAGGCCCGGCTCCTCCTCGCAAAGATACCCAGGCGAGCGCCTGCCCGTCGGCGTCGCGGACGATGAAGCACCGCCGATCCACCTCGGGGTCGGCCTCCAGGGCGGCGGGAAGCGGCGCCGAGGCATGGCGTGAATGACGAGGCCGCCAACTGAGGCGGCCCTTACCCGGCGCGCGCCGCCTTGGCTTGGGTCCGTCCGCGAACCAATGAGAATACTTAAGAATGAACTTGCCTTCGCGGCCCTGAAGCGGCGCGCCACACCGGCGACATTCAATCTGGTGGTCTGGTGGCGGTCCCGCCTCGGCGCGAACAAGCATGTACTCTGCGGCGCAGTTCGGGCACTGGAAGCACGTTGTTTCGGACAGGGCGAGGCAATAACCGATCTCGGCGAATTAGGACAGAGCGCTCGCAAATCAGGACGAAGCGCCGCAGGGGACATTGGGCTCTGGAACGGGCCGTAGACTTTTTTCCAGGGGCGATGATCACGGGTTCGCTCCCTCGCGCGGACCGGTAAAATTAGCCAATATCGCTACCTCATTGCACCTGCCGGTCGACGCTGCTGACCACCAGCTTCAAGTGCTCGCCGATGCGCGTTCCCCGGCGGCGCTGCAACTCCTCGGCTACGCGAGCGCGGCACAGCGCGCGGCAGGCGTGAGCCGCTTGGTCCCTCATTCGCTTCTTCGGCTCCTGCGCCCGGAAGATCGCCTCGCACTTGGCGAGGGCGACCCGCGCCCCGTCGCGGACCGCGTCCGGCTCTTCGCCCGCGAGCGCGAGAACGTCGCCCAGGAAGGATTCGATGCGCTGGTCCACCGCGCTTTCCCCGCCGTCCCGCCTGTCAGCTTAGCGGATAGCCGTTCGCCGTCGAAGGCCCTCGCCCTTGCCAAGCTCGACCATAAAGAGACCCTGGGTGCGCTGATATTGCCGTGCTCGATTGGATTGCCGCGTATACCGCCGGCTGGGTCGCGGCCTTCTGCCGATGTAGGCCGGACGGTCGGCCGTGACGCTGACCCAGGCGCGGAAGGTGGTGCTGCCCAGGAGCGACCGCTCTTAATATCGGCTGTGGAGACAGCGGTTGAGTATATTGATTGGATTCTCTGTGGCTTTGACCGCCATCATTGTGATGTTGGCGATGATTGGGCTGGAAGTGCGCAAAATTGATCGCCAGCTCGCAGAAATCGAACGGCTTCTTTCCGCTGACGATGAGACAGCCAATGGCTGAACGCGACGATGCTCCCGATCCGCCGACGAAAAGACCCACATGAAAAACATGATCGCCAACGCGACAACTAACAGCGTTATACCGGCAGCGGCGATGATCCGTAAGAGTTCGTTCATCGCGGGTAGTTTCATGTGATTCTGCTCCTCCACTAGGACGAGACCTTGCAACGCGGCGGCGAAGGGCCGTGGGCGAAGGGGCGGCGATAGGACACGCGGGGCCTAATGGCCCGGCGACAATTGGCTGGAGCGGAGCGACGTGGGTGCACAGCGGGCCGCCCCTTGCTCACTTGGGGGCGATGCGAGGGACGGCCCTAGCCGCCCACGTGGGAGGAGGCCCGCAAGGGCGGCTGATGGCCAGAATGCCGTTTTGGTGTGGCGGGACTTTGAGCTATTCTAACGTCTGCGTCGGCGCGGCCGCGGTGTGAGTCCCCCGGCAGCGTCGGCAACATGAGCAACCTTTGCCCCGGCCCTGGAGCCGGGGCTTTTTTGCGTTCTGCGAACGCCGAGAAGTAGAGCGGGCCGTCCGCAGGGGGGCGCCATATGCGCGGGAAGGCCCATCCCGCCACCAGGGGAGGCGACTCCTCGCCGAGCGGGCAAGGCAAAGGATACGCGTTTCGTTGTCACCGCGCGAGAACTCGGTAATCGTGCCTTGCGAGTTCGGTATTCTTAAACCTGTTGACTGGCGGTCTCTGGCAGAGCGCATCATTGCCGCCGGATTTGAGGCAACTTAAAGGGGCTACCGCTTAGGGAACGGCGTGCGTGACGGCAAGGATAGCCGCTGCGTTGGGGCACGGTGTTCTGCATCGACCTCGGCGTCAACGTCTCTTTCGAGGTCCTCTTCTTCATGTTCGGCAAGCGGCATCTCAAACGATGGTGACTGAGGCGTGTGCTCGGAGAGAGTAGCGTCGTCGGGGTCTTCGAAGTCCGTCGATCTTTCCGTCGGCCCAAACTCCTCGCTAAACGCAAGCCCTGCCAATGCCTTTGCCATCTGACGAAAGGCTAGACGAACTGCGTCGTCTTGGCTTTCTTCCGCCCAATGCTCGCACTTCGCTGCGATTTGCCAACAGTCGTCGGCCACTGTCTTCATGACACAACCCTCTGGAAGCAATCAAAAAACTGCCGCCTCGACTTCCTCGCGGATGCTTTTGAAAGACGGGTGGCGGGCAAGGGCCGAGGCCGTTGTCAGTAGTGTCGCGGTTTCCCGCGAGCACCGATCGGCCAAGACAGACCGGCTCGACGCCGAGCTGCTGAAGCGCGTCTTCTTGGGCTGGCTGCGTGGCGAATCGGATCGTTGCAGCATGGCGGGGATCCCCACCCTCGGAGAAGAGCACGCGAGGCGCCCCAACCGCGAGAGGGAAAACCTGTTGGGCGAGCGCACGCGCATCGTAAATCGGGTGGAACGCGCACCTGCGCCACTCGGTTGCATGTGCCGATATCACAAGTAGTGATAGCATCCGCGCAGAACGAACCCAAAGAAGATTTCAAAGATTCTGCAGCGCCTTAGCGTCCGTCTGGCGTGCGCAAGCCGAACCACGCATCGCGGACCTGGTGGTAGTGGACCGACGGATCGTAGATCGCGATCGGCAGGCCGAGATCGCGCGCCGACAATCGGCCGACCGCTGACAAAAGAGCGTAGGATGCGACGACCCGATCGTGCTGCGCGACAATCAGCGCGACGCGCGCATTGACCAGCGCCTGTTCGGCGTTGAGCACGTCGAGCGTCGTGCGCTGGCCGGCCTGCGCCTCGTTGCGCACGCCGGTGAGCGCCCGTTCCGCGGCATCGTTCTGCCGGATCGCGGCCTCGATCTGCGCCTTCGCTGCTTGCAGCTGTCCCCAGGCCTGGACCACGTTCGCCCGCGTCTGGTCGCGCACCTGATCGACGTTGAGGCGCTGCTGGCCGACGTTCTCCTTGTCGAGGCGGATGGCGGAATATTCGGCGCCGCCCTGGTAGATCGGGACGGACAGGTTGAGCTGCCCCGTGGCGGTCAACAGACTTTGCGTGAGGATGTTCGGAAAAGTCTGCTGCTGGACGCTGCCCTGGAGGCCGAGCGTCGGCCATAGCGCGCCTTCGGCGATCTTGACTTGCAGCTGGGCAACATCGACCCCGTAGAGCGCCGCGGTTACCGACGGGTTCTCCGCGAGGCCGACATTGACAGCGGCGTTCAGCGTCGAGGGCGACAGCCGGTCCACCGGCGCGGCGGGAGCGAGATTTGCCGGCTCGACGCCAATGATGCGCCGGTAGTTGGCCCGCGTCGTCATCACTGTCGACTCAGCCGCATGCAGGTTCGCTTCGCCCGCTGCCAGCTGCGCCTCCGACTGGGCGACGTCGGTCGACGTCACCTGCCCGGCGTCGAAGCGGTTGCGCGTGTCCTTGAGGGTGCGCTGCAGGACGCGAACATTGTTCTGCTGCACCTCGAGATTGGCGGTATCGCGCGACACGTCCATGTACACGGTCGCGGCCGCCAACAGCACCGACTCCTCCATCACGCGCAGCGTCTCCCGCGCTGCCGAGACCTGGCTTTCGGCGGCGCGCACCCGGTTCGCGGTCTGCTGACCGTTGAACAGGGTCTGGTTGCCGGTGACGCCAAGGGAGGAGACTGTGTTGGTGCCCGTGAGCGGTACCGCAATGCTTTGCGTTAAGGCTGTGCCCGGTATCGCCGGGAATATTTGGGTTGTGTTCACGTACTGCCTGCCGACGCTGGCGTTCGCCGAGAGGGTTGGCCGATAGCCGGAGAGCGCCTGTGCCACGCCCTCATCGTTCTGGCGGACGATGGCGCGTTGTGCATTGAGCTGCGGATTGCTCTGATAGGCCTTGGCGAGCGCCGACGGCAACGTTTCGGCGGCGGCTTCGCGCGGCGCCGCGGCGCCGAGCACCATCGCCGCCACAATGAGCGCCGCGGCCGCCGCTGAAACCGCTCTTCGCGGGAAGGCGGATGAAGCACGAGTGGCCGACCCGGCCCGATCGCCGCTGCGGCCGCGCGTCGACCGTGAGATTGCCGACCCGAATTGCGACCGCTGTCGAGTTCCCGAAACGATAACTCTACGCGTCACAACCAGCCCCAATCAGCGTGCCACAAACCTTAACGTGGGCGTATTTGCCTTACAAGCTTGGGGCCGATCGCAAGCGCAGGCAATGCGTTATGGCGTTGGCGGCCAGCCGTTTCTGCAGGTCGCGGCTGCAGCGTGTTCGCGCCGGCGTCCGCTCACGCGTCCGGAGCGCGGCGGGCGCCACGCGTCGCTTCTGCGGCCGCCAGCATGCGCAACTCGCGCAGCCCGAGCGAGAGCGCGGCGAGACAGAGCGGAAGCAGGAAATAGAGCACGCGGAACGTCAGCAGCGCCGCCAGAAACTCCTCCCGAGGAAATTGCGGCAGGCCGATGAGCATCGTCGCCTCGATGACGCCGAGGCCGCCGGGCGCGTGGCTGACCGTGCCGAGCAGCGCTGCGGTCAGGAAAGTGACGAACACCGGCAGAAAGCCGACACTCGGGCTCGACGGCAGCAAGGTGTACATCGCCAGCGTCACCAGGCAGAGATCGGTCGCCCCGATCCCGATCTGCACCAGCGTGAAACGCATGTTGGGCAGGACGATGCGCCAGGGAGAGCGGCCGATAGCGCGTGGCCGCCCGGCGAGCCAGGTCAAATAGCAGACAATGGCGGACAATGCCGCGAGCCCGATCGCCCGGTTGATCGACGACGGCAGGTGATCGATGGCGCTTGCCGTCTCCGGCGCGTAGGTCACCGCGCCGCCGAGCAGGAACGCATTGCCCAGCCAGAAGGTCATGCCGGTGATGACGGCGATCTTGCCGACATCGACGACGGTCAGGCCCCAGGCGGCGTAGATGCGCAGTCTGACCAGGCCGCCGGTGAGCACGGCGGCGCCTAGGCTGTGGCCGATTGTTGAGCTGGTGAAGCTTGCGAGCGCCGCGACCGGGTAGGGGACGGCGTGGCGGCCGATCATGCGCAGGGCGAAGAGATCGTAGAACGTCAAGGTAAAATAGCCGGCGACGACGAACGCGGCGGCGACGGCGACTTGTTTGATCGGCTGCGCCTCAAGCGCTGCCACGACCTTGGCGAGGTCGACATCGCGCACCAGGCGGTAGAGCGTGAAAACGGCGACGGTCAGGACCAGCACGCTGATAACCGCGCTGATCCTGCTCCCGCTCAATCTGTGAATGATCGTCTGCGCTGTGGTGCTCGTCACGTCGACTTTCGGCGAGCGCAAATGAACTCCCCGACGCAAGGACGTCGAGCGATTCGTGACACGCACGTTCGCATTCATCTGTAACAACTTTATTACAAACAAACGGATGTTGGATTGCCGTCCGCCGCGACCGTCACACGATTGAGACATGAAACGGCAATTCTTGTCGCACGCGATTCGCAAATATGACAACCGAGCTCTCCCGGCCGGGAACAAACAGATGAAAATACTCGTGGCGACGGACGCCTGGCATCCGCAGGTTAACGGCGTCGTGCGCACGCTCGGCTCGCTCAAGCGCGCCGCCGGCAACCTCGGTGCCACGATCGATTTCCTTTCGCCGGAAGGATTTCCGTCGTTTCCGGTTCCGACCTATCCGGGCCTGCGGCTCGCCTTGCCGAGCCGGCGACGGATCGCCGAGCGCATCGACACGGCGCGCCCGGACGCCATCCACGTCGCGACCGAAGGACCGATCGGACTTGCCGTGCGCTCCTATTGCCGCCGCCGCGGGCGGCCGTTCACCACGAGCTACACGACCCGCTTCCCGGAATACATTTCGGTCCGCTCGCCGATCCCGCAGGAATGGATCTACGCGGCGTTGCGCCGCTTCCACGGTGCGGCAGCCGTGACGATGGTGGCGACGCCCTCGCTGATGAGTGAGCTGAGAGCGCGCGGATTCACCAATCTCGGCATGTGGACGCGCGGCGTGGACGTCGATCTGTTCCGTCCCGACCGCGCCATCGACCTCGGCTTTGCGCGGCCGATCTTCATGACGGTGGGGCGCGTCGCCATCGAAAAGAACCTGGAAGCGTTCCTGTCGCTCGATCTGCCCGGCACCAAGGTCGTCATCGGCGCCGGGCCGCACGAGGCGATCCTCAAGCGCAGTTTTCCGCAGGCGAAATTTCTCGGCCCGCTGGACAATGGCATCCTGGCCGCGCACCTCGCGGCGGCGGATGTCTTCGTATTCCCGAGCCGCACCGACACGTTCGGCATCGTGCAGCTCGAGGCGCTGGCGAGCGGGGTTCCGATCGCCGCCTTTCCGGTCACCGGTCCGAAGGACGTGGTCGGCGAGCGCCCCATCGGGGTTCTGCACGAGGACCTCGGCCGCGCTTGCATGGACGCGTTGAAGATTTCCCG
>Ga0207416_1004924_pt1 | contig 11067 bp, 9 predicted proteins | sample PaiPotPPM11metaG_FD_184107 | JGI IMG/M metagenome (GOLD analysis project Ga0207416, IMG submission 184107) | Iron sulfur acid spring bacterial and archeal communities from Banff, Canada, to study Microbial Dark Matter (Phase II) - Paint Pots PPM... ...
CGCGCAGCATCTGCTGCTCGTCGGTGAGCGTGAAGTCCACCGTTATGCCCGGGGGAGTCCGAGGACGCGCTGGGCGATGATGTTGCGCTGTATCTCGCTGCTGCCGCCGGCGATCGTGTTGGCGAAGCTCATGAAGAACATGTTGGCCCAGCGGCCGTTCTCCTCCCCGCGCTCGGAGTCGCGCGCCGGCGCGTACGGGCCTTGCAGCTGCATGCCGAGCTCGTAGGCGGCCTTGCCGAGCTCGGACGTCGCCATCTTCAGGTACGAGTGCTCGGGCGCCGACGAGCCCTGGGCGAAGCTCGCGAAGCCCTTGTAGCCGAGCGCCCGCAGCGACGCCGCCTGCTCGTAGAAGGCGGCCAGCTGGCGACGGACCCCGCTGTCGTGGTCCATGCCCTGGCGGTGGGCGACGTCGACGAGCGACTGCACGGTGGACTCGAGCCGGCAGACCCCCTCGACCCAGAGGCCGGCCCGCTCGTGGGCGAGGGAGCCTTGGGTGATCCGCCAGCCGTCGTTGACCTCGCCGACGACGTTGGCGGCCGGGACCTCGACGTCGGTGAAGAACACCTCGGCGAAGTTGGCGGCGCCGCTGATGTGGCGGAGGGGCCGCACGTCGATGCCGGGGGTGTCCATGTCGACGATGAGCAGGCTGATGCCCCGGTGCTTGGGGACGTTCGGGTTGGTGCGCACGTACACGAAGCACTTCTCGGCGACCATCGCGTAGCTGGTCCAGACCTTCTGGCCGTTCACGACGAAGCGGTCGCCGTCGAGCTCGGCCCGGGTCTGGAGCCCGGCCAGGTCGGAGCCGGCGTTGGGCTCGCTCATCCCGATGCACCAGACGGTGTCGCCGCGGATGGCGGGGGCGACGAGGGCCTGCTGGGCGTCGTCGCCGAACTCGAGGAGGCTGGGGGCGACGATCGCGTACCCGGGGAAGTGCAGCGAGCGGGGGATGCGCCGGCGCGCCATCTCCTCCAGGTAGACGAGGGTCTGGACCGGGGTCGCGTCGCGGCCGCCGAGCTCCCGCGGGTACCCGGGGATCATCCAGCCGTGGTCGAAGAGGGTCGCCTGCCAGTCGCGCGCCCACTGCGGGATGAGGTCGACGCGGGTCTCGGCGCCGCTGTCGGCGAAGTCGTAGCCGGCCAGCGCCTCGGCGGGGGCGTGCTCGTCGAGGAAGGTGCCGAGCTCGTCGCGGAACGCCTCGACCTCGGGCCCGAACGAGAGGCGCACCGGTCGGCCTAGGCCTCGACGGGCGGGAAGAAGGGCGGGACGCCGGGGTCGGAGCGGGCGAAGAGGGCGTCGCGCTGCTGCGCGAGGCCCTCGATGGTCCACGGCTGGTCGGCCTTCACCTCGGTGATCGGCCGCCAGCCCTGCACGATCTGGGCCAGGCCGCCCTGGATCTTCAGCACCTGGCCGGTGATGCCGTCGGCGAGCGGTGAGGCGAGCCACACCGCGCCGGCGGCCGCGTTCTCGGGCGCGAACGCGTCGAGCTCGCCCTCCTTGGGGGCGAAGCCGCCGGCCAGGTCCTCGGTGAGGCGGGTGCGCGCGACCGGCGCCAGCGCGTTGACGCGCACGCCGAACCGGTCGAGTTCGCGGGCCAGCACGATGGTCATGGCCGCGATGCCGGCCTTGGCCGCCGCGTAGTTGAGCTGGCCGGCGTTGCCGTAGAGGCCGGATTCGGAGGCGGTGTTGACGATGGCGCCGCCGACCGGCTCGCCGGTCTCCTTGCTCTTCGCCCGCCAGTACGTGGCCGCGTTCCGGGCCGGGACGAAGTGACCCTTGAGGTGGACGCGGATGACCGCGTCCCACTCCTCCTCGGTCATGTTGAAGCTCATCTTGTCGCGCAGGATCCCGGCGTTGTTGATGAGCACGTCGAGGCGGCCGAAGCCGTCGATCGCCTGCTGGATGAGGGCGGCGCCGCCGTCCCACGACGAGCAGTCGTCGTAGTTGGCGGCGGCCTGGCCGCCGGCAGCCGTGATCTCGTCGGCCACCTGCTGGGCGGGCCGCTGGTCGGTGCCTTCGCCGCTGCGCTCCCCGCCGAGGTCGTTGACGACGACCGCGGCCCCTTCGGCGCCGAGGAGCAGCGCCTCTTCGCGCCCGATCCCCCGGCCGGCGCCGGTGACGACCGCCACCTTCCCGTCGAACACGCCCATCTGTTGCCCTCCCGGTTGGCTCGCCCCGTCGCTGGGACGGCGACGGCGCGCTGGCGAACGGGGGGCGGCGCCGCGGGATGGAGGGGTGCGGCACGCCGTCCGGTCCGGTCGCGGCTGCGTGCCGGCCGCCTGACGTGGGCTGGTCGATCTTATCGGGCGGCCGAGCGGCCGTCGGGGGAGCGAGTGACGTCCGCGCTCGCTACCGCCCCCGGAACTCGGCGTCGCGGCGCGCCTTGAAGGCGGCCATCCCCTCGACGAGGTCGGGGGACGTCGCGGCCAGCGACTGGTAGGCGCCCTCGAGCTCGAGGGAGCGCTCGAGCGACGTCTCGAAGCTGGTGTTCAGCAGCCGCTTCGACAGGCCGAGGGACCGCGTCGGTCCGGCCGCCAGGCGCGCCGCGAGCTGGTCGGCGACGGTCGCCAGCTCCGCGGCCGGCACACATCGGTAGGCGAGGCCGAGCTCGACCGCCTCCTGACCCTTGGCGCCGTCGCCGAGCATGACCATGGCCTTGGCGCGGGGCAGTCCGACCAGGCGGGGGAGCAGGTAGGCGCCGCCGGCGTCGACGACGAGGCCCCACCGCGCGAACGACCACAGGAACCGGGTGTCCTCGTGGACGATCACGAAGTCGCACGCCAGCGCCAGGTGGGCGCCGGGGCCGACCGCGGCGCCGTTCACGGCCGCGACGGTCGGCTTGTCGAGCTCCCACAGCTCCTTGATGAAGGACTGGACGCCGATCCGCAGCGCCTCGGCGGTGCTGCGGGTCTCGAAGTCGGGGGCGCCGGCGTTCGCCATGGTCGAGGCGGAGAGGTCCATCCCGGCGCAGAAGGCGTCGCCGGTGCCGGTGACGAGCAGGGCCCGCACGTCGGGGTCAGCGCGGGCGGCGCGCACGTTGGCGACGATCTCGTCGCGCATCTCGACCGTGAGCGCGTTCTTGGCCTCCGGCCGGTCGAGGGTGATCCGCGCGACGTGGTCGCCACCCACGTCGTAGCGGATCACGGCTGGTTGGTGGTGAGGATGTTGATGACCGAGACGCCCGACCCGCGCCCGCCGACGTTGTGCTGGAGCGCGTTGCCGTGCCGCATGTCGACCTGGCGGTCGCCGGCGTCACCCCGGAGCTGCCACCAGCACTCGGTGAGCTGCGCGACGCCGGTGGCGCCGATGGGGTGGCCCTTGGCGAGCAGGCCGCCCGAGGTGTTCACGGGGATCCGGCCCGTGAGGGCGGTCTCGCCCGAGAGCGAGGCCACGCCGCCCTTGCCCTTGTCGACGAACCCGAGGTCCTCGATGTCGAGGATCTCGGTGATCGTGAAGCAGTCGTGCACCTCGGCGCAGTCGATGTCGGCGGGGGAGAGCCCGGCCATGGCGTAGGCGCGCTCGGCGGCCAGCTGCGTCGCCTTCAGCCCGACGAAGCTCGACTTCTCGTGCAGGTACGGGTGGTCGGTGGCGACGCCGAAGCCGGCGACGTAGACGGGCCGGTCGGTGAACCGGTCGGCGAGGTCGGCCCGGACGAGCAGGGTGGCGGCCGCGCCGTCGGTCTGGGGGCAGCAGTCGAGGAGGTGGAGCGGCCGGCAGACGGCCGGGGAGGCGAGCACGTCCTCGACCGTGATCTCGTTCTGGAAGTGCGCGTACGGGTCGCGGGCGCCGTTGTAGTGGTTCTTGACTGCCACCGACGCCAGCATCTCGGGCGTGGTGCCGAACTCGTGCATGTGCCGGGTGGCGAACGGCGCGAAGAGGACGGGGGCGGTCTCGCCGCGGGTGAAGATCGGGTGTCCGGCCGCCGCGCGCGCGAGCAGCCCCTCCTCCGCCGACTTGTCGCGCATCTTCTCGACGCCGATGACGAGGACGACGTCGTGCACACCGCTGGCGACGGCCATGGCGCCGACCCGGAACGCGTCCGAGCCCGATGGGCACGCGTTCTCGATCCGGGTGCACGGGATGCCGGCCAGCCCGATCGCGGAGGGGACGGTGTTGCCGCCGATGCCCTCCTGCCCCCAGAGCGTCCCTCGCTGGGTGGCGACGAACGCGGCCTCGACCTGCTCGGGGTCGAAGCCGTGGTCGACCGACTCGACCGCGGCCGCGAAGGCACCGGCCGCCATCTGCTCGTAGCTCTGGTCGAAGAGCTCCCCGAACTTGATCAGCCCGGCGCCGACGACGGCGACCCGGTTCCAGCTCATCGTGCCTCCGTCCCGACGGTGCGGGCCTTGTATCCGTAGACGGGGACGCCGCGCTCGTGCGCGTAGCGCCGCATCACCAGCTCGACCTCGCCGCCCAGCTCTAGCGCCGCCGCCGACTCGGTGACTTGCAGCATGACCCGGGCCCCGTCGTCGAGGTCGATGACGGCGAGCGGGAGCGGGGCGACGAACGGCGCCGGCATGGTCTCGTTGACCACGAACGTGTGTACGCGACCGTGGCGGGCGAGCGGCTCGAGCACGAACTTGGCGCTGCCGCAGCTGATGCAGTGGGGGTGGATCGACGGTGGGGTGTTGATGGTGCCGCAGTCGACGCAGCGGGCGCCGAGCAGCCCGAGCATCTCGTCGGCGCCGCGGACGAACTGCGCGCTCTGCGGCGGGACGCCCATCGGGACGGTCTCCCCCGACGACACCAGCTGCCCCCGGGCCCGGAGCGCCTCGGCGTAGGTGACGGTGCGGCCGCCGCCGATCGCGTCGGCGACGAGCACTGCGCCGCGGACGGGCTCGCGGGCGGTGATCGTGATCCCGGTCGCGCGTCCGCCGCCCCAGCCGACGAGGCCGATCGTGCCGGCGGCGTCGAGCGCGCCGAGGGCGCCGAGCAGCGCGGCCGCGGCGCCGGTGTCGCCGACCGTCTCGTACACGGCGGCCGACGCGGGGGTGCCGGCGCCGAGCTGGCGGGCCAGGGTGGCGCCGAGCCGGCCGTCGGGGTCGGGGAGCGACCAGCGGTCGACGTCGAGCGCGCCGAGCTGCTCGCCGAGCTCGCGCATGGTGGGGAGAAAGACCTCCTCGCGGAAGAGGCGGCCGTCGTAGAGGTCGCGGGTGACGGCCTCGCCGTCGCCGCGGTAACGGTCGAGGTAGGGGTGGGTGCGCGTGACGCGCGGGCCGAGCGACGCACCGCCACCGTGCGACACGAGGACGAGGGCGGCCGCGCCGGCGCCGGCTCGCGCCTCGAACGGTGTCCCCAGTCCCGGGACGATGGCGTCGGAGACCACGACGAGCGCGACCTGGGCGGTGCCGGCGCCGACGGCGTCGGCAGCCGCCAGCAGCGCCTCGACCCCGGCGTGGGGCGACCCCGACGCGAGCGCCCCGCCGGAGCGGTGCGACAGCCCGACCGCGCGGGCCAGCACCGCGTGGCTCGGTCCCTCCGCGAACGGGGGCCGGGTGGTGCCCCACCACAGGCCGTCGACGATGTCGGTCTGGAGGCCGGACGCGGCCAGCGCCCGGCCGGCCGCCTCGGCGGCGAGCGTGAGCGTGTCCTCGTCGGGGGCGCAGACGGCCGCCTGGCCCCGGCCGCCGGCCCGGCCCCAGGCGGCGCCGACCTCGGTCGCGGGCAGGCGCCAGCTCGGCGTCGCGGCGCCGACCGCCAGCAGCTGCACGCCCCCAGTCACGGTCCAATGCTACGCGGGGGTCCCGGTCGCCAGTCCGGCCGGGGTGATCTCGGGCCGCCGGGGGGTGGCGGCCCGGCCGCTGTCCGGTTCGCCCGGTTCCTACCCGCCCATGCCCAGCAGCCGCTCGCGCTGGACCGCCATCGAGCCCCGCCACAGGGCCGCGAAGGCGCCGAGCCAGGCCAGCCCGCCGATCGCGAACGCGACGACCTCGGCTCGGAACAGGGTGCCGCTGGCCACCGCGTACGCGATCAGGATCAACGGCAGGGTGACGAGGGCGGACGCCTGCTGGGCCGCGGCCGCGCTCGAGACCTTGGCCGAGATGGCGAGGATCACCGCCAGGGCGAGGGCGATGAACGGGGGCAGGACCCAGACCACGAGGATCCACCAGTTGCGGGTCGGGAAGAACCAGCCGCCGACCTTCGGCCCCACGGTGAGGTTCACGACGAGCGAGTAGCAGCCGAAGCCGACCGCGGCGGCCAGGTAGCCGGGGATCAGGCTGGCGATCAGCTTGCCGAGGTAGATCTGGCGCTCGCTGGCGGGGGAGTGGGCGAGGAACTCGCCGCTGCCCCGCTCGCGCTCGCCGATCACCGTGTTCGCGCCGACGGCCGAGGAGACGGTGAGCGGGACGATGATCGCCAGCGGCGCGAACAGGTAGACCGCGAGCGCGTAGGACGCCTGCGCCGGTCCCGAGGCGCCCTTCACCTTCGTGCGGAGCTGCTTGGGCAGCGATCCGACCAGGTCGCTCAGCTGCTTCACGAGCCGCACGTCCGAGACGTGGGTGATGAGGACCAACAAGATGGCCGGCAGCACCACGAAGAACAGCCCGGCGATGATCGCCAGCGGCAGCCAGAAGTCGCGCGACTGGCGCAGCTGCCGCAGGTCGGTGCGCGCGATCACCAGCGCCTTCGACGGGGTCCGAGCGCTCATGCGTGCGCGCCCTGACGGATCGCGAAGTAGAGCTGCTCGAGGGTGGGCGTCTGCGGCTCGACTCGCCGCAGCCGCGCGCCGGCGCCGACCAGCGCGTCGACGAGGTCGGGCACCCGGCTCGGGTCGGTGAGCTCGACGGTGGCGGCCCCGTTGCGCGCGTACGAGCACACGAACGGGAGGCGCTGGGCCTGGTCGAGCAGGGTCGGGTCGTCGGCGTCGAGGACCACCCGGGCCGCCGGCCAGTACCGCTGGGTGAGCTGCTCGGGAGATCCCGCGACGAGCGTGCGACCCTGGTCGAGGACGACCACCTCGTCGGCGAGGCCCTCGGCCTCGAGCAGGAGGTGCGTGCACATGAGCACCGCCTTGCCCTGCTCGGCCAGCTCGTCGATGAGGCCGAGGACGGTGCGGGCCGACTCGGGGTCGAGCCCGGCCGTCGGCTCGTCGAGCAGGAGCAGATCCGGCTCGTGGAGCACGGCCCGGGCGAGCGCCAGGCGGGCCCGCATCCCGGTGGAGTAGCCGCCGACCCGCATCTCGAGGGCAGCCGTGATCCCGAATCGCGCCGCGGCGTCGGCGATGCGCTCGTCGATGCGGGACGCCGGGACCTCGAACAGCTCGGCGCCGTACCGGAGGTTGTCGTAGCCGGTCAGGCGGTCATAGAGCGCCGGTCGGGCGGGGACGACGCCGCAACGCCGACGCACCGCGGTGCCGTCGGGCCCGGTGGGGTCAAGTCCGAGGACGCGGACGCGCCCGCCGTGCGAGGCGAGCGCGCCGGTCACGAGGCGGACCACCGTCGTCTTGCCCGCGCCGTTCGGCCCCAGCAGCACCGTGACCGAGCCTGCGGGGACGCGCAGGCTGAGCGCCTCGACCGCGACGACGGGCCCGAAGGTTCGCCGGACATCGTCGAGCTCGACCATCAACGGGCCGCGAGTCACCGCTCATTGATCGGCAAGGGCGGCCGGGCGATGAAGCGGTAGCCTCGACGATTCCGGCGCCCCTGCGGGCGGCGCCTCGGCGGCGTAGCCGAGTGGCCCAGGCAAGGGTCTGCAAAACCCTGGACGTGGGTTCAATTCCCACCGCCGCCTCCAAGACCGATTCCTGCTTAGGGCCCGTTTTCGGTTCCCTGCGGAGGGTTGCCGGGTCGGCGGCTGGGTCCTCGCCCATCATCGGCAGGTCACGAGCGCACATCGGGCTGAGCGCGGCCGTGCCGCCCCGGATCTGTTTCGTGACGATTGCCGCCGGATCGTGGCGGAGACGGCCTAACTGCTTGGGGACGACCCGTCGTCCTCCGCGCCTCCCCGAGCCGACGCAGAGCGGGCGATGCGCCGCCGGCGGAGGAGGTAGCGGTGGAGCGCGGTCAGGATCGCTCGTGGGTCCCCACCTTTCGACCCGAGATACCTTGGGGCGTGGGACGCATCGGCCAACGGGTCCACGCCGCCGTCACGCGTTCCTTGCAAGCACTGGTCGTCGCCGCACGAGCGAGCCGACGAGTTCGGCCCCGGCGGTGCGTCGGAGCCGTCCAAGCATCGCGGCGGCTGCTCCCGGAAGCGACCGACATTCACGGCTGGGCCTGGTTCGAGCGCGAAGAGGTCGCCTCCTGTTTTGTGACGCTGAACGGCTGCGTGGTCGCGGAAGCCGAGCTCCGGCCCCCGACGCTGGACGTGGCGGAGGCCCGGCCCGAGACGGTCGACGCCCCGCGCTGCGGCTGGCACGCCACCATCGACCTTGCTCAGTACGCCGGAGAGCCGGTAGTCGTGGGGGCGATCGCGACATCGCACCGCGGCGTTGCTCAGTACCTGTCGTCGGTCCGCGCCACGGTCGGCTCTCGACCCCCCTCGCCTCGGGCAGGAACCCGATCCTCAGTTCCGATCATCGAGCCTGGCGCGATCGAGGTACCCGCCCAAGGCGCGACCGTGCCACCTGGTCGCCTGCAAGTCATCGGCTGGGCCCTCCCGGCGAAGGGCGTCCCCGCCCGGCTTGAGGTTCGGGTCAACGGTCGGGACGCGGGGCGGGCACGGGTCCTGGGCGTGGCACGTCCCGACGTTGCCGCGCATTACGCCGGTCCGACTGCCCCGGTCGCTGGCTTCGAGCATCTGGTCACCGTTGACGGGCGCCCGGGAGACCTAGCCCGAATCGACGTGGACCTCGTGGACGCGGAGGGCGACAGCGTCGCGTTGCAGGGCGTCGAGGTGCGTCTGGCCGCGCCGCGACCGTTGGTCGCGATGCCAGGACACTCTGACGTTCTGGCCGCGCTCGATCCGGTCGACGTCGGGGTCAGGCGCGTCACCGCGGCGGCGCACCTGCGGCTCGCCGTCTTCACCCACAGCCTTGAGCTCGGCGGCGGCGAGCTCTACTTGCAGGAGCTGTTGCGCGATTTGCTGAAGAACGCCGATATGTCCTGCCTGGTCGTGAGCGGCCGTGATGGGCCCTTGCGGGACGAGTTGGAGCAACTCGGGGCGGTCGTCCACATCACCGACTACCCGTTGCCGGATACGCCGACGTATGAGGGGCGGGTCGTCGAGGTCGCCGGTCTGCTGAGCGCCTACCGGGCCCAGCTCGTCGTCGTCAACACGTTGATCAGCGCGCCCGGGGCCGACGCGGCTGGTCGGCTCGGGTGGCCGTGTGTCTGGGCAATCCACGAGAGCTACACCCTCGAGGACTACTGGGTCGCGGCGTGGGGGTCCGATCGGGCCCCGTCGCTGGCCAGAGCCACAGCACGCACGCTCGGGGACGCGACCGCCGTGCTGTTCGAGGCCGAGGCCACGCGGGCGGTATACGCGCGTGCTATCGGCGAGGGTCGGCTGGTCACGCTGCACTATGGAATCGATCTCGACGCGATCCAGGCCTTCGCCGACGCGGTCGACACGTCGGCGGCTCGGCGCCTGACCGGCCTCCCGGACGACGCGATCGTGCTCACGTGTGTCGGCAACTTCGAGCCTCGGAAGGGCCAGGCGGCGCTGGTGGCGGCCTTCGCTCTCGTGGCGGACGAGTTCCCGAGGGCGAGACTCGCGCTCGTCGGTGGGACCGACAGCGCCTTTGCCCGCGCGATCGCGGACCTCGTCGGCCGGCTCGGGCTCGAGGACCGTGTCCTGCTGCAACCGATCGAAGCGAACCCATACCGTTGGTATCGCGCGGCAGACGGCTTCGTCATGGCCTCGGACCTCGAGTCGCTGCCGAGGGTGCTGCTCGAAGCGATGGCCTTCGGCCTCCCCGTCGTGGCCACGGACGTGTGGGGGATCCCGGAGCTCGTCCGGCCCGGCGAGAACGGGATCCTCGTTCAGCCCCGGGACGTCGCCGCGCTGGCGGACGCGCTCCGCACGTTCCTGCGGCTGCCGGCGGACGAGCGGGCGCGGCTCGGGGACGCGGGATCGCGGCTCGTCCGAGAGCGCCACGACCTCGATCGCTACCGACGCGCGTTCGAAGGGCTCCTGCGCGGTCTGGTCGCCGACCCCGAAACGCCGCTGTCAGAGTTGCTCCGGCTGTGACGGGTCACGTAGTGACGCCGGCCGGCGGACCGACTGCCCGTCGAGACCAGGGCCGAGCAGCCCGTCCGAGCCTGTCCCTCGTGCTGCCGACGCGACATCCCTGGGCCCAGGTCGCGCCCGTCGTCGAGGCATGCCTCCCGGAGCTCCAGTCGGTCGGGGGCGAGCTCGTCGTTGTCGGTCTGGCCGGGCCCGCGCCGCCGACGACGCCGGCCGGTGTGCGCACGGTGCCAGTGCACGATCGCGACCTGCTGCGGCTGCGGCTGCGCGCGGTGCGCGAGGCCCGTGGCGACATTGTGGCGGTCGGTGAAGACCATTCGTGGCCCGAGCCAGGTTGGGGCCGCGCCGTGCTGCGGGCACACGCCGAGCATCCGTCAACTCCGGCGATCGTCGGGTGCCTGGTGAATGGCGCCACCCAGTCGGTCTCCGGGCGCGCGAGCTTCAAAGCCTTCGCCGCTCCCTACGTCCCCCCGATGCCGACGGTTCCCGACTGGCGTCCGCCACCGCTGTCCACGGTCTCGCTCAAGCGCTCGGTGGTCGAGCAGGTCGACGACCGCCCCGGCAGCCTCGACGGTCTTGTCAATCGCCTCTTCGCAGACGGACGAATGGTCGCCGACGACCGGGTCGTCCTCAGGCACGATCAGGACCTGGGTATCGCCGCGTCGATTCGGAACGGGTACGCGGTCACACGATCCGCGTATGGCTACGCGCTCGATCGTTGCGAGCCCGGCCGTCGCCTTGAGGCCGTCCGGTGGGCCGTATCCCACCTCCCAGCGATGGTCTGGCGCGCGGTTCGGGACAGCCAGGGCGGGCCTCGTCTCGGCTACGCCGAGCGGGCCGTGGTTGCCGCCATCGCTGGCGCGAACACCGCCGGCGCCGTGCTCGGATCACTCGCCGGCAGCGGGAAGGCACCGGAACACTACGTCTGAGTAGGCGGAGCTC
>Ga0207416_1004925_pt1 | contig 11058 bp, 6 predicted proteins | sample PaiPotPPM11metaG_FD_184107 | JGI IMG/M metagenome (GOLD analysis project Ga0207416, IMG submission 184107) | Iron sulfur acid spring bacterial and archeal communities from Banff, Canada, to study Microbial Dark Matter (Phase II) - Paint Pots PPM... ...
GATCAGCAGCGTGTGGATTCACCGCGTAGGTGTGGACAGCACACTCTATCCACAACGCCTGGCCGGTGGAGAGTATCTGCAAGCGCTGTACAGCCCGCGCGCTGCTCATGACGCGGGAAGCTGGCTCCTGCTGACGGTGGTTGCGGGGCACGCGGTCGATATCTGGCGCGTCGACCTGACGCCAGGCGCGGGGCTTGTGCCCTTGAGCAGTGGGAAACAGATCAGCTTTGCCAGGTGGTCCCCGGATGGCTCTAGCGTCTTCTACCTGGATCGAGCGAGCAATGGCGTGGGCAGCGGCCATCTGGTAAACGCGCTGACCGGGGCTGACGAACAGCTCTCCAACGCTATCGCGGTCGATCCCGCCCCTGATTGGTCGGCGGATAACCAGCAACTGGCTTACAGCAGTGGAACGCAGATTACCATCGCTAACGCGCTCAACGGTAGCCAGGTAATCCGGTTGAACCTGCATGGCCCAGCAACAGCCCTCGCGTGGTCGCCATCCACCGCGCACCAACTGATTGTCGCCTTTGGAGCTCCCACTCCAGGGCTTTACCTGGTTGATACTCTACACAACACCTCATCGCAATTGGATCATCTGGGAAGCAGCGATCAAGGTCAATGGACCGCGATCCCCTAGCAGTGTTTAAATCAGGCAAGGCCGATCTCCTCATACTTTTTCTGGATAAATAGATATTTATATATTTTCACACAATTTTCACAGGTCAAGGTAAGATCTTAGCGGCAAATTAATATCGAGTAGAGTATAGTGAGAGTGTTGATGTTCCTCGATTAATCGGTGGTTTTGGGTTTTATGTGTTATTAGAGGAGGATACACTATGCCACAGGCAATTTCCACGGAGCCGTTGGCTCAAATGCTGAAGTCTATCGCGCTTCAGAATCGCACAGGGATGTTACGGATTGAACAGCTTGGTGAGAGGAATGCGGAGCAAGGGGAAATCTACTTTGAGAATGGTCGTCCTCTGCGGGCACAGGCCGGGCAGGAACGAGGGAAAGCAGCGCTCCAGCGGATCAATGCATGGAAACAGGTCACTTGCTCGTTTCACGGTATGAACAGACCGTTTCCTCTAGATACGCGCTCGCTGACAGTTGTTAACGAGCAGAAGGCACCAGAGAAACCTCTAGCGCGCTCGCTGGTAGCGGGCGCGCCAGAAACTGAAAAACTGAGTCGGATGCCAGAGCCAGTTGTGACTGAACACCTCAAGGGAGTCAACGGCCAGCCAGCGCTCTCGCAAAAGAGTGCGAAGCAAGCTCTGGCTGCACAACAGGCCGCGGGTATGACCGTAGAGCACATTCGCACTGTCAGTGCTTCAATGCAGGCTAATCAGCCGCTTATCCTGCATGGAGCCACGCTAGAGGAGTATACGCCTGAGCAGCCCGCCCGCCCATCGCGTGCGATTCAGCGTTGGACAACCCACATAGGCCCGCTCACACAAGCAGGAGAGATGCCGCGCAATCCGCCTGTTACGCCACGCCTGGATCCACTGCCCGGAGAAGATGTGCTTCCCGGACGCATGGCTATCTTCAAAGCCAGAGCGGCGGTTTCGCCCCAGGCCCTGAAAGACATGGAGCGCCGCGAACGCATTGTCTTCATCCTCCTGGATGGACGCAGAACTATTCAGGACATTGCCCGCCTGACGCATCAGCCAGAGTCTGATGTAGAGGAAATTCTGGTTCAATTAACACAAGATCGTTATACGCAATATATCCAGGGATAAGAGTTGTTCCCCACAGAAGAGTCAAGGTTGTGTTTGCTCAGACAAACACAACCTTGACTCTTCTGTGGGGAATGCGGAGAAAAAATCACCTTGAATTGCGGCGGAATCTATGGTATTCTTGCTGTGTAACCCAGCTATTATTATTTGAGAAAGGATGCACCGCTATGGTTGTACATGGGTACAAGATATGGCGCGCGATCGCGCAAATTGGCATTCCTGCCAACCTATTTATAAGTGCGTCCTTGAACTGGTAAATTCCTTCTTACAGCAGGTCATACCACGGGGCGTGCTTCGCCCGTGGTTTTTTGTTGACGCTTGCGCTTCATCTCTTCACCCAGACCACGGGCTATCTCGCGCCCTGTGGTCTTTTTTCTGTCGCAGAACACGCGGGCGCGCACCCAAAAATACACATCCATGACAGGAATCATTTGATTTGAAAGGAACTGACATGAGCACGAGGCTCAACGAGTCCAATATCACGTATCGCGGCCTGCTGGTCAGGTATCTCAAGCCGCAATGGAGACGCGCGCTGCTGATGACCGCGCTGTTGTTGGGCGGGATCGCGCTGCAACTGATCAACCCGCAACTGTTACGCACCTTTATTGACCTGGTGACGATTGGTCACGCGAGTACACAGCCACTACTTGGTCTGGGGGTGCTGTTTATTGCAATCGCTCTGCTCAACCAGGCGATTACCGTTTTCACGACCTACCTGGGTGAGAATGTTGCCTGGACCGCGACCAACCAGTTGCGCACCGATCTGGTCGCGCACTGCATGAGCCTGGAGATGGCCTTCCACAAGGCGCACACGTCCGGAGAGCTAATTGAGCGCATCGACGGAGATGTTAATACCCTCTCCCTCTTCTTCTCGCAGGCGGTGGTTTTGCTGTTGGGTAACGGCCTGCTGATCGTGGGTGTCATCGTCTCGTTGTTTTACGCGAACTGGCTCGTCGGACTGGCGATCGGTCTCTTCGCCCTCGTGGGACTGATCACCCTGAGCGCCATCCGCGCCCGCGCGGTACGCTATTCGGTGGCAAACCGCGAGAAGGACGCGGAATTTTACGATTTTCTGGGCGAGCAACTGGCCGGGACTGAAGATATGCGTGCTAATGGGGCGACCGGATACGTGATGCGTCGCTTCTACGAGATTATTCGTAGCTGGCTGCCGCTGCGCAGGCGCTCATCTATGGGCTGGTACTCAATGTGGATCGCTACGCTGATTACCTTTGCTGTGGGCAACGCCATCGCGCTGGGCCTGGGCGGCTATCTCTGGAGCAGCGGGCATATCTCGCTGGGTACGGTCTACCTGATCTTCTACTTTACCAACCTGCTGAACGACCCGATTGAGCAGATCCGCCAGCAACTCCAGCAATTGCAGCAGGCGGGCGCGGGCGTGGCGCGTATTCGCCAACTGTTGCGTACCCAACCAGGGATCATCGATGGTTCTGGTCGCGTGCTACCGCCCGGCGCGTTGACCGTGGAGTTTCGCGCGGTGAGCTTTGCCTACAACGAGGACCAGCCAGTTCTACAAAATATCGATTTTTGCCTGGAGGCAGGTAAGGTGTTGGGCGTCCTGGGCCGCACCGGTAGCGGGAAAACGACGCTAGCTCGCCTGTTGCTTCGGCTCTACGACGCCAGCGAGGGTGAGATTTGTCTGGGCGGCGTGCCGGTGCGAGCGGCGACCTTGCACGAACTGCGCAGGCACATCGGTATGGTCACACAGGATGTCCAGCTCTTTCACGCCAGCGTGCGCGATAACCTGACCTTCTTCAATCGCGCAGTCAACGATGAGCGTATCTTGACCGTGATCGAGGAGTTGGGCCTGGGAAGCTGGTATCGCGCCCTGCCGGATGGGCTGGAGACGATGCTTGGCTCGGATGGCGAGGGCCTATCGGCGGGCGAAGCTCAGTTGCTGGCCTTTACCCGCGTCTTTCTCGCCGATCCAGGGTTGGTGATCCTGGACGAAGCTTCCTCGCGACTCGATCCGGCCACGGAAAATTTGATTGAGCGCGCGGTAAGCAAGTTGCTGACCGGACGTACTGGCATTATCATCGCTCACCGACTCTCTACCATCCAGCGAGCCGACAGCATTCTGGTGCTGGAAGATGGGCGCGTCCTGGAATATGACGCACGCAATAGTCTGGCAGACGATCGCGCTTCGCGCTTCTATCGTCTGCTGCAAACGGGTTTAGAAGAGGTTATGGCATGAAAGCCTACCAACATATCTGGCGCATGATCCGCTATCTACCGGTACTCTACACGGCCAGTGCCATAGTCTGGGCGCTGATCCATCTCGCACCGATCATCCCTGGCTTGATCGCGCAACAATTTTTCAATGCCTTACCGCAGGTGCGTGGGTTGAACGGTACGTTGTGGACGCTGATTGTACTTCTGGTGGTCACGGCACTGGCGCGTTCTTTGATGATTGCAATAGGCGGTTGGGCAGATACCCTGCACCGTTTTTCAATGAGCGCGCTACTCCGACGCAACCTGCTGGCACGTATTCTGGAGAGACCAGGAGCCAGGGCGGTGCCGGGATCACCTGGCGAATCCATCAGCCGTTTCCGGGATGACGCCGAGCAGGCCGAAGACGTGATTAGCTGGACGCTGGACGACATCGGGCGAATACTGTTTGCGTTGACCGCGCTCATCATCCTTCTGCGCGTCAATATCCAGATTACTCTGCTCGTCTTCTTGCCTTTGGCTGGCGTTGTTGTCCTGGTCCAGACGCTGGGCAAGCGACTGGAGGCGTATCGCCGCGCCAGCCGACAGGCCACCGGACAGGTCACCAGCGCCATCGGGGAAATCTTCAGTACGGTGCAGGGCATCCAGGTCGCGGCGGCTGAGCCACAAGTACTGGCTCACTTTCAGAAGCTCAACGAGCGGCGACGGGCAGCTATGCTCAGAGATCGCGTCCTGGAGCAGCTTCTCAACTCGACCATTGGCAACACCGTGGGGATCGGCACAGGGCTGATCCTGGTGCTGGCAGCGGGAACTATGCGCGGTTCGCAGCTAGGGCTGGGTGACCTGGCATTGTTTATCTATTACCTGGCCTTTGTGGCCGAGTTCACACAAATTTTCGGTATGGACCTGGCTCGCTACGCCCAGACAAAGGTCGCGTTCCAGCGTATGGAAACCCTCTTGCAGGGTGCGCCAGCGCCACGGCTCACCGCTGCGCATGCTCTCCATCTGAGCGGTCCTGTGCCAGAGGTACTCGTGCCGCAGAGAAGCGCGGCGGATCGCCTGGAGACGCTGGAGGTCGCGGGTCTGAGCTATCGCTATCCGGAGAATGGGCGTGGCATTGAAGGGATCAATTTGCGTTTGGAGCGTGGCACACTGACCGTGATCACCGGGCGCATCGCGGCGGGCAAAACCACGCTCCTTCAAACGCTGCTGGGTCTGCTGCCCAGAGAGAGTGGCGAGATCCGCTGGAACGGGCAGATCATCGACGATCCGGCCAGCTTCTTCACGCCGCCTCACAGCGCCTATACCGCGCAGATTCCCCGGCTCTTTAGTGCCACGCTCAAAGAGAACATCCTGCTTGGCCAGCCAGAGCATGATGAGCGGTTGAAAGCAGCCATCCATACTGCGGTGATGGAGCGCGATCTGGAGGAACTGGAGAGCGGGCTGGGCACGACCATCGGCACGCGCGGCGTCAAGCTCTCAGGCGGGCAGGCGCAGAGAAGCGCTGCGGCCAGGATGTTCATACGCGAGCCTGAGTTGCTGGTCTTTGACGACCTCTCCAGCGCACTGGATGTCGAAACAGAACGCGTGCTCTGGGAGAGGATCTTTCAGCAGGAGCAACGGACTTGCCTGGTCGTCTCGCATCGGCGTAGCGTCTTGCAGCGAGCCGATCAGATCATTGTACTGAAAGCAGGAGTAGTTGAAGCAATCGGCAAACTAGAGCAGCTTTTACAGGAATCGGAAGAAATGCAGCGCCTGTGGCAAACCTTCCAGCCTGGCGAAGAAGAGAGCAAGGAAGGTGAGTTTTAGCTGACGAGGAAAAATTGCCCGAAAAAGTGATAACTAAACACGTTTTCGTACGTTATAATACATAGGCCAACGAAGGAAGGCGGGGTGTGCGTAAGCAAGCAGATCCACCTCGACGAGCACGCTTGTAGCGTTCATCTATTCGTACGTGCAACCTTTTCCCCATAAGGTTCTGCGCGCGCCCCTTCTAGAGTCTCGCGTTGCTCTTCCCATTAGGGAGGCCCGCAGTAGCGGTCCGCAATAGCGTGGTAGGGAAGGACGAGCTGGCACCCCGTCCTTCCTTACTTTTGTTTTTGGACAGTCTTCTATCTTTGGAAAGAGCTTGTTCCGTTCCATAGTAGCTCAGAATAAGAGGCCCAAATGGGCTACAAAATTTCTAGAAGCTCACGCTTTCGGCCCAAACAGATTAAAATGAGTTAGATACCCATGACACAAGAAACCAGAATAGCTTTCCTTTCATCAAATATGGCAAATACATATAGATTTGTTTGGGATAGAGGGTAAGGGCGCGAAAAGGCCATGAACGGTTTGCTCCAGCAAAAAGAGAAGGTGGACGAGCGGCAGAAGGTAAATGAACTCGCCAGAAGAGGTCGAGTGCGCTTTACTATGCGCTCTCTGAGTGGGAAGCTGGTTATCAGCGCGGCGTTGACGTTGTTGCTGTGTATGCTGCTGTTTGGCGCGGTCTCCTGGTATCTGGTGAAAGCGTTCTATGAGCGCGCGGCGCGCAGCGACGCTAGCACCAATCTCACCAGCATCAGCCAGACGTACCTGGCGCAAAGCGAGAAGCATTTGCACAATCTGGCCATGGAGGCTACAAGCGCGCAGGTTGCTGAGGTATTTACAGAGCAGACGGGTGCGCAAAAAAAGCTTACTACTGCTTTCACACTCGATCTCGTGCACGCTCGCCTGGCTGATCTGACGCTGATGAATGGGAACCGACGAGTGTTGGCACAGGTGGGCGAGAGCTTGCCCGATGGGCTGGATACGTTGTTGAGTACGGGGTTACAGGGGCAGCAGGGTTCGACGCTGGTGGAGCAGGGAAACACCTGGGAACTCGCGCTGGAGGCTCCTGTGCGGGACTCAATTGGGCAGGTGACTGGTGTCCTGGTAGAAACTCAGCTGCTCGACAATTATTTTGCCAGCGACCTGACGCAGAGCAGCGAACTGCATGTGTTGCTCTGTCAGGGAGGACATATACTAGGGGCGAGCGAGCGAGCGATCGTCCAGAATCTTGGCGCGCAAAGTGCGCAGATCTGTTCTCCCGGTGCTGAGCAACTGAGCGCGAGCGCGCAGCAGTATCTCACACTGTGCGCCATAGTCACCAGCGCGAATCAGCTTCCGAGTACTCCCCAACTGGCTATCGTCGACGTTGAGCCACTGTATAACCTCAATGCATACAGCGAACGCGTGCTGGAGATTTTGCTGGGCATTGCTATTTTTGTAATCGCGCTGGGTGTGACCGTCTATACCATTGTCGCGCGCCTCTTCTTTATTCGCCCGCTCCGCCAGTTGGAGGGTCACGTTCTGGAGCTGGTTCCCGACAGTGTCGATACAGGTGGGCCAGCTGATGAGCTGAGGAGATTAACCCGCTCACTCAACCTGCTTTCCGAGTCGCTGACCACTCGCGAAAACGAGAGTCATGGGATTACCAAACAGATGAGCGATCTGCTCACTATGGGCGATATCCTGCTCTCCACCCTGGATCTGGAGCACCTGCTCAGCGAAATCGTTTCGCGCCTGGGACCGATTATGTACGCCAGTGGCGTCGTCCTGCATCTGTATGGGCGAGAGATGGTGTCTCCCTGGGCAGTGGCGCAATGGGCTGAACAGGACGGTCTCTTTGTGGCGGCAGGAATGGATGCAATGGGAAATCACGAGGCGCGATCTCGCTCTGTCTATATTGATCCGCAGGGCGATGCGACGCTGGCTGTCACGACAAAAATGTCGGCTATCGCGCTGCCGCCTGTGCGGCGAGCGTTCAGCTCGACGGCCAGCGGTAAACGCAGAGCCTTGCGCGCGCCCAAGCTGACACCCGCGCCACCCGCGTATCTGCCGCAGCGCCCGCGCATTCCCCAACCAGCTTTGCGCGAACTGGATATGACGCTGGCCCGCATGGCCATGCAGAAGCATAAGATCGTTTACGCCGAAGATATTGCGTCCATTTACCAGGAGCGCGGCGAGAATTGGGCGCGCGCGGCCCTGGAAACGGGCTATCGTTCGGTCATTGCTGTGCCCATGCTGCTCCAGGAACAGGCAATTGGCGCGTTTATTCTCTATGACGACGAGGCCAGGTCAATTACTCAGAGCGATACCTTTCTGCTCACCACAGCGGCCATTCAGGTCTCTATGGCCATTCAGAATGCCCTGCTTTTCGCCGAGGTCAAAGACAAAAACGCGGCCCTGGAACGGGTCAACCACCTGAAATCACAGTTTCTGGCTACCGTGACCCACGAGCTGCGCACGCCGCTGCACAGCATTATCAGCTACGGCGCGCTGATTCTGGAGGGCTTTCTCGATGGAGAGCTGACCGGCGAACAGGAAGAACATATCCAGTTTATGGTCAATCGGGCCGAAGATCTCTCGCGGCTCGTCGATGATATGCTGGACCTGTCTAAGATCGAAGCCGACCGGCTGGAGGTCAGGCCAGAGCCAATGCGGCTAGGCAAGAGTTTGCAAGAAGTGGTGGATCAATTAAAGCCCATGGCAAAGAATAAGGGACTTGACTTGAGCCTGGAAAGCAGCGAGAATCTGCCGCTGGCCCTGGCCGATGGCCAGCGCTTGCGGCAGGTGGTATTGAATCTCGTATCAAACGCACTGAAATTCACTGAAAATGGAGGCGTTACGCTACGCTGCACTGTTTTGGAGCGCTACGACATGCTGCGGATCTCTGTGCACGACACGGGCATAGGCATCTCGCCTGCAGCGCTGGATTATATCTTCGAAGCGTTTCGCCAGGCCGATGGCAGCACAACGCGCCAGTTCGGAGGAACCGGCCTGGGGCTGACTATCGCGCGCAAACTGGTTGAGTTACAGGGAGGAGAAGTAGCGGTGGAGAGCACTGTTGGACGGGGATCAACTTTCTCTTTTACCCTGCCCATTGCCTCATCAGCAACTATACGTGTGTAGAGAGGAAAACGGGCCAGATCGCTACGGTCACCCGGCAAAAGAAGTGGAGGCGAACTATGAGTACTATTAATGCGTCAGCGTCCTATAAAGGTAACGAGACACAGATGCCAACTATCTTGATTATCGAGAACGAAGTCTCGAACCGCATTCTCATCGAGCGTGTGCTCTCAACGCGCGGCTATCGCTGCATCTCGGCCTCTAACGGGCTGGAGGCGCTGAAGCTTCTGGAGCGCGAGCGGGTCAATCTGATTCTGACCGATCTCTCGATGCCTGTCATGGATGGGTATCGTACCACTCAGCTCATTCGCGAGCGGCCTGGCATGGAGCGCGTGCCAATTGTGGCCGTGACCGCCTACGCGCAGAGTGACGAGAACGAGGCAGCGCTGCAAATCGGCTGCAACGAGTATCTGACCAAGCCGTTCAAGCCGCGCCAGTTGCTGGAAGTGGTTGCTCGCCTTTTGCCAGCAGGCACTGGTGGTTAAGCATGCTTCATCCAGAAGTGGTGATCGGAGGAGACACACGCCCCCACCCCACCCGGACGCACACCAGGGGCGTCCCTACTATGGACGGGATTGGTCGTAGGAGCAAGATGTTTGCGTCACAGTAACCAGAAGGCCTTGTTTTTCTGGGTGCTGTGACGCAGCAGTGGTGCAATGGCACAAATATCCTGTCCATAGTAGGGATGCTGCTCGACCGCGTCCCATAGGCGTCAAGTTAGGCAAGATGGTCATGTGAAGGCAACAGTGGTGCGTGGGCGCGAGGACGCAGACAAGCAGACGTCCCTCCTATGGTACGGGATTGGTTGGTCAGGCAAGATTCTCGCGTGAAATCAACCTTGACAGTACCTTAACTTGACGCCAATGGGACGCTGCTTGTCCGCGTCCTGGGTGGGGAGCGGGCGCACCGCATATAATTTCATGTAAGAATTAAATAGTCCTGGAAACCCCAATTTTTGGGGTTGACAAACGAGTTTTGATAGTGTATTCTCAAAAGACAAAGACGACGTATAGCGTGCTCCAGCGATGTAGCTGTAGTAGCTCCTGTATGTCTCGTTTTGTTTTGGAGCAGAAATTTTCGTTATTTAGGAGTCGCAGGATGCCTACTATACACAGGACAACTGAATATTCAGCAAAGACCGCTGGTTACCAGTCTCGTTCGTGTGCGCACAGTATGCCTGAACAGTTTGCTCGCATGTCAGCACAGACCATGTGCGGCATCTGGGCAGCCGCGAGTGTAGCCGCAAGCATCCTCCTCATTCAAACCGACGTATCAGCGTCGGTTTCTTTCTTTCTCCTGCTCATTACTCTTTGCAACCTCCTCCTTGTTAGCCTTATTGGCCTTCTCAGCCTTGCAGGGCTTCTTAGCCTTAGCGGCCTTACCGGGTTAGTTAGTGACCTGGTAGGGCTTATGAGGGGGCTATCCCCAGGCACGACTACGGGAGATTAGAGGAAGCAACGACGCGACCTATCCAGAGCAGGTAACCTCATACGAGGACCTCCCTAATGCGGGCGGTTCTCGTTTTTTTATTGTTTTCATTCACATGCAATCGTAAGGAGTTCTTATGCAGGTAGCTGTACCTATGACCCAGCCAAAGGGGGCACCGCAGGCAGCTTCGACACTTCGTTCTCATGAAAATGAGGAGGCGCGCGAACTTTCGGGCAGCCAAATTCTGTGCGAGGCGCTGGTGCGCGAAGGCGTTGAGTTACTTTACGGTTATCCCGGCGGCGCAATTATGCCGTTTTATGACGCATTGACTTCGTATCCTACCCTGCATCACGTACTGGTGCGCCACGAGCAGGCTGCGGCCCATGCCGCCGATGGCTACGCGCGGGCCAGCGGCAAGGTTGGCGTTTGCGTTGCCACCAGTGGACCCGGCGCGACTAACCTGGTGACAGGCCTGGCCACGGCTTTTATGGACTCGACCCCGCTTGTCGCGATTACGGGACAGGTAGCATGGTCGCTGATTGGGCGCGATGGCTTTCAGGAGACAGACATCCTGGGCGTCACTCAGCCTATCACCAAACACAATTTCCTGGTCGAGCGCGTTGAGGATCTGGCGGATATCGTCCACGAGGCCTTTCGTCTGGCCAGGGGCGGGCGTCCTGGTCCTGTGCTGGTTGATGTACCCAAAGATATCCAATTTGCCAAAACGCTGTATCGTCCCTCGGCCTCGATCAGTTCGTTCGAGCACTTCCAGGCCACTCGC